>JAEEGL014900768.1_pt1 | contig 11356 bp, 8 predicted proteins | sample 9134231 | NCBI WGS metagenome assembly JAEEGL01 (sample SAMN16246548, study PRJNA631951) | gut metagenome | biome: gut microbiome; feature: rumen; material: fiber-attached | host: Bos | place: Iran: Karaj | collected 2018-10
GGGACCACAATCCGACGCTTTAACCAGCGAATCTACACCCACCATATTCAATAAATAAAAACTAATCTCTCCATTAGATGGAGTCAAGTAACGGAGAGTTTCGGTTTGGCTCGCCTTGCTGGATTCGAACCAGCGGCTTACTGCTTAGAAGGCAGTTACTCTATCCAGCTGAGTTAAAGGCGCATAGAAAACATTAGCAGCTAAAGCTGCTAAGTAAATGGAGCGGGTGATGGGAATCGAACCCACGTAACCAGCTTGGAAGGCTGGAATTCTACCATTGAACTACACCCGCACGGCGTTTCAACAGTAAATATTCTATCACATTATTATCGAATTGTCAATAGCATATTTTAAAAAAAGTCATATTCACTAATTTTTTTTATTCAGGTGACTGCTGAGACATCAAAATGCTGATTAATTATAATAATAGGGATTTTTTAAAAAAAATCTGTCACAAATCAGAGGAATTTTGCGTCTAATATAATAGAGTATCCATGGAAAACCAGAAAAGTGACGATTTTGTAATTTAAAAGTCACGTTAATGTCATGCTTGTGGTCTATAATTATAATGTACTTGATAAAAGGCTAATTTCCGCTGTAATTTGTTACAAAAATTATTTACATTTGTGTCGCAGTCTTGAAAAAGATTAAGATTTTAGTTAAGAAAAGGTAAAAATGCTTACTATCCGCTTGACAACTGTTTGTCAATGTTATATTATATTTAATTGAGAGATGTTGGTTTAGAGTACCTTGTGAAAAATCAAATGCAGTGCACAAAGATACAGCTTTTAGTTTTTATAATGTGGAAATACTGCGTTTTAGCAAGGCACAGCTAAAAGCGTGAAATACATTTGAAACGGAGTGGTCATATCGGTACAGAGAGCAAAAAAATTACCAATGCTTCGTCTTTTTTGCTCTATTTCAGCACTAATATATATAGTTGTATAAAAGTTGGGTAAGGTACATGATATTTAAGGACAAAAGATTTTTGGTGAGGTTGTATTCAAATGAAAAATAAGACAAAAAATCAGTGCGGAAGAAGGGGCGAACGGGTCTTCAGCAATGTCTGTGTGATGCCGAGTCTTCTTGGCGTTATGATATTCTTTCTTGTTCCGTTCTGCATAGTAATATACTATTCTTTAATCAACAACCCTGTGCTGAAAGAGTTTGTGGGAATTGAAAATTATATCAAGCTTTTCAGCAATGCGGCATTTAAAAAGGCAGTAAAGAATACGGTATTCTTTTCAGTAGTAGCCGTGCCGCTTTCGGTAATACTTTCTCTGGCGATGGCAATGCTTCTTGAGAGAAAGATACCGGGAAAGAGTATATTCAGGACGTTTTTCCTGAGTCCGCTCATGGTACCGACAGCATCGGTAGTCCTTGTGTGGCAGGTATTGTTCCATAATCACGGAACAATTAATCAGATAATAGAGGCTTGCGGTGGTCATGGCATAGACTGGATAAAGTCTCCCTATGGTCAGGTCATAATAATCTGTATGTTCCTCTGGAAAAACCTTGGATATAATATGATATTGTTTATATCTGCTCTGTGTGCGATACCCCGCGATATTATCGAGGTCGCAGACCTTGAGGGTGCGAGCGGATTATACAAATTGGTGCATATCAAGCTCAGGTATCTTTCTCCGACGATACTTTTCGTGCTTATACTCTCGATGATAAATTCATTCAAGATATTCAGAGAGGTTTACCTGCTGACGGGCAATTATCCTCAGGATAAGCTTTATATGCTCCAGCATTTTATGAACAATACCTTTAACAGCCTTGACTATCAGAAGCTTTCAGCGGCGGCTGTGCTGTTTGCCATCGTTATGATAGTGATAATGGCTATACTCCTCGTCCTGGAGAATATTTTCGGAAAGGATGTGGAGAACTGATGGGTATGAAATTAAGAATGCCTGATGCCAGGGCAAAAAGCAGGATGTTCAACGCAATAATATTTGTTTTCATTCTTCTGGTGGCGGCATTATTCCTTTTCCCGACGATATTGACAATAGCTAACTCATTTATGACGTCAAATGAGATATCTGCCAATTACGGAGCGATGTTCTCCAATATGACAGATGATAAAAAGACGTTTATTTCTACTAATGTCAATCTCAAATTCATTCCCGATAAGGTAACGTTTTCACAGTATAAAGCGGTACTGATACAGAATTCGGATTATCTATTGAAGTTCTGGAATTCGGTAATACTCACTGTTCCGATAACATTTTTCCAGATGATAGTTGCGATACTTACTTCATACGGATTTTCAAGATATCCAAACAAATTCAAGGGCATTATCTTTTTTACATACATAATACTCATGATAATGCCGTATCAGGTAACACTTGTACCTAACTTTCTTGTAGCTGACAAATTTGGTATGCTGGATACAAGAAGCGCTATCATACTTCCTGCGATATTCTCGCCTTTCAGTATATTCCTGCTGACTAAGGTAATGAGAAGAATACCTGTGTCGTATGTAGAAGCGGCAAAGCTTGACGGTGCAAGTGAGCTTAAAATACTTACAAAGATATACATACCTCTTTGCAAGGGGGCGATAGTTTCTATCGCAATGCTGGTATTCATCGATTACTGGAACATGGTAGAACAGCCTATCGTTCTTATGAAGGAGAATACGCTTCATCCGCTTTCGGTATTCCTTTCGCAGATAAATTCGGGCGATATAGGTCTTGCCTTTGCGGTGGGAACGGTATATATGATACCTACGGTGCTGATGTTCCTTTACGGTGAGGATTACCTGGTAGAGGGTATAACCTACTCGGGCGGAATAAAGGGCTGAGTTGAAAAAAAGTTGAAAAACATACATTATTATATAAGAACAGTTATCAGAGCTATTCTCTCAGAAGGAGTAATAATATGAATGAGACAAAAGAAGTTAAGGATATAAAAGCTTCGGACGATGAAAAAGAAAAAATGTCGCCTGCAAGAAGAAGAGAAATAATCAAGACTTTAGTAATTCTTTTTCTTGCGGCAATGCTTGTGCTCACATTCTTTTCAAATACCATAATGAACAGAGCACTTCCTGAGGTATCAACAGAGACAGCGGGTTCGGGAAAGCTTATTGAGCGTATTGAAGGAACAGGTACTATTGAAGCAAATCAGGCTTACAATGTAACTGTTGAAGGCAGCAGAGTCGTTGAGAAGATACATATTAAAAAAGGACAGGAAGTCAAAAAAGGCGACGTTCTCTTTACGGTAAATACAGTCGGAACAGAAAAGCTTGACGAAGCAGAAGCTGCGCTTGACACTGCAAAGCTTGAGTATGAGACAGCTCTTCTTAAAGAGCCTGTAGATTATCAGGAGGAAAATCAGAAGATCAAGGCTGCTCGTGAAGAGATAAGTGATCTTATCGCAAAGCGTGATGCTGCAAGAGTAAATGAAAGCAATGCAGCTTATGCAAAATCAGAAAACAATGCCAACAAATCAGAGCTTTCAAGACTTACTGCACAGCAGGAAAAGCTGACAATGGCTGTAAAGGCTATCGGATCTGATATGTATGATGAGGCTCCTTATGAGTATGTAGGTGATCTTCCTTCCTTATTCGGTGCTTACCAGGCAGCTGATTCTGAATACAAGGAAGCATATGAAACATATCAGAAGGCAATTGAAAATGACAAGAACGTAGAGCTTGCAAAGACAGAAGCCGATGCAAAGCAGGCTGCAAGGGATTCTGCATTTGAAGCTTATAACAATGCTAAGAATTCTGTTCGCGGCAATGTTCTTTCACAGCTCAGCGACGTTGAAAACGCAATGAATGATATCAGCAGCAAAATGGCTGAGTATGAGGCTGCTTACGGTGAGAGCAGAAGCGAAAGCTATGAGACCCTTGCAGCAAGTGTTACAGCTAAGCAGAATGAACTTGAAAATCTTATCATTTCTCTGAACAAGAGTAAGCAGAAGGATACTATCACAGATAAAAAGGATGCTCTTGATATAGAGGCAAAGAAGAAGGCTGTGGATAAGCAGCAGGAAAAGCTTGACAAACTCAAGAAAGAGGTCAAGTCATCAGAGGTAAAGTCAAAGTATTCAGGTGTAGTAAGCTCAATAAACGTACAGCCCGATGCAACAACTACAGACGGAGATCCTCTTGCAGTTATAGACCTTGTAGATGACGGCTTTACAGTTGAGATATCTGTAGCAAATGATATGATAAAGAAAGTCAAGAAGGGCGTAGAAGCTGATGTGCTCAACAACTACGGCGGCGATATAAAAGCTGTACTTTCTGAAATAAAGAATGATACTACCAATTCAAAGCAGAAGATGCTTGTATTCGATGTAACAGGAGATGTTGACTCAGGCGAAAGCCTTACACTTTCTATCCCATGCGGAAGCGGCACATATGATGCGATCGTTCCGAGAAGTGCAATAAAGGAAGAAGACGGCGGTTACTATGTATATACTATCCGCTCAAAGAGCACTCCTCTTGGAAACCGCTATTATGCTGAGAAGGTAAGCGTAAATGTTGAAGCTAAGGATGCAACATCATCTGCTGTATCAGGCGGCGTAAACAGAGGAGATTACATCATAACTGCTGCAAGCAAGCCGCTTACTCCTGGCTGTCAGGTAAGAATGAAGGATAAATAAGGTGGTGGACCTTATGAGATCAAAATTCAAGCTTAAGCATATAATAACGGCTGCAGTAAATGCTGTGGCTGTTACGGGTGTGCTTATAATGACAGCTGTAGGCAGCTCTATGGCGAAAGCGCAGAAATACAATTACGCTGCAGATCGCTGGAAAAATGACGGAAAAGGCGCTTACTCGCAGGTAAGCTGTTATTTTACAGGTGATGCAGGCTTTAATAAGAATGAGGTAAAGAGTTTATACTATACCCTTATGACAAAGCTCAAAGAAGCTTCTGTTGAGCCTGAGGAAGGAAAGAAGCTGGTGCCCTATGCCTACAGTAACTATGCAGGCAAAGAGAGAGTCAGCTGTGATGTTATCGGAATAGCTGAGGCAGATATAACAGCTGTCGGCGGAGATTTCTTCCTGTTCAGAGATTTCTCGTTATTGAGCGGATCGTTTTTTGAGGACGATGATAATTCTCATTACGGTGCTGTTATTGACAGGCTGCTTGCATGGAAGCTTTACGGTTCAGAAAATATCATAGGAAAGAATATATACGTCAACAATGTAAAGCTGTTTGTATCAGGCGTTATCGAAACACCTGACACAAAAGAAGAGAAACGCTGTATGGGAGATACTCCTCAGTTATTTATATCCTATGATGCGGCTGAGTCGATATTTGGCGGCGGAATGACAGATGATGGTTTCGGAAAGCCGAAAGGATATGACAAGGTCACCTGTTTTGAATGTATAACACCTGAACCTGTTGAAAAATTTGCGTATAATAATATCAAGGACAATATTGAAAATCAATACAAGAGCAGGATAGATATAGTAAACAATAAAGATCGCTTCAGCTCAAAGAACAGAGTAAAGGCACTGAAAAAGCTTGATAAGTATATCGTAAGAAAAGACTATATAGTTTATCCTTTCTGGGAAAATGCTTCAAGGATAGTCGAATTCAAGCTTTCACTTATCTATGGGGCGCGAAGGCTGCTTCTCTTAATACCGTTTATAACACTGGCAGTTCTTGCGGTAAAGGGCTACAGGTTATATAAAAGAAAAGAAAAAGGTCTGAAAAAAGCCATTGCAGATGCAGTTTCCGTAAAGCTGAGCAAGCTGAGAGGAAAATTCGGACGCAAGGCGGTTCAGGCGGCAAAAAAAGAAAGCTGAGGTCAAAAGCCGAGGCAAACAAAAGAAAGTATTTATAAAAAACTGAAACGAGGGAATATTATGAAAAAAACATTCGCAACACGTATCACAGCTCTCTCCGCAGCACTTGCAGTAATAGCAGGTTCAGCAGTATCATGCGGCGGTAAGAAGAGCGAAGAAAAAGAGCAGAAACAGTCAGCTCAGCAGCTTATGGCAGCTTCTTACCGCGCAGAGCTTGTTGAAACAGACGTAGAACTGAAAAATGTAAGCGATATGAAAAAGCTTGATGACGGACGCATCTTCATCGCAGAATATGACGATGAGAAAAATGCTCCTTCATATTTTATCGCTGATGCAGAGCTTACTACATTTGACGAGATCAAAGTAGACTTAGGTGTTGAGCTTAATGATGATACAGCTGTAAATTCAGAGCTTGCTCCTGACGGAAACATCAAGACTCTTGTAACATTTACTGATTTCGGCGATGCTGAAAAGCCGAATTTCGATGATCCTGATTTTGATCCCGAAAAGTTTAACTTTGATGAATACTACAGCAATGCTAAGCGTACATACAAGCTTTATACTGTAGATCTTGAAGGAAAAGTAGTTTCCGAGACAGAGATCAAGGGCCTTGAAAAGTTTGAAGATGATGAAGAAATGGGCGGAATGGGCGGAATCAATGAATTCTATCCATGCGCAAACGGCAAGATCATTATTTCTAAGTATGGCAGTATGGGTCAGCAGTTCATTGCTATAAACGAGGACGGAACAGCAGGCGATGAGATAACTGTCAGCGGTATGTCCTTTATAGAGAGTTTGTCACCAATGGACGACGGTACTATCGCTGTTTCGGGTTATTCGACCTCAAGCTCTGCAACTAAGTTCATCGACGGCGAGACATTCAAGGAAACAGGCAGCGAGCTCAAACTCAGCGATATTGGAAACAATGGCGCAGGAACTCTCTTCCCCGGAAATGATACATACAAGTATTTTGCTTCTTCAAGCTCTGGTGTTTTCGGTATATCTGAGGACGGAAAGTCTACAGAGATCCTTAACTGGCTCGACTCTGATATGGGCGAAGGCTATGTAAGCTCATTTATCCCGCTTGAAAATGATGATTTCATTGTATGGTACGATAGCTATACAGAAAGCGGCGACGAAAGCGGTCTTTACAGACTTACAAAGCGTGATGCTTCTGAGCTTGAAAACACAAAGGTAATTACTGTCGGTGTTCTTTATGATAACTGGGAGGTAAAGGAAAAGATATCTGCCTTCAACAAGGCACACGACGGTGTTCGTTTCAAGATGACAGACTACAGCAAATTCGATGAGTATGATGAGAACGGAATGGTTTTAAGCTCAGGTGAATCTGAACTTAAAAAGGATATTGTTTCAGGTAAAGCTCCTGATATGATCGTTTCATATAACAGAGGCATCGTTGACAGCCTTAACAGCAAGGGACTTTTTATCGACCTTTATGACTATATCAATAATGATCCTGATATCAAAAAGGATGATATCCTTCCGAATGTACTCAAGGCTCTTGAAAAGGACGGCAAGCTTCCTTGCATCGCTCCGACATTCTATATCGATACTCTTGCTGCAAAGGGTTCAAGAGTAAATAAGCCAAACTGGACTGTTGATGATATGCTGGCTGAATATGACAAGCTTCCTGAGGGTTCACAGCTCACACAGTTTGACTGTAAGGAAATGATCCTTATGATGGTACTCTCATCACTTTCAGATGCTATAGACTACAGCAAGGGCACCTGCAATTTTGATACACCTGATTTCAGAAAGCTTATAGAGTTCTGTGACAAGTTCCCTGCACAGAAGGATATCGTTGACTTTGAAGATCAGGCTGCAATGATGGAATTCCAGAAATCAATGCAGGATAAGAGCATAAAGAATAACACTATCCTTTGTTCTGATGTTACGCTTAATAACTTTGAAGATTATATGAGACAGCTCAGAGGCGACTTTGAGAATGATATGGTATTCGTAGGATATCCTTCTTCTGACGGACGCGGAAGCCTTATCGACTTCAACAATAATTTTGCTATCCTTACAAACTCAGAAAACAAGGACCAGTGCTGGGAGCTTATAAAGGAATTCTTTAAATATCCTACAGACGATGAAGACGAAGGATATATGTATGGCTTCCCGATCCTCAAGTCTGAATTTGATAAGCTTGCAGAAAAGAGCACAAAGGTTCCTACTTACAAGGATGAAAACGGTAAGGAAGTAGAAGATCCTATTATGTTCTATACAGATGACGGCAAGGAGATCAAGGTAGATCCTCTTACAAATGAAGAAAAGGATAAGATCGTTGAGTTTATCACAAGTGTTGAAAAGCCGGGTGCTTCTATCGATCCTGACGTTGAGATGATCCTTCAGGAAGAAATAATGGCATACCTCGGCGGTGAAAAGACTGCTGATGAGGTCATCAACCTTATTCAGAGCCGTGTATCAACTCTTGTAAGCGAACAGAGCTGATAAATACATAAATAATGCTATCAAGTAATTTTCGTATATAAATACAACCTCCTTAATTTATGGCTCTGCTGCTGAATTTTACAGCGGCAGAGCCTTTCTCTTTGCTTATGTTGACAATACTGCGGAAAAATGATATACTTGTGTTGCTTTGATTGAAATTCGGGGAGGCTGATAGCATGAGCAGGCGCGTTAGAGTTGTTATAGCAGTTTTGTTTCCGTGTGCGGCTGCACTTGTATTTGCCTTCAGAGAAAACATTATTGGCTTTGCAGGGGATCTGCCGCGCTGTTCGGTACATATTATGACAGGCTTGTGGTGTACGGGCTGCGGAAATACACGAAGTCTCACAGCGTTGTTTAACGGACAGCTGTGGCGAGCGGTAAGATGCAATCCTACTATTCCGTTTTTTGCGCTTGTGCTTGTGCTTTTTTATGCAGAGACAGTGACAGGTATATGGAATGACGATGTAAAGCTTCTGCCGCGCAGAAGACGAACGTGGTTTATCATATTAGGTGTGTTTTTAGTATTTTTTGTGCTGAGGAATATTTTTCCCATACTTGCACCGCCAAAATAAGATCATTAAGCTCACAAAAAAGTGAGCTTATTTTTTGCATGAGTGATGACAAATCTTTATTAATGTGGTATAATATTTATGTATTACAAATTGCGGAGTGTGAAAAATGAATAAATATAAAAAACTGGTGTTCAATACGGGTATTTTTGCCATAGGAACTTTCGGTTCAAAGATACTTGTATTTCTGCTTACAAGACTTTATACAGCTAATATCCCTCCTGACGAATCGGGTACAAAGAGCCTTTTGTTCTCAACAGCGCTGTTTCTTCAGCCTATATTCACATTTGCGCTTCAGGAATATCTGATACGTTTTGGACTTGATAAGGATTATGACAAGCGAAAGGTCTTCACAACATCTGCGGTAATGACCACAGCAGGCATGATATTAATGGCGCTGGTAGTACCGTTTCTGGGATTTATCCCCGACTTTATAAACGGGTACACGCTGCTGCTTACGATATATGTCATTACGTCATCGCTGAGAATGTTATGTCAGCAGTTTGTGCGCTCACTTGATAAGGTAAAGCTTTTTTCAGTTGACGGCATACTGGCGACACTGACATTTTTCATATTCAATGTCTTATTCATAGCGGTTTTCCATATGGGAGTAAAGGGCTTCATGCTGGCGACTATATGCTCGGATTTCCTGTCAGCTGCATTCCTTTTTGCTATGGGCGGAATAAAGAAGTATTCGGGTATACAGTATTTTGAAAAAGATCTTGCAAAGGAAATGCTGAGATTTGCTGTTCCGCTTATCCCTACTATAGTAATGTGGACCATAACAAGCCTTTCCGACAGAATTTTCCTTACAAAGATGCACAGTGATTACCATGAGCTTGGAAAGTCCGCCGCAGGTATCTATGAATATGCAAATGTTGTACCGGGACTCATATCAATGGTATCGACCATATTCTTTCAGGCGTGGAATATGTCTGCCATAACCGAAAACGACTCGGCAGACAGAAACAGATTTTACGAAAAGGTTTTCTCAGCCTATGAAGCAATAATGTTCATTGGCTCAGCGGGACTTATTTTCCTGGTAAAATTTGTTACCTCGATACTCGTCAACTCTTCGAATTATAAGGAGTATTCGTCAATTTATCTCTATGTGCCGATACTTGTCGTAGCTGTGGTATTCATGTGCTTTGACCAGTTCCTGGGAAGTATCTATTCCGCAACAAAGCACCCAAAGAACTCATTCTGGACAGCCTTTGTTGCCTGCGCACTGAATATTCCCATGAACTATTTCCTGATACCTGTCTGGGGCATAAACGGTGCGGCTATCGCAACTCTACTCAGCTATCTCATCTGCTTCTGGGCAAGAATAATCGATGCAAGGTATTATGTACCGTTCCGTTTTAACGGCGGCAAAAATCTGCTGAATACAGTGCTTCTGCTTGTGATGTGTGCTGTAATGATGACACAGGTCAAGCTCTATATGTTATGGGCGTTTATAATTGCCGCGGTTATCGCAGTGATGAACTTCAGATCTCTGCTCATAACAGTAAATAAGCTTCTGAAAAGAAGCTGAACAGGCGTTTTTCGTAAATAAAAGCGGACGATGTATCTTATCGTCCGCTATAAACATAAAAAGGAGGGCTAAATATGCCGACACCACACAATAATGCAAAGAAAGGCGATATCGCTAAGACCGTTCTCATGCCGGGAGATCCGCTGAGAGCTAAGTTCATCGCCGAGAATTACCTTGATGCCCCTGTATGCTACAACGAAGTAAGGGGAATGCTTGGTTATACGGGTACTTACAAGGGCGTTCCTGTATCCGTACAGGGAAGCGGCATGGGTATGCCTTCAATAGGTATATACTCATGGGAGCTTTTTAATGAATACGGCGTTGAGAACATCATCAGAGTAGGTACAGCAGGTGCGATCGCGGACAATGTACAGCTTCGCGATGTTGTAATAGGCATGAGCGCAAGCACCAATTCCGCCTATGCTTCACAGTACAGACTTCCGGGGACTTATGCGCCTACAGCTTCATGGAGCTTGCTTTCTGCGGCTGTAGAGGCTGCAAAGGCAAAGGGCAATAGCTTCCATGTGGGAAATATCTTCTCAAGCGACACGTTTTATGACGATGCAGACAGCCTTGCACAGTGGCAGAAGATGAATGTGCTTGCAATTGAAATGGAAGCAGCTGCACTGTATATGAATGCGGCAAGGGCAGGGAAGAACGCACTCTGTATACTTACAGTTTCAGACTGCCCGCTGAAGGGACTTTCTACATCTGCTGAGGAGAGACAGACCACTTTCCGTGATATGATGGAGATAGCTCTTGAGACTGCATATGCCGTAAAATAAATTTCAGCGTAATTTAAGATAACTTTAAGATTATTTTAAGGTTGGATTGGTATATTATTAGTGGATTAAGTAATCCCCCAATTCCCCTTCTATATTTATTCATTTCATTTTTATTTGCTATGCCTTGTGCATAGCTTTTTACTTTATATGGGGATTTTTCGGACATAAACAAAAAACGCAGCAGTTTCAGTGCTCAGAAACTGCTGCGTCTTTTCACGGGGAAAGGGAA
>JAEEGL013145499.1_pt1 | contig 11355 bp, 9 predicted proteins | sample 9134231 | NCBI WGS metagenome assembly JAEEGL01 (sample SAMN16246548, study PRJNA631951) | gut metagenome | biome: gut microbiome; feature: rumen; material: fiber-attached | host: Bos | place: Iran: Karaj | collected 2018-10
AGCTGGCTCCGGTCGATTTACGAGGACAAGAATCACCGCTTCATGCTCGTGAAGACCCTGTCCGAGCTCGGACGGCTCCCGGACGACATGCGCGAGGAGAGCCTGTTCGACGAGGATCCCCATATCCGGCAGATGGCGCGCGGGGAGCTGCCGGAGGAACCCCGACTCAGCACCATCGGCATTACATGGAAACCCCGGGACCGAGGAAAAGAATGAGGACGGACCCTTGCGCGGAACGCCGCCGTGCCGGGTGCGCGGTTCCGCGGGATCCGAATGTCAGGAGGAGAACAGCATGGAACACATCGGACGGAAAATCAAAGACCTGCGCAAGAAAGCTGATCTGACACAGGACCGGCTGGCGGATTGCCTCGGCGTGAGCGCGCAGGCGGTCTCAAAATGGGAGGTCGGTTCGGCGTCGCCGGATTTGTCCCTCATCGCACCGCTGTGCAGGGTGTTCGGGTGCACGTCGGACGAACTGCTGGGGATCGGCCGGCAGGAAAACCCGGGGCCGGGAGATGGAAACAGCCCGCCGGGCCTTTACATTGGTAGGCCGGAGGATGGGAAAACCATGGTCAAGGCGTCCTTTGAGATCGCCGCGGACAGGCTGGATTTCGACGCTGTCCGGAATGCGCTGTCCATGGAGCCTGTCCTGTGCCGGAAGAAAGAAGAATTCCCTCTTGTTTCCCGGCAGAAGGGACTGGCGAAAGATCTGTGCCTCTTTTCAACGCTCTACCGTGAGATAACGGAGACGAGTGATCCCGAACCGCTTCTGAACCTCTTCTTCGATGACCTGATCGGGAAAGAAAACATCGTCAACGAACTGAAAAAAGAATATCGTGCTTCGACCCGGTTTGTCGTCACGTTCTCGACATTCCGGAATCCTCAGATCCGTTTTCCGGTACGATGTTTGGAATTCCTCTGTGCGACGCAGACAGCGCTTGACGTGGATTCTTATGTCTATCAGCGGGAATGAGCCGAAAACGGTGGAAGCAGATTCGTTTTTTTGAACGAGATAAACCCGGAAGATTTGTACTTTTCGCCGATCTTTCGGCTTTTTGTTTTTTTGAGTGAGTTATTTCTAAAATCTACGTTATAGGAAGTGAAAGCCGTTTTCAGACCGTGCCGGAGCTCGATGGTGCGGAGCGTCGGATACAGCGGTTGAAAGAGGATGAAAATCATGTTACAATCTAGAAAAGAGTCCAGCTGAAGGAGGTGATGCGCCCATGCTGTCCGTTTTCCTGAGCACGCTTGATCCCGCCGGGGAGAAGTTTCTCGCCGGACTGATCGACCGGTACGGGAACCGCCTGACGGCCATCGCGTATTCCCTCCTCGGAAACCGCGAGGACGCGGAAGAGGCCGTGAGCGATACCTTTATGGAGGCGTACCGGCATTTCGGGGATTTCCGGGACCTCGCGGAAAGCGATCGAATCCGCCTGCTTGTGATCTACACGAAAAACAACGCGAAGGACCGCCTCCGAAAGAACAGGGGAAATCGAACCTTTTCGGCGGACGCTCTCGCCGCTGCCGGAGACGAAGACGGGGACAGCCCCGCATGGGAGATCCCGGACGACTCCGCGATCCCCGAGAACATCGTGCTGAGCGAGGAACGCAGCCGGCAGATCGCGTCCTACATCGACCGACTGAGCGATGAACAGCACGATGTGATCCTCTTGAAATACTACCACAATATGAGCATCCGGATGATTGCGGAGAGGCTGAAGATCTCGGAGACCGCGGTCAACGCGAGGCTGACCAGAGCGAAAGCGGCGCTCAGAAAGATGATGAGGGAGGGAAAATTCGATGGCTGAATTCAAAAAGACGGACGCGGCCGATGCGATGGATGCGCTGATCGCTTCGGCAATGCCGTACATCAAAAACCGGGAGCTCGAAGAATACGAAGCCGCGGATCCTTCCGTCGTCCCGGCGAAAAAAACGGTTCCGGCCCGGGAAACCCGGGAAGACCGTCCCCTGCCGCTCTTCTTCCGCGAGCTGTCGAAATTCCGCACGCGGTTCAACCTCGTTCTGCTCGCCGTGCTCTTTCTCGCCAATCTCGCCGTCGCCGCGGTCGAGACCGGATCGTACTGGCAGAACAGCGGCGAGGTGCGGGACGCTGTGACCACTCTGCTCGATCAGTACGAAAACGACCGCGCGGCATACGACGCTTCGGCCGAAGACTATGAGGAGCGCAGACAGGCACTTTTCTACGGGCGCGGAGAATTCGAGAATCGCTTGATCGACGTGCCCGGATACGGGGATTCCGCTCTGTTCCGCGACGTCGAACCCATTACGGAGCGCTCCCGGAATTATGGGCGGGACATCCGCCGGGTCGTTGATTCCGCCGTCCGAAGGGCGAGCGATCCCGACGTCGAAAAGGGCTCGTACGTTTACGAGTATCAGGCACAGCTGATCCTGCACTACCGCCCGCTCCAGGATACGGAAATCCCCGCCGAGGGACAGTTCGGCTGGAACGAATATTTCTCGATGCGCGTGCCGACGATCCTTCTCGCGCTCGCCTCCCTCGCGGTCTTCTCGGGCGTGTGGCTCGGAGAAAAGCGGAGCCGGATCGTGAATGTCCTGCGCGTCTCAAAGCGGGGTTCTGCGCCGCTGATCCTCTCGAAGCTCGCGGCGTCTGCGCTTGTGTCCGTCTGTCTCACGCTTCTCTTCACGCTCTCCCCCCTTGCCGTGATCGCGGTGACGCGCGGGTTTTCCCCGCTTTCCATGCCGGTCCAGGCGCTTTCCGCGTTCGAGTTCTGTCCCTACGCCCTGACGGTGGGGCAGTTCCTCGCGCTGACGGTTTCCGTGCAGGTCGCGCTGTTTCTGCTGTTCGATCTCTTGGTCGTCTTTCTCGGACAGCTCCTCGATCACGAGCTTCCGGTTTACGGCATCCTGCTCGTTCTGCTCACCGCCGGCTACTGGCTCTCCGGGAGGCAGACGGATTCTCCCCTCTACGGCTTGCGCTCGTTCAATTTCATCGATCTTGCCGCGGGGGATTTCCTCTTCGGCAGGTACCGCGCTCTGAACCTCGGCGGTCGGCTCGTCGGGCTGATCCCCGCCCTGATCGCGCTGGGACTTGTCGCCTTTGCTCTGCTCGCCGGGCTGCCGTTTGCCGTCGGACTGCGGGCGGATTCCTACCGCACCTTCTCGTTCCGGCTGCCCGTGCGGATGAAATCCCAGAAGAGAGCGGAAAAAGCGATCCGCTTCCGCGCGCATTCCCTGTCCGTATTCGGCTATGAGATGAGCCAATCCATGTTCCTCCCGGTTTTTCTCGGCCTCACGCTCGTTGCGCTCGGGGCAAAAACCTTTGTGTCCGACGCGTATTTCAAGCCATATGAGGGCTCGTACTGGGAAGTCTACACGGGCTACATGGCAGAACTGCGCGGCCCGGTTACGGAGGAGAAGATCCGGACTATCGAAGACGAGGAACGGTACGTCTCGCAGTGCTTCGCGGATTACGACCGTGCGCAGGCTGCCTACCGGGACGGGGACATGGAGCTCGAAGAGTTCCGGGAGATCAGCGAGCGGCGGAATTATGCCGATCTTGTACAGCGGCCGCTCGAGCGGATCCGGGAACGGCTTGACTACCTGACCGATCCCGCCGTTGCCGAAAAGTATGACAACCTCGAATTTCTCGACGAGACGGCGGTCATGCGGCTCTTCCGACAGCCTCTCGACTATATCTTCCTCGTGCTGCTCACGATCCTGCTCTCGGACCTGTTCATCCGGGAGTACCGAACGGGCTTCAAGTCCATTCTTCACACCGCGAAGAACGGCACCTCAAAGACATGGGGCAGCAAATGGGGAGCGGCGTTTATCGGCACGGTCATCATCTGGTTCCTCTTTGCCGGAGTGGATTTCTGCGAGGTGTGCAGGACCTCGGATACCACGATTTTCTCGGCGGGCTTGTTAAGCATTCCGGACATGAGGGAAACGGGCCTGAATATGACCGTCGGACAGTATCTCGTCCGCTTTGAGCTCGTCCGGCTGTTCGGTTCGCTGGCCCTGTGCGCCGCGGTCGCGGGACTTTCCGCGCTGACGCACCGGCTGAGCGCTCAGTTTGCCGCGGTGTTCGCCGTGGTTTTCATCCCGTCCCTGCTCTCGACGCTAGGCGCAGACCGGTTTGAATCCGTCAGCATCGCGGAGCTGCTCGCGCCGAAAAACGTGTCCGGTTCAGTCGGCGCGCTGTTCGGGTGGGGCGCCGTGGCGATCCTGCTCGTTGCCGTGTCGGCGTGGACCTGGGGAAAATCGAAGGTAAGGTTCCGATAAACAACGACGGTTCAGGAGGAAAACATGATGAAAAGAACGGTATGCCTGTGCCTCTGCGCGTTCCTCGCCGTACTGCCCGTCTGCGGCTGCCGGTATCGGGGAGACGCCCGCGCGGAAATCGAAAACGAGCTCGAATCCGCTCGGGCGGAGAACGAGGCAAAGATCCAAGCCGCCGAAGAGCTGTCCGAACCGGGCAAAACTCCGGCAGACAGCGAAGAAACCGAAGAAATTGCGGGAGCCGAAGGAAACGCGGGAGCCGGACAGGATGCGGTGACGCCTGAAAAACATGGTCCGATTACGGACTGGGACGGGATTACGTCGTCGAATTATACTTTGATCGGCGACCGGTATTACTATACTGTCCAGGCGCTGAAGACAATGCCCGCAAAAGGCGGCGGATATACGACCACCGGGGTGCACGTTTATGTGTATACCGATCTCGCGCAGGGAGGCATGCAGTTTGTCTGCCCCGATCCTCTGTGCAGCCACGACAACCCCGATGTCTGTCCCTTTACCGCAGGAGGGCAGTCGCCGTGCTTCTGTCCGGCGGAGGACGGGCTATTCTATCTCGGTCAGTTCGGCGGCAATGCAAAAATCGTCAAGGCGGACCTCAACAAGGGCACGACCCAGACTGTTTATACCGGACGGACTGCGATGGTCGGAATCCTCGGTTCGGAAAATAGCGTCGTATATCTTCTCGACTTTGATTCAGTCACTGACAAAAACACGAGAACGACGCAGACGACCTATCACCTTCTCGCGCTGGATATCCAAACAGACGAAATCCGGTTTGATAGAATAGTCCCGGAAGGCAGCTGGATCGTGGAAATCCGCAGCGGAAGGATCCTCTGCTCCACAGTCAAAGAGCTGATCGAATACGATATGGATTTTGAGAATCCGAAGACCGTTTTTTCGTTTGAAGGAACCGACAGGATCGGAGACTGGTATTACGACGAGAACCGGGACGAATTCTGGTTCAATGTGCTCAATCAGGACGACAACAGCGGACACATCTTCCGCATCCTCCCGGACCGGACCTGCGAACAGGTGCCCGTGCCTGCGGACGCAGTCTATTGTTTCCAGCTCACAAATACGAAAATCTACTATACTCCTTTCGCTCCCACCTATATCAGCGACAATCCCTATTCTTATTACGGAACGGTCGATTATACAAACGGTAAAATCTATGCCGTTGACCGGGATAATCCCGAGGGGGAGCCGAAGCTCGTTTATGACTGCGCGGGGAAATCCTATCTCAGGAAAGATTATGTGATTTTCGGAGACGACCTCTTTTATGGACTGGTGAAATTGGAACTCTGTACAGACTTTGCGACCGGGAAGGAGTTTTACACGTTTTCCACTGCGGGGGATTATCCCAAGGTCCACGTCAACCTTGCGACCGGCGAGGAAGAGATTTTCCGGTTTGAGTAAACACGGAGGCAAATCATGAAGCGAATCATCTCCCTTATTATTCTCCTCTCTCTGTTTATGTCCCTTGCCTCCTGTCGGAACGAAGCCCGCGCGGAGATCGAAAACGAGCTCGAATCCGCCCGGGCGGAGAACGAGGAGAAGATCCAAGCCGCCGAAGAGCTGTCCGAACCGGGCAAAACACCGGCAGGCAGCGAAGAAACCGGAGAAAACGTGGGGAATGGACAGGGGGCTGCGAATCCAGAAAAGCATGGTCCGGCCACGGACTGGGACGGGATTTTGTCATCGGAATATACCCTCATGGGGAACAAGTTTTATTTCGAATGTAAAGCGGCCAAAAAAGGCAATACGATGAGTATGCCGACGTCTTTCGACCTTGTCACGGGCGAATGTTCCGGTCTCTGTCCCGACCCGCTGTGCCGCCATGATGACACCGCGGTCTGCAAGTACATCAGCGTCAATTCCAGTACGAATTTTGTTTTCGCGGACGACACCACGCTGTACTGGTCTCGGCAGGTAAACGACACAAGAGGCATATACCGCTATGACCTGTCCGCCGATACGGTCAGGCTCGTATACGATGAGACGGCCGGGGAGCCTTATCTCGTAGGTGAGGACGGAGGCATCGTGTATTTCACGGAATTCAGCCAGGAACGGGAAAACGGCCGCGTCGTCACATCCATGAAACTGAAGGGTATCGACGTGAAGACGGATCAGATCGTCTTTGAAAAGCGCATGAACGAAGAAGAACGGATCCTCTTCATTCGGGACGGTGTGATGTGGGCGGATGCGGTGCGTACCGTCTATACCATCAATCTTTCAACCGGTGATAAAACCACAATCGCCGAGCTTGACAACGCCATCGGCTCATGGTATTATGACACGAAGGACGGTTCTCTCTGGTTCAATACGTTCGACCTACAGCAGCTCAAAGGCAGCCTGTGGATGTGGAAGGACGGAAAACTCGAACAGGTAAATCTGCCGGCGGAAGAAATCTATTACTTCCAGCTCACGAATTCCGAAATCATCTATTCCGGCTTCGAGCCGACCTATTACGGGAAGAATCCGGCTTCAATCGGCGAGACATGGGATTACGCGGGCGAGAAGATTTACGCCGTCGACCGCCGCCACCCGGACAGGGATGCCCGCCTTCTTTATGACGCGGACGGGAAGTATGTCATGGTGATCGCGACTGTTTCGGGATACGTCGTTTTCGGCGATCGTCTCCTCTTCCGGAAAATCACCGTTACGACGGAGAGCATGCCGGTGTGGGATAAACCGGGTGAGTGGGAAGAATATACGTTTTTCGATATGTCCGGCAATCTGCCGACCGTTTGCATTGATCTCGCAACCGGGGAGGAAACCGTCCTTTCGTTCGAAGGCGATTCGGATTAAACTTCATTGCAATACAGAAAAGCCACAGGAGGCACGCCATGAAACTTCTGCTCGACAAAGTGACAAAGTCCTACGGGTCGAACCTCGCGCTGAACGCCTTCACGGCGGAACTGGAGCCCGGCATCTACGCCCTGCTCGGACCGAACGGCTCGGGTAAGTCCACGCTCATGAACATCATCACGGACAACCTGAACGCGGATTCCGGTTCGATCACCTATGTCTCAGGCAGCGGCGAGGCGGAGGACGCGAGGAAAATGGGCGTCCGCTTCCGGGAAAAGCTCGGCTTCATGCCGCAGTATCCGGGCATGTACCCGAATTTCTCCGTCGAGAAGTTCATGTGGTACATGGCGGCTCTCAAAGGCATGACGAAGGAAGCCGCGCTCGGACAGATCCCGGAGATCCTCCGCGCGGTGGAACTGGACGACGTGCCGCGGCGCAAGATCGGCGCGCTGTCCGGCGGCATGAAGCAGCGGCTTGCTCTCGCGCAGGCAGTGCTGGGCGATCCGGAAATCCTCATCCTCGACGAGCCGACCGCCGGGCTGGACCCGAAGCAGCGCATTTCCATCCGGAACTTCATCTCCCGCATCGCGCTGCACAAGATCGTCCTGATCGCGACGCACGTCGTGCCGGACATCGAGTTCATCGCCCGGGACATCATCATGCTGAAAAAGGGCGTGATCGTGGACAGCGCCCCGCCTTCTGAGCTGATGAAGAAGATCGAGGGCAGGATCTGGCTCCTGCCGTGCCGGGAGGAAGACGTCGGACGGCTGCAGCAGGTGTTCCGCGTGACGAATATCTCGCGAGACGAGCAGACGGGAGAAGTGCTGCTGCGGGTGTTGTCCGATACCGCGCCGGCGGAAAATGCCCGCGCCGTCGCGCTGACACTGGAGGATTATTATCTGTGGGTGTTCGGGGAGAAAAGCGGCGGGGAAGGAGAACCGGCATGAAATCTTCCGGCCCGGCTGGCAGGAAGCCGAAAAAAAACACCCCCTCACGGGTGCTTTCCGTGAGGGGGATTCGCGGTTTTTGAGCATGTATGCGACCGAATCGATCAGTCCTTCGCCGGGAGGGTATCGCTGAATACCATGAGATCGACGGCGACCCTCTCCGCGTCGGTCAGGGGTTTCCAGACGCCGCGCTCATACAGCAGATCGCAGGTCATGAGCGCGACCGCCGGGCCGATGAACGAATGGACATTATCGCACACGATCAGGTCCTGCATCTGCGGCGGATAGTCCCGGGCCTCGGTCATGGCGTATTCGAGCGCGGCGTCCGCGAACCGGCGCAGGATGTCCTCGCTGACCGGGGGGATCCGCTCGATTTCGTCCTTCACTTCGTTCCGCGCAACCATGACGCAGACTTTTCCGCTGTCGTCGACAAAGCCGCGGTCGCGGAGCCTCTTCCGCTTTTCCGCGTTGGCGGGCGTGTCGGGAAGCTGATCCGTCATATATTCGTAGAGTGCTTCGTAGTCCGAAGTGAGGTTGTTTTCCCAGGCGCCTTTACGGGTGGTGAAGCGCGTGTCATACGACCACGAGCTGACGGGGTATTTCTCCGACCAGCGGTTCATCGTCCCGCAGCACCAATAGTTTTTACGCAGGTTTTTCGGCTCATAATCCGGGTCGGTGCGGGTGCATTCCAGATCGATATAGGCGATGAAATCCCCGCCTGCCGTCGTTTTGATGCAGTATCGGGACAAATCGCGTTCCGCACCTTTGATGCGGGTGCCGGTGAGTTTGTGCAGGAGTATCGCCCTTTCAAGCAGTTCCCGGTTGTCCGTCGGCAGATACGCCTCTCCGAGTCCGCGCACCGCGTCCCGGACAACGGGCCAGTATTCGTCCGCGAGGATCGCCGCCGCTTCAAGCTGTTTTCCGCGCAGCTTGTCGATGTTCTCGACGGAATATGTCAAGGGTCTGAATGCCACGTAGGTGGTGAAGCGGTCCCCCTTTTCGCGGACGAGAAAACCGTTTCCTTCAAGCTTCGCGATCCGTTCCGCAAGAAACGCGGGCGTCACGCCGAGCTCGTCCGCGATCTCCTCCGCGGTTCGCGGGGTAAAATAGCAGCTGTATACGATGTTGAGATCGAGCCGGTCGCCGAGATAGTCCTCCGGGCCGCGATCGTTGCCGGGGTTGCCGTTGTGACCGAACGCTTCGGCCTTGACCGGGTTCATGCCGAGCTTTCCGATTTTTCTTTCCATCTGAAATGCCTCCTTCAATTCTTTCCGCGCCTTGTTCAGGTGCCATTTGACCGTCCCCTCGGGCATGGAGAGCGCTCCCGCGATGTCTCGAACGGACTTGTTTTCATAATAGAACAGATACACGGCCTGCCGGCGTTTTTCCGTCAGATAGGCGATCGCGAGCCGCAGCTTCATGAGTTCGTCCTCGGCGTCGTCGGGAAGAAAATCCTCCTCGTAGGGGATCTCCATCCCGTCGAGAGAAAGGCCCTCGCGCTTTTTCTTCTGCGAAACATACTTCGCGTATGTGTGCTCGCTTATGCGCCAGATATAACCCTCGACGTTGTAGATTTCATCCCGCCTCAGAAGCGAGGTGTAGACCTCCTCGACGATCTCCGACGCGAGCTCTTCCGCTTCCGCATACGAAAACGACTTTCTCACGGCGAAGCCGTAGATTTTTTCGAGATACGCCGTGATGACGGCATCCGCTTTTTCTTTTTTCATGTTCCGTTCTCCGAATCGATTCGGCTATATAGTACGCGAAAATCGTGAAAGGTTGGCGGTATTGGAAAAAACAATCTGTAAAATATGGCACAGACCGCGGGGGGAGGGCGGCTCATCGATGAGATAAGAGATGAAAAAATGACCGTCTGAGAGACGGCACGATCTTTTCCGGCGGCTGCGCCCGAGCGGAGAGCATGAGCCGGAGCATGCTTCTGAATTTTGAGGTTTTTTCAACCCCCGTTTGACCGGTTCTCAAATACAAATCCATTGCGCCAGGCTTTCAGCTCTGCTATACTGTGAGCGGAACGGAAGCCGGGCCCGCTTTCTTTTCGGAAATGAACAGGAGAAAAATCGTATGGAACACATCGGACAGAAAATCAAAGACCTGCGCAAAAAAGCCGACCTGACGCAGGACCGTCTGGCGGATTATCTCGGCGTGAGTGCGCAGGCGATCTCGAAGTGGGAGGTCGGACAAACTGCGCCGGACCTCGCGCTGATTGTACCGCTCTGCCGCGTGCTCGGCGTATCGGCGGACGAACTGCTCGGGGTCAAAAACGAGCCGGAGGAAGACCGCGCGTTCCGGGAACAGGTGGAGCGCATCATCCGCGAGGAATGGCCCGAGGAGATCGGCCCGGGCTTCGACTTCGACAAGGTTTCATGGTATCTGAAAAACGAACATTTCCGCGTCAAGCTCTCCCTCGGGCGTCAGATCACGGAGGACATGATCCGGCACTCGGTAAAATGGCTTGCAGAAGAGGACCGGGAATGCAACGGAATTCATGATCCGCGGGGATGGTCGCCGATCTTTGAGGATTACAGGGAGCAGCTGCGGAGCCGCGCGCTTGCCGGGGACGGGGACGCCCTCGATCTCTGCGTCGCCATGGGAGAGGAGGAGGGGCGTCTGCAGGGGTATGAAAAGGCGTTCGCCCTCTGCCACATCCTCGGCGCGACGGAGATCGTGAATGTGGACGGCGGATTCGTCCCTCACACGGCGCGGCTTCTGCGGCACACCGGATTCCGGTATACCGGGATCAACTGCTGGAGCGATGCCGACCGGTTCAACCGCCTTCTCCGCCCATACAGAGACAAGATACGCTTTCTCAAAGCCAACTGGCCGGACTGTGAAATTCATCCGGGCGAAGGCGCGATCTGCCTTTTCTTCATGACCCACTGGCACGACAGGGAGCCCGACAAAATGCTCGGACCCGTCGCGGAAAAGTTCGGCCGCGCCCTCGTGCAGATCAACTCCCCGGAGCAGGAGGCGGCGTTCCGCAAGGCCTTCGACGGATTCCATGTGCGCGTTCTTTACGAGAAGAACGAGTTCGGGACGTTCTCCGGCAAGGTGCGGAGCCGTCACGCGCTCTATTATGTCACCAAATTCCGCGAGGACGCCGTCCTGCTCGACGAGATCGGGTACTGCTGGAACGACACGCGGTTTCTGTACGCCGATCCGTATTTTCGGGATTCGGATTAGGAGCGCTGGCGCGAGGCGATCCGGGAAACGAGAGACCGGGATCAAGTAGAGTGCCGCCGCCAGTATGAGTTCGTGGGCCGCCTCTGGGATATGCTTCCCGATCTCGCCGTCTCGGAAGAAG
>JAEEGL014397299.1_pt1 | contig 11355 bp, 12 predicted proteins | sample 9134231 | NCBI WGS metagenome assembly JAEEGL01 (sample SAMN16246548, study PRJNA631951) | gut metagenome | biome: gut microbiome; feature: rumen; material: fiber-attached | host: Bos | place: Iran: Karaj | collected 2018-10
CAACGAGCCAGTTGCGGTAGAACGGATTGGGAACATGAAACCCAGCCAAATGCGCCCCTTGTGCCAGACAGATGTACACCACAAACATAACCGCAGCCAAGATGTAGGCAAACTTCCGTAGGTTGAACCGTTCCAATAATCCATAGAAGATGTAGGCATAAAGGAGCGCAAAGAGAAACCACAAATGTCCAGCAATAATGAAAGGCTTGTTCAACACCAGCCATGAGGCTACCTGCACTTTGGTAACTGAGAAATCGTGATTATGAAACAACGCCTGTTGCAGCAACGCAAAAGCGAGATAGAATAGCGAGGCATACAGTGCAATTTTTGCAACATGCAGCACCTTCTTCTTGATTATCAACGAGTTATACCCCCCCCCATTTACAACCGCAACATTCTTGTTACCAGCCTGTTGCAGCAATGGGCGGAAGCAGAAGTAACCCGAAACCATGAAGAAGAACGGCACACAGAAACGGCTGATGGCCTGCACCGCCACTCCCGTCACGCCCGGAAACTCGCAGTGCATAAGCACCACAAAAATACAGGCAAACCCTTTGATAAAATCCAGGCAGTAGTTGTATTGCTTTTGTTCCTTTTCCATTTGTTATAAGATTCCCATATTTGCATACTCATAACGCAGACGCCATAGACTTTGGTCACCGGCATCTTGAAACTGTTTTTTCTTGTCTTTAAGGCCAACCTTAAATGAAGCCCTCTCGTGATAGCCCAGTTTCTCCAATTGCCCAGCCGTGTCAGGCTCACAAGCCAAGGTAAATATTACATCGACTCTATTTGAGAATGTTTGTATAGCTAATAAATTGATGTCGGCCTCACTTAATACGCTTTTATCGCAAGATTCCCATTCCAAAACAGTTCCTCTAATAGTTCCTTTGTCGGGACCAGACTTCTGAACAATACGTTCCTTTGTCATAAAGAACCCCAATGGTTTATTATTCCTGTCTAATACACTATAAAACGATTGTATGTCCTCATCAAAACCAAATGTATTGTAATCAAGGTTCCACTGCAACCATTCCCTGTCGTGATACTCCATATATTTATGACCATCGTTGGTTGCCATTTCTCCAGCCCATTCAGGGACTCTAGTCTCTTTTTTGATGACAAACTTTTTCTTCAGCTCGTTATACAATTTACGGTTTGGAAAATCCTCCATCTTCAGCTTAACGGTGTGCTTCGCAAGAGATAACAATCCTCTCAATCCCTTAGACCCAGCCAAATATTTTGCATGCCTAACTTTGAAATATTGAGGCACTTCAAATACATGGTATTTCAGTTTGTAGTACATTGGAAGAACCATTAGTGTGATACCTGCGGCTAACGTGAAAGGATATTCATTACTATAAAGTGACATCATCATCAAATCTGCACCCACGCCCTCTTTTCTATACTCCTCAATGACTTCAAGCCCCCCACCAGTTTGTGCACCATATATCTTGTCGCCTGCTTTAATGCGTGTACCAAAACCAAAAGTTCGGCCAATTTCTTTGTTTTCTTCATCAACACACACTCTCATGAAAGTTTTAGAATCATCGTTGTTGCCCGGACAGGCTATCATTGCATCACGCAAACAAGAAGTCAGATGAGATGTGACAGGAAATTTATCATCCTGCGGAATATAGACACTTTTGTATGTGCCGTCTTTTAATTCTTTATACGTTATCGTTTTATAGGTAAACTCTGCCATTTCTTATTTGTTTTTTATTGAATTAATTATACTCATATCTGTTTTGCGTTTTTTTCTTCAAAAAAACCATCTGTTCTTCTATTTCCGGTTTGATTTCTGCCATTGTACAAGAATCAAAATGACCGCAATGAATTATCAAATCCGTATTGCCATATTGTTCAAGGACGGTTTCTAATGAACCAAGTAAGTCTTTCTTAGCTCCCCCAAAGTAATTGGCCTTGGTACGAATGCCTTTTATTAAGTTGTCTCCAACGAATAGATTATTATTGACAAGCAGATACGCAGAACCACGACTATGACCAGGCATCACAGACATCTTTAAGTCAAGACCATTCCATTTAATTACTAAATGATTGTCAAAAGTGATGTCAGCCTTTGGAAAAGAATCGGTTGGTACAAACCTTTCTTCGAACTCTGATAGGTTGTATTTCGTATCATTCAAATATCCAGCACAAACGGAGGAACACACCACTTGACATCCCATCTTCTCTTTTAGAGTCTTCATACCCACAATATGGTCAATATGCTCGTGGGTAAGGAAACAATACTCCACCTCCAAACCATAAGCTTCAAGAAACGGTAATATATTACTACAGTCTTCTGTCCCTGGGTCTATAATAACACAGTTTTTGTCATATTCGTTTGATATGACGAAGCAATTTGAGTCAATCGGATTGTTGATAAATCTATGGATTATTATTGCCATTCCCTATCCAAGTTTATTATTCACCCCTCCTTAATATATCACTCTCCACACAACTCAGTAAGAACCCCTTGTGTCGAACGTGGATTTAGGAAAGCTATATTCTTACCTTGGGCACCTTTTCTTGGGGTATTATCAATACGTCTGACTTTCTTTTCCTTACATTCTTCCAAAGCATTAGAGATTCCATCTTCTACTGCATAGGCTATATGTTGAATACCCTGCCCTTTATTCACCAAGAATTCTGCAATTGCACAATCTTCTGACATTGGCTCGAGCAATTCTAACTTGGTATCACCAATTTTCAGGAATGCGGTTCTTACTTTTTCTTCTTCCACCTCCTCAATGGCGTAACATTTTAGACCCAACACATTCTCATAATATGGAAGAGCCTCTTCTATGCTCTTCACCGCTATACCAATATGATCAATATGAGATATTTTCATAAACCAGATTTTAATAAATTATAATTCAAGCAAATCGGTTACTACCACATTATTTGTCTTCATATATGCGCCACCCCATACAAATCCAGCACCTATTGCAGAGAACAGCAGACGTAGCTTCTTCGAAGAGATAGCTTCTCTGATATTTGTGAGCATTAGCATAGGAATGGCAGCGCATGAAATATTACCAAAATACTGGATATTTGACGGCATTTTTTCCACATCGAGCTTTAACTTCTTTGCGATAGTCAGATTAATCTTCAAGTTAGCTTGATGAAAAAGATAGTAGTCTACGTCATTAACCAAGTCAATATTAAAATGCTCTCCTAAAGCTTTAATTGCTTTAGGGCATTCTGAAATAGCATACGAAAACACTTCCATGCCGTTCATAATGCCATGAATTGGTGCCCGCTTAATGCCATCATCACAAACCCGGGGAATAAAAGACTCTGGTGTTACAAAATGGCGGAAACCGCTGTCAGGGGTAACAACAAAAGCTTCATTCGCCCCGTCAGACATCAGATTAACCAATATTTCGTCAGCTTCTGGGTCATATTCCCACGCTGTGGCCGTACCAGCATCTCCAAGCAAAGGATAACGAGACTGGTCATCTGGCGATGATGTTTTTGAATTTGTATCGCCTGCAAGTAGCAAAGCCCGTTTGATATTACCATTCGACATAATACTGCCTAACACTGTTAAGCCCTGGATAAAACCACAACAGACTGCCGATATATCAAATGTAAAGCAAGTTGTTGGAAGACCCAACCTATGCTGTAACAAGCAAGACGTTGCAGGAGAACGATAATCCGGTGTAACTGAAGTGAACACCAAAGCATCTATTGTGTCTTTCTTCCAACCCAGTTTTGCTAATACCTCTTCAGCCGCCTTGCAGCAAAGGTCGGATGTACACATACCCTCTGGTGCAACACGACGTTCAATAATGCCAGTTGTCTTTGTAAACTTCTCACCATTATCTTCTTTGAAAAGATGGTAATCGCTTGTCTTTACTTTATTAGCAGGTACGCAACAAGATACGCCTTTCAAAGAAACGTTGTTGATTTTTAAAAATGCCATAATGATACTATTTTAATTAATGCAACGACCACCGTCAATAAACAAATTAATACCAGTGACCCACCGACCTGCTTCAGATAGAAGATATATACAACCGAACGCTATATCCTCTGGCGTACCAAATCCAAGTGGATATTGGGAGGCTTTCTTGGCTCTCATCTCATCCTCTGGAGTCATTGAATTTGACAATTCCAATATTCTGGTTGGCACCAAGCCAGGAAGAATAGCATTGACTCGAGTGCCGTTAGGTGACAGTTCCAAAGCTGCAGTCTTCATAAAAGCACTAATAGCGCCCTTGGTTGCAGCATACGCTGAATTACCATTTAATGCTATTTGGACACCATTCGGGGAAGAAATAAATACTACGGAAGAATTTTTCACTAGTTTTTTCTTTCTTGTCAGTAATGATGTCAACATGATGGGAGCGATTTCATTTACACTGATAATCTCTTCCAAATCCTGACGTTTCATGTGCTTTATTGAGTTAACCTTGGGCATACCTGCGTTTAGCACGCAACCGTTAAGTTGAGGGCAGGCCTCAACCAACTTTTCCACTCCTTCCTGAGTAGCAAGATCAGAAATGAGTGCAATATGATTATTACCTTCAAGTTGGCTGACTGTTTCTTCAAGCCTCTCTTGGTTTCTGCCAGTCACAATGACTCTGGCTCCCATCTTGCTGCACTCTATTGCCACACCACGGCCTATGCCAGAAGTGGAGCCCGTAACAAGTATGGTCTTTCCTTCTAATGAAAATGGATTGTACATATTTATCAATTTTTACCAAAAAACTTTTCGTTTCTCATTTTTGTATTACAGTCTATACAAACTTTGCCTTTAGAATTTTTGATGTATCCTTTTATTACGCCTATGCATTCATCTTGCAAAATCTCTCTAATTTGCAGAGACATCGTGTAGGTATCACCCAAAAGAATCGGCCTTACAAATGTTGCATCACGATAGACATTGATACTATTGGGGAAATTCCTATTTAGAATACCACTAAACATTCCTACAGCATACATACCTTGTACGGTAAGTTTATTGTATTTATCAGGATTTTTCTTTTCCTCTTCAGTTAAACGATGAGCCGGATTATCGTCTTTGACCGAATCAAGAAACGATATCATCTCGTCGTAATTAAACTTTAGTTTTTCTTCAAAATAATCGCCTACTTTCATATTATTCAATTTTTTTTGCCGGATTACCCATTACTGATGTTCCTGACTTAACCGCTCGCATCACGACACTCCCGGCTCCTATTGTTGAGTCGTCACCTACTTTTAGCCTCGGAAATATAACCGAACCCGTATAAACTGTGGCCTTCTCACCTATTGTATTAACTCCACTGACTATACTACCAACATAAAGATGGGAAAAATCTCCGATAATACAATCATGTCCGATGTTGCAGTGATCTTGTATGACACAATGATTGCCAATTGTCGTATTGACTGAAAGAGTTGTGAAAGCTCCTATGATATTACCCACACCCATTTTGTTGGATGAGAGGATATTTGCGGAAGGATGAATGACATTGATGAACTTTCCTCCTTTTGACTCTAGTATCCGAACACTCTTCTCGCGTTCCTCCACACTGGCGTACGAACAGACAAATACATCGTTCTCTTTGGGTTGGTATGTTTCAATTGTACCAATGATAGCAGGATAGGTATCATCATGGGCAACTTCTTTCTCGGAAAACTCCAAATAACCTGCTATCTCCCACTCTGTCTGGTATTCCTTCATGAGTTTGGCATACTCGTAAACTATCTTACCAATATTGCCAGCACCTAAAACAATTAATCTCTTCATTTGCCATTAACTTAATATTAAACTATTGGAGTGACCCACCTCCATCAATCGTGAAGACACTACCTGTCACCCATTTGGCTGCATCGGAAAGTAAATAAATTGTAGGATAAGCTATGTCAATTGGCTCACCCTCGCCCAGTATGTATTTTTTCATATATTCTGCACGCTGTTCTTCCGTTATCGCACCGGCATCCATCACCCTTGTCTTGATATTTCCAGGTTGGATAACATTCACACGAATGCCCAATTGACTCACTTCAATCGCCACCGCCTTTGCGAATGAGTTTATTGCTCCTTTTGTTGCAGAGTAAAGTGAATTACCTTTCTTTACCTGGAACGTGGATATTGAGGAAATAAAAACTATTGATGCATTCCTGTTCAGTTTTTTCTTTTTGATAAGCCTTTGTACCAGCCTGATTGAAGAGAGTATATTCGTGTTGAAAACAGACATCATACTCTCCTCATTAATAAATTTTACTGGTGTTGTGTAAATTATACCAGCATTAAGCACAAGCCCATCAAGTGCAGGAATATGCTCAACTATTGCATCAACACCTTCTATTGTGCTAATATCAGCTATTATTTCCTGACAGTCTGGTGTGATTATTTGTGAGACAGTCTCGCGAAGTCTCTCTTCATTTCTGGCCGTCACTATCATTTGAGCACCCATTTTTGAGCACTCTATAGCGATACTCTGACCTATTCCTGATGAAGCACCTGTAACAAGCACAGTTTTATTATCTAACAAAAAAGGATTATACTCTCTCATAATTATATCATTTGTAATTCTGAAACATGAATATCTCCAGTCGTCTTTATCTGTGCCACACCTAATGAGAATCCCACACCAATGGTTGCGGCCAACAAATTCAATGGTCTTGCATTCAATTCTTCTTTAAGGTTGGTAACCATTAATAAAGGAATTGTTGCGCCACTGGTATTGCCAAACTCCTGAATATTGTAAGGCACCTTCTCAGGCGGGAATTTAAGTTTTTTTCGAAGTTTTTCGCAAAGGAACTTGTTAGCCTGATGCAAAAGCAAATAATCGACATCGTCAGGATTGATCTTAAACTGTTCTTTCATTTGCTCATAAACACGAGGAATGAAATAGGTGCCATAGGAAAAAACCTCATCACCTATCATTTTTTCGTGTAGTCGGGTACGACGGATGCCATTGCCATAATCCTCCATGATGAAAGATTTCTCATTGACAGGATTTCGGGAGCCACCATCGGGCAAAATCACAAACTCTCGACCAGAACCATCAGACATGTATGATATGTTTATCTCATCGCCTCCCTCAGGCGCATATTCAATTGCAGTCACTGTACCTGCATCGCCAAGGAGCAGTTTCATACTACGATCTTCAGGGCTTGCATATTCCGATTGCGTATTGCCTACCATAAGCAAACCCTTTCGGAATGAACCAGAGGCCATCAGGTTGCCCATCACGCCAAGACCAACCAGAAAACCTGAACACCCTAAAGTGATGTCAAAAGCAAGGCACGATGTGGGTAGGCCCATTTTGTCTTGCAACACAATGGCTGTTGCCGGGAGTTTATAATCGGTGGTATGTGATACAAACACCAATAAGTCAATTTCCTCTCTCTTCCAATCAATATCTGCTAAAAGCTTTTCCGCTGCTTTTTGGCAAAGGTCTGAAGTACAAATACTACCATCGTGGATGGCACAATGACGACGCTCGACACCAGTGGCATTGATATATTTTTCTATCTCTTCCGGGGATATTAGCGTACTATCGCGATTTTCCTCCACACGAGAAGGAACACAACCAGCCATGCCACGTAATTTAATATTTTTAACACTAATATAGGACATATATCACTTACATTTCATTATTATCTTCAACTTCAACTAAATCCGAAATAACAATATTGTCTGTAGTCATTGACATGCTCCCCCATGTCATTCCTGTGCCAAAGAAGCCACACAGCAATTTAGTTGGTTTGTTTTCAATTTTCCCTTTCAATTGCGTAACTATAGTCATCGGTATACTTGCCGAGCTGGTATTACCAAACTCATACAACGACATAGGACATTTGTTCAAATCGAGTTTTAACTTTTTCATTACCATTTTGTTTAAAGCATAATTAGCTTGATGGAAAACGAAATAATCATTATCCAAATAATCAAAATGGAAATGTTCCGATAGTTCCTTTATGGACTTTGGCATCACCGTAATACCAAGAGAAAAAGTGTCGGCACCGTTCATCCTAGGTTGCATACCACTATACATGCGCCCGTCTATTTCAACCTTATCGAATGAATGAATGGAAAAAGGATGACGAGCACCGCCTTCTGGTATATAAACATAGTCATAAGATGAGCCCTCGGAGCCAAAATGGAATTTATAGCTAACATCTATCTCTTTTTCACAATATTCAATTGCAGTTACTACACAAGCATGACCCATAAGAGGATCAATTTGATCAGTATAGCTACGCTTTCCATCACCAACACACAGCAAGGCTTTGCGCATATTTCCATTCTCAAGAAGGGAGAATACGTGGCTAAGACCATATACCCAACCAGAGCATCCATGCTTTGAATCATCACAATAACAAGCCTCACTTAGCCCAAGGCGTCCTTGTACAATACAGGAAGTTACAGGAACGATGTAATCAGGATGCTGGGTCACAAAAATAATAGCTTCCACATCCTCTTTTTTCCAGCCCAAGTCCTTAAGAAGCCTCTCTGCTGCAGGTATGCATAAGTCTGATGCTGTAAGATTTCCAATTCTGCGCTCACGCACTCCAGTTGTTTTAACAAAAGCTTCGGCATCATAGTCTTTGCTGTCTACAGCATCTCCGACGTTTTTCAAGACATTTTTGGGTACCGCAGCTGAGATGCCAGCAATACGTACATGTTTAAATTCTAAAAAAGCCATTTTTTCATTTTTTTTATTTATCTATGTTACAATTATTAACTCATCGGCAGAGATTGGGTTTGACTTGTCACTTCCCGCAAAGCTCGGTCAGTACACCATGGGTAGGGTATTATACTCACAGTATGGAAGAGCCTCTTCAATGCTTTTTACAGCAATGCCTATATGTTCAATATGAGAAATGTCTATAGTTTAACCCTCCTTGACAACCGAATAGTCCTGAACCTTGCCATCATAATAGGGGATATGTAGCAGCGATTCCACTGTGGCATGAGGTTTCATGCGACGCACAATTTTCTGAAGTGTATCGTCTGTTCCCACTTCATAATAATGTGTTACGCCATCGGCATCCATATTGTTCACCATATCGGTCCAAAGAACGCTACTGGTGATATGCTCTATCAAGTTGGCACGCAACTCATCGGGGTTGGTGTGCGGCTTGGCATCGACACATTGGTAGATAGGGATGCAGGGCGTCTTGAACTCCACCTCGTTGATGATAGCCCCCAGTTCCTTTTTTGCCTCATTCATGAACGGTGAATGGAAACTGCCACCAATGGCGAGAGGTACAGCCTTCTTGGCACCTTCGGCCATAAAAGCTTTGCAAGCCAGACGGACACCCTTTTTAGTACCGGTAATGACCACCTGTCCTGGGCCGTTATGATTGGCAAAGTAAATGGCCTCGCCCGTCTCATCCCATATTTCTTTAATTCGTTTGGCCACATATTCATCTGGCAATCCAATCACAGCACCCATGCCTGTTCTGACCGGTGCTTCCTCGTATGCTTTCTGACCAATCAGCGCACGGTTGAGAACCAACTTCAGACCATCTTCCAATGTAATGGCACCGGCTATCACAAGTGCAGCAAACTCGCCAAGTGAGTGACCGGCCACAACATCGGGAATGATTTCATCCTGCGCCATAGCCAATGCTACTTCGTAGATAAACACCGAGGGTTGTGTGTTCTTGGTTTCCATCAAATCTTCTTCGGTGCCGTTAAACATAACATCGGTTATCTTCCAACCAAGAGCCTCGTCGGCACGGTCAAATAACTCTTTTGCTTTAGGTGAAAGGGCATACAAGTCCTTTCCCATACCTTCCTTCTGGCAACCTTGGCCAGGGAAAATAAATGCTACCTTACTCATACTCTGTAAGAATAAATGAATTGATAACCTATAGACTGCACACTTAGGCAGTCTATAGGCATATCATCAATTCTGTTACTTGGACTGAACCAAATTAAAGAGTTCCTCAATCGTGGTGCAGCTACGAATATCGGCACCCGTAATTCTTTTCTCGAACTCTTCATCCACCATAGAGATGACAGAAAGAGCTACAAGAGAACTCCATTCGTCCAAAGACTTGTAATTTGTGTCGGGCTTGAAGACATCAGCTGGTGTGTCATCAAATTGCTCAGCAAAGAGCTCTACAAATTTTTGTAAATCCATTTTTTTTATTTTTTTATTCTCGGGACTAATTATTTTTATCATAATGGTTTACCAGCAGGAAGTCCCATTAACTGCTGAATGGCCATAGCTCGAATAATACTTATAACTTTCTAAAGCAGATTAATTAGAAAGATGAAAAAGCTTTCTGAAATTCTCACTTTCCTTCACAGGATGGAATGGTTCAAAGTTAAACGGTTGCCCATGACTATTGATTTCAAGAATTATGAACGAATCGTCTGTAGGAATAATATCTAAAATCAAATACGGGGTGATTGGCAAATAACCTGATATTTCTCTTATTGTTTTTTTCAACAATTCTAAATTCTTTAAAGAATTACCCAACAATTTCTTTCCAGTATCTGGATGATTTTCAATCGTCTCAAAATCATAATCTGATAACTCAATTAAAGGATTAAAAAATGCACCATTTTCATCTATTCCTATATAAAGGTAGTCATGAAGTGCTTGTGTATGACCAGATTTTTTAGTTCCCATACGTAACATTAATCGCTCAAACTGAGGTCCTTTTACATCATCATAAATTACCATTGCTCTCAACACAGCAAAAGCATCTTCACCTCCGATCTCCCTTAAATAATGGGCTGGTTTAACAAAATCCGTGATAATGTATCCATCAAGTTTCTCAAGTAACCTTTCAAAGTCTTTTTCCATATATTTTTTGTCATTTATATAGAAAACGTCTTCTAAATACTCAAATTTATAAAATCCATCACCATGACCTCCAATACACTTTTTTGCGGCGATTGCTCTTGTTTTTACCAATGAAACAACATCAGAAGCATGATAATTATGTTTTTCTTCTATATTAAGTGGATACATGACTCCGTTTTTCGCATAAAAATAATGCTTCGGTAAATACTTGGAAAAAGGTTGCAACAAATAGTATGTACTCAACTTATCATCAAACCAATATACGAATTGTTCATTCATATAGTTATCGGTATTATAAAAATCATAATCTGACAAAAAACATTTATAGTTTTCTTTTGTCAAACCATACCATTTAGACTTTGATGTTGCAATGCCATAATCATATAAATACCACTTTTCTGGCGACTCTTTTCCGCCTCCTTCAAAATAATCTAAAGAATATTCTTTAGCAATCCTGTCGATTCGAAATTGCACTACTCCTTTCTTACGAGCCATCTTTGCAAATTTCATGTACTTTCTGCGATAAGCACATTTCTTTCCTACGCTTTTCTTTGATTGTCTCCATGTTCTTATCCACCAAAGGATA
>JAEEGL014416149.1_pt1 | contig 11355 bp, 4 predicted proteins | sample 9134231 | NCBI WGS metagenome assembly JAEEGL01 (sample SAMN16246548, study PRJNA631951) | gut metagenome | biome: gut microbiome; feature: rumen; material: fiber-attached | host: Bos | place: Iran: Karaj | collected 2018-10
GGAGCTGACGCTCAGCGGTCTTGGGCTCGACCCCGCCGCCGGCACCGTTACCGTCACCGCTACCGACGGCATCCAGCTCTCTGCCGACAAGCAGAACTGGCAGAACGCCCTGGAGGTCAGCTACGAGAATGGTACGCTTATTAAAACCCTGTATGCCAAGGTAGCTGCCACGTCGGTCGGTGTCTTCAACGGCACCGTTACCGCCACGCTGGGCAGCAAGAGTGCCGTAGCCACCGTCACGATGAACGCCATTGAGCTGGGTGGCGGCGACCCCTTCACTGCTACGTGGACCATGAGCAATACCGACAAGGCCACGGCTGCCGTCGTGGGTAACGCCACGGCTGCCGACGTCAAGTACGAGGGTCTCGAGACCTACGGCTACGTCAAAGACTATGGTGCCCTGATAGCCCCTACCGGTTCCACCGGAACATGGCCTACGGCTGCCATCGACGACCAGAACCAGTACGTCCAGTTTGCCGTCACCGCCCCTGAGGGCAAGAAGCTCGACGTCAACAATATTGCCATGAAGATCAAGGCCCAGGGCGGTGGTTCGCTGCAGTGCCACGTCTACTACTCTACCGATGGCTTTGTCACGCGCAAGACCATCTTCTCCTCCGGCGTGCTCACCGGCACATGGAACGAGATTGACGCCGACGCTGTTGCCCAGGTCGACGAGGGCGACCAGCTGCTCATTCGCATCTACCCCTGGTCGGGCGCTGTTGACAAGGGCCGCTGGCTCTGTGTCTCTGACGTCGTAGTTAGCGGTCAGTCCAAGGACGCCGCAGGTGTGAACATCCCCGGAACTATTACCTATACCCTCGATAAGGGCGGACTCAAGCAGGGCGACGATGCCGTCATGAACCCCAATGAACTCTCTGCAGGCTTTGCCGGCAAGGTATGGACGGCCGGCTCAGCCCTTACCGTTGAAGGAACACTGCCCTATCAGGGCGCTTCCGGCGAGGCCAACATCACCACGACAGCTATTTATAACAAGTCTGGCGCTTCCCTGTCGTCAACGGCAGGTGCCGACAACACTCTCACCCTGACCCTGACCCCCGAGGACGGCTTCTCCTTCGTACCCTCGAATGTCTCCTTCCAGGCTGCCCGCTATGGCACCGACAGCGGTAACATCAACCTTGTCGTCGAGGCAGGCGCCACTACTCAGGAGCTGGTGAAGAACCAAGCCGTCAACCGCGGCGGCAAGGGTCTGACCATTGCCTCTTTCTCTGAGGAAGTCAACGGCGTCACGGCTACTGCCGACGCACCCCTGAAGCTCAACTTCTCCTTCCTCGGTCTGGGTAACGGAAAGTCCATGGGTATCTCGAACGTCGTCATCACCGGAACGCTGGTTGGTGCCGCCGCACAGGTCACGAAGTATGCGCTCACCACGCAGGTGGTGCCCTCTGCCGAGGCAGGCAGCATCAGCCGCGACCCCGACCTGGAGCAGTACAAGGAAGGCACTGTGGTAACCCTCACAGCCACCAAGAACTTCGGCTATAAGTTCAAGGAATGGCAGGACGAGAACGGCAGCGCCGTCTCTACCGATGCCAAGACCACCGTCACGATGGACGCTGCCAAGACCATGAAAGCCGTCTTTGAAGCCGTGGCCGTCTACAAGGTTACTACCGAGGTCACCAACGATGCAGACCGTGACGGTCTGGGTAGCGTCACGCTCACGCCCAACGACCATAACGGCCAGTATGAGGCAGGCACCAAGATCACGGCTACTGCCAACACATCGAAGATCCTGAAGTTCCTCTCCTGGACTGACCAGAACGAGAACAGCAGTGCCACCGCAATCCGCGAGCTCACCGTCAACAGCAACATGACGCTGGTGGCCAACTACGAGGTACAGGACTTCATCGCCGTCTTCGACGCCAGCACCACGTCTGCCTACGCCACCCAGGGCTCTTATCCCTTTGCTGCCGACGTGACGTGGGACGCCAACCGCAACGCCAAAGTCTCTGTGGTTAAGCAGAGCGACGGCTCTCTCGTCACCGGAACGAACGCCACGCCAGTGGTCCGCAACCGCGCCAACAGCGGTGTGCTTTCGACGCTGAGCGGCGTGTTCCAGAACGGCTATAACACTGCCGAGATAGCCTGGCAGTACCAGTTCTCTACCGTGGGCTTTACCAGTGCCACCTTCACTGCCGACATGGCCGCCAAGAATGCCGCCACCAAGAACTGGAAGGCACAGGTGTCTACCGACGGCAGCCAGTTCACCGACCTGAGCGATGGCTGGGAAGTGACAGCCAACACGCAGACGCCGTTGTCCTTCCCACTGCCTGCCGCTGCTGTCGGCAAGGAGACGGTATACGTCCGCATTATGGGAACGGGCACCGACCTCCTTTCTGACAAGTACACATTCAACGCAGGAACGTCAGCCGAGGGCCTGGCCTATGCCACCAATTCGGAGAGCCAGATAGGAAACGTCTTCGTGCTGGGCGACGCCGAGGTCGTGGCTGACGAGGAGGCCCCGAAGGTGACGGCCACCATTCCCGCCAACAATGCCACCGGCGTAAGTGCCACGGGTAAGATTACCATCTCCTTCGACGAGAAGATTGAGGCCGCCGTGGGTACCGCCGCAGCCCTGAACGCTACCCTTGCCGGCAATAACGAGGTCAAGGAGCTCACCCCCGTCTGGAGCAGCCGCAGCGTCAGCTTCGACTACAGTGCCCTGGCGTATAACACGCAGTACACCTTCACGATGCCCGCCAGCTACGTGCAGGACAAGTCTGGCAACAAGTATGCTGAAGCAGTCACCCTGACCTTCACCGTCATCAACCGCCCGACCGTCACGAAGGCGAAGTACGACTTCATCGTGCCCGACAACGGTACCATTACCGAGGCCCTGGCTGCTGCCAACAGCCGTGAAGACAAGTCCAGCCGCTTCCGCGTATTCATCAAGAACAGCTCCCAGCCGTACGTCTTTGATACCGACGGCACCACGGAAGGTGGTGACGGCAAGAGCTACCCCGACCCGCGCTCCTACCTGAAGGCTGCCAATACCAGCTTCATCGGCGAGAGTACCGAGGGAGTTATCATTACAAACATTACCCCCGACGCTACATGGAACAACGGCTTCGGCGACGCCTGTCCCCTTGAGGGCATCGGCAAAGGCGACGTGCTCATCATACAGAGCGGCGCCGACAACAGCTACTTCCAGAATCTGACGCTCAAATCCTCGATGGGCGACAAGCACGGTCGCGACATCGTCCTGCACGACTACGCCACGCATACCATCTTCAAAGACGCCAGCCTGTGGGCTTATCAGGACACGTACGTGTCGAACAAGCAGGACGGTGCCTACTACTTCGAGGGTGGTGTCATCCGCGGTCGCACCGACTTCATCTGCGGTAACGGCGATGCCTTCTTCAACAAAGTGGACATCGTTATGTGCGAGAGCGGCGGATACGTGGTTGCCCCGCAAGGTAACACCCGGTACGGCTATGTCTTCAAGGACTGCACCATCAAGAGCGATGCCTCTGGCGTCAACGGCAACTACTACCTGGGTCGCGCCTGGACCAGTGCTGCCGAGACCTACTTCATCAACACCCTTATGGAGGTTCAGCCCGCCAAGGCCGGCTGGCACGAGTGGAACAACGGTCCTACGCGCTTCGCGGAATACAACTCCGTCACCAAGAGCGGCGCCGCCGTCGACCTTTCCGAGCGTGCCACGACCATCAACGGCACTGCCAACAACCCCGTGCTGACGGCCGAGGAAGCTGCCGAGATAGGTGACATGAGCAACACCTTCGGCGACTGGCAGCCCACACTCTACACCGAGCAAGCCCCTGTGCCTGCCAATGTCCAGGCTGAGGGCATGACCATGACATGGGAAACAAACGACTACACCCTGCTGTGGGCCATCTGCAAGGACGGTGCCGTGATAGACTTCACCACCGATGCCACCTACACCGCTACCGAGGCCGGCACGTACAGCGTGCGTGCTGCCAACGAGATGGGCGGTCTGAGCCAGCCCTCCGAGGCCGTTGCCCTGGGTGGTGTGACGCTGTCGCCTGCCAAGCAGTACACGACCTACGTGACCACCACCGCCCTCGACTTCTCGTCGGTAGAAGGTCTGAAGGCCTTCGTAGCCGTCAGCACTTCCACGACAGCCGTCTCGATGCAGGAGGTCGGCGCCGTGCCGGCAGGCACCCCGCTGCTGCTCATTGCCGAGTCCACGAGTCTGAACTACATGGTGCCCACAGCTGCTTCGGCCACGGCTCCTGCGGTCAACCTGCTGAAGGCTGGCGACGGCGAGACCGTCATCGGCGGCTCAGCACGCTACGACTATGTGCTCAAGGACGGCGTATTCAAGCGTGCCGCAGAGGGTACCGTCGACAAGGGTAAGGCCTACCTGCACTTGGAGAGCCTGCCTTCGGGCGCCTCGTCGCTGACCATCACGCTCGACGACAATGGCGAGGCCACGGGCATAGCCTCTCCTAAATCCTCCCCAGAAGGGAAGGACTTTTCAACCCTCCTTTTGGAGGGAACGGGTGAGGCTTGGTACACCCTCGACGGCCGCAGGCTCACCCAGAAGCCGACCACGAAGGGCGTATATGTTGTGAATGGCCAGAAAGTTATTATCAAATAAGTAGTAGGAGGACACAAACTATGAAAAAAGAATATATCATTCCTGAAATGGAGCTAGTCACACTGGGTCTGCAGCCGCTGTTGGCAGGGTCGCCCACCGTCCCCATCACTCCAGATGAGGAACCGGTAACGCCCCCAGGAGGGTCAGATGCACCCTTCCTGTCGCCGGATGACCTGCTGGGGATACCACTGTTCTGACATGGTGCCCAGGAAAAGCACGAGAAGGATGACCTGCGGGTCGTCCTTCTTCTTTTTTTACCCCCTTTCCGGAAGGCTTCAACAAGCGCCCAACAAGCGCCTTGCTCCACCCTTGAACCAAGGTTGCTCCACCCTTGCTCCACTCCCTGGGCTGGAGGTAGGCTGGAGCTAGGCTGGAGGTAGAGTGGAGCTAGGCGGGTTTTGAGGGGGTTTTGAGGGGGTGTAGAGGGGGTAAAGTCTTAATTTTTGTTAACGACTGGGTGTGATGACTGCGCGGAAGGGTTGGGGGTTGTCGAGTCGGCAGGTGACGGTGCGCGAGGCGTGCGGCGGCAGGCTGATGTAGTTGTCGCTGAAGGTGACCCCGTCGATGAGTTTCCCCGCGGGTGTGTGCAGTGCCAGGTGCAGGAAGTAGGCCACGTGGTCGGTGGGGTTGGTGACGGTCAGGGTGACTGTCGTGGACGTGTGCTGCTCGCTGACGGTGCATGCGTCGGTGCTGGCGGCCCCGATGGCGCGGTGGTCGGCATGGTGGAGCATGGGCGTTCCTGTCCAGTCGGACTTCTGCCAGTCGAAGCTGTCGCGGTCGGCGGAGAGGGTGTAGGTGTTGTTGGCCAGGGGCTTGCCGTCGGGGGTTTCCAGCTCAAGGAAGAGGTAGGCATTCGGGCATTGGCCGTTGACCATCGGCTGTTGACCATTGACCATGGGCTGTGCGGTCAGCGGCTTGACCGTGAAGGCGTCGGCATGGCTGTTGGCGCCGATGGTTAGCGACACCTGCTGCTGGTCGAGCAGCGAGCCGTCGGGGGCGTACATTGTCAGGCGGGCCTTGGCGTCGACGTCGCGCAGCAGGCTGTTGACGGCCCTGACCTGGCCGGTCTTGTAGTTGTAGATGAGCTGCAGGGGCTGGCAGGCCTTGCGCACGGCATAGTAGGCCGCGGTGGGTCGCAGGTAGTGGTCGTAGAGTTGCCAGTAGAGTCCCGGGCGGGCACCGTTCAGCATCCACTGTACGATGGCCGTGGCGCGGGGGAAGTTGTAGCGGAAGGCCTCGAACATGGCACGCGTGCCGTCGTAGTTGACCATCGAGGCCTTGCGCAGGTATTCGTCGAACGTCGTGGCCTCGCCGTAGCGCTGGCGGATGGTCTCTGTCAGCACGCGCAGGGAGTTGAACTCGGTGGCCGACGCCGTGCAGTGGTAGCTCCATACGGAGTCGATGGGCCAGCAGTCTTTGCCGAGCATCTGCTCGATGGACTCGCGCACGGGCAGCTGGGCGCCGATGCCCGTCTCGGTGTTGAAGCCGAAGGCGCCGCCGGGGGCCTCGTCGCTGTACCAGTAGACGGGTGCCACGTACTCGTAGGGCCCTGCCATCTTGGTGCCCGAGGTGCCGCTGATGTCGCTCTCGAGTTCCTTTGCCGAGATGATCATCGGTCGGTCGTCCAGGTTGCGGCGCACCCACTCGTAGTGTTGCTCCAGGGCCGGTGCCGGGCGGCGGTCGCTGCCGGTGAACCATGCCATGATGGAGGGGTGGTGGCGCAGGTAGCGCAGCTGGTCGTCGAAGGAGCGTGAGATGAGGCTGATGTCGTCGTCGCTGATGATGCCGCCGTAGCGCTCCTCGTCACAGGGCTTGCCCAGGTAGCTCTCCCACTCCCAGTGGCAGCTCCATCCGGCGAGCAGCAGGATGCCCATGCTGTCGCAGAGGTCGTAGAGTGCCTGCGAGGTGCCCCAGAAGCCCTCCAGACGTACCATGTTGAGGTTCATGTCCCTGACCATCTCGAGCTGCTCGCGGTAGCGTTCCGGGGTGTCGCGCAGGAAGATGTCGTCCGTCCATCCGGCACCCGTCAGCAGGATGCGCCGGCCGTTGAGGGTGAAGGCGCGGTAGCCTTCGCGGGTGATGAAGCTGCCCACCTCGCGGATGCCGAAGCGTACCGAGGTCTCGTCTGAGGGCGTGCCGCCCTGCCGGGCCGTCAGCTTCAGGTCGTAGAGTTCCGGGCTTCCCAGCGTATGGCACCACCAGAGACGCGGGTGTACGACGTGGAGCACGGGGGTGTCGTCAGTGCCGATGCGCAGGGTGCGCCGCTCGCGGGGCTGCAGCGAGTAGGGCACGGCAAAGGTGCGGCCCTCGAGCAGACCGCTGAGGGTACCTGTCTGTGGCGCGTCGGTCAGGTTCTCCACGTCGGCCTCGACCGTCAGCCAGGCCTCGTCGAGGCTCTGCAGGTTCACGCACGACCTGACGCAGGGGTTCTTGATGGCCACGGCCCCGGTACGCCTGACGGTGACGGGACGGAAGAGTCCCATGCTCTCGTCGGCGGGGCGGGGGTTCCAGTCGACGAAGCCTATGTTGGGGTCGCCGGGTTGGGCGCGGTAGACTGTCACCTTGAGGGTATTGTGTGTCCGGGCCATCGGGGTGACGTCGAACTCGAAGACGCGGAAGGGCCCCCTGACGTCGTTGCGGCTCGCCACGAGCTTTCCGTTGAGCCAGATGTCGGCCGAGTAGCTGATTCCCTCGAAGCGCAGCGTGACATGCTCGTCGCTGGCGAGGGCGTCGAGGTCGAACGACGTCTGGTATACCCAGGGCACGTCGAAGCGACGCTTGTCTACCCGGCGGTAGTTCATGCCTGTCAGCACGTCAGGATACTCGCCGTTGGCCGTGAGCACGCCCATGACCGTCGAGGGGACGGTGGCACGGTAGCTGCTGCCGTCGGTGACGGCGGTCGACTGGCACTGCCAGCCGTCGCTGAGGCTGATGGTGCGCTGTGCCCACGAGGGCAGCACGCTGGTCAGGCCGAGCACGATGAGCAGCGTTGCCAGCAGCTTGCGGCAGCTTTCAAGAATGCCGGTGAGCTCTTCTTTCTTTTCGGCGCGCAGCATCTTGATACGCGTTTCGCGGAAGTTGGGGATGCCCTTGAAGACCGGTGTGGCGGCCAGGTGGCGGCGGGTGTGCAGTATGCCGCGGTACTCGTCAATGCGCTCGATGTTGATGCTGAGCTGCTGCTCCAGCACGTCAATCTTCTCGTCGAGGGTGAGCTCGCGGCGGCTGAAGATCCACGGACAGCCGAAGGTGGCGCGCCCAATCATGACGCCGTCGACGCCATACGTCTCGAAGGCACGGTCGGCCTCGGCGAGCGAGCGGATGTCGCCGTTGCCGATGATGGGGATATGGATGCGGGGGTTGCGCTTGACCTCGCCGATGAGTGTCCAGTCGGCACTGCCGGTGTACATCTGGCTGCGGGTACGGCCGTGGATGGTCAGGGCTTGGATGCCGCAGTCCTGCAACTGTTCGGCCAGCTCAGTGATGATGAGCTGCTCGTGATTCCAGCCGAGGCGCGTCTTTACCGTCACGGGCACGCGGACGGCGTCGACCACGCGGCGCGTGATGTCGAGCAGCTTGGGGACGTTCTGCAGCATGCCCGCGCCGGCGCCTTTGCCGGCAACCTTCTTCACGGGGCAGCCGAAGTTGAGGTCGATGACGTCGGGGCCTGCCTGCTCAACAATCCTAGCCGCCTCGACCATGGCCTCGGTGTCGCGCCCGTAGAGCTGGATGCCCACGGGCCGCTCGTCGTTGCTGATGGTGAGCTTCCGGACGGTAGACTGCACGTCGCGCACGAGCGCCTCGGCGCTGACGAACTCGGTGTACACCATGGCGGCTCCGAAGTGCTTGCAGAGCAAGCGGAAACCTATGTCGGTGACGTCCTCCATGGGAGCCAGAATAATGGGACGTTCACCCAGGTCTATTGTGCCTATCTTCATTGTTGTAGTGAGGAAAAGTATTTGAGGCAGACGTCACGCCACTCCTGGGCGCTGGCCAGTTGGTCGCGCAGCCGTTCGTCGACTTCCGCCCAGCGCTGCTGGTCGACGAAGTTGCGCAGCTTGTTGTGCCAGAGGTTCTGGTGCTGCTCGACGGTGATGACGCCGCGCTGGTAGTGGTACTGCAGCGATTGCCAGAGCGTGCTGCCATCCTTCATGCGGTAGGACCAGGGGACACGGTGAAACCAGAGAAGCAGGTTCTCGGGGCAGGTGGCGATGTCGTTGTACAGGCGGGCCATGTCGGGGCGGTACTGGCTGACGGCGTCGGTGCCTGTCGTTGTGCGGTTGAAGCCAATGCTGTCGCGGTTGGCTTTGTGATAGTAGACGGGGCACCACTCCAGGGGGTAGCTGGCTATGAAGCCGTCAGGCTCCGGACCGTAGTGGTGGTCGAACTTGAAGATGTGGTGAAGTCCCAGGGGCATCATGTAGTCCACGCAGGACTCGTGGCTCTCTTCCATCATTTGTGAGGCGGCGGCCACGAAGCGGCTGTCGCTGGTGAAGGTCAGGGCGAGCCACTCGCGGGCTATCTGTTGCGACGTCAGCGAGGGGTCCCAGGCCAGTCGTCCGAAGGCGTACCAGTTGGCCTGCGAGAAGTGGTGGCCGCACCAGTTGCGGTCGAGACCGATGTTGGCGACGCCGGCAATGCCTTTCAGCTGCTGGGGATTGACCAGTGAGAAGAACTCCTTCCACATGGGGGCGAGGTACACCAGGTGGCGCGACTGCCCCAGGTACTCCTGGGTAATCTGCAGCTCGACCATGTTCGGCGTCTGACTGATCTGGTCGAAGATGGGACTGTACGGTTCACGGGGCTGGAAATCAAGGGGACCGTTCTTGGTCTGCAGGATGACATTGTCGCGGAACTGACCGTCCAACGGCTTGAACTCAGACACGGCTTGCTTGACGCGATCCTCGCCTTTGTGGTTGGCTCCGTAGACAAAGCAGCGCCACATGACGATGCCTGGGGCCTGGCCCTTGGGCGTGGCAGACTTCAGGGCGTCGGCCAGCATGTTGGCACCGTCGGCATGGCTGCGGTGGTAGTCGCCAGGACCGGGCTGGCCCTCGCTGTTGGCCTTGACGAGGAAGCCCCCGAAGTCGGGGATGAGCTTGTATATCTCGTGGGCTTTCTTCTTCCACCAGCGGGCTACGGCAGGGCTGAGGGGGTCGGCAGTCTTGGTGTCGCCCAGGGCCATTGGGGTAGCGAAGTTGATGCTTAGGAAAACCTTGATGCCGTAGGGTCGCAGGATGTCGGCATAGGCTTGCACCTGTTTCAGGTAGGGCACTGTCAGCATCTGGGGCGACGCGTTGACGTTGTTCAGCACGGTGCCGTTGATGCCGAGGGAGGCATTGGCCCGGGCGTACTCCCTGATGAGCTGTGGGTCGGCGGCGGGCCAGAAGATGCTCCGGCCGGCATAGCCGCGCTCGATGGTACCGTCGAGGTTGTCCCAGTGGTTCAGCAGACGCAGGGCGTAGGCGGGGTGGGAGCTGTAGCTGGCGGCCGCCGGGGCGCCGAGTGCCTGCCGGCGCAACAGGGCGTAGGCGCCATAGAGCAGGCCGACGTCGCGGCGGGCGGCGATGGTGTTGCCGTCGATGCGGAAGCCGTCGTCGTCGGGCATCGTGGCGTCAATGCTGAGTGTGACGTTGCCGCCGGTGTAGTAGGTCTCTAACTCGTGCCGGGCAAGGTCGACGGTCGACGGGTTAGAGGTGAGCGGTGAGGGGTGAGAGGTGTTGACAGGCTGGTAACGCAGCCATAGCTGATGACCGTCCTCTGCCTGAACTGTCAGGGCGAGGCTCATGATGAATAATGATAATAATAGCTGTTTCATATTGCAAAGGTACGACTTTTCTTTGAACTTTAAGCTTTGATGCATGAACTTTTTTCGTTTGGGGGTAGCAAATTCTTCATTCTTCATGCTTCTTTCTTCATTTTTCTTTGTACTTTTGCAGCCGCCGATGGGTATTCGCTATACACATAGGGAAGAGTTGTGGAACACGTGGAGCCATGCCGGCGGCATCGTCATGGGTGCCGTCTTCGGGGTGGTGTTCCTCGTCATGGCCTTCCGCGGCGAGAATCCCTGGGCACGTCTGGGCGTGTGTCTCTACCTCTTCGGCATGTTGGCATCGTATGTCGCATCGACCGTCTACCATGCCTTGCCGCTGTACGAGCGTACCAGGGGAGGACTGGTGGGACGGCGGTCGGTATGGAAGGAACGCCTGCGACACTGGGACCACGCTGCCATCTACTGGCACATAGCCGGCTCCTACTCGCCGCTGACGCTGGTGGCACTGCGCACCCAGGGCTACTGGGGGTGGTCGCTGTTCCTCTTTGTGTGGCTGTGTGCCATCGTGGGAACCATTGTCAGCTTCGTCAGACTAAAGGAACACTCTAATTTGGAGACCTTTTGTTTCATTGGAATGGGGCTCTCGGTGCTCGTGGCCCTGAAGCCACTTATAGACTCGGTAAGCACTGCTGCCGTCGTATGGATCATTGCCGAGGGGGTGTGCTACATTACAGGTGCCGTGTTCTACTCATTCAACAAAAGGCGCTATATGCACTCCGTGTTCCACTTCTTTGTGCTGGCGGGCAGCCTGTGCCACATCATTGCCGTTTGGGATGTCCTCATGGATTACCTGTAAAAAAATGGGGGCGGAGGTGTGTTAAATGAGAATTATTTCGTACCTTTGCAGGCAAAATAAATAAATAAACGTTTTTATGGCTTATACACGCATGACTGCTGCAGAGGCTGCAGCACTGATTAAGAACGGCGA
>JAEEGL015559688.1_pt1 | contig 11355 bp, 10 predicted proteins | sample 9134231 | NCBI WGS metagenome assembly JAEEGL01 (sample SAMN16246548, study PRJNA631951) | gut metagenome | biome: gut microbiome; feature: rumen; material: fiber-attached | host: Bos | place: Iran: Karaj | collected 2018-10
TCAATGCCCGTAATAAAACGCAAGCCGTTCTGCCCAAAGCATGTGTACCTTTGCGCAATATAAAAGGTACGGCTTGCGGTATGTGGTTTGAGCAAGGGGAAAAAGTAGTGATCGCCTTGCCGGGAGTGCCGTTTGAAACCGAGTATTTGTTGCCTGAACAAGTAATTCCGCGTTTAAAAGAAAAATTTGAAGATTTAAAACTGGCTTACCGTGTCTTTACCGTATACGATATGCCGGAAGCTTCGTTGGCTACGTATTTGGAAGATTTTGAGGATACGCTCCCGGAGGGAGTTAAACTGGCCTATCTGCCAACGGAAGGATTTATACGATTGCGCTTAACGGCTAAAGGACGGGCTGTGGACCGATTAGAGGATGTGGCCCGCCAATTGGCCCAAGCATTAAAAGGCGTATCCTTTATTTCGGGCGAAGAAACGCCCGGCGATTTTTGTGCGCAACGATTACGAGAAAGCGGAAAAACGTTTGCCTGTGCGGAAAGTTGTACCGGAGGAAATCTGGCCCATTTAATTACGGCCATTCCCGGGGCTTCACGTTACTTTTTAGGGGGCGTAGTGGCCTACAGTAATGAAGTTAAAATAAATGTACTCGGCGTGTGTGCCGAGGATTTACACACCTACGGGGCTGTTAGTGAACAAGTGGCCTTGCAAATGGCGCAAGGAGTGCGGAAACTGACGGGAGCTGATTACGCGGTAGCTACCACCGGAATAGCCGGACCCGATGGAGGAACTGCCGAAAAACCAGTAGGTACGGTGTGGATTGCTGTCGTGGGGCCGGACGGAGAAGTAGCGCAAAAATTTTTGTTTTCCAAGACACGCGAGCGCAACATTGCCAAAGCATCCGTAACGGCTTTACGGTGGTTGGCCCGACAGGTCCGTTTATCCTAAATTCTTCCGCATAGTCGCCAAATATAATATAATAAAATATATGACTATTACGATTACGTTACTTATTTTATTTAGTTATTTATTAGGTTCCGTTCCCACCGGTTACCTAATTGCCAAACGCGTGATGCATATTGATATCCGGGAACACGGTTCCGGAAATCCCGGTGCGGCCAATGTGTACCGTACAGTTGGTAAATGGCCCGGTATTACTACGTTTATTATTGATGCTTTTAAAGGATTTGTGCCTGTTTGCTTGGCCCGCTACTATTGCCCGGAATATTATTGGGTGGCTATCGTATGTGGGGTGATTGCTATCTTAGGACATATGTGGACCATTTATCTTAAGTTTCGTGGCGGAAAAGGCGTGGCTACTTCGGCCGGTGTGTTTGCCGCTTTGCTTCCTATTCCCACGGCGATTGCCTTCCTCTCCTTTGTCATTTGTGTGGCTTTGTGGGGGCGGATTTCCATTGGTTCTATTTGTGCGTGTGTTGTATTGCCGCTGTGCAGTTACTTCATTGGTAATCATCCCATGTCCGTCAATTTAATGGTGACGGCTATCGGAGCGTTGGTCATTTATAAACACGTACCCAACATCAAACGTTTATTGGCCCAGAAAGAACTCAAATTTGAAGACGGTGCCAAAAAGAGAAAATAATTTATGAATATTCGTAAAGTGACCGTCCTGGGGGCGGGAATCTGGGGCAGTGTGATTGCCCAGCATATGGCTAAAAAGGGCTTTGACGTATCGTTGTGGGAATACGATGAAACGTTACTTAATGCGTTGAAAACGATGGGACGACATCCCAACATTCCCAATTTTAAAATCCACGATAATATCCGTTTGACGGGTAATGTAGCCGAGGCCGTAGAAAATACCGATTTGATTATTTTTGTCATTTCTTCCAAAGCCATCCGGTTGTTTTGCCGGGAGCAGTTGAAGCCGCTTTTAAACGGGCGCGTGGTGCCGGTTGTCAGTGCTTCTAAAGGGATTGAAGATAAATCATTTAAAACCATTTGCGAAATTATAGAGGAAGAACTTCCTCATCTAAAAGACAAGGTGTTGGCCTTTTCCGGCCCAAGTTTCGCTTTGGAAGTCGCCCAAAACGTGCCAACCAAAATTATGCTGGCTGGGGCCGATGAGACCTTGGTAGAAGAAATTGCCCAGGTTATGAGCGGAGATCCGATTATTGTGGTCCCCGCACGGGATCGCCGCGGCGTGGAATATGGCGGCGGCATTAAAAATGTGTTGGCCATCGGCTGTGGTGTTATTGATGGTATTGGTGACGGAGCCAATGCAAAAGCGGCTCTGATTACCCAAGCATTACAGGAAATGAATGATATTTTGGTCAGTCAGGGCGGGCAGGCTGGCACCGTATATAGTTTGGCCGGGTTTGGGGATGCTATCTTAACAGGCATGTCTGCTATTTCCCGTAACCGGCGTTTAGGAGAAAAATTAGGCACGGGGCTTTCCCTGGAAGAAGCCAAAAAACAGGTGGGCACGATTGCGGAAGGAGTAAACTCTGTCCAAAGCGTATACGATATTGCCCGTAAAAACCATTTAACCACCCCGATTATTGATGCCATTTGGCAAATTGTTTGCCGGGGCAAAAAACCGCATGTGCTGTTACACGCTATGGGGTTTATCAACCGGGGGAATAAATAAAATCCCGATGTATGGTGTGTGCGTACAGCGGGGTGTTTTGTCTATAAGAAGGATGAAGTAAGATGAACAAAGATGATGTGATCCGGCACTTAACCCGGAAAGTAGTGGATAAAAAACTTGCCAAAACGGCGGTAGACGGAGTGTTTGATATCATTAAGCATGGCTTAAAACGCGATGGAAAGGTGGTCATCAGCAACTTTGGTTCATTCCAATTAAAAGTAGCCCGTCCGGTCACGCGGCATAACCCCAAAACCGGCGAAAAAGTGCAAGTTCCTGCCAAAGAAAAAGTACGGTTTAAACCGTCAGGAAATATCCTTAAAAAATAGAAGTGCCCCATTAGGGGTACTTCTACTCTTGTCGTACCAACCCTATTTCATCAATTTATAAACCCATCCGGCGAAGAAGTTTTTTACAATACTTCATACTCGCTGCAGGCAAATTCATTCCCGGCGGAGTTATTTTGGGCTCGGACAGGGGCTGCAAAAGTAAGGGCTAATGCATCTGCCAAATCGGGGCTTTTCCCCGTGCGGGCTTTTAGTTTTTCTTTCGGTTCCAACCGCAACCGTCCTGCCACATCATAATCATAGGCCGTTTGGCATAAATCGGCTTTCAGTTCGGCTATATCCGGCAACGCCCCGATCGATTGAATCCACTGGGCCATTTCGTCCCACATTTCAGCCCGTTTATTGGTATATTGTCCGGTACGAAGCGGTGCACCTCCAAAGGGTACTTCGGTAACCGTAAAACCTAATTGCCGCAACCGGTCAATTACGCCGCCGCCACAACCTGCGTCCACAAATACGCCGTCTGGGCGGAAAGTTTCTATTTCGCGTGCTACGTGGGCTGCTAGTGTCATATTATCTGTTTTATGTAAGACCAGCGGTTCAAAGGCCTGTGTTCCTTGCCGCCTTATAATGACACTCCGATCATCTCCAAAACGGGCGGGATCTACTCCTAAAATTTTAGGGGAAAAACGCAAGTCCTCTACGCTGTAGTGTCGTTTGACGGCCATTAAAACCGTATCAATAGGAATTAAGATATTGTTTGCACTGGCGGTAAAATCGCACAAATATTCCTGCCGGAAGATAGAGGCAGGTGTTTGGGCTTCAATACGGGCCAGTTCTTGGGAGGAAATTACGTGAGATTCGTCGGCGCGAAAAACGCCACTCCACCACACGTCCGGTTCTGTTTGGGCCAATTTTTGCGCTTGATTAAATATTTCATAGAAGGCGTTTTGTCCTTTGGGGGTTCCCATAAATATGACCCATCCGTTGCGTGAAAGAAGCATGGGCCGGATAATTTCTTCAAAAACACCGGGTTTTATTTGAGCATATTCATCCAGTACTACTCCGTCCGCATACGTTCCGCGCAATGCATCCGGATTATCAGCCCCGCATACCCAAATCCGCGCACCGTTGGGGAGCGAGAGATATAATTCCGTTTCGTTGGGAGTGGTATCCGGCAGAGGCGCACTATATCTTTTAAAATAATCCCACGCAATCATTTTGGCTTGTTTCAGAAACGGAGCCACATAAAAATAACGTGCATGTGCGCGGGGATTTTGCAGTGCCTTTTTAAGTAGGTGATTGACGGCACAGACGGTTTTACCCAGTTGACGGTGTGTTACCAGGACGCAAAAACGGTGAGTTTCCAGAGCTGCGTGAATACGCGCTTGTACGGGGCGCGGTCGGTAGGGAATAACAATACGGGTGGAATTCACGGTTCCTCCCAACAGATGGTCAGTGCGGCGGGGGCGGCGGACTCGTCCTTATGATCTTTCCAACCGAGTAAATTTTTGGCAGTAAACACGGCAAACGAAGCGGAATAATTCCCGCGTAGACTGTTTTGAATAAGAATATTACTTTGCAAATCGCGGGCTTTTTGGGCCGCTTCGTGGAAAGCGGGATGCTTGGTTTCCCATTGTTTTAGCACCTCGCACGTAGTACCCAGTTTTTTGGCAAAGGAAGCAAAGGTGGGCAGTTCGGCGGCCGTTTCTACAAGCGCTACAGAGCCGTCCCGTTTGGTTACTTCCGTTACTGTGAAGGCGGGTACGTCAAAAAAAGCCAGGAGTTGGCTGCAAAATTCCGGTTGATACCGTAACGGCATCGGTTTGGTTGGGTGAGGCGTGGTAGGTGTTGTTTTCTGACGGGACATAAAAATTCCCGGACGATTTGAGTCCGTTAGATAAATGACGAAAAAAAGGAAAAAATAGGAAGATAAAAAAATTACAAACCGCCCAGCGCGTTTTGTAATCATTTATTAATATATTTTAGCATAATTGGCTTAATTTGTCAAATGAAAATAGAAAAGTCAAGTTTTGTTTGACGGCAAACAGGGAAATAAGGTACAACAGGTAAGGAGGAGCTATGAAATCATTTATTGTTTGGCTCGTTTGCTTAATTATATTAGTGCACGGGGTGAGAGGGTGTTACCTCAAAGATAAAAAATGGAACGATGCCCAAAAGTGGGACGTGCGTACCCAAGCGGTAGATGTTTTGCAAGTAATGGGGCAGACACGGCGATTATCCGGCGTAAAAGCAGTGCAAATTCCGCAGAACGTGTATAACAGTATGGAACGTGCCCCGCAGTGGAAAGAACACTTGCTGGGGGACAAAAAACGGGTGCTGTTGATGACGTGGGACGGTTGCCCGTATGCGCGGGCTTTTAAAAACTCTTTGCAGGAAGTATTTAAAGACGCGCAAATACAAAAGGCCTACACGTTGGATATTCAAGTAACCGGGCAGATGGTATCGTGCGGTTCTATGATATTGCCCGACACGGAAAAAGCGACTCTGGCCGAACTGCAAGCGGTGTTACAAACCCCTTGCCGGTGGATTATGGACCATTGTATGGCGGGAATTTGTATCATCAACCCGCGCACGCACGAAGCCGTGGTAGATTCATCCCAAAATGCCGGGCAAATCGTACCGCTGTTAGTAGGTTATGCGTCGTGGGATAAAGAGCCGCTATTTAAGTAGGTTATTTCCCTTTTAGATAATCTCCGTGGAAACCTTTACCGGGGGCGATGTGCCGCCCGATGGAATTGATTTTTTGTTCCACGCACCCGCGGCATTTGGCGGCATTATCCCCTACGCAGATTTTTCCGGGGTATAATTCGTAAAACGGGCGAAATTCCGTATCCGTTGTGTTGGGCATTACCACATTTGCCCCCGCTTGCAACGCCACGAGCCGCCCTTGCGGGTGCAAGGTTTCCATTGCGGTGGTGGCCGGGATGTTGATGTCGGGCAGAAGTAACCGCATCAGGGCCATCATTTTTAAAGCCAGTTCAAAATGTCCGTCCGTTTTTTCTTGCGCTAATGGCGTTTGCGGATGGGGGATAAACGGGCCGATTCCCGCCATATCTACCGGCAATTTTTGGAAGAACAACAAATCGTTTGCCAAACTTTCCATCGTTTGCCCCGGCAGTCCTACCAGTGATCCGGAGCCAACCTCATATCCCAATTCTTTTAAATCGTATAAGCACCGCACGCGGTTATCCCAACTCATACCCGGGTCTAATTTTTCGTATAACATTTTATCGGTGGTTTCAATGCGCAGTAAATAACGGTCGGCTCCGGCTTTGCGGTAAGCGGCATATTCTTCGCGTGTTTTCTCGCCGATACTGAGCGTAACAGCCACATCCAGTTTTTTTATTTCCCGGATGATATGGCACAGTTTATCTGTGTCAAACCATACGTCTTCCCCCGATTGTAACACCACCGTTTTATAGCCGTATGAAACGGCTTGCCGGGCTGTACGCACAATTTCTTGCGGCGTCAAGCGGTAACGGTGTACGTGCAAATTACCCGCCCGGATACCGCAATATAGGCAGTTGTTTTTACAATAGTTGGAAAATTCAATCAGTCCGCGCAGGTAAACCTCGTCGCCCACAAACTGTTTGCGCACGCGGTCCGCAACTGCCAATAAATCCGTGGCGTCCGGAGTGGTTAGCAAGGTAATGATTTCTCCGCGGGTAAGCGTATGGGTGTTTTCTGCCCGTTGAAGTAGGTCATTTGCCATATACGAAAGTATAGCAAAATATAGGACTTTAGACCTAAAAATTAGTAGGACTAATCCCAAAAAAACATAGGTCCAAATTCCCTGTAGAAATAGAACTAAAGACCCTGGTATTGTACGCGGAAAAACGCTATGCTTATTATATAAGAAGCGCAGGTTGTGGGGGTAGTTATATGAAAAAAGCCGGGAAATTGAAAGTTTTGATTGGGGGCGAGTCCCGACCGTTGCAGCGGATGTTTAACGAAATGAATCACGGTTTTACAGATTGGTACAAAGCCACCCAGTTAGAAATTGATTTGTTGGAAGAAGATATGATTCGGCGCCTGCGTAACGGCAATTTGTAGTGTTGTAATGTAGTGTGTTTCATCTCCTAAGGGATATCATAGACCTCCTATCCCGCCCGGTGTCCGCCTGACCAACGGACACCAGTGACCAAAGGACCTATTCCATATAGGTCCTTTTTCGTTTTGTGGAAAGAAATTGGTTTTAGCGCAAGAAGTTTGATATAAAGTTCTATATTAAGGAGTACGCTCATGGTTCGTTGTGTTATCGGTTGGAAACAAATCTTGCAAGCAGGATTATTTGTGTTTTTAGTATCGGGCGGTGTGGCCCAGGCCCAAGATGTACGTAGCTTACTGGTTAAAATGACGGTCAATGTGTTGACCCAAAAGGGTTTTTCACGGTCAGCAAAACTTGTTAACGCCGTAAAACGTTCCCTAGAAAAACTGTCCTTGGATCCCTACTTAAGTACTGACGGGATGATTGTGCTTTCGCAGCAGCATGCTGCCATGTTGGCCGCGGATAAAGAATTTTTGAAATTATTGTCCACAACCACGGAGCCTGTCGCAAAAAATGTTCCTTCTCACGTTGACCACATGCCTGTAGCAGCTGCGCAAATACCGCAAACATATGCGGTTCAAACAGAGATTCCCGTCCGCAGCCAACATTTGATGCAAACCGTGGATAAGTTAGCGCATGTGCCGGTGGCAGGATATGGCCCGTTGTTTTCAAAAATAAACCGAACCATGTTTTCCGACAAATACGGTATGGATTTACATCGGATGATTGCCCTACATAAAACCTTATACCCACAGGATAAGGAGATATTTTCTTCCAGAGAAATGGAGAGGGTATTGGGGTTAGAAAAAAAGGCATTTGATTGGATTGCCAACAGTACTTCATCGGTTGATTGGCAAAAATTATCTGAGGTTGACCAAACGATTATTTTTGAATCATTTTTACCGGCTTATCTTCTAAATCCCGGAGAAGAAATAAAGGAAATATCCGTACCGCTATTAGCGCAGGCGTTACAGTATTACCGGGAAATGGTAGGTGGAAAAATAGCTTCTAAAACAGGTGAAGTGGATTATTTCGCCCAACAAATGAGTGCGATAACCAACTTGGGTTTGTTAGGACGAATGGAAGACGTACCGCTTTTGTTGGAGGCTGCCCAACAGGATTTTGGTCTACTTAATGAGTGGGCAGATTATTTTCTGGCGCGGGCTGTATTTAACCTGGGTACCTACGAAGATGTGCGTACACTGTCCCGTATCCGGCTGAAAATGGCCCGAGAGCGGGGGGAATTGATGCCTCCGGTTTGGCAGGACATCCGGGAACTGGGCAGTAAGGAAGGACACACACTACGGGTTCCACAAGACGAAATAGAAACAAAAGAAATATCTATTCCTCCTTTTCTGCAAGAAAAATTGTTGTTATACCATGCGTTCAATTACTTGTTGGTTAACCCTACGGAGAAAGTAACACTGGCGTGGAAAGAGTTACGGGCCGGCTTGGTGGAATCGTTTCAACCTTGGTTGACGTCAGCCGATAAGCTGGCCAGAATAACGATGGCTACCGCAAGGACACCGGTAGTAAAACCGGTTGAAAATACCGCTAAACCTGTTGAAGCGTTCCATGCGAACAATCCGGCAAAAGAAAATCCCCTTGCGGCGGATGTTGAACATAAAACACAACGCGCTTCCCTGTCCACGCCCCGGGAACGACCGGTCAAACCGACACCTCGGACCTCTGCGCCCAGGAAAAAAGAATCCCCTGAACGAACAAAACCCGTTCAGAAGCGTTCCCCGGTCCGTTCGGGTGTATCGTATAAAAAACAACCTTTAAGTGATATGTCGGTGCAAGACGTCATGACGGCTTTAGAAGATTACGTTTGGGAACATCAAGCCGCTCCGGATTTTAATTCGGAATTACGCCACCAGGTAAACCGCTTACGCCCGCAAGCGGCCGAAGGGGACCCGGTATGTCAACAAATTGTTGAGTTGATGGATAGCTACAGTTCCAAGGTCGCAGGTCACAATTCGCACCAGTTGTACAACGAATTACAACGGTATATTGAACGGTACGGCAAGTTGCCCCCGCAAGGAATGCGGCTGCGCAATCGGGTGGATAGAATTTGGCAGAAAAGCAAGGAAACCGATACTTGGTCTCAATCAATTATTACGATAGTTGACCAGTACATTTCCCGCCATTTTATTTCTTCGGCTAAGTTATTGGAAGATTTACAGAAGCATCTGTTCGAAGAGGGGGAATATCCTAAAAAGGGCACTTTGTTATATACTCGGATTCAAAATTTTAGGAGTAAACATTCGGATGATTCCAATGTTCCAGAAATGGACCGGTTATTTAAACAATATAACAGACCTGTGGACCCAGCACGTCTGCGCCGGGAGATAGAGGCGTATTTGAAAGAACATGGGGGATTCCTGAGCCGGCCCCTTCATAGCAAAATTAATCTTGTGCGTCAATGGAATCCGGAAGATCCTGACTTGCAAGCCATTGACGAACTGGTTGAGCAAGCACATCAGACTAAGTATGACAACATATTGTCCGAGCTACGGGCATACATTCAAAAGTACAAAGCATTGCCTCCCGCGCATTCACCCTTCCGCCAACGTATCAATTCTATACGCCGGAGGGGGGATCCCGCGAATGAAACGATCCAACAAATCAATACGTTGCTGGGTACGCGTACAAAACGTTCTGGGCGTACGCCTAAACAAATAGCTGAAGAATTGGCAACTTATGTGGAGGAATACGAGGAAATGCCGCCCCATGGTACTTCGCTTCGGTCTGCCGTGCAGAATTTGCTCTCCTCTTATAAAGATGATAAAGTAAGTCCGTATGTAAAACAAGTGCGGGAAATAAAAGAGCAATACCGGCAAAAGGCCAAACGTACGTCGGCACAGTTACTGCAAAGAGTAGAGAATTATCTGGCTGTTCACGCCCAATTGCCGCCTAGCTCTTCCCCGTTATCTGAGGATATTACGCGGGCCATCGAAAAAGGGAATCCGATTGATTCGGATATACGGTTGTTGCGGCAAATTGTCCAAGAACCAGCTCCCAATTCTCCCAGAACACCTCAGAACGTATTGAGAGAATTACAAATTTATTTGGAAGCCCACGAGGGGCAGCTTCCCTCTTGGCGTAGCGGTTTGGGAGCGGCGATGTATCGGTTGACCCGCCCCGGCCATCCCGAAGACTCTGTTATTGAACAAATCGAGGTCCTTGTGAAGGAACATGCCCAGCATCGTATATGGTCTGCTCAAAGAGTATACAATGAACTGCAGGAGTATGTATTGAAATACGGCCAATTGCCCCACGCGCATACTGCGCTGCGCCGGGCGGCTTATCGGATTATCAAACAAGAAACCGAGGATCCGGAGATCAGGCAAGCCATCCAAAACCTACTTAAAGGGGAAAAACCGGCCCCTATCAGCCAATAAAAAGTCCCAAAGACATATACAAATTTGTTATAATACAAATGTACATTAGGTACGATAAAATTAAATAGGAGAAGGGCTCCGCTGCGGCTCGGTCGTTTTTCGGATAAATGCGGCTTGGTCGTTAGGATGCAGCCCTAAGTGTAAAAAACAATGGTACTTTCATCGAAAGACAGAAAAGACATCATCAGCAAATTCCAATCCAGCCCGATGGATACCGGCTCTGCCGCTGTACAAATCGCGCTGATTACGGAACGTATTCAGTATATTTCTAACCACCTCAAAGCCAATCCCAAAGATTTTGCGGGCGAAAGAGGCTTAAACAAACTCGTCGGCCAACGCAAACGCTTATTGGCTTACTTGAAACGTTCGGACTTTGAAAAATATCAGTCCGTTACCAAAGAACTTAAATTGAGAAAATAGGAAGACGAAATGGAAAATTTTAACCACAAATTTGACATCCAAAATGTGGAAGTCAATGTCGGCGGGAAAGTGATTAAACTGCAAACCGGTTTAATTGCCAAACAGTCCGACGGAGCTGTGATGGCTACGATGGGTGAAACCATGGTGTTGGCCACGGCTGTTTCCACAAAAGAGCAAAAACCGGGTATCTCCGATTTTATGCCCTTAACGGTCAACTACAAAGAAAGAACGTACGCCGCGGGAAAGATTCCCGGCGGTTTTTTCAAGCGCGAAGGCAAAGCCAGCAAGAAAGAAACGTTATCTTCCCGCATTATTGACCGCACGTTACGTCCGATATTCCCGGAAGGTTTTGCGTGTGAAACCAACGTAACCGCGATGGTCGTTTCCAGTGATGACCAACACGATGCGGATATTTTGTCGGTTTTTGCCTCGTCTGCGGCGCTCGTAATTTCCAATATTCCGTTTAATGAGCCGGTGGCCGCTGTTCGCATTGGCCGCAAAGACGGTGTATATATCGTAAACCCGACGAAGTCCGAACAAGAAGAATGTGATATGGACCTGGTGATTGCCGGTTCCAAACAGGGGCTTTTGATGGTAGAAGGCGGCGCCA
>JAEEGL016717177.1_pt1 | contig 11355 bp, 20 predicted proteins | sample 9134231 | NCBI WGS metagenome assembly JAEEGL01 (sample SAMN16246548, study PRJNA631951) | gut metagenome | biome: gut microbiome; feature: rumen; material: fiber-attached | host: Bos | place: Iran: Karaj | collected 2018-10
AGGATGTCACCCTCGTAGATGTCCTTGCCGTTGATGTCACGCAGACCAGTAAACTGGCCGACGGTATCGCATAGCACTTCCGTTTCGATGCCGTAAAGATCAACGATACGTCCCTTGTCGTTCCTTGGCTCTAACGTGCCGTTGTCCGTCGCTCCTGGTCTGACGCGACGCTGGGCGATGTACTGGAATGTACCATACACCCATGCCGGTTGATTACCGCCCATATAGCAGGGCTTTGCTCTGAATCTGATTTGTCGCATAGTCGTATTCCTTTTAAGTTATTTTGCTATGAATTTATCCCAGTCCGACACGCGCAGACCGCCCAGCATCTGCCCACGCCACGTTTCAAGTTCTATCGGAGTTGGCTTGTATTCCAACTCCACCGCCTCGCGCTTGGCGAACATCACCTGGCCTGGCTTGTAGAGCTTGGCTATCGGCAGTTCGTCGATGTGAACGTACTTCACAATCTTCCACCCGCCTCGCTGGGCTATCTGCTCAATGGTGTCGCGGCTGTCGGTAGAGCGGCAGTAGCACACTATTTCCGTACCCGCAGGCCAGTCGGGTAGTTGGAACGCCTTCTTTACGTCTTCGTCGCTGAAGAAGCGTGAAATTTCGTCGTGGGTCATCATGGGTCAGTCCTCCTTCTCCTCAAAGTCCACACAGATTGAGTCACTCCCATAGCTGCCACACTCGATGATGTCACACTCACCCCATGCGGCATCGTCAGGCACGTCGTCACTATCCTTGTCCTTGTGCCAGTGCCTGCAGTTCTTGCAGACAAGCACCTCAGCCAGACTCTGATTGTAGTGGTTTGTCGAGTTAATGCAGTGGTTCGTTGCAGGGTCGTTGTAAATCTTCGGGTCGGCACAATGGCTGCACAATTCGTGCGTCTCGTCCACCCACCAGCAGTTCCCGTGTTCAGGATTGAAGCACGGGTCGTTGTCTGTGCATCCGCACACTTTACAAATTCCGTAAGGCATAGTTCAGTCCTCCTGCTTCTTATCGTACCGCTCCACCCACTTGTGCTCTTTCAGGTCGTAGATGCCGACGTTCCAGTTGGCAATAATGGTGCAAGGGATGTCGAAATACTTATTGATGAACTCGCGCCATTCCTTCTGTGCCTCTTCTTTCCTGCAGAAGGTCACGTCCTGGTCGTCGTCGATGTTGTGGTCGCAGTAGAACCTGTCCGTCATCTGGTCGGCTATATCGTCCAACGATGGCGCGAAGTCGGCAGGCTCGTAAGTCTCAGCCGTGCCAACGTAGATGCAACCAGAGTAGTCGCAGTCCTCGTCGAACGGGTTGCCGTCCTTATCGTCCCATGACGCTTGTGCATACTCAATCACTTCTTCGATTGTGTCGAAGAGGTCAGCCTCGCAGTGCGTATCATCCGTACCGAAGGCATACTTTAATTTCTTCTCTGCCATAATTCTTATTCCTTTTAAGTTATTTATTTCTTGCGTTTTAATTGTGCTTTTTGTCCGCACTGCTGGCAGACGATGCGAAACGAACCGCTGCGTGTCTGCTTGAACTCACCGCCGCAGGTCGGGCAGTGATGTGTGGCGAGAAACTTCTGCACCATCTCGTTCCGCCCCTCAGTGGTGTACTGACGGAATACGGGATAGTCTTTCCACTTCTCGGGTTCCAGTCGGCGCAGGGCATTGATGATACCGCGATACTCACGATTGTACCTCGACCGCTCTGGTCCTGGCTCCGTCTCGGCAATTATTTGCCCGCAGGTGTCAAGCTGCCTGTAGAGGAAACTTATATGCTCACGCTTCTGCTCGTCGGTCATCGTTCAGTCCTCCTTCGTCTTGATGATAATTCCACGTTCTTTCATTTCTTCGGGGTCGATGGCGACGTGCGCGAACTGCTCCAGCCAGCGCGTGAGTTCCTGCATGTCGCGCGGCGGGATGCGTATCTCCCTCGGCTGGCGCGGGTAGCCAAGTATTTGGTGCTTCCATCGCTCGTAGTCCAAGCGCTTCGGCATGTCGGTGTGGACTACGACGGGCTGGTCTTTCTTGTCGCCCAGGATGCTCTCTATGATTTCCTCCATTTCCTGCTTCACCCACGGACTTGTCTTCACCGGCTTCAGCAGCGACAGGTCTGGCTTCGGGCTCCACGTCCTGCCGCTCAGGTCATGCACCTCCTTGAAGAAGTCGTCGAAGCAGAGCAGCGGGCCGCCGCTCGTCAGGCCCAGCGGGTCGATGGCTGGAGCCGTATAGTTCTCATGCTCGCAGTACTGGCGGTCGTAGAGGTAGAGCGTGGCGGGCACCTTCTCCTTTCCCTTCCCGTGCATTCTCGGCACGAAGAAGTTGTACTTCACGGCATACTGTATATGTCGTACCCGATGGCCGCGAGCCAGCACGTGGTCATGGTCGTCACGCTCGCGGACGAACGCCTTCCACTCGATATCGTACTCCTTGCCTTCCTCGAACCGGTAGCCGTCCACACATAGCGGCTTGATACATTTCGCTTTCATCGCTCAGTCCTCCTTTGCTCAGAATAATATTTCTCATTGTTGCTGTGCTGGTACTGCAAATTCCAATTCCTCAGAACGCTCAATCTCATAATGGAGACAAAACCTCCCGTCGGAGTACCGTGCGCAAAAGCCGCCGTAGCGAATCTCCAGTTCTATCTCGCAGCTCCTTCCTTTCTGCAGATTGTCGTACAGAGAATCCAGTAGTTGCTCACACTGTACCACCATGTCGTATATCGACGGGACCTCATTGCGCCCGTCCTCGCGCAGCCATTTCGCGTCGGTCTGTTCCATCACCCGCTGCACCTTTGCGAAGTCGAACCCACGCAGGATGCCGACCAGCCTTTTCTTTTCTATCAGTTGTGCCATAGTTCATTCCTCCTTTGCGTCAACGATATACGGGTACATACCGAACAGCGGGAATGAGAAACCGCGAGTGTGCAGGCGGTAAGTCTTGCCCTCCTTCAACTGACCGAAAGCCGTTGATGACATGATGCCGTCGGGCTGTATCTGCATCGTACCCTTGGAGGTGCCTATGAGATAGGTGTACGACGTGCTGACGTTGCCGTCAGTGCCGTTGACACTCTGTTGGGTGGTTATCGACTGCACCGTGGCTGTCACGGTGTCCTCCTTCGTGTACTGGACGTAAGTGCTGACACCCACCAGTACGACAAACACAAGCAGACAAAACCCGTTGAATCCTATCATGCCAAAGAAACTCCTTCTTCTGTTAATCATATTTGCCATATCGCTCCTAATTTTGTTTAGTCCAAACACCGTTCTTGCACTACTCACCCTGCCACGGCGACACCTCGTCGAGGGCGCGGTACAGTCCTTGCAGCCATCCGTTGGCGTCTTTCATCCACTCCGTTTCTCTCTCGATATTCTCGCGGTACCTCTCGACGGCACGCTGGCTGTCCTCGATGCGCGCGTCAATCCACTCTTCCATCGTGCAGGGCGGGTCAAGGTGCGGGAAGCCCTCGGGGCAGTCGAAGTCGCGGCTCTTGGTCAGCTGCTTCATCATCAGAGTTTTCAAACTGGCATACGCCTCCGGCACCTGCCACTGCTCCACCTTCCCGATCATGTCGTCGTAGCGCTTGCGCATGTCGGCAAGGCGCTTCTCCCGACCGATGTATTCCAGCTCGCGCTTCGTGCAGTCGGCCTCGTACACCTTGCGCAGTTCGTCGGGATGCGCTTTCAGGTGCTGCCACCGCTCCAGTTCCTCCTCCTCACTGCGCAGCTGTTGCCGCCTATACTGCTCGGGCTTTATCACCGGAGCCTTGTCCATCGGCATCGGCTTGCTGCCCCTGTCAGTCACAATGTGGCATGGCGACAGTTGCGCCGCGCACGTCAGTGCAAACTCTCTCAGCGAGGTTTCCTCGCCCTCATAAATCTTTGCTGTAAATCCTGTTGGCATAGTCGTTTCTATTCTAATGCTTCTAATAATTTCTCTGCGCTATCTCTGTCGCCGAAGCCTTTGACGTCAACCCACTTGTCGGTGAAGAATCCCTCCTGTAGCACCTGCACGAAGTAGCCGTCGTAGGGGATGCAGCCACCACCGGGGTAGCAAGGGTATCGGTGTTGTATTCGGTATCGGGGCATCGCTCTATTTCACTCCTTTATTCCACAGTCTGTCCCACCAGTTGCGCTTCATCAGCCGGTCGATGCGCCCGAGCGAACTGTCAAGATGCTCCTGGCTACGCTTTAACTGCTCTTTCAGTTCAGAGATTTCCTGTTGCTCCTGGCTCTGGATGCGGTTGGCCATGTCCTTATAGAACTGGCTCTTGGCCTCCTGCTCAATATCGTCGAAGTTCAGGAACTCGTACTTCTCAGTGCATGAGTCCAATGCGTGTTCGTTGAACGCCTTCAACGGGTTGCGCGTTATCGTCACCGTCTTCTTGATAACCCTCAGACGACCATCCTTTGCTTTTTCTTCGATGGTCTCCGAAAGGTTCTTGTTCTCACTCTCCAGTTGTTTCACTCTGTCTCTGAGCGCATCAAATTCACTCAGTTCAATGTTTAATATTGGCATAATTCAGTCCTCCTCCGTTAATATTGCCTTGATGCTGCGATCATCGAAATACGATTGCAGTTCCCTTTCGAGCCGTTCATTCAGTGTCACGTGGTCGTATGCGCCCAGCTTATAGGGCAGTGTAAATGTCAATTCGTATTTTGCCATCGTTCAGTCCTCCACCCCAAAATCTCTAATCACCTCCTTGCAGATGCGGAGCACGCGGCGTACTTTGTCGGTGTCGAACCAGTCGTCGGTGCGCACGCCACTCTCCATGTCAATCCAGAACGAGCCCATGCGGACGTTCTGCAAGAGGAATGACAGCTTATCAGCCACGTTGTCGGGATTGAAGCCGCCGGCATAGCCTACCTTGCCATGCGTTTTCAGAATCTTTATCGGCGTGTCAATACCCTGGCCGCCCGATGCGTCGAGCAAAACAGACACGGGACATACATCTTCAAACTCACTACGTGTAGCGGCGTAAAGTGCAACGTCTTCTGTATTGCGCTGCTGCACTATCAATTCCTGACCGCTATAGTGTGTACTCCATAGGTACTTCGGATTGTCCGTGCGGTTGGCCACGTTCAGCTGTATGCGCTTGAACAGGCTGAGTGTGCAACACAGGTGTTCGTTTATTTTATACCAATCGCCCACTGCGGCATCGTGAGCTGCTGAGCCGCAGATGTGCAGCGCCAGGTTCAGCTCGCCATTGCCCGCATACAGGTTGCTCAGGGATGCAGGATTGAGATAGCGGTTGCCGTTCTCATACCAGTGGTAACTCGTGAGCACGCCGAACTCCGCAATAGGGAACTCGCGCTGAATGTCAATCAGGTCCTGGATGTCCGTTCTGGCATCAATGCCTGTGAATGTAATGTGTTTCAGTCTCATAACGTTTTATTCCTTGATAATTACCAGTTTGACTTTTTCGCCATTTAAGTTCTTCCTAAGAAACTTATGAATATCATCCCATTCGGTTTCATAAAAGACTTCCATAGAAAAATTATTTTTCATTATCTGCTCTTTCTTCCAGTTGGCACCAACAACAAAAGCGGCTCTAACCCTTGCGTCTGAACCTTTATCGCCGCCACAATATTCAATAGCTGCATTCGCCAAATCCTCGCTTACAGGTTCTTCTTGCACCTCTTTCACTTCAAGGGTGTCGAGGATTTCCAAAAATTCTTCATAGAATCCAACTATGCAGCTATCACAGCGATGTTCATCATAACTTTTATAGCCGCCACAATTTGATTCTGCTTCTTTTTTTCTTTTTTCTATCTCCGCTACTAAAGCGGCTTTGTCTATGTATTGTGTCATGATTCAATCTCCTTTTAAATATCTTTCAAGTTCAATAAGATAGGCATAAGAATCTGGCTTTGTTTTCCTGACATAACACTCTGGATTTGGATGAGCGTAAAACCCAGCGCATTTCCTATATACCTAAAGTAAAGATTTTAATAACTCTTCCGCTTTCCTCTTGTCACCGAAACCTTTGATGTCAACCCATTTGTCGATAAAGAATCCCTCTTGGAGCACCTGCACGAAGTAACCGTCGTAAGGTATGAGCCGCCTCCGGCATAGCAAGGGTATCGGTGTACGATGCGGTATCTCTTCATATCTAATCTGATTCGATTACAAGTTCGTAGGTGTTTATCTTCACATTATTGACGTCGGTAGTGACATGCGTGAATGTGCAATACAGCGGCTCCACATAGTCAATGGGGAGGTGCGGTTCATCTGGGAACATCGGCATCTTTGTTGTTCCGATGGGTGCGTCACCGTGTTCTCTGAGCATCTGCCCGATTCGGCCATACAGGTCAGAAAGCATCATATAGTGTTTAGGCATAGTTCTTTTGTTTTTACTTTTTTTATTCCTCGCGGAGAAGCGCGAGGCACGGTCGGTCGGTGACGACGAACTGCAGGTTAGTCGCCAAGAGCCTTTAATTTTTGGATGATATCTTCAGCGTTGTTCACCACGCTGGCGGTTGTCACTTTTGAAAGGTCAACAGATTGCAGCAGTATCTTCACAATCTCTACGCGCTGGTCGCGCCAGAAGTGTGACTTCTGCATCTCCAGAATCTCCTTGAGGTATCTGCTCGGGTCGAAGTCTTTTATGAGAGGATCATTGCCCATGAGTAATTCTTCCATGATCTCCAGCTCGTCGGCTTTGTACACTGTGCCGTCTGCAGCTTCGTAGATGGCAGTCTCGTTTTCTTTCTTGGCGACGACGACTTGTGCGCCAGTGCCTTTTACCTTTGCTCTTAATAGTTTCATAATGTTTTGTTTTAATTTTTTTTCTAACACGAATTATCACGAATTATTCAGATTTTTTTTTCTTTCTTCTATCCTGTATGGTGTCCTTATGTGGTATATCTTGTTCAGGAGGAATCGGAGTTCGTGGGGAGTCTGTACGATGACGCCGCCGTCGTTAATGGTGCCGTTCTTGAACTCCGTCACCACATCGAACCATATCTGCTTGTGGTGTGTGACGGCATGGAACATCTTTTTGATGGTCTTGCGGTCGAAGCGAATGGATTGCGAAAGCATCTGCATCAGTTCCTGCGCTTCCCGGGAGTTGACCTGCACCGTACCTGTACCCGTCAACTCATAGCCGCCCGTCCAGTGTTCGGCTGTTTCCTCTTCTGGTTGGTCGGAGATACTAAAGTCTGCTGTGCCGAAGCCGACAGGTTTCCCGTCAACGAATACTTGAAAATGTTTCATTTCTTCTCCCATGGTTATTCCTCCTTATCCTTTAGTGTCGCCTCGAAAATCACCTTACCTTCGTTGCCTGTCACGCAGAGCGTGTTGGTATTGTGCGTTTCGCAGAAATGGCGCAGGTAGTGCTCGAAGATGTATATGATTTCTTTTTCCTCCAATGGGCGCCTGTCGTTGCTCATCAGGTGCCGGCCGTCCTTGCGCGGTTTTGTCTCCCGCGTGAGGTAGATGGTGCCGAAGATGCCGGCTCCGAATGTGTAGTCTTTTGCAGCCATATCGTTACATTAAATCCTCGTCTTTACTGAGATACTGTTTTTTCAGGTTCTCCCACAGTTCTTTCAGAATTTCAGCTTCAGTTTGATTACCTGTCTGTTTCATCACACGGGCGGCATCATACACGCTCTTGATCTGCTCGATATCCGGTCGCCACACAACCAGCATCTGCTCATTAGGATTCAGCACAAGGTTCTCCAGGTGTCTGATCCGTTTACCCCGCTCAATGATTTCTGCCTGCATCTCGACTACCTGTTTCCCCTGCTTCTTCAAGGCATCATTCTTCTCTGCAAGAATCTCGGAAAATTTCTTCTTCTCGTTACAGAAGTCCGCATGGGCATTAGTCAAAGCCTCCTGTGCCGCAGCCTCTAAACGTTTTCTTGACAAGTCAATGAAATTTGAATAAACGAAGATGACTGTCTGAACAATCATCGTCACGATCAAAATGATAATCAATGTTTCCATAAACAATACACACAAAGCGGACTGCACTACGCGCTGTCAGGCTCATCTAAGCGAGGTTGCCTTGGGATTCGTTTCCTCTTCCCGCACGGTGCAGTCCGATATATCTATTCTTATTATGGCAGTGATTGTTGCCGCTTGGATGATTTGACGGTGCAAAGATATAACATTTTTGGGAAAGAGCAAAACATTTTCGGGATTTTTTGTACATTGGCTTCACTGAACCGAAGCCTGCCCTTGACTGTGATGGGGGAAGCTGCTATAATATAGCAGCACACACAACAAAATCAACACTGGAGATGGACTGCTTTATGATACCGCGCCACAAGGTGATTTGCGAGCCGAAACCACTACGCATTGAGGGGGCGCATACAATGATGACGCCGGGACCTGACGATGCAGAGATGGCGGCGCAGGCGTTATTGGAAAGCCTCTCCCCCAGCCCCTCCCCAAAAGGGAGGGGAGTAAAGAAACAGGCGGAACCACAGCCTGCGGAGAAGGGGACGGCTGCGTATTTTCATGCGCTGGCCGACCGGGTGCACGAGGGTCGGACAGCAGAGGTAAGGATGGCGATGCGGTATGTGGCCTATTGTGAGCAGGAGCTGTTGCGCAATCCGCAGCTGGCCGAACTGGAGCGCGGGCTGTACCGGCATCTCGACATTGTGGATCGTGAAGGTGGAGAACTGAAACGGCGGTGGCAGCGGTGTCTGGCGGAAGTAATCGTCCGCCTTGACGGCGGAAGAAGCCTACCCCCAGCCCCTCCCGAAAGGAGGGGAGAGTGAAGAATGGGGCTGCTGTGATACAGCAGCATACGGGACTAACAAAGACTGAGGATTATGGCATCACATAAATTCACGCCCGAAGTTATTCCACCAGAGCAACTGCTGACGCAGTTCTCCTGGAATGACCCAATGGTTGCAGGATATGTCAACAACTTCTTTGTACTGTTGACAAAAGACGCCATGAAAAACATGGACCGTTTGGGGATTAAAAACCATACGGGTATGTTGCGTCGGGCAATTTACTGGAAGATATGGGGAGCGGCCAACGGCGACGTGAAGATGTTCACGCTGATGTACCAACGCTATGCCAAGTTTGTAGAATTGGCTTTGGGTAAGAATCACGAACTTGTTCAGATAGCCGCTATCGGAGGTCCGAAATGGAGGCCGATACCCCGTCCCGACAACAAGCCCCGTAAGGCCAAGCCGTTTATCACCTCCGAAATGCGTATGCAGGTACGTAAGTTTGAGAACATGCTTGTGTCACAGTTTGCCTTCCGTGGAACAGCCTACATCCTCTGGGGGCTGCAAGACAAGGAAGCAGAAGCGACGCGCGAGTTAAGACGCCTGCAAAAGCACTACATCCGATTTGAACGAAGATAACACAAAAACAACATATATATGGCACGTAATAACGTACAGACAACTGTTACCGTCGGCATGGACGTGCAGCTTGCCAAGCGCAACGCCAATGCTTTGAAAGAGGTCATCATCGAGCTCAAAAACCAGTTGAAGGAACAGCGGGCACTTATGGACAATTCCGCCTCTGCCGAAGGTTACAAGAAAGCAGCCGAAGCGGTTGACAACCTGATTTTGAAGATCAAGACGCTGGAGAAGGTTCAACGTTCGGCTACTCCTGCCACCGCCTACGAGGCGTTTATTAGTGGTGACGTTATGAACAGCAACAAGCTCCGTCAGGCACAGCGCGGTGCCAAGAACCGTCTGAACACCGTTCCCAGCGGCGCAAGTGACCAGACGGCACGCACGCTTATCAATGACATCAACCGCGCACAAGTTCAGCTCAACCGTTTGCAGGCCGGTTTTCAGAAACCGTTGCAGTCTGTCAAGAAGGAACTTCGTGACCTGAGCGGCAATGAACTCCAGCGTCTGCTCCAACTTCTGAAACAAGAACAGACACTTGTACAGGGTAATGACAAGGCATGGGCAGCATACGCAGCCGCCATCGGCAAGGTCGAAGAGCGCATGCGTGAGTATGATACGTTGGCTCGTCAGCAGATGGGCGCATCCACGCTCTCACGTTCGCAGAGAGGAGGTTTTGCCCAGGCCAACGAGCGCGACATCCAGCGTGCCATTGACAAGCTGAGGGAATACCGTGCCGTTATTAATGATCCCAATGGCACAGGTAAAGCTACATGGGAAGCTACGACACGTGAGATACTGAAATTACAATCCACTCTTGACGGACTGAAGCAGAAGGCGGCAGAAGCCAGTGGGCAGGCGATGTCTCTCGATCGCGCTTTTGGAATAGGACTACGTGCAAGAGTAGGCACATATACAGGTACTACACAAGAACTTACTCTTGTAAAGCAGACGCTTGAAGCCAATCTACAGACTGCCAGAAGGAACAGTGTTGAATATGATAAAATAAAGCGTGCGCTTAATGCTGTAGAATTAGAACTTAAAAAAACCGGTGAGCTTTCAAAAGAAGTCCAGGCCGTACTTAATGCGCCCAAAGGCAGATCGTTCAATGAATTGAAGCAGGCGGTGGAGCAGGGTAGAACTGCGCTGCAGAATATGCGCACGGTGACAGCCCAGGAGAAGAAAGACTTTGACGAGCTGGCCAAAAAGGTGAAGGAAGCCGAGTTCCAGATGAAAGAACTTGGCAACGCCTCGAAAGGTACTGCCAGTTCCTTTGACAAGGCATGGTCGCGACTGAAGACTTATATCGGTCTGTATATGGGTGCAGCAGTAGCGATACAGAAACTGACGGCTACGCTGGGCGACCTAATGGAGTTGTCGGACAAGATGGGTGAGGTTCGCAAGACCACGGGCTTCACTGCCGACGAGGTGGGGCGGCTCTCAGAGGAGCTGAAGAAGATGGACACCCGTACCACGCTGACGGGGCTGATGGATTTGTCTGTGGCTGCCGGACAGTTGGGCTTGAAGACGCAGGAGGACGTGCTGGGCTTTACGGAGGCAGCCAACAAACTGATGGTGGCCTTGCCTGAAATGGGTAAGGAAGGTGCCACGGAGATGCTGAAGGTAGCTTTGGCTACTGGCGAGATAGACAAAATCAACAAGCAGATGCAGGCAGGTCTTATTGACGGTACGTCGGCTACCGCCGTGGCTATGGAAAAAGTCGGTTCTACGATTGACCGTCTGCGTGCCACGAGTGCTGCTACGGCACCTGCCATCACAGACTTCGTGAAGCGTGTGGGTGCGGTGGGTGCTCAGAGCGGTATCAGCATTGACCAGGTAGCCGCCCTCGGTTCTACCGTCGATGCCTTGGGTATGCGCGTGGAGATGTCTGCCACGGCCTTGTCGCGTATGATGCCCGCCATCAAGAACAACGCCTTTGACATAGCGAAGATACTGGGTGTGACGCCCAACAGCATCCGTGAACTCTATGATGCAGGGAAAGGCATGGAGGTTATCCTAATGATTCTCCAGCACATGAAGGA
>JAEEGL016867744.1_pt1 | contig 11355 bp, 7 predicted proteins | sample 9134231 | NCBI WGS metagenome assembly JAEEGL01 (sample SAMN16246548, study PRJNA631951) | gut metagenome | biome: gut microbiome; feature: rumen; material: fiber-attached | host: Bos | place: Iran: Karaj | collected 2018-10
AGTTGTAATAAACTTTATAATCAATTTCGTTGATGAAACCGTCTAATAAGTCATATGCATAACATTTAGTAATTGGAATAGCTTTATCAACTTCACCATAAAGAACAGGTTCATCGATAACAGTACTTTCAATTACTTTAGGTGCTTTATTATCAACTACTTTTCCTTTAGTGAAATTCATACCATTATATCCAAGAATTGCAACACTTGCAGTTCTTCCGCTAACGATATTTAAAAATTTAATACTTACTTCTAATTCTTTTGAGTCAAAACCATCCCAAGGTACGTCAGTACCAACCATAAATCTTCCATCATCAAGATCTTTAACTAGTACTCTTTTACCTTTTTCTGAACCAGTAACAGAGAATACCTGTTTTGTTTCATAATCAAGTGATACGAAACCACCTAATGGGAGCGATTGATTAAAACCACTAGGAACTGCATCACCATTTGAGAATGAACCAACATGAGATGCTTTTAAGTTTGTACCCCACATTTTATTGATTGTATCTGGTTCTGATTGGTGAATTCCTTCAACGCTTTGACCATTTGCTCCTACTCTTCCAGATACAGCTGTGTTATAAGTATCTGAGTCTGGTCTATTTGTTGTTCTAAATACAACATATTTATCAGGATTGTTTACATCTTTAATAGTTATTTCAAATGATTCAAAATCTGTATCAGCAGCCTTTTGGCCATAATTTGTCGATTCATATGTCTGCAATTTTGTTGGAACAATAAACCATTCAAGAATATTGAAATATTTTGTTAATTCATCTCTATTTAAATATGTCTTAAAAGTGAATACTGTGTTTGATGATTCAGTGCTAAGAACCATTACTTCATCAATAGTTCCTACCGTATCAATAAAGTCAGAATGACTATTAATATTGTAAGTATCATATTGCTCATAGATTTTCTTAAATTCAACTGTTCCACCATTTGATTCAACAATGTCATTACAAGTTACTATATCTTCGCTCTCTACAGGATCAGTAGAATCGGCTTTTAGAGTAAAGCTTAATGACAAAGCCAAAGAACAAATTAACGCTATAACACTAAAAAGAAATAATTTATTCTTCATATATTTCTCCTTTTAACCTTTCAGTCCACCAACGGTGGCTGTTCCGATAATCTTCTTCTTAAATATTAAGAAAAGAATAATAATTGGTAGGGCAACAAGTATACATGCTGCCATAATGTAAGGAACTCCGGTAGTTCTATTACCCGCTCCCGGAAATTGGAATGTATATAGTGCGTAGGCCGCTGTCGGATAACTTGGGAAGTATATCAAAGAAGCCTGCCAGTCATTCCAGAATGTAATAAATTGTAATAGTACAAGAGCAAAGAAAGTTGGAAGTGCCATAGGTAACATTATGCGCCAGAATACCGCAAAATTTGATGCTCCATCAACGAATGCTGCTTCCGCATAAGACCAACTTATGCTCTTAAACATCGCATAGAAAATAAGGAAATTTGTACCACCAAAACTTATTTTCATAAGATATATTCCAATCATATTATCATAGAAACCTAAAGCTCTCATTATTTGAAGTTCTGAAGGTAGAGTTCCTACAACTGGAAGTATCATATTAATAATTACGATTGAATATATAATTCTTCCTACAACACTTCTATATTTCGCAACGACATATCCTACAACACAATTTGTAAAGATCATAATCATTGCGCTTATAAAAGCGTATAAGAATCCATTTAAGAATAATTCAGGAAGATATGCTTCTCTCACTCCTTGTATTGATACAGAAAGAGCTTGGAACACATCTAAATAGTTCTTGAATAACCACTTCTTTGGAAGTCCAAATGGAGATGAAATGTATTCAAGTCTTGCTTTTAGAGAAGTGAGTAGTGTCCAACCAAATGGAACGAGTAGTGTTATTGTGTATAGGATTAGTACTATAAATACAGTAATCGAGAACACAGAGTTTAATCTTGTTTTGTTTTTCATAACTCGCCTCACTAAAACTCTGCTCCAGGGCCATACTTCTCTAATAAATGTTTAACGAGTAGTGTAATTGGTGCTGCAACTAATGTGAATATAACACCAAAGGCACTAGCGTATGGATAATTTGATAGAGATGAATTTTCACCAACTACTTTGACAAACATATAATAGCCAAGCGTACTTATATCTTGTGGTGCAAAATTTCCATAGAAATTATATACAAAGCATTGATTTGTAAATAATCCTGCTACACCAGCAACAATAAATACCGTAATAGTTGGGAAGATTAATGGGAATGTAATTAGCCAAAATTCCTTCCAAAGAGTAATTCCTTCTAATTTACCTACTTCTATCAATTCTTCAGGTATTCTATTCATTGCACCAATATATAAAACAATATTAGCGCCTAGATTAACCCAAATATTATAGAAAAGCATAACCCCTAATTTTGTTTCATCATAGAAGACATTTGGCACAGTTAAATGACACCACTCGCAAAATAGAGGAATCATTTTATCAACGAAATATTTATACATTAAAGTCATTATTATCGTTGATAACATTTGTGGTAAAAATGCCATTACTTTAAAGAACTCTGAACCAGGTACTTTTTTATAGATTAAGAAAGTAGTAAATATTGAAACTGGAAGAGTAATAAGCAACCCTACTACATAAAAGATGAAAGAATTTCTGAAAGAATATATGACTTCAACATCATGAAAGATGTTATAGAAAACTGTTTGGAAATTTTTAAATCCAATAAATTTGTATTCACCGGCATCATATTCTTTTAGTGATAATAATATTGAGTTAAACTTAACACCAAAATTAAACACTAAGAAGAATATTATCGGTATTGTTAACATGCAAATGATAAAAAGTGTTCTTCCCCTTTTGCCAGCAAAACCTTTTTTGGATTTTTGCCTACTTTTTATCATTAATTACCTCCGGAATAGATATTTCTCCAGTCTGATTCTCCGCCAGTTCTTAATGCACTAAAGTATTCATTTACTGTAACGTTTCTTGTTTCACTATTTTTAAAATTATTTAGTGGATTGTTTAAAACTGTTCCGTTTGATGTTACACAGCTCCATTCCCAACCCATTTCATCAAAGTAACTATAATTTCTAAAGATTACTGGATTGTTACAGAGGTTGAAACAAATATCACCTGTTTTAGATGCTTCCCACATAGTTTGATAATAATATGGCATTGCATCAAACTCAGCTTGTGATAATTCATAATCATAATATCTTATTATTCCGCATGTGCTTGTACTAATTGCTAATGCTTCATTTGAGTTTAAGTATGCAAGTAATTTCTTGCATCCTTCTTTTTCTGTTGCATTCTTTCTAATACATAAACAAGAGTTTGGAGATGATAAGAAATATGTAGATTTTGTAGCTGTTGCATCGCTAAACCATGGGAAAGGCATTACACCTATTTTTCTATCTTTATAATCATCAGACATATCAGCCATTTCAGCTAGAGTATTTTTAGCTTCATTGTACCAGTGTCCGCCATCGATAAAGAATGCAATAGGTTTGCCAGAACCATGTTTAGAATTTTCAATACTCATAAGGTAAGTATCTTGTGCTGTTAAGAAGTCCATACTTGCAGCACCAGCTTGAGAATCATAATATCCACCTTCAGCAATATCTTTTGCAAATTGAAGAGCGTCTTTTTTACCTCTTGTATTTCTTAAAAGGTATGCATTTTCTTTTGTGATTGTTGTTGGAGTAGAATCACCCTCAAAAGTGTAAGATCCTTCCATAAATTTGAATAAGTTAAATACATCAATACCATCTTGAGCAACGGCCATTGCTTGTGCAAAGTGTTGAGTATAACCACCAATTGATGACCAAGTGAATGGAATAATGTTATTCTTGTTCATTCTATTTAATAAACTTAAGAATTCTTCGTATGTTACAGGAAGACCATCATCATAAGTTCCAGCAACACCATCTTGTCCAAGACTTAAATCGCCAGATAAGTTACACCAAGAACCATCTTTTGCTAAGAATAATCTTTTACTATTGAATAAATCTCTATCGTAGTTTAGTGAATAGAAACCGCCACCAAATGGAGTTGAATAGTATTTGCCATCATAACTTGAGACAAAATCTTTCATATCTTTCCACATTTTTGATTCAATAGTGCTTGTTTCAGTTATAGGTACTTGTGAATCAGATAAATATTCATTTAAAGGTGTTGTAAGAACATCACTTACATCTAGAAGCTTTCCATTTTCAAGATAGTCATATAAGTTTAAAGTCGTATAATACATATCTTGAGGAATAACATCAATTTTTCCATATAATGTACTACCAGTGTATGATTTGTTATAGTCTACAACAACATGATATTGAGGATACATCTCTTCAAACTTGCTTATAGCAGTATCAAGCCATGCTCTTCCCCAACCACCGTCATAGCAGCCGAAATTAATAATTGTTTTTCCATCATAGTTTTTAGTTTTAGTGCCGATACCACCGCCACCACAGCCAACAAGGCCAAATGTGATGAACGCACTGAATATAAAAGCGATAAATAGATTAAATATTTTTTTCATAACAACACTCCTTAAGAGAATAATTTATTATATTTTTTCTTTTTGATTATAAGAGCAACTGAGAATATAGAAATTAAAGCGATAAAACCAATGTATCCGGTTGATCCAAAATATGATTTGCAACCTTTTTCTTCAACCTTTATAGCAGTAACGCTAAATGTCTTTGAAGTAGTGTTGCCAGACACATCAGTAGCATCTATTTTAATTTCATATTCTCCTTCTTTTGTTGCATCAAAGCCACCATTATAGAATGATACTTTTTCACCATTATAGGTAACTTCAATATTTATTGTTAATGTAGTGTTTGAATTGTCTTTTACTGTGTAGTTATCGACTTTGAAGAACTTTCCAACAGTAGCATTTTTATCATTATCTATAGTTATTTCTGGAGATTCATCATCGATAATGTTGTATTTATATTTGATTGATTCACTATAACTTAATAATGAGATTGTGTATACAACTTCATATGAACCTAAGTTAACTGGTATGAATGAATTATCTTTAATTTCTACTTCTTCTCCGTTGAATAGAACTTTAAATACACCACCAGTTACACTTTCACCATTAATATCTTTTGCATCAGGTGCTGTAAGAGTAATTATATGACCAACAGTTCCTGTTTGATCTTCTACTGGTGAAATATTAATTTCTCCTTCTTTTACAATGAAGAATATATTTTTTGTAACAATTAAGCCATTATTTTCATCAATTCTTGCAGATACACAATACTCTCTTTCTTCATTAAATGTTAAAGATAGAGTTCCACTATTATATGCACTAGTTGAATCCGTGATTGAATCTAATCCATCATAAACATTTACTGTGAAAGAATCATCACTTACAAATAGATTAGAAGGAATTGAAACTGTACTTCCTTTTAATGCAACTACATATACACTAGTGTCCTCTAATGAACTACCATCTTTAAGGAATGTATTCTCTGGAATACTTGAAAGACTAATTGATGGTAGTTTTTCAAATACTGTGAATCTTCTTAAAGCCTCAATAGTACCACCTGAGAATGTGTATGTGTATTTGACTACATAACTGCCTTCGCCATCAATATAATTCTTTTTGTTGTATGTGTTAAATTCTCCACCGTTTTTGCTTAACTTAATAGATATTCCAGTAGGAGTAATTTTATTACCTGTAACAACATTAATTATTGAATAATCAGAGTTAGCTGGTTTTACAACATCATTAGCATCAGTTAATATTACATTTTCAGATAACTCATCTTTAATCTTTAAACAGTACTCACTAACAGTGTATTCTTTTACAATTACTGTTTCTCTTCCAAGTAAGTCTAAAGAGCGATATGTAAATGTATAATTACCAGCACTTTCAAATTGATATAGTAAATCTTTAAGGTCATCAGTAGTATAGACTTCCTCGCCATCTTTAGTTATATTAAGAGATACTTTAGGCAAGAAATCTTGAACATTATTTGATAAATAGCAACCAGCATCAATTAATTCATATACAGCATAAATCCTTTCATATCCGTTAGGTCTTAATACCGTGCCACCAGACTCAATTACTTCAAATGAATAACTATAAGTCCTAGTTGTAGAATATACTGGGTCCACTATTTCATAAGAGACTGAATATTTGCCTATCTTAGTAGGGGTAATTTTCATTCCATTTGTGTAGTTTCTTTTAGATATAACTGTAGAACCTGTTGGATCATCAATTTTGACTTTTCCACCATAAGTTTCAAAATCATATGAATTGCCTTCTGAGAAGAATAATGGTTTTGGAACAGGGAATTCAACATCTTTAACTGCCTTAGTATGTGTTTCCATATAGTAATTATCTACAATACTCTTTCCTGAAATAGTAGTTAAAAGGATAGATGGATTTTCAGTAATTACTTTTTGAAAACTAACTTCAAGTGTTATATCATCAGGTCTTTCAAAACCATTCCATAAAGTTGTAATAAGATTATTTCCCTTGTAGTAATCGGTTTTATCAAAGTCACGAATTCTATATCTTCTTTCGCCAGATTTTGAAAGAGTAAATTTATCAGTTAATGTCCATTCTTTTCCTTCGGATGTATCATCATCAACCCACTGGTATCCAGTATCACTATATAGAGCGTTCTCTTCGATATCATAATAGATGCTTATTACGCCATGGCAACCACCTTCAAATTTATTTCCGTATTTGTCATAGAAAGGAAACCACGAATAATCAGCACCATAGCCATCAAATGTGTAAGGAGAAATAGCACCATATGCATCAGATAAACAAGAACCTTCATTTGGATCTCCAGCCCATACATAATTCTTTTGGTGTTCACCAAGTAGAGTCTGATTCTCTCCCTTCGCCATTGCGTTTATGTAGTTGTATCTTGGTGCATCCGCTTTTCTTGGTTCAAAACCTATTGTCATAACTTTTCCTTTAGAATCTGTAAGAGTAAAAACCAAACTCTCGAAATCTGGAGAATAAGTTGCTCCATCACCTCTTACAGATGGTGTTATGATAAATTGGAAGATAGGCACTTCTAGATTACTATTACTTAAATCTAGTTTTGCAGAAAATGTTTTAACTGTGCTTGAATCTAAAAGATATCCAGCGTAATCTACGCCATTATAACTTCTTATTGTAGGGGTATATTTTTCAGATTCAGCTTTAGCACTTTTTACACCTATACCTAAAAAGCCAATTAATATAAAGGATAAAAGTAAACTTTTAATAACTTTCATAGTGTTTCCTCCTTTTTATAGATTTATTCGTTTGCCTGTCTTAATACTTTCGTAGCAGGCATTTATAACTTCCATTGTTTTCTTGTGATATTCTAGGCTAACTACAGGTTTATACTCTTCTTTATTGCGAATCGCTCTTGCGAATTCTTCTAAATATAGTTTTCGAGTTCCAGATATATCATAGAATCTTGGATTAACCCTGTATTCGTAGTCTTCAAAACGTAGTTGTTCAGTTGTGTTTGGGTTATAAAGATCGCTTATTATTCCACCTTTAGTACCACAAACTGACATTTCAACTTGAACTGCTTTAGGATAATGGCTTAATCTGTCTTTTGAATAAATGACATTGTTTTGTTTGTATTCAATATTGGCGTATGATGGGTCGAGTGAAACAATTACTCCATTTTTCATTTTGCCTACGATATAAACCATGTCTTCTACTACTGCACTATCTCTCATATTAGGAGCGACTTCAGCGTACACGCTTTCAAATTCGCTACCTGTAATATATCTAATTAAATCAAAGATATGTGGATGGTCAGTCATGGCACCACCTCTATATCTTTCATCGCCATCTTTTAGATGAATAGGCTTGCCATATGACTCATTTGGATCATTCATCCAGCTATTCCACCAAAGTGGGAAGTGAGAATAGTTCAAGGCGTTGATTGATGTTAGTTCACCAATCTTACCTTCTTTTATTAAATCTTTAATGCGCTCAACCGCAGCGTACCAGCGCATTTCAAGTTCAATACTAACTTTAATTCCGCTTTCTTTTTCAAGTTTTATCATTTCATCAAATTCAGCCATATTTAATGTTGGGACTTTCATCATTACAACATTAATTTTATTTAAGGCGCATAGACGGAATTGATTAATATGATCTTTATTTGTGCCACCACATACACATAATTCAAGTTCTGGATGTTTTTCAATTAGTTCTTTATCGTTATTAAAAACATCATAATTATCAAACAGATTATTGTCACTATATCTTTCTTCTAATAGAGTTCGAGTTTTTGCATCAAGTGATACAGCAACAATTTCAAAGAGTGTGCTTGTTCTCATCACATTGAACATACCGGTAACGTGACCATTTTTAAAACCCATTATGCCTACTTTTATTGGTTTAAAATCCATTGCGTTACCTCCTTATAATTCAATACTTTCAGATGTATTATTTGATTCATACACCTTTTCGATATAGAATTTGAGTTTCTCATCTTTTGTTTTATAGAAGTTAAGGCTTGTTGTATCGGTTAATAATTTAAATATCGCAACTGCCTTAGTAGCATCATCAAGAGACAACCCATATAGTTCTAAATTCGCATCGTTATATTTATATGGTTCAGTATTATCACTGAATAGATATACTGATTGAGGTTTAATCTTTGTAGATACTACTCTTGTAGATTCAAGACCTTCTTTTCCCCAAGCAGTAATTCTTACCTGTTCCTCGCATCCATTAGGTAAACATGAACCAAGTTCTAAAAGAGCGACTTTTTCATTTTCCATAAGAAGCGTTAGATTCATTGCATTTTTGTTTATAAATGCAGTTATTTTTTTAATATTTGAATCGAGTACCCATTCTGAAATATCTAATGCTTTATACAAAAAAGCATCAATACCATAATTATTTGGCACAAGTCCACTTATTTTCATACTCACAGAACCACCAATATTCTTTTTGGCATTTCTAGCTATTGCTTCAACTTGTGGATCAAATCTCCAATAATATAGAGGATATGTTTTCTGATTAATTTTAAGATAATCGGTCATATCACTTGATTCTTTTTTAATGAATTCCCATGATGGAACATTCGATATTTTATTTTTATTCAATAGGCTTTTTACGCCATCATTAATAGTTTTCAAGTATTCCATATTCACTCCTTTACAATAAGCGTTTATCATCAACTCTAACATTAGAACAATTCTTAATATTGTACTCTTTCATGTCTTCTCTACGTGAGAATTTAATGTTGTTGAAATTGATATTATTTACTTTATTTCTATCAGCTTCAAAACCTGAAATAAAGATATACGAGTCTGTTTCTTTACTAAAATTAGGATCACCACTATTATATTCAATTTCAATATCATTAAAGTTTAGGTTGCTGATTTCGGTTAAAACATTTGAATTAGACCCATCATCGTTATAACCTACTTCTCTTATGATTACTCGAGAGGTTTTTGTTTTATTGACATTTATATTTCTAATATAACCACCACGTTTTTTAGTAGTTTTTATATGAAGCCCAAAGAATGAGTTTGAGAAATCTGAATCCCAAATATATACACCATCTATTCCGCCTGATACCTCGCTTCCTATTGCGATGCCATGGGAACGACCTTTAAGCACATGACATGAAAAGATGTTGATGTTTTGAGATGGTATGTTAATGGCATTTCCTTCAGGATTCTTTCCTGACTTTATTGCGATACAATCATCACCAGTATCGAATAGACAATCGAATATTGTGCAGTTTTTAGATGAATCTGGATTCCATCCATCACCATTCCATATTCCTTTTGAATTAATCTTGCAGCCACAGGTGATAATATCTTTTGAATACACCATATGTATATTCCATGAAGGGGAATTGCTTAACTCTAAGCCTTCAATTACCACATTTTCAGCATTACTAATATTGATTAGTCTTCCACGAAGTCTATATCTTTTTTCTTTATCATTGTCGATGTTTTCTTGATAATCAAGAAGCTTTTGAGCTTTTGTGGTACTATCTCCTTTTATACCTAGTACATCATATAAGAGTTCTTCTCCACCACCATTAATCTTGCCTTCACCATGAATGATGATATTTGATGTAGTTGTGCCCATATTATGATCTAGAGAACCAATATTTATTAAGGACGAGTAGCAATCACATTCCCATCCTTCAAAACGACTTTTGATGAGTGGAAGATAATCCTCTTTTGATGTGCTTCCCTGTAGTACACCATCTTTTTCAATGTAGAGTTCTAAATTATTATGGAGTTTTAAACCACCAGTTAGAAATACACCCTTTGGAATTATAACTCTATGATTTTCATCACAATCATCAATCGCCTTTTGTAGGGCCATAGTATTAAGAGTTTTTCCATCACCTATAGCGTTATATGGTGGAAAATTTACAAATATATCCTCTTTAAGTTTATTTGTTGAACATATAGAATTAAATAATTTTATTGTTTTCCCATCTTTTAGTATTTTTTTGATTAACACATCATACTTTTGATTTGGAGATAGGTTTTTAATGCGAAAAAAAGTATCAGTGCTTCTACCTACTTTTGTATTATTCAAATAAACATCATAGGCTATGGCATTGTCGCATACATTCCAATACAAAATAATTTCATTACTATAAGATATATAATTCAACATTTTTTAATCTCTTGTGTTAGTCAAAAAAATACTAAAAAAATCAATAAAATAATTAATTGATTTTTTCATTAATGCTATTAAGTGGTCGCGAATTAACGCGACCACTTAATCATTTGGTAGATAAGTACTAGATAGTCTAATACTTACTAAGTCGTATCAATTATTCTTCTCTTTTTCTCTTAATAACAACAATTGAGCCAAGTAAGAATGCTACACCAAGGATTGATGGAACGAGAGCGTTCTTACAACCTTTCTTACCAGTTTGTGCTGGTTCAGTTTGTGTCTTAGGAGCTTGTGTAGCTGGAGCTTGAGTTATTGGAGCCTGAGTTGTTGGAGCTTGTGTAACTGGAGCTTGTGTAGCTGGAGCATCAGTTGTTGGTGCTTGAGTACCTGGATCAACTGGAGTTTCTGCTTCCCAGTGAGCTGTTAGAGTTAAGTTACCAGTAGTTCCTTGAGCAATACTTGTAACAGCTGCGCTATCTTCACCTGACCAACCTAAGAATGTATATCCTTCTTTAGTAGGAGCTTGTAATGTGAATGCATCTTCAACAGTGTAAGTTGCTCTATTATCAGCACTATTTGTACCACCATCTAAGTTATAAGTGATAGTGTAAGTGATAACTGTGTATTGAGCTTCTGCTGTAACGTCTTGAGGTATTGCTTGATCAGCATCAACATTCCAACCGGTTGCTTCATAACCAGCCTTAGCTGTGATTGTTGG
>JAEEGL011641737.1_pt1 | contig 11354 bp, 11 predicted proteins | sample 9134231 | NCBI WGS metagenome assembly JAEEGL01 (sample SAMN16246548, study PRJNA631951) | gut metagenome | biome: gut microbiome; feature: rumen; material: fiber-attached | host: Bos | place: Iran: Karaj | collected 2018-10
AGCTTGACATCAAAGAATGTGTCCGCCTTAAAAAGGCGCTGAAAGCGTATTTTTAAGGCTTTCCAAAGTCCTCTTTGAGGACTTTGGAACAATAACTGCCGAAAGGCAGTTATTGAGGACACATTATTTATTGAAAGAAAATTATGCCGTAATGACAAATTTGTCGTTACGGCAACATTTTTTGTTAAAAAACTTGAAATTTTTTCCGATCTGGTATATAATAAATAAGTTAATGCGATTGAAAGGAATCTGTTAAGATGGAATACAACAGGATCATCGGTTTCGACAACGATAAATACCTTAAAATGCAGTCAGAGCATATCCGTGAGCGTATATCCAACTTTGGTGACAAACTGTACCTCGAGTTCGGCGGAAAGCTGTTCGACGATTTTCATGCGTCGCGTGTGCTGCCGGGATTTATGCCGGACAGTAAACTGAGAATGCTGCTGGAACTTAAAGATGAGGCAGAGATCGTTATTGTTATCAATTCCTCGGATATAGAGAAAAATAAGGTGCGCGGCGACCTTGGTATCACTTATGATGTTGATGTTATCAGACTTGTGGGAGTTTTTCGCAGAGAGGGTCTGTATGTCAGCAGTGTTGTTCTGACGCAATATGAAAATCAGGCGTCTGCCGATGCTTTTGCAGCACGTCTTACATCTCTCGGTATAAAAGTATATCACCACTACCGAATAAGCGGCTATCCGTCAAATATCCCGCTGATTATGAGCGATGAGGGCTACGGCAGAAATGATTACATAGAGACGTCCAGACATCTTGTGGTTGTTACAGCACCCGGTCCCGGAAGCGGAAAAATGGCGACCTGCCTGTCGCAGCTCTATCACGAGCACAAGCGTGGGCTGGATGCGGGTTACGCAAAGTTCGAGACCTTCCCGATATGGAACCTGCCGCTCAAACATCCCGTTAATATTGCTTATGAGGCAGCAACATCCGACCTCAATGACGTAAATATGATAGACCCGTTCCACCTCGAGGCTTACGGAAAGACTACCGTGAATTACAACCGCGATGTGGAGATCTTTCCTGTGCTCAACACCATGTTCGAGAGCATTTTCGGTAAGTCGCCGTATAATTCCCCCACAGATATGGGCGTTAATATGGCGGGCAACTGCATAGTTGACGATGATGTGGTGTGCAAGGCCGCAAAAGCCGAGATCGTCAGACGCTACTATATCGGGCTTTGCGGAAAGCGCAAGGGGCAGGTCACCGAAGAAGAAGTATATAAGCTTGAGCTGCTGATGAAACAGGCAGGCGTTACTGCGGCAGACAGAAAAGTGGTCGCGGCGGCGCTTGCAAAGGAAGAAGCTACCGGGGATCCCGCAGCGGCAATGGAACTGCCCGACGGGACGATACTCACCGGAAAGACATCCAATCTGCTCGGTGCTTCTTCGGCTCTGCTGCTCAACGCACTGAAGTATTTCGGCGGTATCGATGACGAGAAGCTGCTGATGTCGCCCCATGTCATTGAGCCCATACAGGATCTGAAGGTAAATCACCTCGGAAATGCCAATCCGCGCCTGCATACCGACGAGACGCTGTTAGCACTGTCTATATGCGCGAATACGAGCGATGATGCAAAGAAGGCAATGGATCAGTTGTCGAAGCTTCGCGGCTGTGAGGTGCACTCTACGGTCATTCTTTCGGCGGTCGATGAGCGGATCTTCAAGCGCCTCGGTGTAAATCTTACCTGTGAGCCGAAATTCGGCAAGCCCGAGGCTCTTATCGAGGAGTCCAAATGAGAGTAGTCTCGATATGCAGTTCCAGCAAGGCAAACTGTACATACATTGAGAGTGGGGGAAAGGGTTTCCTCGTCGATATCGGGTGCAGCTACAAGATGCTTTGCGAAGGTCTTGCGCTTGCGGGACGGGATGTTTCATACATAAGCGCGGTGTTCATTACACACGAGCACAGCGACCATATCGCGGGACTGCCTATGCTTACAAAAAAGCTGAATGTTCCGGTCTATGCTTCCGCAGGCACATCGGAAATGATACTGTCAAAAGGGAAGATAGCTCCAGGTGCGCGGCTTCTGACAGTGGATGAACTCGGAAGTGCTCCTGTGAATGTTACCGTGAATGCGTTCCATACGCCGCATGACAGTGCGGAGAGTATGGATTATACCTTCACCGACAGTGAGAACAAGATAGCAATATGTACAGATCTTGGCAAGGTAACGCCCGAGGTGCGGGAAAACCTCACGGGCTGTCGTTTTGTGCTGTTAGAATCGAACTACGATCCCGAAATGCTCACACGCAACCTTAACTACCCGTATGAGCTGCGCCGCCGTATAGCTTCCGACCGCGGACATCTCTCCAACGGTGACAGCGCGGCATTTATCCGCGAGCTTGTATCGTCGGGAACAGTGAATATCCTGCTCGGGCATTTAAGTCAGAACAACAATACTCCGGAGATCGCTCTTTCGACGGTCGGGAAAGTGATGCAGGCGGCGGGAGCGGTCTGCGGGCGTGATTATATCCTGGATGCTGCAGCTGTTGTAGGCAGCGGAAAGACTATCGTAATATGACATTCAGATATTCCGACGACAACAAGCGATACCACACGCTGAATTATCACAATAAGCATACATACGGCGGACGTGTAGTAAAAGCCGTTATAGACGCGGGTCTTACATGTCCGAACATAGATGGCTCCAAAAGCTGCGGCGGCTGTATTTTCTGTGACGGAGGGAGCGGTTATTTTACTGCGGAGCCTACAGTTACGATAACCGAGCAGCTTCGTTGTGAGACAGAACGTATCCGCGCGAAATACCCCGATGCTCTGATAAACGCGTATTTTCAGGCGCATACTAATACCTACGCCGATATCAGGACGCTTGAACGAATGTTCCGTGAAGCAATAAACTGCGGCGTTCACAGTATCTCGATAGCTACGCGTTCAGACTGTATAGACCAGAATAAGATTTTGCTTATCAAGTCACTGGGTATTCCCGTGACCGTGGAGCTCGGCGTGCAGACAGTTCACGATGAAACGGCGGCTCTTCTCAACAGTTGTCTGTGTTTTTCAGTACACCTCGACGCTATTCACCTGCTGAAAGAACGCGGCGTGCGTACCTGTGTGCATATCATCAACGGACTGCCCGGTGAGACAGGGGAGATGATGCTTGAAACGGCGCGGCTCCTCGGGAAAGAATGTCCCGAAGGTGTTAAGATACACCTGCTTCATGTCATACGCGGCACGCGCCTGCACGAAATGTACGACAACGGCGAATACAGGCCAATGGATAAAGATAAGTACATTGAGACAACTTCCCGACAGTTGGAATACTTCCCGCAGGAAACGGTCGTTGAGAGGCTTACCGGCGATGGAGACAAGTCGAAGCTCATAGCTCCGATGTGGAGCACGGACAAGATATCGGTGCTCGGCGGGATAGATAAATATATGGCGGATAATGATATCTGCCAGGGAGATAAATACGAATAATACCCGTTTGCGACAATTACGCAAACGGGTATTTTTTATATGATCTATTAACTATAGGCGGTGTGTTTTGATAATAGTAATACCCCGTCCGAATAGCCGAACGGGGTCATCTTATATCTTTCCGGAGGTGGGGAGCTTCAGAAAAGTGCGTCCCGTGATACGTTTCTGAGCAATTTCAAAATTAAAGGCGGGAAGAACGATCTTGTCGGGAACAATGATGTTCTGAGCATACAGAAGTATAATACTGATAAGGTTTTTAAAGCGTTTTATCGAGTTCATATAGAGATCACCCTTCCTTTCTTTCTTTCAGTATAAATCGTGTTTGTGAAAGTTGTATGAAAATATGCAGAGTTGTTGCTGAAATGTTTGTTTATTTTTTCTTCAGGTCGATAGCTGTGGTTTCCACGACCTCTTTTTCCTCAACGGTGCGTTTTGCACGGCCGCGGTGTACAGACATACCAAAAATTGCAGCGATATCCACAAGAGCTTCAAATATGATAGCTATACCCATTACAAGGGAGAGAAGTCTGCCAAACATACTGGGGTAGATGCAGATAAGTATGCCCATAACGAGTATAGCGAGCGAGATTATGAACAGCGCTTTCCATCTGGCTTCACCGAAATTCTTGATTATCATTGCTCTGCGGCAGTTTACAAGGCTCTCGATGATTATCAGCGCGCCGATGATGATAGCAAGCAGGTTTTTGAGGTGCTCTGCCTGTATAATGAACGCAACACCTATTATGGTTATCAGAACGCCGGTAGTGAGCCCACGTCGGAAGCTGTAATTGCGGTTATTGGTAAGAAACGCGATAAGGTCGAAAACACCGTAGCATACCATAAGTGCGCCGACAACTATAAACATTATGTTTGTGGTATCGTCACGGTAGATTATCATAAAAATACCGATCGCGAGCTCAACAAAGCACTGAAATATAAGCGGCACTTTGGTTTCTTCGGCTGCTTCTTCTATCACAACTGTAAGGCTTTTTTCTTCTTTCATAGTTTCCTCCATATATTATTGGGAACCTCTAAAAACCCATTTGAGAGAAAAAGAGCTACTTGCACCGATAGCTGCGTCAAGCCTCCTCACCGTGCGCCAGCACGCTTTCGGAGTCTCTCCTTGCTCTCGGCACAATTATCTCATTTTCTCTTTTCAAAGCGGTTTTTAGAGGTGCCCTATTGTTTTGTGTAATGCCGTGATGGGTTATCATCTGCCACGTTTTTTTATCACGGTGATCACACTGATTATGACAACTGCGGCACATGCGCCTATGATGATGAATGTCGTAACAGGAGGCTTGTTATCCGAAATGTACGGCGGTATGTCATTATCTGTCGTTTCGGGAGTCCTTACGGCGCTTCCCGCTGCGGTAGTGACCAGCGGCTTTTTTCCGCCGCCTTCGGACGGTATCGGGTCACGTTTCAGCGTTTTTGCCGGTTCTGGATCGTCAAAAGGTGAGACTATAGCTTTTTTATATCTAAGCTCATCCATAGAGTAATTCTGTTCAAACGAATCAAATGTGGTGAAAGTATCGTCGCTGTCGGTACTTCGGATGATTATAAGTGTCATTTCATCGAATAATACCCGCATTTCGCTGTAACGTGTGCTTGCGGCTTCTTCCGTGGGTATCTCGAGGATCTTGTCGAATTTGTCGCTTATTGTATCGTACCGGTAGATGCTGTGGTTTGTTGAGATATAAAGCTCGTTTTCATACCCGAATGAATATTTTGGATATTCCTCATCGGGGAAGGGAACTGTCTCGGAAGACTTGTCGGGCGGTATGCGTACTATGGCATGGTTTAACAGGTCTATGAAATACCAGCTGCCGTTGATAAAACTCATTGCGGACTTACAGAAATAATTGGGGTTCTTATCGGAGAAGAACATATCGTCGAAGGCTCCGGACTTGCCGGAGCTTGGTGCCGAGGTCATAAAGTCCGGATTGACAATAAATGAGATATCCCAGTTGTCATGCTTCAGTTCTCTTATCTCGTCATCGCTTTTAAGAAAATAGTAGTGAGTTACCGCGCCGATATCCCAGCTGTCCTCGGTCGGGTCGAGAAACTCCGTAAACCCCTTTTCATAGCGCGGGTCGTCCCATGTCGGGTCGGCATGATACCAGTTTCCGTCAATTTTTACCATTACCCACTCATGGTTCATTTTGCTGCTGTACACGGTTATTGCGGGAACACCCGAGTCGTTGAGCAGCAGGCCGTAAAGTTTAGCGTAGCCCGAGCATACCCCTATCCCGTCACGAAGCAGTCCGGTAACAACGTGAGAGTCGCTGCTGTATATGTCACCGCCGTCTATATCGGTTCCGATAGGGTCGGGGTACTCCGCGCACAGAATAACATAATCATAAAGCACGAGCGCTTTTTCGACATCGGTCATACTGCGGTCAACAAGGGAAAGCGCCTCACGGTATCTTTTGGAAATAAGGTCGTTGTCCTTCTTTATCATTTCCATATCGGCTTTACCGTCGGCAAGCCTGTATCTTTCGGGATATTCTATCTTTACTCCGGTGAAGTTTTCTCCGGTCTTTCCCTGGATATCAAGCGTAACATAAGTTTCGCTGTATTTACCGAATGTAAAGCTTGCGCTGTTGCCGTTGTTTATCGTGAAGGCGGTAAACAACTCGTTGTATGTCTTACCGCCGGCATCGTTGTAAATGCCGTATTCAGATAACGATACATATGTCTCGCCGTTCTTTATGGCTTTACGGTAAGCATCGAGCACTTTGTTCAGCGTTTTGACGGGAATTATCGTATCACCGTAAACCGCCGAGGCACATATACTGAACGTGGCCATAAGCACGACCGCAAGAAATACAGAAATGACCTTTTTCATTTTATTTCCCCATTCGATCAATCACTTCATAAGAAGAACCATTACCGCCTTCTGCGCGTGGAGTCTGTTTTCGGCTTCCTCGAATATTTCGTTCGCATGAGCCTCGAACACCTTCTCGGTGATCTCTTCCTCTCTGTGTGCGGGAAGGCAGTGCTGTACCATTGCGTCGGGCTTTGCGGCTGCCATAACAGCGTCGTTCACGCAGTAGCCCTTGAATGCGATCTTTCTCTTTTCAGCTTCGCCTTCCTGACCCATAGACGCCCATACATCGGTGTAAATTACATCGGCGTTTTCGGCGGCCTTGACAGGGTCGTTAACAAGCTCGAACTTGTCACCGTATGTCTTTGCAAAGTCAAGTATTTCCGCAGGCGGATAATAACCCTCGGGGCAGGCGAGTGAAACGCTCATACCCATTTTGAGGCAGCCTACTGTAAGAGAGTTGGCCATATTGTTTCCGTCGCCGATGAAGCTGAATTTCAGCCCGTCGAGCTTGTTCTTGAACTCTCTGATAGTCATAAGGTCGGCGAGCACCTGACAGGGGTGCGCAAAATCGGTCAGACCGTTTATTACCGGGATTGTGCCGTAGTTGGCAAGGTCGTCAACTTCCTTCTGTTCAAATGTTCTTATCATTATGCCGCTGAGGTATCTTGAAAGCACTCTCGCGGTATCCTGAACAGGCTCGCCTCTGCCGATCTGAAGGTCTTTGGAAGAGAGAAACAGCGGGTGTCCGCCGAGCTGATACATTCCCGTTTCAAACGATACTCTTGTTCTTGTCGAAGATTTCTGGAAGATCATACCGAGCGTCTTGCCTTCGAGGTGCTTATGCGGAATGCCGTTTTTCAGCTCATATTTGAGCTGGTCTGCAAGGTCAAGTATCTTTGTTATGTCTTCGGTGCTGAGATCGAGCAGTTTCAGTAAGTGTTTCATAGCGTGTTTCCTTTCCTTATTTAAGCAGTTCTGTGAGTATCCTTATGCCTTCATCAATTTCTTCGTAGGATATTGTCAGAGGCGGAAGCAGTCTGACTTTGTCCTTTGCGGTGAGTACCAGAAGTCCGTTGTCGAGCGCATTCTTAGCTATCTCTTTGGCATCTTTTGTCTTGAGCGAAATACCTATCATAAGACCTATACCGCTTATCCCGGCAACTTCGTCGAGCGCATTAAGCTTTTCCCGGATATATCCGCCCTTTTTGGTAACTTCAGCAAGGAAAGCGGGATCGGCGGCTTTTTCGAGCACTTTTAATCCTCCCGCGCAGCAAACGGGATTACCGCCGAATGTAGAGCCGTGAGTTCCGGATGTGAGCACATCTGCGCACTTTTCGCCCGCAAGACAGGCTCCCATAGGCAGACCGCCGGCGATGCCCTTCGCGAGTGTTACGATATCGGGCTTGTGTCCGAAATGGTCGCCCGCAAGGAACTTTCCGGTCCTGCCGATACCGGTCTGTACTTCGTCTGCTATCGTAAGCACGTCCTTCGGTGCCGTGAGTTCATATATCGCATCAACGAATGCCTGATCCAGCGCGTTAACTCCGCCTTCGCCCTGTATGTGTTCAAACATCACCGCACAAACGGTATCATCGAGCTTGGCTTTAAGGTCGTCGATGTTGTTGGCTTCAACGAATATAAATCCCTCGGTGAAAGGGAAGAAGTAGTTGTGGAAAACATCCTGACCCGTGGCGGAGAGCGTGGTTATCGTTCTTCCGTGGAAAGAATTCACAAGGGTGATGATGTTGTGACGACCCTTGCCGTACTTGTCAAAGCTGTACTTACGCGCTATCTTTATCGCACATTCGTTAGCTTCCGCGCCGGAATTGCCGAAAAAGACTTTTTTCATTCCTGCGGCTTCGGTGAGCTTCGCTGCGAAGTCCGCCTGTACCTTTGTGTAATAATAATTCGATGTGTGCTGTATCTTCCGGACTTGCTCGCATACCGCGTCAGCCCAGTCGGCGTTGCAGTAGCCGAGAGAGTTGGTGCCGATACCGCTGCCGAAATCTATGTATTTTTTCCCGTTCTCGTCGGTCGCAGTCTCACCTGCGCCGCTGTCCATAACGAGCGAGTACCGCCCGTATGTCCCCATAACGTGTTCGTTGAATTTATCTATTGTGTTCATCAGTTTTTCCTTTCTAAGAGAGTCGCTTTCGCTCGAGAGAAGTGTCTCGCCTTTGGGCGAGCCACATGAGGGCAGGGCGCTGCCCTCCCCTCAAACTCCCGACCCGGTTCCTTTGTACGACAAAGGAACCGAAAGCGTATAATTATTTTATCATAGTACCTGCACCTTTACTGGTGAGCAATTCTATCAGTATGGCGTGAGGAATTCTTCCGTCTATTATGATCGACTGCTTTACACCGCGTCGGACAGCCTCTACACAGCAGTCTATCTTCGGTATCATACCGCCTGAGATTATGCCCTGATTTTTGAGGTAAGGCACTTCGCTGAGCCCCACCTGCGGGATAAGTGTGCTCTCGTCGTCCTTGTCGCGGAGCAGTCCCACTATGTCGGTCAGCAGCACAAGGCTCTCGGCGTGCATCTCGGCAGCTATACGGGCTGCGGCGGTGTCGGCGTTGATGTTATATACCGTGCCGTCTGTGCTGCTCGCAACTGTCGATATTACGGGGATGTACCCGTGGTCAAGCGCATCGTTGATTATTTTTGTGTCAACTTTTGTAATTTCGCCCACAAGTCCGAGTTCGGGGTCAAGCTGCTTTGCCTCTATCATGTGGCTGTCAAGTCCGCAGAGGCCGAGCGCTTTTCCGTTGTGCTGATAGAGCTTTTCAACAAGGTCTTTGTTGAGCTTGCCGCAGAGCACCATCTGAACTATCTCGACAGTTTCCTCGTCTGTGTATCGCAGGCCATTCACGAACTTGCTTTCCTTGTTCACGCGCTTTAACATAGCGTTTATCTCGGGGCCGCCGCCATGTACCAGCACTATCTTAACGCCTATCGTGCTCAGCAGGACTATGTCGGACATTACCGCCGTTTTGAGGTCTTCATTTGTCATAGCGTTGCCGCCGTACTTGATGACAACGACCTTTCCGTTGTACTTCTGGATATAGGGGAGAGCATCGCTCAGTATGCCCGCCCTTATTTCGTTTGATACGTTTTCCATTTCTATTCTCCAATTCTATAAAAAATTACGAAGATATCCATACTGAAAGCGATACAGAACCGTAACATAATTTAACGTATCTTTCAGCTCCTGTAATCGCCGTTTATCTTCACATAATCATAAGTGAGGTCACAACCCCATGCCATAGCGCCGTTGACGCCCTGATTGAGGTCAATAATTATTGTTATATCCGTCTCGGTGAGTATCTTCTTCGCGAGTTCTTCGTCGAAATCAAGCAGAGAACCCTGCTTGCAGACATTCAGATATCCACCTTCGGAAGCTATGTCGATATCTATCTTGTTAACGTCGTAGTCTGCATCGGCATAACCGAGAGCGCACATTATACGTCCGCAGTTCGCGTCCTCGCCGAACATTGCCGCTTTGAACAGGCTCGACATTATTACCGATTTTGCAGCTTTTTTAGCGGTCTCGAAGCTCTCCGCGCCCTTGACATTGCACTCTATCAGCTTTGTTGCACCCTCGCCGTCGCGTGCCATGAAACGCGCAAGGTTGACCATTATCGTCCAGAGTGCTTCGCAGAATATGCCGTAATCATCGTTTTCTTCGGTTATTTCGGTATTTCCCGCCATTCCGTTTGCCATTACCACGCACATATCGTTTGTTGACATATCGCCGTCAACGCTTACGCAGTTGAGGGTATGCTGTACGTTGTCACACAGCGCTTTCTTAACCATTTCGGGGGAGATCGCCACGTCGCTTGTGATGAATGTCAGCGTAGTTGCCATATTGGGGTGGATCATGCCGCTGCCCTTGAGCATACCGCCGATGTGGCAGGTCTTGCCGCCGATATCGAATTCCACCGCTATCTCTTTCGGCTTGGTGTCGGTGGTCATAATCGCTTTGACCGCTTCGTCGTTTCCTGTATAGGAAAGGCCGGCATACAGCGCGGGAATGCCCTTTTCGATAGGCTCTATCGGCAATACCTGACCGATAACTCCCGTTGACGCGATCACCATATCATCGGGGGAGATGCCCATTGCTTTTGCGGCAAGCTCGCCCATTTTCTTTGCTTTTTCGATACCGTCGGCGTTGCAGGTGTTGGCATTCACGGAATTGACGATGACACCCTGTGCATAGCCGTCGGCGAGGTTATCCTTTGTGACGGTCAGCGGTGCGCCCTTGACCTTGTTGGTCGTGTACACTGCCGCAGCTGCCGCGCGTTTATCGGACATTATCATTGCGAGGTCGTTTTTCTTGTTGGTCGGCAGCGCGTTGTTTGACACCTGAGAGTTTTCCTCGGTCGAGGTCAGCGCCTTGTGAGCGAGCCCGCAGTGTATGCCGTTGGCTTTCCAGCCTTTGGATGCGCATACGCCTCCGTCAACGAAATTATTTATATCGGTGCTAATAAGACCCATTCCGAGGTCATCGATGAGTTTTTGAAGCTTTGCACCTATCTTTACTTCTTCCATAGCGTTTTCTCCTTAATTTATGAATCGTTCTCACTTCGTCACGATTCAGATCCGTCCGCGAAGCGGACTCCACAATTGTCAATTATCAATTATCATTTGTCAATTATTCAGACAAGTCCTGTTGTTTCGTCAATGCCCATCATTATGTTAAGGCACTGAACCGCAGCGCCGCTCGCGCCTTTACCTAAATTGTCGAGGCGGGAAACTACCAGCATACGCAGCTCATTACCGCTGACTATTATCTGCATATTGTTCGTGTTTTCAAGCGTGTTTGCGCCGATGAAGCCGTCGGGCAGCACATCCTTGCCGTCGAGCTCGGCAACTTTTACAAAATTGCAGCCCTTATAGTGCTGTGCGTATATTTCACGCAGATCGGCAGGGGAGACCTGTTTTGCGAGCAGGCGGGCGTGAAGCGGCAGGGAAACGGTCATTCCCGCATAGTAGTCACAAACATAGGGGTTGAAAGTCGGCTCAAAGGTTAGCCCGCATATCACCTTCATTTCGGGA
>JAEEGL011788605.1_pt1 | contig 11354 bp, 9 predicted proteins | sample 9134231 | NCBI WGS metagenome assembly JAEEGL01 (sample SAMN16246548, study PRJNA631951) | gut metagenome | biome: gut microbiome; feature: rumen; material: fiber-attached | host: Bos | place: Iran: Karaj | collected 2018-10
AGATAATAGCGAGCAATTTTATTATTTGAAAAATATCCTTTTGAAAACAATTCCAGACCTTACAACAGAACAAAAGCTGGAATTGATAAAATTGCTTTCAAAATGAACAGTTTATTCTAAGGCGATTTTTCAGATTTAATTCTAGAACTGGGGGCTGAATAAACAATGCAAAGCAGGATTCGTTTTTTTCTGTTCATAACCTGTGCAATTTTATGCTTATTTTCTTGTGCAACTCAAACTGAGAGCAGAAAACATGAGCTTATTGCTTTGGAGCCAGACTTTTTTCATGCGGAGGATGACTTTGTATATCTAGGCGATATTGAATCGCTTTCTTGTGGAAAATTGAAAATATATTTCAATGAGAATATTTTTTCAAACAATCGGGCGGCATACAGACTTGTGCTTTTTGGGGAGGACAATTCTGTTTGGCAATGCAAGGTTGGAGACAAACCCCGCATTGATGGCAATGTTATTGTTTTTCCGTATGAACAAGAATTTGGAAATACAATATCGATAAACGAATCAATTCCAAGCGAAGTGTGGCTTGACGGTGAAATCGTAAAAGTCATAAAAATTAGGTGAGAGCTTCGTAAATTGCGGAGGATAAAGCCATAAGCAATTTTGGGAGGTTGTGTATAATGCCCTCCCATGAAAGAAGAGGAGTGTTTGATAAAAAAAACTATTATTTCACTAGGAAAATAGATAAAGTATTTCTTGACAAAAATAAAAATCCTGTTAAAATGAAAACATACTATTTCACTAGGAATACTAGAACTGTTCTAGTAGATTGGGAGGCAAATATGGCAAAAATCGCCGCAAAAATTACAGACCTTGTTGGAAACACACCGCTTCTGGAACTTTCAAATCTTGAAAAAAAGCTTGGGCTGAAAGCTCGCATTCTTGCAAAGCTCGAATACTTCAATCCGGCCGGAAGCGTAAAAGACCGCATCGCTAAAGCAATGATTGACGATGCTCTCGCAACTGGAAAGCTCACCAAAGATTCAACGATTATTGAGCCAACTTCCGGAAACACAGGAATCGGTCTCGCATCCGTCGCCGCAAGCTACGGAATCCGTGTTATCCTTACTATGCCAGAAACTATGTCTATTGAGCGCAGGAATTTGCTGAAGGCTTATGGCGCAGAACTTGTCCTTACGGACGGCTCAAAAGGAATGAAAGGTGCAATCGCAAAGGCAGAAGAGCTTGCGGCAACAACGCCTAACAGCTTTATTCCTGGCCAGTTCGTTAACCCAGTGAACCCAAAAACACACACCGAAACAACAGGACCTGAAATTTGGAACGACACGGACGGAAATGTAGATGTGTTCATTGCCGGAGTCGGAACAGGCGGAACTTTGAGCGGCGTCGGAAACTTCCTCAAATCAAAGAAATCCGATGTGCAAATCATCGCCGTTGAGCCTGCAACTTCCCCAGTTCTTTCAAAAGGAACTCCGGGACCGCACAAAATTCAGGGAATCGGCGCAGGATTCATTCCTCAGACCCTCGATACAAAAGTTTATGATGAAATCATCGCGGTAGAAAACGATGCAGCGTTCTCTACAGGAAAAGAGCTTGGAAAAACAGAAGGTTTCCTTACGGGAATCTCATCAGGCGCAGCTCTCTGGGCTGCAATCCAAGTGGCAAAGCGTCCTGAGTCAGAAGGAAAAACAATCGTCGTTCTTCTCCCAGATTCTGGCGACCGCTATCTTTCAACAGCTTTGTTCTCAGACTAAAGCCTTTTCAGGGGCTGTCCAATAAGCTATTGCTGCTGTGGTTGAGCCTATCTACCACCACAGCGGCTTATGCTTTTTAAGGATTCCTTATTTTACCCCTAGATTCCTACATTCATACAACACGATTGAAGCCGCCTGAGCCACATTCAAGCTCTCAATATTCTGCTCGCTCCCTCCGAACGGAATCAAAATCAAATAATCACAATTTTCTTTGACCATCTGAGAAATGCCAGTTTCTTCGTTTCCAAGTATAATCAACGCACCTTTTTTTCCGCACAGCCCTGGAATCTCGGAAACTTCCGTCTTTGCGGTCACATCAGTTCCAAATCGAACCATTTTTCCTTTCATTGCTGCCAAAAGTTTTCCGATTGAATGAACAGAATAGACATTGACAAATTCCATTCCACCTTGCGCAACGCGATAAGAGCTTGTCGTAATGGAGGTTTGGGCTTCGTCCAAAGGAATGATAATGTTCTTGAAACCAAAAAAAGCCGCGCTCCTGACGATTGCCCCCAGATTGTTCGCATTCCCTACTCTATCCAAAAGCAACGCGGACTCTTTGTTGTGCAGCCATTCATCCGTTATGTCCGTGGTAAGCGGTTTTATTTTCGGTTGCTCAATCATCGCCACTACCCCCTGATGATGCACCGTACCGCTCAGTTTCTCCAAATCCTCGTTATCCACAAGATTATACGGAATATGCTTTGATGCAAGCGTTTTGCACAGAGCTGAGAATTCAAATTTCCTGCTTTCGGAATAATAGAACCGTTTGATTTTGTCCTGATTGTATTTTATCAGGGCTTTTACGGCCTCAAGCCCGCACACGGCAAGCTCATTATTGTATTTATTTTTCATAAGAAAATTATAATCGAATTTTGAAGAATATTCAGTAATATCTGAGTGCAGAAATTGATGAAAAAATGTGGATAATATGTTGAAAACCACAGTGTTATTCACTTCTTTTCCACAAATGTTGATAACTTCTTGATAAAGTGTCGATTAACCGAAAGTTTTCCACACTTTATCAACTCATAGCATAAAAAAAGACACCTGATTTCTCAGGTGTCTCCTAGTCAGCCTACAAATCGGCAAAACTATTTAATATAGCGGTTCTCCTTAGCAAGAGCGATACCAGCCTCTTCCCATTTCTTTCCGCCCTGAGCGTTGAAGTCTTTCAACCAAGCATCCCAGTTAGCTTTGTTAAGCTCACGAGTACCTGTGAAGAACTCAAGGATACCCTGCTGATAGAAGCGGTCAAGGTCAGCACCTGGCTGTGGCATTTTGTCCTGTCCGATACAAGCTGTCCATGGCTTAGACTGCATTGTGCGGAGTACTTCAAGACCTTTGATTGTTTTCTTAGAAACTTCCGTTACATATGTTGGGTAGCGTGAAGCAAGCTCTGTATCAGAGTTATAGTAAACCATGTTGCGGAGCTGTGTAAGTGGCTGAGCCTCTGATTTGTTGAATGGGTTAGGAGCACCATTAGCTGTTGGAACTCCGTTAGAATCCAATGTGTAGTTCTCGCCTTTTACACCCCATCCGAGAAGGAAGTATCCCTCATCAGAAGACATCCATTCAAGAAGTTTTGCGATGTATGGTTTCTTTCCTTCTGAAGCAGCTTTCTGTGAAACTGCATACATACGATATGACTGTGAGTATGTACCGCATGACTGAAGTCCTTTTGGTCCTTTTGGTGGATCAACGATAATCCACTCACCATCTGGGAAGTTCTTATCAAATGGAGCATAGTTTGATTTTGAAGAGTAAGCAGCGTTCTGCTCTCTCATGATTCCGAAGCGACCCTGTTTCCAAGCAGCGCGGAAGTCATCTTTCTTGTATGCTTTCCAGTTTGGATCGATTACACCAGCATCAACCATCTTCTTAACATATTCCATAGCATCATAGTACTCTGGTTTGTTGATGTTAAGACCAGCAGTTTCAGCTGAAGAAAGGTTCCAAGTTCCAGCTACACCGAATGCACCAAAGATTGGGTCGAAGCGGCGGCCAAGACCTTCGTTTGTAGCAGAAACTTCCAAGTATGCACCGTAACCCCAAGTATCATCTTTTCCGTTTCCATCTGGATCTTTGTAAGTAAATGCTTTCATTACCTCAAGGAACTCATCTGTTGTTACAGGTACTTTGAGTCCGAGTTTATCCAACCAGTCTTTGCGGATAAGAACACCTTCGTTTCTTACGATTGTACCAGGCTGAGCCAAAGCGAATGAGTGTGTCTCAGTTCCTTTCTTTGTCTCTACACTGAATGTTGCAAAGTCTCTTGCAGCCTTGTCGTACAATTTAGCTGTACGTCCAGGCATCATATCATACATATCATCAACAGATGCAAGCAAATCCTGTTTTACCAAGAGTGGCAAAACTTTGTTTGAAACCATGAAAATATCTGGCAATGTGTTTGCTGCACCAGCCGCGTTGATTTTCTGATCCTGATCGTTCTCTGAAGATGGAAGTGCAGACATATCAAGAGCAATTCCAAGATTCTTCTTAATGATGTCATAACCAACCCAATCAGCTGGCGGCGGTCCTGCCTCAGTTACAGCTGCACCATACCAAAGTGTAATCTTTACATTACCATCTTTGTCTTTCTCAGGTCCTTTGTTTCCACATGAGCTGAATGAAGCCACAGTGAGAACCGTTGCGATAAGTCCAAGAGCCTTGAACATACTTTTCATATTTTCCTCCTTAACGAAAATCATGAAAATATTTTATATATAAAATACCGTTATTTCAACGGACTTATACCTAATATACAATATTTGAAATAAAATTCCAAATATCAACCCTTAACAGATCCGAGCATCGTACCTTTAGTAAAGTACTTCTGAATGAACGGATATGCAAGAACCATCGGGATAGCAGACAAGAATACGGAAGCAGCCTTGATTGCCTGAACTGATGCATCACCAAATGCGTTTGCATCCAAGTTCTCGTTCATGTTCGCACCCATAAGGATGTTACGAAGCAAAATCGGGAGCGGATTCAAGGCATCGTTCGTAAGGTAGAGCAACGCGTGCATGAAGTCGTTCCAGAAGCTTACCGCATAGTACAAACCGATTGTCATAATGATTGGTTTTGAAAGCGGAAGAATGATAGAAATCAATACATACCATTCCGCAGCACCATCAATTCGTGCTGACTCTTTCAAAGACTCAGGGATTCCCTCAAAGAATCCGCGCATAATCAAACAGTTATATGTACCGATTGCGCCAGGAATAAAGATAGATGCAATGTGGTTCGTCAAATGCAAATCCGTAACGACAAGGTATGTTGGGATAATACCAATGTTGAACAAATACGGAATAAGAACGAAATAGTTCAAAATCTTGCGGCCTGGCAAATCAGTTACAGACATACAATATGACATAGGAATCGTAAAGCTGAGAGCTGTTACAACACCAAAAGCCATGATTTTGAGTGAGTTCCAGAAAGCGGAAATAAAGCCGTTGTTTCCGATAAGAGCCTTGTATGCAGAAGCATCCCATCTCCACGGCATAAGGAGGAATTTCTCGAATGTCGTTCCCCTGTATCCGTTAGGAGTAACAGACTGTGTAATAGTACTAATCATAGGAATTGCAATAGCGAGTCCTATGAGAACAAGAACTGTATTTACTACGATATAAAATGTTCTGTCGCCAGCAGTTAGTTTTACGGTCTTTGGTTTTGTCATTTTATTTCTCCTATTACATGAGTGATGTATCAGCAAGTTTCTTAACTATAGCGTTAGAAGTCATTACGAGAATGAGACCGATAGCACCCTTGAAGAAACCAACGGCAGTTGCCAAAGCGAATTTGAACTCAAGAAGACCCTGACGATAAACCCAAGTATCAATAATATCTGCAACTGAATAAACAGAAGGTGAGTACAACATGAACATCTGGTTGAATCCAGCGTCAAGAACTGTACCAAGCTTAAGAAGAACGACAGTTACGATTACAGGTTTAATAGAAGGAATCGTAATGTACCATACGCGCTGAACAGCAGAAGCGCCCTCTACCATAGCAGCCTCGAACAATGAAGGATCGATACCCATCAAAGCAGCGATGAAGATGATTGCTGCCCATCCCATCTCTTTCCATGCATCAGAAAGGATTACGATTACAGGGAATGTACTTGTACTGGTAAGGAAGTCCACGGGCTTTCCGCCGAAGAACTTAATCATATCATTGATAAGTCCGTCACCAGGTGAAAGAAGTACGAGCAAGATACCGTACATGATAACCCAAGACAAGAAGTGCGGAAGGTAAGCCAATGTCTGAACTACTCTTCTCAGCATATTGTGGGTACATTCATAAAGTGCGACCGCCAAAATGATTGAAAGTGGCACCGAAATACAAAGCTTTGCCAGAGAATAAAGAATTGTGTTTCTCAACAATTCAATAAAATAATAAGACTTGAAAAATGACATAAAGTTTTCAAATCCTATCCACTTACTTCCCCAAACACCCTGTTTCGGGAAGAACTCCTTGAATGCAATCTGACCATTAATGATTGGACCATACTTTAAAATAGCATAGTACACAATCGGAATAATGAGCAGCGCATAAACAGAGAAGTGCCTCTTGACATCCTTCCAAAGATCTTTCTTTGGAGCTTTGACTGTCGTTGTTACTTTTGCGTCCATATCTAACCTCAGTTTTAATCTTAGCGAAAATCGCCTAAACTATCCTTTCATTTTATTGCACAAAACCGAACTTGTAAATAAAAATTTTTTAAACTCAACAAAAATAGCTGCTAATTTGTAAATATCAATTCACAAGGCGGGTTCACAAGCTCAATAACCGCATTTTCTTAAAACCAATTTACATAATTTTATCCTTTCGTCCTGATTTTTCCGGGCGGAATACCATAAATTTTTTTGAAAACACGGCAGAAATATGCCTGATCCTGAAATCCTGCGCTTTCCGCAATCTCAGAAATCGTGTCGTTCGTTTCGTAGAGCAATTTCGTCGCAATAAAAATCCTGTATCGGTTCAAGTATTCCCACAAACTCAGTCCGATTTCCTTGTGAAAAATCCTTGTCAGATAATCTTCGCTCACATGAATTGAATCTGCGAGCTTCCACCTGACAATCTGAGTGCTTGCATTCTTGTTCAGATAAAAAATCGCTTTTTTCACAAGCGCGCCCGTATGCGGAGGAAGAATCTCATCACCAGAAATAATTCCCTGGATTCGCGCATCGAATGCATCAGATTCCGCAACCCCGCGGTTACAAAGAATTATTTTCGGATATGAGCATAAAAGCTCAACATTCTCATCATCAGTAATAGAATCTGGAAGAACAAGAATCGGGGTCAGTACGGTTTTTTCGTGCTGCCTGATTCTTACTATCGTTTCTTCATCGATTTCCTCAAAAACGATTAGAATCGGATTTATTTCCTTCAATATTTTATCAAATTCCTGCATAGAAGGAATACTGATTGAATTGGCGTCAGTAGCCCATGTTCTGTATCGTGAGTATTTTGTTCCGACAAAAAGAACCGCCGATGTTTTCTGGGCTTTTACCTTGCTCTCAAATATCTCCTGAAAAGAGTGCCCAACGAGTTTTTGGCTGAAACAAAGCAGCGGAGCCCTGAAAATCAAATCGTTGTTGCGCTGGCTGTATATTTTTATCCATTCGTCAATCGGAGCCGTATCAGGATTCCAAATCAGAACGAAATCCTCGTCATTATTGACGGCGTAATTGAAGCGCTCCACCTTTTTCCCGAATACAACATAATCGCATTTTTGCGAAAGCGAATACACTTGTATAGAATCAGAGATAATTCTGACAGGTGAAAGTCCGGAAAGATTCGGCCACGGAATCGTTATCTGAATCTCCTCCGTTTTTTTTATGTTTCCGTACTGAAGGAGAATCGTTTTTTCAGCAAGAAGAAATTCGGGACGGCTCCAGTCGATGTTAGGAGCCTGAAAATGAAAATGAATGCCGTGCAAATCAATACGCACGAAAATATCACTCTGAGCAAATTCAAAAATCGTATCGAACGCCTTCTTGAATTTCACAGCGTCGCCGTAAAGAAGAGGGACATCCTCAGTAATCGTCTCGGTAACAGAAACCGGAAGAATCGCCCGTACATCAAAAAGCTGCTTATCTAAAGGCAGGTCATTTATCTGCGAGCGCGTAAGCTCAATGAGCGTCTCGGTTTTTTTAAGCTGTGCCGCAATCTGCGAATTCAAGAAAATCAGCTGCTCGCTCAGAATATCAGGGTCAACGAAACCTTCATTAACATTGTCCTCGATTTGCGAAACTTTAGCGGAAATGTCTTTAAGAGGCGTACAAAGCTCGCTACCGACATTTGCGAAAAATTCGTTTTTTTCAAATTCCGCCTTTTCCGCAACAATTTTTGCCTTTGAAATCTCTTCAAAAAGCAGAATATTTTCCAAAGAATGGCTTATTATAGAACGAATATTTTCATATACGATTCCGTCGAAAAAAGTCCCTTCGTACCAGGAAAGACTGAAAATTATGAAACCAAGCGGATTCGTTTTTGAAAAAAGCGGCTGAACCAAAAATACGCCGCGCGAAAAATCAGATTTGATTTCTTCTGGCAAAAGCAGTTTTGATGAAAACAAAATGTCAGTCTGCGTGGAAACCTTTGAGCCTGAGAATTCATCGAATCCGCCGATATATTTGGATAAATCCTCATTCTTGTACAAAATCAGCGCGAATTTCCTGATTCCCATCCGCGGCAAGAATTCCCTCAGCTTTGAGATTAAGTCCGGTGTTGAATGAACTGAAAGAAGCTCCGTCTTCAGATTGTCCATGACAAGATTCATCTTTGCAGTAGTGTAATTTTTTTCTGAGAGGCATCTGTTCTGAATTTGGGCGAGTCTTATGTGCGCCAGATAAAGATAATCTTCCAGATATTCAGGCGGAAACAGCTCGGATTCTTTTATTATGTTTATAATTGAGAAAAAATTTGCAAGCTCACTTTCTTTCTCAAAATATTCTGATAAAAATTTTGAGAATATATCATCGAATTTTGCCTTGTCATTCTCAAAAAGCGCGTTCAGAAAAAGTTCTATACTTTTTGAATACCGCTCTCCGCTTTTCTTGAAAAAAACTGCCTGCACCTCTTTGACAAGACTTTTCTGATTTTTGATTCTAACTTTCTGCTCGCGCTGAGTTACCCTGAAAATATCGCATCCGCAACTCTCACGGAACACAGGCGTAACAGGGAGTATTTCATCGTGCGGCGTATTGTCGCCCGACAAAAGCGCGGTTATTTCATCGTAAACCTTTGAGCCTATCTCATCGTAAGGAATATGAACCGTTGAAACAGGCGGAACGGCAGCCTGGCTCTCATAAGAATCATTGAAGCCGCCGAAAATGCACTCATCAGGGATTTTTAGGCCGCGCTTTTTGAAATAGTTCATTACGGTAAGGGCCATAAGGTCGCTTGATGCTATGAGCGCATCAAAATCTTTTCCAGGAACAAGCCCTCGCAGCTCATAAAGCTCCCTTGCAGCCTTTTCAGCCTCATGCCAGTCACATGGCGAAGTTATGAGCCGCTCGTAATCTTGCGAATACAGATTCTCCTCTTTCAGGACATCCAAAAAAGCCATGTATCGTTCCTGAGCAGAAGAGTGATTGTCTGGAGCGCGCACAAAAGCAATTTTTTTTGCTCCGTGAACAGTGATAAAATGCTTTACCAAAGATTTCATCCCTGTGTAAACATCAAAACCGACAAAACTGTGTCCCTCAATCTTCTGACCGATTGTGACATAAGGAAGCTCTTCAAATTTTTTTAACGGAATATTTTTTCCAACAGCCGATGCCCATATTATAGTTCCGTCAAGATTCAAAGGATTTACTAGAGAATATATACTGTTTCTTAAATCTGAGTCTTTTTTGCCACCAGGAAACACGAATAAAGCATCTGCCTCTTTAGATGCTTTTTCAGCAACACTGAGCCATAATTTTGATGCAGAACCGGCGCTGATTGTTTCCAGAACAAAACCAATTCGATTATTAGCTTGCACTGTACCCACTCTTCTATATTATAAAGATGCCGTTATTTTTACAAGATATTTCTGTTTTGTACAAAAATTCCAATCTTCTTGAGCCACGGAAGAAGTTTCTCATCGTTCCAATGATGATTCACCATGATTTTTGATTTTGGCATCATGCCAAAACCGTGGCCTCCTTCCTTATAACTGACGAAGATATGCTCCGTCCCGCGCTGCAGGAACGCTTTGTCAAGACGGACTGAGTTCTCGTAAAGAACAACGGGGTCATCCTCGCACGCAAGAAGGAATACCGGTGGCATATCGTCAGGAATATTGTCCGTATTCTCCATTGAGAACTCGTCTTTCAGCTCCTGCGTGTACTTGCGGTGGCCCAGAAGGCTTCTGCGTGACCAGCGGTGCGCGATGTCGTCCTGCATAGAAACCACCGGATAAATCGGCATGACAAAATTCGGACGCAGACTTTCCTCGGTATGAACACCAATCGCTTCAAGCGTGTTGCGCGCGCTGAATTCGCCGGACATCGTAACAAGATGACCGCCTGCCGAAAAACCTATCGCACCAACTTTGTCCTTGTCAATTTTGTATGACTCGGCGTTTTCCCGCACATGGGCTATTGCCATCTGAATGTCCTGCAGCTGCTGGGGGTAGTGGTGGCAGTTGTACGCCACGCGGTATTGCAGGACGAATGCGTTCATTCCGATGGAGCTGAACCATCTTGCAGTCGAGAAGCCTTCGTTGATTAAATCCAGGTGGTGATAGCTTCCGCCGGGACAGATTATGACGCACGGCTTTTTGTCAGGCTGTGAGTCCGCCTGTTTGCTCGGGAAAAAATAAAGAATCGTGTCCCTTATTTCAGTTTCCATGCCTTTTATGTCTTTCCATAAATAAACTTTTTTTTCATATTCTTTTGAAACTGACAAATTTATTAAAAAAAAACTTAATATAAGGAAGAAAATATTTTTTTTCATAAAAAATCCTTTTTTTTGCATATCGAAAAAAATATGATATTATATTATAATCAATTCTATAGGAGGTGTTATAAAAAGTATATCCGTGTACTTTTTATAATGTGCTGATTTTGCCGTTGGCAAAACTGCGATTTCGTGCCTCCTGCACGACCGCTAACGCGGAGTTTTTAAAGGAGTTTATTATGACAGTAAATAAAATTCAGGACGGTTCTTCATGCACACTTTCTGTTAAAGGAAGATTAGATACTGTAACAGCCCCTGCGCTTGAAGCAGAAATCGCAAAAATTACTGATGCAGATTCACTTGTTATCGATTTTAAAGAACTTGAGTACATTTCATCGGCTGGATTGCGCGTACTTTTGGCGACACACAAAAATTTCGTCAAAAAAGGCGGCCTTACAATCACAAATCCAAACGAGACCGTAAACGATGTTTTTGAAGTAACTGGCTTTAACGATATTCTTGTAATAAAATAGCCTTAATATTTTAACTGAGGAACTATGAAATCTGATATTTGTAATCTTTCTCATAATGTTGCCTCCCTCGAAGCTATATTGGCCGAAACCGAGAAGTCCGCTTCTTATGCAAATCTTGATAAAAAACAGACTTTGCGGTTAAGGCTTCTTGCAGAGGAGCTTGTCGGAATGATTCCTGAGCTACTGTCTTTCG
>JAEEGL012826330.1_pt1 | contig 11354 bp, 12 predicted proteins | sample 9134231 | NCBI WGS metagenome assembly JAEEGL01 (sample SAMN16246548, study PRJNA631951) | gut metagenome | biome: gut microbiome; feature: rumen; material: fiber-attached | host: Bos | place: Iran: Karaj | collected 2018-10
ATGACGAGTAAAAAGAGGATTCTATCAGTAGTTAATGAGTGAGGGAACTGAGAATGCCGAAGCTCAAAAACCAAGTAAATACAAGGGTTTCGGGCAAAAAGTCCGGCGAGTACGGCCTCAAGGCCGCCCGCCGCGCTCCGCAGTTCTCGAAGCGCTGATCATTCCTCGAATTACGAGATCCTCCGGAAGCTTCCGGGGATCTTTTTTCTGCTGCAGCCTTGGCGGTTTCCCCGGCGAATCACGGCATATCGATGGGATGAATATGCACAGCGAAGAGTATGCACGCAAAGGAGTGGGCGGAAAACTGCCCGGCTTGATCGTATACGGCAAGAACAGACGCAGGAAACCGGCTGTCCGTCGGAGAAGCAAGAAAGCTGGTAATATCGGCATAATTATGTTATAATGTATCGATATTTCGTAAATCGGTATCTGGAGGCGAAACCGTAATGGGACTTCGTTTTTCCCTGGCTCTGGCTGCGGGTAAATGCGCCCAGTTAGCCATGCGCCTGCTGGGCAAGAAGGCCACCTACCTTCCCGGCAAGCTGGCCCTGCGCTTCTGCCCTGATTTTCTCTCCCGGATCGGGAAACCCGAGCTGCTTATCGGGGTAACGGGCACCAATGGAAAAACCACCGTAAGCAATATGCTCTGCGATCTACTCATTTCCTTTGGGGAAGATCCCGTGAGCAACCGGCTCGGTTCCAATATCGATGCCGGTGCGGCATCTGCCCTTCTTGAAGCAGCAAGCCTTTCCGGGCGCTGCAAAAAGCGGGTCGGAGTACTGGAGATGGATGAGCGCAGCGCCGCCCGGATCTTTCCGACGGTTAAGCCCGATTATCTCATCATCACCAATCTATTCCGTGACTCTATGCGCCGCAATGCCCATCCGGAATACATTGCCTCCCTGCTGGATCGGTATATCCCGAAGGAGACCCGTCTCATTCTGAACGGAGACGATCCCATCAGCTCCAATGTGGCCAAGCTGAACAGCCGGGTGTATTTCGGCATCGATCCCCTTCCCTTTGAGCCTCCGGTCCGGGAGAACCTGGTGGTGGATGCCCGGCTCTGCCCCGTTTGCGGCGAAGCGATCCAATACGACTTCCGCCGATACAATCATATCGGCCGTGCCCATTGCGAGAGCTGCGGATGGACTTCTCCCCGGGGTGACTTCCAGCTGATTTCCGCCGACCGGGATGCCGGGCTGATGACCGTTCTGGAAAACGACGTTTGGCACGACTACCGCATGCCCGCAGACGCCGTATACAACCTGTACAATGCTGTCGCCGCAGTGGCAGCCCTGCGCTCCATCGGATATACCCCGGAGCAGATCGCGGAGGGCATGGAAAAGCTGCAGGTAGTACAATCCCGCTTCTGGCAGGAACAGGTCGGCAGTTGGGAGCTGACCGAGATCATGGCCAAAGGTCTGAATGCCGTGGCCTGCTCCCGCAATTTTGACTACGTGGCCAACGCGGCGGGAAAAAAGGCGGTCGTCCTCCTTCTGGACGACGTGTTCGACGAAAAGAGTTCTTCGGAAAATATCGCATGGCTCTATGACGCGGACTTCGAATTCCTTGCAGAAGAGGATACGGTCCAGGTCCTGGCGGTCGGCGCCCGATGCCTGGATACCCGGCTCAGGCTGCTCATCGCCGGAGTCCCGGCAGACCGGATCACGGTGGTGCACCAGGCAAAGGATGCAGCCGGGGCAGTAGATCTCAGCAAATGCGGCAAGGTATTCGTGCTTTATGAGGTCTACCGACAAAACCAGGCCGTTATGGTACGGAACGCGATCGCGGAAAGGATGAGGAAGGCATGAAGCTGGAATACCTGTACCCGGAGCTGGGCAACCTCTTTGGCGACGGGGCGAATATGCGGTATTTACGCCAATGTATCCCCGAGGCGGAGTATGTGGAGACTTCTTTGAATGCCGAGCCCGCTTTCGCCGGTGACGGGGACGTGCGCTTCGTCTACTGCGGACCGATGACGGAGCGAGGTCAGCGTATGGCGCTCCCTGCGCTGCGGCCCTATGCCAAGGCTCTGGAGGAGCGGATCAATAACGGCTGTTGCTTCCTGTTTACCGGCAACAGCCTTGAGCTTGTCGGTCAAAGCATCCGAACCGAGGAGGATACGCTGACCGGCCTCGGACTTTTTGATCTGGAAGCCCGTCAGGATCTCAGCAAACGATATAACGGCTTTTTCATGGGCAAATCCGACGATCTGGAGATCACTGCCTTCAACAGCCGCTTCAGCCATTGCCATCCCGGCACAGAGACGGATGGCTTCGCCTCTGTCATACGGGGTATCGGCTTGGAGGAGGGCTGCCCCTTTGAAGGTATCAGGAGGAAAAACTTCCTGGGCACCTATTTGCTGGGGCCGTTGCTGGTGCTGAATCCCCTGCTCACCCAAAAGCTGCTGGAGACCCTGGGGGCAGAGAGGACGGAGCCGTTATTCTTCCGGGAGGCAATGGAGGCCTATACCCGTCGCAAGGAAGAGTTTTCCAACCGCCGCAGGAAGCTGGACTAAAATGAACACAGAGGTGAACAGCGGGGCGGGCCATATTGGCCCGCCCCGCTGTTTATTTCGTTATTCCGGTTTCTCTTCCGATTCAGCGCCGTCCCTTATACCGTGTAGGGGTTCGGATCCGTAAAAAAATGTTCTTCGATCTCCTCCGGTTTGGCGTATTTTCCGATCATGCAGAAAATCTCCCGATCCGGGGTATCATCCCGGGTGGCGGTGCCGTAGCCGCGGCCAACGCTGTACATACGGTTCCAGTTGTCCAGGAAGCAGAGCGTGTCGCTGCGGAAGCCCATCTTGGCGCCCAGGATCTTCTCCATATTCTGCTCGGTGACGCTGACGAGATACATTCCTTCCTTGATCTTGACATAGAAGGCCTCTTCATCGGAGCCGGGTAGGGAACGCATGCCGCTGTTCAGGTTGGAAACGTTCGCCTGGGCATTGTATTTGATGCGGTAGAAATGGCTGTTGTAGTAGACATGCACGGTGGAGAGCTCATGGCCGTACACCCAGCGGACGCCGGTTCCGGCGACCTCATCGGTGAAGGTATGGCGCTTGATATCCGTATGCTCCTCGCCCTCGATCTTGATGTAGCCAAAAGCCCAGTGGCTGTCGATCAGGTAAGGCCAGTAGGGATTCTCCCCCACCACGCAGCGCAGGAAAGTGACCAGGCCCTGCTCCTTATCGATGACAAAGGTGTGGTTCTCCCGGTTGGGCTCGGGCATGCAGTAGGTCACCAGATAGGTGTAATCGTCCGCCTTACGGCACTCATACCGCTCGGAGCTGCCGGAGAACTTGCCGCTCATGATGCTCCAGTTGACCTTGTTCTCGTCCACGAACTCCAGATGTATGTCCCCGGAGCACTCGCCGGTATCCATCACGAAATCGAATTCCTTGCCCGCCAGCTCAAAGCATTTCGGAGGGCAGTACTGGGAGATGGAATTGCGGGCTGCAATGGGACCATACTTCTCAACAAGATTCATGAAAAGACTCCTCCTTGTGTTATTTTCTAAAAATTCGTAATCTAAGTCTACCCCATTTTGGTCCGATTGTCAATGCGATTTCCGGCCCCGGTCACAGACCGGAGCCGGATGGATCAAACTTAATAGAGATCGACCGAGGATTTGTCAATGGTTTTTGGTTCGCCAGGCTTGTAGTCATAGCAGTTCACGCGGCAGGACACGATATAGATCTCATCCCGGGGATAATCGTTATCGTCAACATCCATTTTAGAAATGGCCACGATATCCGTCATCCCGGTGATCACTTTGCCGAAGGCGCAGTATTTTCCATCCATGGATGCCTTGGGCTCCAGCATGATGAAGAACTGACTGCTTCCGGTATTGTAGAATCTCTTATCGTCCTCATCGGCGGCCAGGCGGGCCATGCCCACGATCCCCTCGTTGAACACCAGGTTATCCTTAACATAGCCGTTATCCGCAAATTCGCCTTTGATATAATACCCGGCATCCGATTCATCGGAATTCGCGGGCCCGCCCATCTGCACCAGGACGTATTCCACGATGCGGTGTACGGGACTGCCGTCATAGAAACCGGAATTGGCCAGCTTGATGAAGTTGTCCACCGTGTTCGGCGCTTTATTCGGATACAGTCGGATGGTCACCTCAGTACCGTTGCTGAAAACAAGCGTGGCAATAGGCTTGCGGTTGCCGATCACCACGCAGCCTGCGCAGGAGAGCAGCACCACAACAGTCATAAACAGTGCGGCAGCCATGCGAAGCACATTTTTCCTCGTTGCCATATTCCATACACCTCCGGGGTCAGGTAAAAGCAGACCCAATATATCACATTCCTGTCGGAAAAGCAACTTGAAACGGGATTGCGCCGTCTCTTCTTCTATGCTATACTTCCTCAAACAACAAGGAGGGAATAAGATGATCCGCACCGTAGGCATTGTCAGTCTGTCCAGTGGGATACTGGGCGAGGATTCCACGCGTTTCGAGCGGGATATCGGCCTGAAACGGCTGAAAGAAATGGGTCTGGAGGTGCGCTTCCTGCCTCACGCTCTGAAAGGGGTGGACTATATCCGGGACCATCCGGAGGCACGGGCTGCGGACCTGATCCAGGCTTTTCGGGATCCGGAGATCGATCTGATCTTTTGCGCCATCGGCGGGGACGATACTCTGCGTCTGAGTCCATGGCTCTTTGACCATGACGAGTTGAAAAAGGTCCTCAAAGGCAAGCCCTTTCTGGGCTTTTCCGATACCACGATCAATCACCTGATGCTCCATAAGCTGGGCTTATCCACCTTTTACGGCCAATCCTTTCTGTCGGATATCTGCGAGCTGAGTCCGGAGATGCTGCCGTACACCAAGACGTACTTCACCGAGCTGATCCAGACCGGCACCATTCGGGAGATCCGTCCCAGCGAAGTTTGGTACAGTTCCAGGGAACACTTCACGCCCGATCAGGTGGGCATCCCGCTCGTCGAGCACCCGGATCGGGGCTTCATCCTGCTCCAGGGCCCTGCCGAGTTTTCTGGTCCCATCCTGGGCGGCTGCATCGACTCGTTGTATGACTTTATGGACGGGGAGCACGATGAGCATTACCGTTCTTATCCCGGCCTTGCGCAGAAATACAGCATTTTCCCCGGTCCGGAGGATTGGCGCGGCCGGATCCTTCTGCTGGAATCCAGCGAAGTAATGATGCCGCCGGAGTCATTCCGCAAGGCCCTGCTCTGCCTGAAAAAAGCCGGCGTATTCTCCCTCATCAGCGGGATCCTGGTGGGTAAACCCATGGATGAAACCTATCAGGAGGAGTATCATCGTATCCTCATAGATACGGTAGACGATCCCGGGCTGCCTATTCTGGCCAACCTGAACATCGGTCATGCTCTGCCCCGGTGTATCATCCCGTTCGGCCCCGTGGCCCGAGTCGATGCGGCAGCCCAGCGGATCACCTTCGCCTGAATTCAGCACAAATAATGGTAATTCTGTGAGATTTCCTCTTGACAAGGAAAACCGTTGGTGCTATATTTCAGTAAACCGTTGAAGAAGTGTAAGTAAGTCGGTTCGTTTTCTCCCAGAGAGCTGTGGGCGCTGAGAGCACAGCAGAAGGCATCCGGCCGAATGGGCTTCCGAGGGCGAGCGGAAAAGGAGCAAAAGGCTTCTGAGTATGCGAGACGGAGATGGCGCTTCGTAAACAAAGGCCGGCATATGTTTGTATGCATGAGTGGGCGCAGTGTTTCTGCGTCAAGCCGGGTGGTACCGCAGGATGTTTAGTCCTGTCCCAGCATTTATTCTGGGACAGGACTGTTTTTTTGTCTTTGGGAGGGACACGATATGGCGTATTTTCCGAAACGATGGCGCAGCCGCGCCAATACTGTGCTTTTTCTTTGACGATCTGAAACCAATTTCAAAATCAACAGAAAGTGAGTGTATATAAAAATGGAAAAGATCCCTTACAAAATCTATCTGACCGAATCGGAGATGCCCAATGCCTGGTATAATCTCCGGGCTGACATGAAGAACAAGCCCGCTCCCCTGCTGAATCCCGGCACAGGCCAGCCCCTGAAGGCCGAAGAGCTGTATCCGGTTTTCTGCGAAGAGCTCGTCAAGCAGGAGCTGGACAACGATACCCCATATATCGAGATTCCCCGGGAGATCCGGGAATTCTATAAGATGTACCGGCCTTCTCCTCTGGTCCGTGCCTACTGCCTGGAGGAACGCCTCAAGACCCCTGCCAAGATCTATTATAAATTTGAGGGCAACAATACCAGCGGCTCCCATAAGCTGAACTCCGCCATCGCACAGGCCTACTACGCCAAGAAGCAGGGGCTCAAGGGCGTCACCACCGAGACCGGCGCCGGGCAGTGGGGCACCGCCCTCTCCATGGCCTGCTCTTACTTTGAGTTGGACTGCAAGGTTTTCATGGTGAAGGTCTCCTATGAGCAGAAGCCCTTCCGTCGGGAGGTCATGCGCACCTATGGCGCTTCCGTCACCCCCTCCCCCTCTATGGATACCAATATCGGCCGGAAGATCCTGGAGGAACATCCCGGCACCACCGGCAGTCTGGGCTGCGCCATTTCCGAAGCGGTGGAAGTCGCCACCTCTACGCCGGGCTACCGCTACGTATTGGGCAGCGTGCTGAACCAGGTACTCCTGCACCAGAGCGTCATCGGACTGGAGACAAAGGCGGCCCTGGATAAATACGGCATCAAGCCGGATATGATCATCGGCTGCGCCGGCGGCGGTTCCAACCTGGGCGGTCTGATCGCCCCCTTCATGGGCGAAAAGCTTCGGGGAGAAGCGGATTACCGCATCATCGCGGTCGAGCCCGCATCCTGCCCCAGCTTCACCCGGGGGATTTACGCCTATGACTTCTGCGATACCGGCAAGGTTTGCCCTCTGGCCAAGATGTACACCCTGGGCAGCGGCTTCATTCCCGCCCCCAACCATGCCGGCGGCCTGCGGTACCACGGCATGAGCACTATCCTCTCCCAGCTTTATGCCGATGGATACATGGAAGCTGTCAGCGCTGTACAGACCGACGTTTTCAAGGCGGCGGAAGAATTCGCCCGGGTAGAGGGCATCCTGCCTGCACCGGAGAGCTCCCACGCCATCAAGGTGGCTATGGATGAGGCGATCAAATGCAGGGAGACCGGCGAGGAAAAGACCATCGTTTTCGGTCTTACCGGCACCGGGTACTTCGATCTGACCGCTTACCAGAAGTTCAACGACGGGCAGATGGACGACTACATCCCCACGGATGAGGAGCTGCAGGCCAGCTTCGCCACCCTGCCGAAGATCTGAGATCCGTTGCTCTTTCGGACCCGGTACAGGTAAACGCCTGCACCGGGTCCCATCTTTCCTGCCGAATCGCAAAAGGAGATATACATTGACCGATCTTGAGGAATACTACAACAGTTATGATGAAGAAGGGCGGCTTCTCTCCAGGCACGGACAGGTAGAATACCTGACCACCATGAGATATATATCCGAATCCCTGTCGGGTATGCTTTGTCCGAACATTCTGGAGGTGGGTGCCGGTACCGGACGATACAGCGTCAGTCTGGCGAAACAAGGCTATCCGGTGACGGCAGTAGAGCTGATCCCCCACAACCTGGAGCGGTTGAAAGCGAAGCTGGACGGGACAGAGCCTCTGACTGCCATTCAGGGCAATGCGCTGCAGCTGTCCGTCCTGCCCGATGCTGCCTTTGATCTGACCCTGATGCTTGGCCCCATGTATCACCTGTATAAGCACGAGGACAAGCTGCAGGCTCTATCCGAGGCTGTCCGGGTAACGAAGCCGGGAGGGTATATCCTGGTTGCGTATTGCATGAATGAAGCCACGGTCATACAATACGTTTTTGGCAAAAACCATTTGCAGGATGTGATAGGGCGTGGGCTTCTCACATCGAACTGGCATTGTGTCAGTGAACCGAAGGAGATATTCGAGCTGATCCGCACGGAGGAAATCGCAGCCTTAGATGCGGTATTCCCCGTGGAGCGGATCAAGCTGGTTGCAACGGACGGCGCCGCGAATTACATGCGGGAATGCATCGACGCTATGGATGACAAAACATTTTCTCTGTGGATGGATTATCATTTTACAATCTGCGAAAGGCAGGATCTGATCGGCGCTTCCCACCATACCCTGGATGTGCTTCGGAAGAAATGAAGAGACCGCCGGGAGCATGACGCTTCCGGCGGTCTGGTCCTATTCACTCAGCGAAAAAGAGAAGATCACTCCCCGTCTTTTTCCTCATTCTTCCCGCAGCAGCAGCACTCATCGTCTTCGCTGTCTTCACCGTCGTCCTCGTCGAACTCAAACTCCAGCTTCTCGCCGCACTTGGGGCATTTGAAGGAGTCATAGTTCAGGATCTCTTCATCCAGAGAGATCTCGGCGCCGCACTTGGGGCAGGTGACTTCATAGAAAACGGGATCCTCATCGTCCTCATCCTCGCCGCAGCAGGTGCAGCAGCAGGAATCATCGTCATCCTCGTCTTCGTCGTCCGCTTCCTCCAGGAAGTCTTCCACGTCCGCCAGGTCATCGGAGATCTGATCGATCTCCTCAGCCAGGTCCATGGCATTCTCATTCAGATCCGCGATCTCCTGGGCCATATCCCCCAGCAGATCAACGATGGCCTTCAAGAGCTTTCCCTCATTCTTGCTCTCATCCAGCTTCATGCCTTCACAAAGCCCCTTGAGGTAAGCGGCTTTCTCGGTGATGTTCATTTCCATGGTTTGTTCCTTTCTGCCGGAATCGGCTCCGGCTATGGCTGATTTCAGCCCTTAGCCCGCTCCAGATACTCTCCGGTACGGGTATCGATCTTGATACGGTCCCCGGGATTGATGAACAGAGGCACCTTCACCTCTGCGCCGGTCTCCACGATAGCGGGCTTGGTCACGTTGGTGGCGGTATCCCCCTTGAAACCGGGATCGGTTTCCGTCACTTCAAGCTCCACGAAGTTGGGAGGCTCAATGCCGAAAATGCTGCCCTTGTAGGACATGATCTTGCAGACCATATTTTCTTTCACGAACTTGAAGCCATCGGGCAGCATGCCTTCATCGATGGGCACCATGTCAAAGGTCTCGGGATCCATGAAGTAGTACAGGTTTCCGTCATTATAGCTATACTCCATGTCCTTTCGATCCACATAGGCGTTCTCAAAGCGCGCAGTAGGGTTGAAGGAGGTCTCAACGACCGCGCCGGTGATGACATTTTTCATCTTCGTGCGGACAAAGGCTGCCCCCTTGCCGGGCTTCACATGCTGGAACTCCACCACCTGCATTACTTGTCCGTCCATCTCAAAGGTCACGCCGTTTCTGAATTCACCAGCAGAGATCATAAACTAAGAGTCTCCTCTCCATGTATTAGATTCGTATCTGAGTTATTTTATACCGTAATCCGGAAATTTGCAAGATAAAATCCGAACTGCGCGCATATTATTTTACAGGATCAGCAGCTCCTTGGGAGCCAGCGTGATATCCTCGCAGCCGTTTTCCTTCAGAATGATCACATCCTCGATCCGGACGCCGAAGCGGCCTTCCAGATAGATCCCTGGTTCGGCAGAGATCACCGCATTCACCGGCATGGGATCCTTGCCGGAGGGGCCGGCTGTCGGTGCCTCGTGCACGTCCAGCCCAACGCCGTGACCGAATCCGTGCCCAAAGCAATCCCCGTATCCCGCATCCTGGATGACCCTGCGGGCGATCCCGTCCACCTCCGCACCGGTCATTCCGGCCTTCGCGCCGCTGATCGCGGTTTTCTGCGCCAGCAGAACGGTCTCATAGACCTTGCGCATCTCTTCTGTCACGCTTCCGACGGCAACGGTACGGGTCATATCGGAACAATAGCCGCCCAGACGGCAGCCAAAGTCCATGGTAAGGAAGTCGCCATTTTGGATCACCATATCACCGGGAACGCCATGGGGCATACTGCTTTTCACCCCCGTGACCACAATGGGCTCAAAGGAGACGCCGTCCGCTCCCTCCCGCAGCATGCGGTAAATCAGTTCGGCGGCCACCTGGCGCTCGGTCATGCCCGGCTTGATGAGCTCCAGCACCTGGACAAGGGCTTTTTCCGCGATCCGCTGGGCGCGGATCAGCTGCTCCAGTTCCTCCTGATCCTTAACGGTGCGCAGATCGGTAAACAGCTGCTGAGCAGGCTTCAGTTCCCCGTGGAGCTTCTGTTCCCAGCTCCGGTATTCCCCCAAGCTCATGGCGCCTTCTTCGATGCCAAGGGTTTTGATCCCCAGACGATCGATCTCCGCATTCAGTTTGGCGTCATAAGCGCGCTGCATATCCACCATATCCACGGATGCGCCTGCGATGCTTTTCCTCGCCGCTTCTATATACCGGGAATCGATGAAGAAAAATGCTTCCTTTTTGGTGACCAGGGCCATACCGGCGGACGAAGGGAAATCCGTTGCGTACTTCCGGTTGGAGGGGCTGGTGACCAGCATGGCGTCCAGACCGTATTCATCCAGCTTAGCCTGTATCGCTGCAAAATGATTCATGGTTTATCCTTCCTTTACTCTGGATTCTGTATTGTACTATAACATCCTGCGGTGTGTTTGTCCATAATACCGCCGGTTCTCCGTTCGATCCGGGAGGTTTTTATGTCTTTTGTCTTTATCCCCGCTTCCGGCGAGGATCAGCTTGCGCAGCTGTCTTCTCATGGAATGCCAGCGGCCACCCTGGCCTATCGTATGGACCATCCCTTCCCCAACACACGCACACCTCTCCGGGGAGGCTGTATGATCCTGGGCGGGCGGATCCGCTCAGCCAGAGCTGCGGAGACGGTCAATGAATGCCGCCGGCGGGGGATCAATACGGTGGTGTGCGGTTTTTCCCCCTGTCCGGCTCTGGAGCTCCTGCGCTTCTGCGATGTCCTGCGGCGGCGGTGCATCCGCTGCATCGTCGCGGAGCGGCTTTGGCAGGAGGGCTGCGGAGCAGCCATGCTCCTGTCCACCGCCGTATCCGGCGGAACGCTCAGACAGCGGCTGGAGGATGCCGTATCCCGCTGCGGTGAAGTATACCTCGACCTGGAACGCACCCGGCATATCTTTCCTCTGCCCTGTCCGGACGGAGTCGGCAGCCCTATCAGCCGTGAGGAACTGGAGCAGCTGTCCCAGGAGGCGGAATCCTGCTTTTTCTCCCCAGATCTGCAATGCAAGGTGCTGTCAGTCCGGAGGGATACCTCGGTCCGCTTTGTTCTGTATGATGATACCGAGACTCTGATACGAAAGACCGGCCTTGCCCAGGAGCTGGGAATCCGCCGGGGGTTTCTGCTGGTTCCCGAGGAATGGAGCCCGGAGGAGTTGGAAACGCTGGCGACGGCAGAGAAAAACCCGGCTATCCGAAGATAACCGGGTTTTGTG
>JAEEGL012893729.1_pt1 | contig 11354 bp, 11 predicted proteins | sample 9134231 | NCBI WGS metagenome assembly JAEEGL01 (sample SAMN16246548, study PRJNA631951) | gut metagenome | biome: gut microbiome; feature: rumen; material: fiber-attached | host: Bos | place: Iran: Karaj | collected 2018-10
CATTGCAATGAGCATCGGGCGAATGATTTCATAATCATTCGCTGCCAAACTTGTCGTTTGGCAGCGAAATCAATCGACTTCTCGATTGATTTCGCTATCCGATAATCATTATAAAGAGGTGAAAGGAGGGATGCCCATGGATGACGCCCAGATCGTCGAACTCTACTGGCAGCGCTCCGAGCGCGCGATCCCCGAAACCACGGCGAAATACGGCGCTCTCTGCCGGAGCATCGCCGGCAATCTCCTGCGGTGTCCGGAGGATGCCGAGGAGTGTGTCAACGACACCTGGCTGCGCGCCTGGAACTCCATGCCGGAACAGCGTCCCGCGCAGCTCCGGCCGTACCTTGCCCGCCTGACCCGCTGGCTGTGTCTCGACAGGCTCCGCCGCAGGGGCCGGGACAAGTGCGGCGGGGAATACGCGCTCGCGCTCGAGGAGCTGGATGACTGTCTTGCCGCGCCGGAGCGCGTGGAGGCGCAACTCGAACGCCGGGAACTCGCCGCGGCGATCGACCGCTTTCTCACCGGCCTCGGGCCGGACGAGCGTACGGTCTTTCTCGCGCGCTATTTCTTCGGCTGTTCGATCCGGACCGTGGCGGAAAAGCACGGCTTCGGGGAGAGTCGGGTCAAGACCATGCTGCACCGCACGCGCAAAAAGCTGCAGGTCTTTCTGCGAGAGGAGGGTTATCTGTGAAACGGGAAGACTTTATGGACGCACTGACCGAGGTGGACGAACGCTTTCTGCAGGAGACGCTCGCACGCCTGGATGCGCCGCAGCGGCTGCGCCCGCGGCGGAGGCTCGTGAAGAGCCTGCTGCTCGCGGCGGCGCTGATCCTGCTGCTGGCGCCGGCCGCCTGGGCCGCCTATACGCATTACATGAGCGCACGCGTCCCGGAGGGTGCGCTGCGCGTCACAAGCATCGACGACGAGAACAAGCTGTACGAAGGGAGCCTGCCGAACGTCGCCATGGTCGTGAACGTCGACACGCGGGCGGAGGCCAGCGACGTTGTCCTGCGCTTCGGCTGGCTGCCCGAAGGCGCGCCGGATCCGAGCACGCCCTATTACGGCGATGACCCCAGCTATTACGGCTTTCTGGATTTCTTCCAGGATCATGAGCTCTATCCGGGCTGGGTACAGCGTCCGCTGGACGAGCTGCTGGCGGCGGCCGGCCTGACGGAGGAGGAGGCGAGGAGCTGGTATACCGGTTACTCCTGGGAGACCGCGGAACATGCACTGCTGCATATCACGGTGCTCGATGCGGCGGAACTGTATAAGCGCGACCTGCTGCTCGGCACCTACGGCGGCAAAAGCACCGTCGTCTTCGAGGGCGGGCGCGGGAAGTACGAGGTGCTGGAGATCCAGATCGACTACCGCGAGATGTATCAGGGACACTATGAGAGGACCGGCTACATGGCCCCGGAAGTCGAGTGGTTCAAAAACTATCTCTTCCTCTTCGAGCCGGAGGAGCAGTATCTGATCTTCGTCGGCGGCAGCGACAAGGCCTTTCCTTTCGAGACGCTCGAGAGGATCGCCGACCATCTGGAGGTGAAGACCACTTCTCTCCCCTCGCACGCAGGCTGGGAGGAACAGTCCTTCCTCCTGCTCGATCTCGGCCGCGGCTGAGAACCGCACACCGCTCACAGGCGGGCCATTCCCCGGAATGGCCCGCCTGCTCCTTATGCCCGTTCCTCCACACGGACCGTCAGGACCGTCATGTCGTCCCCCGCCCCATAGAGCTTCTCCGCCGCGCGCAGGATCATACGCGCAAGCTGCTTCATGTCCTTCTCCTCCTCGTTCATCAGCACCTTGAGCCAGGCGTCCTCCTGATCCGCCAGTACGCCGTCCGAAACGATCACGGCCAGAGAGCCCGGCTTGAGGCGCATACGCACCCTGTCCGGCGCCGTCCCCTCCGTCGGGAAAAGCCCCGCCGCGAGCGTCTCGCTCTCGATGCGGCGGATGCCCTTCCCGCTCCTGACGAAGGACGGCGCCGCGCCGTATTTGTAGAAGCTGGTCTCCCCGCTGAAGAGATCCACGCACATGAGGTCCACCGTCGCACAGCCCCAGTCGTCTCCGCCGCGCAGGAGAAGGACGGAGTTCAGGATCTTCATCGCTACCGAGGGCTCCACGCCGGAGCGCAGGAAGCGCTCCAGGATCGCCACGACGCGCGCGCTGTCCTCCGCCGCCGCACCGCCGGTCCCCATCCCGTCGGAGAGCAGTACGCAGAGGACTCCCGCATCGGTCTTGAAGTAGCTGCCCCGGTCGCCGCTGACGCTCTCGCCGTGCTTTTTCAGCGCCGCGATGCCCACCGAGACCGCAAGCGGCTCCGCCTCCAGCAGGGTCAGGCGGGAGCTGCCCTCCCGGAGCTCGTCCGGTTGACATAATCTTACTCCGACCGCCTGACTGAGGCGTTCGAGGTAATCGCTCTCGCGCAGCAGCGGTCGAAGATGAGCGCTCTCGATCACGACCCGGATGCGTCCGCTGCCGTCCCGATAGACCGCTGTCTCCGCATCGACATCCAGACTGCGCAGATAGCGTCCGAGGCGGCGCTCCGCGGCGGGGTCCGCGCCGTTCAGGCTGCCCAGCTCGTCGGCCACGCCGCCCAGTACCTGTGCGATCTCGCTGTACTGGCCCCAGGCCACCGCCCGGCTCTCCTCCAGCCGCAGGCGCAGCCGGCGGCGGTAGGTCCTGCTGCGCAGCTCGCCGTTCACCGCTTCCACGAAGGCCTCCAGCCCGGTGCAGCTCTCGCGGAAATGGGCAGGCAGATCCCCGGGACGCAGGCTGCCGTTGTCCAGCATGGCTTTCGTCGCGTCGTTCATGGCGGAGAGCGTGTCCATGTATTCGGCATTCCAGCAGCGGTTTTTGTTCCGGCAGCGGGCGCAGACCGCATCCGCCGCGCGGTCGAAGACCCGCGCAATGTTCTCGTCGTTGCCCGGGTCCTCCACGCTCTTCCGGACGGTCTCAAAGACCTCGCCGTAGGCCTCGCTGAGGGTTTTGACCCGACGCGCGACATAGCGCCGCAGTCCGGATTCCCCGCTCCCCTTTTCCATCGGCTGCAGCAGCAGCGCCGTCTGGCTGAGCAGCGCGGGAGGCAGCACGAGAAAGATCACCGACGCGCAGAAGGTCTCAAAGAGGGCGCTGATGTAGATCTCGGTATTCCATGCGCAGACCACGGCCAGCGCGTCCGCGAGGATGAAGGACAGCGTGAACACGAAGCGCCCGTGCCTGCCGAACACGCCCGAGAGCAGCCCGGAGAACGCATAGGCCATAGTATAGAAGGGCGCGCCGAGCGCCGTGACGTCCATTGCGAGGCCCAGCACGGTCCCCACGGCGGCGCCCGTCAGCATCCCGCCCTTCATGGCCGAGCACATCACGAGCAGCAGCGCGGCGCAGCGGCCGATCGAAACGGTATGGAACAGGACAAGCCGGCTCAGGGCGATCAGGGCACAGGCCGTAAGGATCATCCGGGAGATGCTGTGCCGCAGTTCCGCGGTCTCGGTATAGCGCAGGCCGCCCCGCAGCGCGTCCCGAAAGAAATAGCTCGTCCCGAAAACGAGCGCCGTCTCCAGAAACACCGCCGCCGGAAGCGGGACGGACGACACGGGCAGCGAGAAGCTCCCGAGAAAACCGGTCAGCGCCATGACCGCGGCGGCCGCGGCGGGCAGGAAGAAGGCGGTCCGGCTGACGCTCAGCTCATGGAAAAGATAGGCGATGGTGTAGATCAGCACCGAGGCCGCGATATACCGGATCCCCCACTCCAGACCGCCTCCCGTGAGATAACCCAGAGCCGCTCCCAGCAGGGCGCAGACGCCCCCGACGCCGGAACCGGTCCCGGCCACAAAAGCCATGCCGAAGGGAGCGCCGTTCCCCTGCACGCGCGCCAGAGACAGCAGGAAGCCCATCAGGGCATAGAATATGCAGCGTCCGATGATCCAGACCTGTCGGTCCCCCTGTTTCCCCTGCAGCGTCTCCCGCGCCGTCAGCCTCTCCGAATTGGGCATTGCCATGTCATCCATCCTCCCAGGCAAACATAGAGTAGCTTCATTATACGGTCGTCCCCTTCAAGAAGCCGGTCACTTGGCGCTGTAAAATCAGCGGACATTGCTGAGGGAAAGGATGGGAAATACGTCCCGCGAGAGGGTCTGCCCGATCCGGAAAGAGCTTTGCGTCGACCGCGCTCCGCTTGGTCAGGAAGCCCCAATTTTCCTTGTATTCAGACACGGGATGTGGTAAGATTTCATTACTTGAAGAGAGGAAGCCGGGGGGGATACTGTGGAAGAGAACGAAAACCGGGATGCTCTGGATTACGAGTCGATCCAGGAAAAGCGCAGCGATGAGCTGATGGAGCTGCTGGAGAGCCGAAACGTCAAGGAGCTGCAGCGGCGCATGGAGGCCATGAACGAATACGACGTGGCGCAGTTCCTCACAGAGCTCGAGGACAACCGCATGCCCATGGTCTTCCGGCTGCTCTCCAAGGACACCGCCGCCGACGTGTTCGCGAACTTTGAAGCGCCCGAGCAGGAGCGCATCATAAACGCCATCACGGACTCGGAGCTGGCCGGGATCGTGGAGGAGCTGTATGTGGACGATGCGGTCGATATGCTCGAGGAGTTGCCCGCAAACGTCGTCAAGCGCGTCATGCGTTCCGCCACGCCGCAGACCCGCAACCTCATCAACCAGTACATGCACTACCCCGAGAACTCCGCCGGGTCGATCATGACCTCGGAGTATGTGGATCTGAAGAAATACATGTCCGTCAAGGACTCCATCGCCCGCATCCGCCGCATCGGCGAGGACAAGGAGACCATCTATGTCTGCTTTGTCATCTCCTCGACGCGCAAGCTCGAGGGTATCGTCACCGTCAAGGACCTGCTTCTGAACGACGACGATACCGTGATCGAGGACCTGATGGACCGCAATGTCATCTTTGCGACCACCACCGAGGACCAGGAGAGCGTATCCGAGAAATTCTCGGACTATGACCTGATGGCCATGCCCGTTGTGGATACCGAGGGACGGCTCGTCGGCATCGTGACGGTCGACGACGTCATCGACGTCATGGAGCAGGAGGCCACCGAGGATATCCAGCTGATGGCCGGTATGACGCCGTCCGACAAGCCCTACTCGCGCACCGGCCCCATTGAAATGTGGAAAAACCGCATCCCCTGGCTGATGTTTCTGATGCTCTCGGCCACCTTCACCAGCATGATCCTGACCTCGTTTGAGGCGCGGCTCTCCGTCGTGGCGGGGCTGATCCCCTTCATCCCGATGCTGATGGGCACCGGCGGCAACTCCGGCGGGCAGTCCGCCACCGCGGTGATCCGCTCGCTCTCCCTCGGCGACACCGAACCGAAGGATGCGCTGAGCGTACTGTGGAAGGAATGGCGCACCTCCGTCCTGTGCGGTCTCACACTCGCCGTGGTCAACTTCGTCAAGATGCTGCTGCTTGACCGGATGCTGCTGGGGAACGCAAGCGTGACAGTGCTCGTGGCCGCCACGGTCAGCCTGTCCATCGTCTTCGTCGTCATGTTCGCCAAACTCGTCGGCAGCCTTCTGCCCATCGGGGCCGAGAAGATCGGCCTCGACCCGGCCGTTATGGCCAACCCGCTCATCACCACGCTGACCGACGCCGTCTCGCTGCTGATCTACATCTTTATCGCCAAGCTCATTCTGCACATCTGATACGGGAAAGAGTGATGTTGTTTGGAATTCTCCGTCCTCATCGGTAAAATGGTCATCTTCAGCGTCCTGATGGTGATCGGATACGTCTTCGCCAGGAAAGGGCTGGTCGACCGGAGCTTCGGGCGCAGCGCCAGCATGCTCGCGCTCAATGTGTTCCTGCCCGCCACGATCCTCAATTCCGTCTTTGTCGCCAATATGGAGATCGGTGCGGGAGAGCTCGGCAAGCTGATCCTGATGCTCTTTCTGGCACTCGGCGCGGGCTTTGTTTTCGCAGCCGTCGTCATCCGCTTCCTGCCGATCCGCAAGGATCCTTCCCGCCGTCCGGTATATGAGCTGCTGCTCGCTCTGAGCAACACCATGTTTATCGGCCTGCCCGTCGCGCAGGAGCTTTTCGGGCCGGTGGCGGTATTCTACTGCGCGCTCTCCTGCATCCCTTTCAATCTCTATGCCTATTCCTACGGTGTATGGCAGATGAAGGGCGGCAAGGCCGGCTCCTTCCGGCTGCGGGATATCCTCTCCGTCGCATTTGTCGCCACGCTGCTCGCGATCCTCATTTTCCTGCTGCATCTCCCCGTGCCGGGTATCGTGCGGGAACTGGCCGCGGTCATGAACGGCGCCACCATGCCCCTCTCCCTGCTGGTGATCGGCTTTTCGATGGGCACGGTGAGTCTGACGGATGCCTTTAAAAACAAAGACCTGTATCTCGCCAGCTTCCTTAGAAACCTCGTGATCCCCGTGCTGACCTGGCTTGCCGTCGGGCTGTTCACGGACGATCCCGTGCTGCTCATGACCTGCATGCTTCTGGCGGCAAGTCCCTCCGCCGTCATGGTCACGGTGTTCGCCATCCAGTATGACCGCGACAGCGTCTTTGCCGCGGAGGGCGTGCTGCAGAGCACGGTCCTCTCCATCGCGACGATCCCGCTGCTGATCCTGCTTCTGGGGTAGACGGCCATGCATATTCCAAGCGGGGCGACCCAGACGATCGAGCTGCTGGATTTCGAGGACGCGCTCGCCCTCTCCGGCCGCTCCGGCGCTTACGACGCCGAAAAATGGCTTTATGTACCGGATTTCTACACCGAATACCGATACATACTCGGCACCCGGGGACGGGACCCTCTGATCTGCATCGGCATCAATCCCTCCACCGCAGCGCCGGACGATCTGGACAACACGCTGAAATCCGTTGCCCGCATCGCGGCCGGCAACGGATTTGACAGCTGGATCATGTTCAACGTCTATGCCCAGCGGGCTACACGGCCCGACGACATGGACCGCGCACGAAACGAGCATCTGCATCGGGAGAACATGAAGGCTTTCGCCTATATCCTCTCCCGCGTCGCGGAAAACGGGATCTCCCCCGCCATCTGGGCGGCCTGGGGGACCATCATTGAAAAACGTCCCTATCTGCCCGACTGCGTGCGGGAGATGGTGCGCCTGGGGCAGCGATACGGCGGACACTGGCTCTGCGCCGGGAAGTGCTCGGCCAAGGGGCACCCGCACCATCCGCTCTACCTGCGCAGGGACGAAGCCACACGCCCCTTTGATGTGGAGGAGTATCTGAAATGCCTGTGAGTGAGCAAAAGATCCGCCTGGCCGTGCTCCAGCTGCGCACGGAGACGGACTATGGTCAGACCATGGAGAAGGCCCGCCGCATGCTGGGCGAGGCCGCAGAGGGAGGCGCGGAGATCGCCGTTCTGCCGGAGATGTTCTCCTGCCCCTATGACAGCGCCTGGTTCAAGGTCTTCGCCGCCCGCGGACACAAGGAGACGGTGGAGTCGCTTGCCTCCTGGGCGAAGGAATACGGCCTGATCCTGATCGGGGGCTCCATTCCCGAGTGCGAGGAGGGGCGGCTGTATAACAGCTCCTTCGTCTTCGATGCACAGGGGCGGCAGCTTGCCCGGCATCGGAAAGTCCATCTCTTTGACGTGGATCTGCCGGGCATGTGCTTCCACGAGTCCCACACCTTTTCGCCGGGCAGGGAGGTCACGACCTTTGAGACGCCCTTCGGTACGATGGGCCTCGCGATCTGTTTCGACCTGCGCTTTCCGGAGCTCTTCCGCGCGATGGCCGTGCGCGGCGCCAGGGTGATCTTCCTGCCCGCGCAGTTCAACACGACCACCGGTCCCCTTCACTGGGAACTCAGTCTGCGCAGCCGTGCGGTGGACAACGAGCTCTTTCTCGTCGGCGCCTCCGCCGCCCGCTGTGAGGACTTTTCCTATGCGTGCTGGGGGCACTCCACCGTGGTCGATCCCCTCGGCACGGTGATCGCAAGCTGCGACGAGACCGAGCAGATCCTCTGGAGCGAGCTGGATCTTGCCCGGGTCGACACGGTGCGGCAGCAGCTGCCCACCTTCCTGCATCTGCGCCGGGACGTCTACGAGGTGGCGCGATGATCCGGGATGAGATCGCGGCCTATGTGCCGTACAACGAGCAGGAGCGGCGGGACAGGGAGCTGATCCTGGATTTCCTCGATCACAACCCCGACGCCTTTCTCCGCAGCAGCGCGCTCGCACACATGACGGCCTCCGCCTGGGTGGTCAACCCGTCACGCGACAAAGTCCTCATGGTCTACCACAGGCTCTACGATTCCTGGTCCTGGACAGGCGGTCACGCCGACGGGGAGACGGATCTGCTCGCCGTGGCGTTGCGTGAGGTGCGGGAAGAGACGGGCGTACGGCATCTGCGCCCCGTGAGTCCGGCGATCTACTCGCTGGAGTCTCTCACCGTGGACGGGCACGAAAAACACGGGACGTATGTATCCAGCCACCTGCACCTGAACGTGACCTACCTGATCGAGGCGGATGAGCACGACACGCTGCAGATCTGTGAGACGGAGAACAGCGGCGTGCGCTGGTTCTCGCCGGAGGAGGCGCTGCGGGTCTGCAGCGAGCCCTGGTTCGTCCGGCGCATCTATTCCAAGCTCAACGAAAAGCTGGCCTTTTTCACATGAAAAACCGCGGGTCTGTATGACCCGCGGTTTTCGTTTTCTATTCCGTTTTTCGGTTTAACGCTCAAACACGACGGCGGCAGAATCGTTGTAGAACATGTTCACATAGTCCTCCAGCGTGATGCCGAGCTGCTGGATCTGCGCCGCGGCAGCCTCCCCCACAAAGCGATAGTGCCAGGGGTCGTAGGGCATGCCCGTGCTTTCCTCGCTCCCCTGCGGATAACGCAGGACGAAGCCGTACTGCCAGGCGTTCTCACGCAGCCAGGACGCCACGCCGCTGTTCTCCGCATCGCCGCTCTTTTCATCCAGGATGTCGACCGCAAGGCCGATCTCATGCTCGGAGAAGCCGGCCTCCGCCGTTTCATGGGCAGCCGCCGTCCCTTTCTCGAGATCGTCCCGGCTGATGTATCCCGCCCCCAGGGTCGGAGTGTTGCCTGCCGCGCGGCAGGCGCTGAGCATATTGGAGAGCGGCTGAGCGCAGCTCTGATCCACCTGGATCCCCTCCACCTCGGTGAGGCTCGGACGGTATCCCGCCATGTCAACGGCGTTCCACGGGTTGACCAGCGCCGTCAGCGTACCTTCGACCCGCTGTCCCCGCCAGCCGAGCAGGCGCATTGCGACAAGCGCCAGAAGGGCCAGGACCAATACCAGGACCAGTACGATGACGAGCGGATGGATCCGCTTCTTAGCCGGCGCTTTGACATGCGTTCTTGGGCTCATTGATTTTCCCCCTTCCCAGGAGCTTTCACGATTGCATCATACCACAGTTCTCCGCCAAATGACAGACGGATTCGGAGGTTTTCAGAAAAATTAAGAAACTCACGCTCAGCGGCCGCGGCGCATCGCCAGGTATTCCTCCAGCGTGACGCCCAGCTCGTAGATCGCTTTCGCATGCGTCTTTCCCACATAGCGATAGTGCCAGGGCTCAAAGATGATTCCGGTGATGTCGCTCGTCCCGTTCGGATAGCGCAGGATGAATCCATACTCCCAACTGTGTCTCATCAGCCAGTCCTGCGTCGGAGTCCATTGTTGGGCTTCGTTCAGATAGGGATAATTCTCGTCGATGATGTCGAGGGCCAGCCCGAGCTGGTGTTCGCTGGTGCCGGGCAGCGCCACGGATCTGGCGGCCACGGTCGGCGCCTCCTGCGGGCTCACGCCCTCCTCGATCAGACGCTCGATCTTGTCGTCGAAGAGCATCTGCTGATAGTCCTGCGTACGGTAAGCCGAACAGACGTAAGGCATCCCGCCACCGAGCATGCAGTTGTTGAGCATCTGCGTCAGCTGCTCGGTGCAGCGGGCGTCGGCCTCGTAGCCGCTGGTCATCTGGTTCCAATGGCTCACCGGCGCAAGCTCGGGCACATAGCCCGTCGGCAGTTCGTTCCAGGGATTGACGAGCAGCAGCAGCTCCAGGTGCTTGTTCCGCTGTACCCGGCCCTTGCGCGCCGCGAGCTTTTCGAGCCGCTGCTCTGCACCGGACTGCGCGTCCGGCGCGATCATGATCATGCGGCTGCGCTCATTTTCTGCCTGAACCCAAGCGGTCTGCCGGATCGTGTTCAGCACCGCGCCTGCGGTCTCGCAGCTCTGCCTGTAACGCCACAGGCTCAGGCCGATCTGGATCCCGACCCCGATCAGCAGGGCGAGGATCGCCGTCACGGTCAGCAGAACGATCAGCCGTTCATTCTTTTTTTCCTGTATTAGCATGTCTCACAGTGACCCTATGTATATCAGACGAACAGAATGCCTAAATGTTCCAAAAGAATCTTGACGCCCATCAGGATCAGGATGATCCCGCCGACCCGCTCGGCCCATGCTTTCCAGCGCACCCCGAAGACATGGCCGATCCGGATGCCGAGCGCGGAGAGCAGGAAGGTCGTCACGCCGATCAGCGCCGCAGCCGGAAGGATCCTCACCTCCAGGAAGGCGAAGGTCACGCCGACAGCCAGCGCGTCGATGCTGGTGGCGACAGCCAGGGGCAGCATGGCACGGAAGCAGAAGTCGTCATCCAGCTTCTCGGCGTCCGAAAAGGATTCCCGGACCATGTTGGCCCCGATCAGCACGAGAAGCACAAACGCGATCCAGTGGTCGATACTCGTGATCAGGTTTTCAAAGCGGTAGCCCAGCAGCCAGCCAAGCACGGGCATCAGGAACTGAAACCCGCCGAAATACAGCCCCGCCAAAAGCGCATGCCGGATCTGAAGCCGCCGCACGCTCAGCCCCTTGCACACCGACACCGCAAAGGCGTCCATGCTCAGGCCGATCGCGATCATCAACAACTCCGAAACTCTCATGTTACCAACTCCCATTGGGAGTACTGTACTCTATCCCGTCAAAAAAGTCAATCTTCATCCGGCAGGAAGATCCCGGAATCGACGTGAGCGGGGAGAGAAGAATCCCGTCCCCGCTCATAGCCCGGAACGCTCTCTGCCCTTCGGTCTCTTACCCGTAGATATCGTTGGTATCGACCAGCATGACCGTGAACTCCAGCACTTCGCCGTTGCGCCAGATCGTGAACTGCATCGTGTCGCCGACCTGGAACCCGCTCTTGATCTCGTTGACCTCATCCGTCGTCGTGACCGGCGTCCCGTTGACCGCGGTCAGGATATCCCCCGGTCGAATGCCCTGCTTCTCCGCATCGGAGCCTTTGGACACATCCGAGATATAGAGGCCCTCCGGCAGGTCGTAGTGGGCAGCCGCATTCTCCGGGATGCTGCCGACGGTGATGCCGATGGCC
>JAEEGL014196967.1_pt1 | contig 11354 bp, 10 predicted proteins | sample 9134231 | NCBI WGS metagenome assembly JAEEGL01 (sample SAMN16246548, study PRJNA631951) | gut metagenome | biome: gut microbiome; feature: rumen; material: fiber-attached | host: Bos | place: Iran: Karaj | collected 2018-10
GAGAATCCAGAGCGCAGACGCAGGCCGTCACGGTGCCGTAGAGGTCCAGCCGCTCCATCCTCTGGCATAAAAAAAGGATCTGTCTCTCCGCGTCCGCCGCTTTCTGCTGGGCAACGGAGAGCATCTCCGGAGAGGCGTCCACGCCGATCACGTCGTACCCCAGCCGGGACAGCTCGATCGAAAGGCTGCCCGTCCCGCAGGCCAGATCCAGCAGTAGGCCCGGTTTTACGCCGGCGCCGCGGATCAGGCCATCGAAAAGCGCCGCCCGGGCCCGGTAATCGATCTGCTTCTGAAAGCGGTCGTAAAAGGGCGCGAAGGCGTTATAGCTTTCCATTGTTTTTCATTTTGTCGAACACGGTCAAATAGCCGTCCTCTCCGTTGACGAGAGAGCGGTTCACGCGGCTGATGGTGGCGGTGGAAGCCCCGGTCTTTTCCACGATCTTGCTGTAGACCTCGCCGTCGACCAGCATCTTCGCCACCTGGATGCGCTGCGTAAGCGCCTTGAGCTCCTGCACGGTGCAGAGATCCACAAAAAAGCGCCTGCAGTCCTCCGCGTCCCCCAGTTCGAGGACGGCGTCGAAAAGCAGTTTGAAATCAAGATCCTCCAGCCTGGTGCGATTCTTCCTGTTCACGCTCTTTCTCACGGTATCAATCCTTTCCCATGTGGGTCTGTCTTTCAGCCGTTAGTATTTTACCATTTTAGAGAGCGAAAGTACAGCCCTTTTGAAAGAATATTTTCCGCCCCGGGGCGAAGCCTCCCGGGCAGAAAAGGAGCGCCGCCAAAAAGCGGCGCTCCTCTTTGGGTTTTCGGGAAAGGGCGCGGCGGGGACTCACTCTCCCAGGGCGTCCTCCAGGACCTCCCGGAGCTCCTCGATCCCGTCTCCGGTCTGGGAGGAAACGGGGAGCAGGGTGACGTCCTCCCCGCAGGGAAGCTCCTGCCGGAAGGCGGCCAGGCGCTCCTGCCGGGCCGTGCGGCTCAGCTTATCCGCCTTGGTGAGCACCGCCACGAAGGGGATCTCCGCGTCGATCAGGTAGTTCGCCATGGTGACGTCGTCCTTCGAGGGGGCGTGGCGCATATCCAGCAGCAACGCCACCAGGGCCACGTCCCGGTCCTCGGAGAAATAGCCGCCGATCAGTTCGTCCCAGCGGCGTTTTTCGTCTCTGGAGACCCTGGCGTAGCCGTATCCCGGAAGATCCACGAAGCGGATCTCCCCCGCCCGGTAAAAGTTGATCGTGGCGGTCTTGCCCGGGACGGAGCTGACGCGGGCCAGGGCCTTGCGCTGGAAAAGCCGGTTGAGCAGCGAGGACTTGCCCACGTTGGAGCGCCCCGCGAACACCAGCTCCGGGCAGTCGGAGGGAAAGAGCTGGGAAGAAAGGCCGAAAGATCTCTCAAAGACCGCCTGCTGAAAGGGGATGTGCATAGGTTCCTCCTGTCTCCTCAGCTGGTGACCAGCGCCCGTTCCGGGGCCTCCGGGGCGGGGATCGCCGCCGTCGATACGGGATGGGCGTTTTCCGAAGGCTGAGCGACCTCGGGACAGATGGCCGCGGCGAAGACCTCGTCCGCCGTCTTCACGGGGATGAAACGGATGGCCTCCCGCACGACGGGATCCACGTCCGCCAGATCGGCCTCGTTTTCCCTGGGGATCAGCACGGTGGTGATGCGGTTGCGGTAGGCGGCCATGGTCTTTTCCCGCAGCCCGCCGATGGGCAGCACCCGTCCCCGCAGGGTGATCTCCCCCGTCATCGCCACGTCGTGGCGGACGCTGCGCAGCGTCAGCGCGGAGAGGATGGCGGTAGCCATGGTCACGCCGGCGGAGGGGCCGTCCTTGGGCACCGCGCCCTCGGGCACGTGCACGTGGATGTCCCTGTCTTTATAGAACGTGGGAGAAACGCCGTATTTGGCGGCGTTGGCCCGAATGAACGTAACGGCTGCCTGGGCGGATTCCTTCATGACGTCGCCCAGCTGGCCGGTGAGCTCCAGCTTGCCGGTGCCCTCCATGACGGAGACCTCCACCTGCAGCATCTCCCCGCCCACGGAGGTCCAGGCAAGGCCGTTGGCGATGCCGACCTCATCCTTGGCGGAAAGGTCGTCGGGGAAGAACTTCCGGGGCCCCAGAAGCTCCTCCGCCAGCTGGGGCGTCACCCGCAGGCTCTTCGCCCCGTCCTCCACGATGCGCGCCGCGCATTTGCGGAACACCGAGGCGATGAGTCTCTCCAGGGTGCGCACCCCCGCCTCTCTGGTGTAGTGGTCGATGATGGTGTAGAGGGCCTCTTTGGAGACCCGCACCTGGGCGCCGGTGAGGCCGCAGCGGGTCCTCTGCTTGGGCACCAGATACTCTCTGGCGATGTGCAGTTTCTCCTCCCGGGTGTAGCTGGGAAGCTCTATGACTTCCATGCGGTCGTACAGGGGGCCGGGAATGGTCTCCGCCGTATTGGCGGTGGCCAGGAAGAGAACGTCCGAAAGATCGAAGGGCAGTTCGATAAAGTGGTCCCGGAAGGCGTGGTTCTGCTCGGCGTCCAGCACCTCCAGAAGGGCCGCGGCGGGATCGCCGCGAAAATCCGTGCCCATCTTATCCACTTCGTCCAGCAGCAGCAGGCAGTTGTTGGTGCCGGCCCGGCGCAGGGCGTCGATGATGCGGCCCGGCATGGACCCGATGTAGGTCTTCCGGTGGCCGCGGATATCGGACTCGTCCCGCACGCCGCCCAGGGAGACCCGCACGTAGTTCCTGCCCGTGGCCCGGGCGATGGACTGGGCCACGGAGGTCTTTCCCACGCCGGGAGGGCCCACCAGGCAGAGGATCTGCCCGCGCTGCTCAGGCGCCAGGGCGTACACCGCCACGGACTCCAGGATGCGTTCCTTGACCTTCTTCATGCCGTAGTGATCCTTCTCCAGGATCTGCCGGGCCTTCGCCACGTCCGTATTGACGACGGATTTATTGTTCCAGGGAAGCTCCAGGCAGGCGTCCAGATAGCCCCGGACCACGGCGGCCTCCTGGGAGTTCCCGGGCATCTTCTCGAGCCTGCGGGCCTCCTTGGTGAGCTTCTCGGTGGCTTCCTCGCTCAGGGAGAGGGCTTTGATCTTCTCCAGATACTGCTCCACCTCGGCCTCGGGGGAATCGTCCCCGTCCAGTTCCTCGGAGATCACCCGCATCTGCTCTCTCAGATAGTATTCCCGCTGGTTGCGGTCCATCTGCTCCTGCACCCGGTTCGTGATATCCTGCTCCAGTTTCAGAAGCTCGATCTCATGCTCCAGGATCTCCACCACGATCTCCAGGCGCCTGAGGGGGCTGGATTCCTCCAGCACCTCCTGCTTGTCCTCGTAGGAGATGGGCAGATTGGCGGCCACGAACTCCGCCAGCAGATTCGGCTCCTGGGCCATCATCACGCCCAGCACCAGCTCGCCGGGCATCTTCGGGGAGACCTCCGTATACTGCTCGAAAAGGTCCCGCACCGTGCGCATGAGGGCGTCCACGTAATCGCCGGAATCCGCGGGGATACGGCGCATGGCGAGGGTGCGCACCTCTCCCGCCAGATAGGGCTCCTGCTGCTGCAGGGAAAGGATCCGGGCCCGGTACATGCCCTCGGCCATCACCCGGAGGCCGCCGCCGGGGCCCCGCACCACCTGGCGGATCTGGGCTACGGTCCCCACGTGGTAAAGGCCGTCCAGGTCCGGGGCGTCCGCCCGCATATCCCGCTGGGCCACCAGAAAGATCTGGCGGCCGTGTTCCATGGCGTCGTTGACCGCCTTTACGGAGCGGTCCCTGCCGATATCAAAATGGAGCACCATTTTCGGAAAGAGCACCAGGCCGCGCAGGGCGACCATGGGCATCACTTCTGTACGAACGGCTCGTTTCTCCATTCAAAACACCTCCCGAAAGGCCCGGATCCGCACGCTGCGAAGGGCGCCGGGCCGTAACAGTCGTATTATACTAAACCGGCGCCCCCTTGGCAAGTGCGGCGCCTTTATCATCATATACCGAAATCATGAACAGGATAGAAACAAACTGCGAAAAACCGGAAAACCGCAGACATCAAAAGGCAGGCGCCCGAAGGCGTCTGCCCAGGTGTCGGGGGATCGTTCAGGAAGCGGAGGGGGTGCGGGGAGTGACCCGGCGGGCGGGCTTCTCCTGGGGCTTGCCGGTCCTGGACGGGTCGTGGACCACGATGGCTTCCCCGGTGCCGTTGACCGCGTCCGCGGTGATGGCTATGCGCTCGATGGTCGGATCGGAAGGAGCCTCGTACATCAGCCGGCTGAGGGTCTCTTCCAGAATGCCCCGCAGGCCCCGGGCCCCGGTCTTGCGCTCGATGGCCTTGGCGGCCACGGCGGACAGGGCGTCCTCCTCGAAGACCAGCTCGATGCCGTCCATGCTAAAGAGATGCTGGTACTGCTTGATCATGGAATTCTTGGGCTCCAGCAGGATCTTCACCAGAGTGGCTTCGTCCAGGCTCTGAAGAGAGGTGATCACCGGCAGGCGGCCCACCAGCTCGGGAATGAGGCCGTAATGCACCAGATCCTGGGGGATGAGCTGCCGGAGCAGGTCGTCTTCCTGTTTTCTGGTGCGCACCTCGGCACCGAATCCCAGAGAGCTGTTGGCGGTGCGCTTTTCGATGATCTTCTCGATCCCGTCGAAGGCGCCTCCGCAGATGAAGAGGATGTTCGTCGTATTGATCTGTATGAATTCCTGCTGGGGGTGCTTGCGGCCGCCGTTGGGCGGAACGTTGGCGACGGTCCCCTCCAGGATCTTCAGCAGCGCCTGCTGCACGCCCTCGCCGGAAACGTCCCGGGTAATGGAGCGGTTCTCGCTCTTGCGGGCGATCTTATCGACTTCGTCGATGTAGATGATGCCCTTCTGAGCCCTCTCTACGTTGAAGTCCGCCGCCTGTATGAGGCGAAGCAGGATGTTCTCCACGTCCTCGCCCACGTATCCGGCTTCCGTCAGGGTGGTGGCGTCCGTAACGGCGAAGGGAACACCCAGCATTTTGGCCAGGGTCTGGGCCAGAAGGGTCTTTCCGGTGCCGGTGGGGCCCAGCAGCAGGATATTGCTCTTCTGCAGTTCCACGCCGTCGTCCGCCGTGTTCTGATAGACGCGCTTGTAGTGGTTGTACACGGCCACGGCCAGAGCGATCTTGGCGTCTTCCTGGCCGATCACGTACTCGTCCAGCCCGGCTTTGATCTCCATGGGCTTGCGGACCGTGGGGATCTGCTCCCGCACCTTTTTCTGGCGGCGGGCGCCGGGAGACGGCTCCTCGCTCTCGATGATATCCAGACACAGCTCGACGCACTCGCTGCAGATGCAGACGCCGGGGCCCGCGATCATGCGGGGCACCTGGTCCTGAGTCTTTCCGCAGAAAGAACAGCGGAGCTGTTTCGGGTCCTCTCTCGACATAGGCTCTCCTCTCAGCGCTTCTTCAGGACCTGATCGATCAGGCCGTAGGCGCAGGCGTCCTCGGCGGACATGTAGTTATCGCGCTCGGTGTCGCGCTCGATGGTCTCCAGGGGCTGCCCGGTCTGCTCCGCCAGCAGGCGGTTGAGGCGGTCCTTGATCTTCAGGATCCACTCGGCCTGGATCTTGATATCCGTGGCCTGGCCCTTGGTGCCTCCCAGGGGCTGGTGGATCATGATCTCGCTGTTGGGCAGGGCGAAGCGTTTTCCCTTGGCCCCGGCGGAAAGAAGGAAGGCGCCCATGGAGGCGGCGAGGCCCACGCAGATGGTGGAAACGTCGCAGCGGATATAGTTCATGGTGTCATAGATCGCCATGCCGGCCGTCACGGAGCCGCCGGGAGAATTGATGTAGAGGTGGATATCCTTCTCGGGATCCTGTCCCTCCAGGAACAAAAGCTGGGCGACGACCAGGCTGGCGGTGACGTCGTTGACCTCGTCGCAGAGCATGATGATCCGGTCGTTGAGAAGGCGGGAGTAAATATCGTAGGCGCGCTCGCCACGATTGGTCTGTTCGATCACGGTCGGCACCAGTGCCATGTGAACACCTCCATGTTCAGGGACGGGGTTTATTCCTCGGCGGCCGCCTTTTTGGTGCGGCGGGCAGGCTTCTTTTCCTCAGCGGGAGCCTCGCCCTCCGCGGCCTTCTTCGTGCGGCGGACGGTCTTCTTCACGGGCTTCTCGGCGGGGGCCTCCTCGGCGTTCTCCGCGGTTTTCTTCGTGCGGCGGACAGTCTTCTTCGCGGGCTTCTCGGCGGGAGCTTCCTCGGCGGGAGCCTCCGCGGCGGGGGCCTCCGCGGCAGGGGCTTCGGCGGCGGGGGCTTCCTCTTCGGGAGCGTCCAGAGCTACGGCGGCGGCGATCCCCGCGTCCATAGCCTTGCGGCAGAGCATATCGCTGCGGACGTCTTCCGCGGGAACGAACTCTCTGACCTTATCCGCCTCGATCTTGTAGTCCTCCGCCATCTTGGCGTAGTGGGCGTCGACCTCCTCGTCGGAGACCTCCAGGCCCTCCAGCTCGGCGATCTTCTCCAGGGCCAGGCGGCTCTTGACCTGATCGAGGGCCTTGGGACGGAAGCTCTCGGCGAACTGCTCCCGGGTCTGCCCGGTGTAGCGGATGAAGTCGTCCAGGGTCAGGCCCTGCTGGCCCAGACGGGCGCCGTACTCATTGAGGCAGTCGTTGATGCCCTGCTTGATCATGCACTCAGGGACGTCTACCTCCATATTCTCGATCACCTTGCGCAGCAGCTCGTTCTCAAACTGCATCTGGGCCTGCTCGGCGCTTCCCTGCTCCATCTTGGCCATGAGGTCGGCGCGATACTCGGCGATGGTGTCGAAATCGCTGATATCCTTGGCGAACTCATCGTCCATCTCGGGGAGCTCGCGCACCTTGATGGCGTTGACTTTGCACTTGAAGACGGCGGGCTTTCCGGCCAGGGTCTCCTCGCCGTAATCCGCGGGGAAGGTGACGTTGACGTCAAAGCTCTCGTCCACGGCCCGGTCCTCTACCTGGTCCTCAAAGCCGGGGATGAAGGTATTGCTGCCCAGTTCCAGAGAGTAGTTCTCGCCCTTGCCGCCGTCGAAGGCCACGCCGTCCACGAAGCCCTCAAAATCGATCACGGCGGTGTCGCCCTTTTGGGTCTTTCTGTCTTCCACGGGCACCAGGCGGGCGTACTGCTCGCGCACGGCGGCCAGCCGCTTGTCCACGTCCTCCTCGGAGATGGGAGCGGCGCTCTTTACGGCGGACAGGCCCTTGTACTGGCCCATGACGGGGACGGGCTTGGTGGTCACGGTGGCCTTGAAGGTCAGGCCGTTGTCGTCCACGCTCACCAGTTCCACGTCGGCGGCGTCCACGGGCTCGATGCCCGCTTCCTTCACCGCGTCGCTGTAGGCGTAAGGATACACGTCGTTGACCGCGTCCTCGTAGAAGATGCCGGGCCCGTAGAGCTTTTCGATCATGTGGCGGGGCACCTTGCCCTTGCGGAATCCGGGCACCTGGATCTGCTTGGTGACCTTCTTCACGGCTTTTTTCAGCGCTTCGGCCCAGGATTCCTCCCCGACCTCGATGACGAGTTCCCAGCGGTTGACGCCGGCGGCTTTAGATGAGACCAGTTTCATTGAACGTTCCTCCCGTTATACATTTACAAATTGAGATTATAACATATGTGAACCGGAAAATCCACAGAAAAATGCTGTTTTTAAAGCTTTTTCAGGCGAAATTCCAGATGATCCGCAGAGATCAGGGAAAAATCGATGCCCCGCCAGGGACCCTCCACGGCGTTCCTGCAGGCGGCGCCGTGCAGGTGCCCGTAGAAGCAGCGGCGCACCCCCGCGGCCCGCATCACGTCGATCATGGCTCCGGAGACGTTCCCCAGGTAGACCGGCGGATAATGGAGAAAGACCACAGGCTCAAGGCCGCTTTCCCGGGCGCTCTCCAGGCTGGCCCGCAGGCGGTTCTCCTCCCGGGCGGCGATCTTCTGATCGTGGGGGCTGGTCTCTTCCAGCATCCATCCCCGGGTCCCGCAGAGGGCCACGCCCTCCTCCAGAAAGCTGTTGTTGTGCAGGATCCTCAGGGAATGAAGATCGTTTTCGGCGAAACACTGTTCCATTTTCCGGCGGCTGGTCCACCAGTAGTCGTGGTTTCCCTTGAGGAGGATCTTTTTTCCCGGCAGGGAATCGATGAGGCGAAAATCGGGCAGGGCCGTTTCCAGGGTCATGCCCCAGGAGATATCCCCCGCCAGCACGACGGTATCCTCCTCTTTCACCTGCTCCCGCCAGTTTTCGCACAGCCGCTCCACGTAGCCCTGCCAGCCGCTGAACACGTCCATGGGCTTGCCGGCCTGCGTGGAAAGATGCAGGTCTCCGATGGCGAACAGCGCCACGCGCCTTCCCCCTTCCTCCTTACCGCTCGGCAAACGCCAGGATGCGATCGGCCATCTCCCGGGGCTCTATGGCCTCCTCAAAACGGATGGGCTTTTTCTCCAGCCCCGCGATGTTTTCCGGGATATCCGTGAGGGTGAACTCGGAAAGGGCCCTGGCGGCGGCGAACTCGTCCTCGGGGACGGGCCGGCCGATGGACTCCAGCACGGTCTTGCAGAATTTATAGGGGCTGGCGGTGGAAACGACGACGGTCTTCGTCGTGTCCCCGGTCTCCTTGCGGTACTGTTCGTACACGTCGAAGGCCACGGCGGTGTGGGGATCGCAGAGGTAGCCCATGTCGTAGCAGTGGCGCCGGATCTGGGCCCGGCAGGCCTCGTCGTCCGCGTAGCCGCCCCAGAAGCTCTCCAGCAGCCGGGCGCGCATGGCCTCGTCGATGCCGTAGCGGCGCTCGCTGCCCAGTTTTTCCATCATGTCCGCCACCCGGCCGCTGTCCCGTTCCGTCAGCTCAAAGAGCAGCCTCTCCAGATTGGAGGAGACCAGGATGTCCATGGAGGGAGACAGGGACTTAAAGAAGGGCCGGTTGGCGTCGTACACGCCGGTGCGGATGAAATCCGTCAGCACGTTGTTGGCGTTGGAGGCGCAGATGAAGCGGTTCACGGGCAGGCCCATGCGCATGGCGTAATAGCCCGCCAGGATGTTGCCGAAGTTCCCGGTGGGGACCACGAAGTTGATCTTCTCCCCCATGGGAAGGTCCCCGCTCTGCACCAGATCGGCGTAGGCGGAAAAATAGTAGACGATCTGGGGGACCAAGCGCCCCCAGTTGATGGAGTTGGCCGAGGAGAGCACCGTGTCCCGTTCGGACAGGGCGCGGATGACCGCCTCGTCGGTGAAAATGCGCTTTACGTTGGTCTGGGCGTCGTCGAAATTGCCGCGGATGGCCAGCACCTCCACGTTCCCGCCGGCCTGGGTGGCCATCTGGCGGTACTGCATGGGAGAGACGCCTCCGTGGGGATAGAAGACGGCGATCTTCACGCCCGGCACGTCCCTAAAGCCTTCCAGGGCCGCTTTTCCGGTATCGCCGGAGGTCGCCACCAGGATCAGGGTCTGCTTGCCCTCGCTGACCCTCGCCGCCGCGGGGGGCAGAAGACGGGGCAGCAGCTGCAGGGCCATATCCTTGAAAGCGCAGGTGGGCCCGTGCCAGAGCTCCAGCACGTAGCGGCCGTCGGAGAGATCCGCCAGCGGCGCGGCCCAGTCGTCCTCAAAGGTGCCGTTGCCGTAGGCCTCGGACACCGCGTCGGCGATCTCCTGGCGGGTGTAATCGGTGAGGTATTTGGAAAGCACCGCGGCGGCCCGGTCCGGGTATTCCTGTTTGCACAGTCGGCGGATCCAGTCCTCCCCGACTTCCGGGATCCGGTCGGGCACGTAGAGCCCTCCCTCGGCGGAAATGCCGTTGGCGATGGCAAAGGAGGCGCTCACCGCCAGTTTGCTGTTTCTTGTACTGGTATATTTCATCCGTCGGTCCTTCCTTTCAAAGGGTTTTATCCGTCTCAGGGGCGATCAGAAAAAGCCGTCGGCCGCGCTCATATCGAAGGCCCCCTCCAGGTGTTCCGCGGAGACGACGCGGAAAGCGCCCTCCCCGGCCGTCGTCAGCGCTATGACGTCGAAACGGGGCTGCAGATCCCCGGGATGGCTTTGCAGATACTGGCAGGCCGCAAGGATCAGGCGGCGCTGCTTTTGCCGCGTCACGGCGGCGGCAGGGCCGGCCCAGTCCTCCTGCCGGCGGGTCTTGACCTCGATGAAGGCCAGGACCCCCCGCTTTCTGGCGATGATATCGATCTCCCCCCGGCGGGTGCGGTAATTGCGTTCCAGAACGGTGTAGCCCTTCCGGGCGATCAGCCGGGCGGCGTAGTCCTCGCCCAGGGGGCCGTCAGCGTTTTTCGGCATCGTATCTCTCCCGCTTTTCCTCCAGATTCTTCAGGAACGTCATGCGGTGCAGCGGGCAGGGGCCGTGCTCCAGGATCGCCCGGTAATGGGCGGCGGAGCCGTAGCCCTTGTGCTTCGCGAAGCCGTAAACGGGATAGGCCTCGTCGTACTGCCGCATCAGCCGGTCCCTGGTCACCTTGGCCAGTATGCTGGCGGCGGCAATGCAGGCGGCCTTTCCGTCCCCTCCCACGATGGTGGCGCTGGGCAGCCCCAGAGCGGGGTCCCGGTTTCCGTCCACCAGGACGAACTCCGGCGTCAGGGTAAGGCCCGATACGGCCCGCCGCATGGCCAAAAACGTGGCCTGAAGGATGTTGACTTCGTCGATCTCCTTCTCGTCGGCAAGGCCCACCGCCCAGGCGAGGGCCTTTTCCGTGATGACCTCATAGAGGGCCTCCCGGCGCTTTTCCGTCAGCTTCTTGGAATCGTTGAGGCCGTCGATGACGAGCCCCTCCGGCAGGATCACCGCGGCGGCCGCCACGGGCCCCGCCAGGGGACCCCGGCCGGCCTCGTCCACGCCGCAGACCAGGCGGATCCCCCGGGCGTGCAGGCCGTTTTCCATCTCCAGCAGATCAGGAGCCGCTTTCGGCTGTGTCATTTCGCAGATCCTCCGGTGACTCGAGCGAGATCCGCCCGATCTTTGCCCCGCGGAACTCATCCAGCACCGTGCCGGATGCCCGCAGGGTATCTTCCACGCCTCCGCTCATCAGCATCCCCCGGCGGCGCGCCACGGCGGTGAGCAGTTCCCAGCCGTCCCGCAGGGCCAGTTCTTCCTCCGACAGCCGGTAGCGGTCCGCCAGGAGCTTCGGGTATTTCTCGGCCAGCAGCGGCAGCAGCGTGCAGGCGAGATCCTCGGTATCCATGATCTGGTCCCGGATGGCCCCGGTGTACGCCAGATGGCGCCCCACCTGCTGGTCGTCAAACTTGGGCCACAGGACGCCGGGCATATCCAGAAGTTCCATTCCCCCGGACAGCTTGACCCACTGGGTCCCTCTGGTGACCCCCGGGCGGTCCTCCACCTTTGCCCGGCGGGAGCCGGCCATGCGGTTGATGAAGGA
>JAEEGL014222936.1_pt1 | contig 11354 bp, 16 predicted proteins | sample 9134231 | NCBI WGS metagenome assembly JAEEGL01 (sample SAMN16246548, study PRJNA631951) | gut metagenome | biome: gut microbiome; feature: rumen; material: fiber-attached | host: Bos | place: Iran: Karaj | collected 2018-10
AGAGCGTTAGACTACGGATCTAAAGGTTAGGGGTTCGACTCCCTTAGGGTGCACCATAAAATCGGGAAATGGCTCAACTTGGTAGAGCACTTGGTTTGGGACCAAGGGGTTGCAGGTTCAAATCCTGTTTTCCCGACCATTTAATTATTAAAGTTGACAATATAAATATTAAATGTTATACTTTAAACACATTTGGGGAATTAGCTCAGTTGGCTAGAGCACCTGCCTTGCACGCAGGGGGTCAAGGGTTCGAGTCCCTTATTCTCCACCATTTGTGAATTTAACTTGGATTTTCCAAGTTTTTTTTATTGCTTTTTTAACCTTTTATTTATATAATTATATTGAAAGAGGAGTGTTAAAATGAAAAAAGTATTATTAGTAACTTTATCAACACTTGTTATACTATCTTTAACAGGTTGTGGTAAAAAAGTAGAAAAGAAAGATGAAAATAAGGGAGAAATAAAAGAAGAAACTAAAGATAATAATATAGTAGATGAAGAAGATTTAGATTTTGAAAAATTAGAAATTAAAAATCCTGGTATTAAATTAGGAGAAGATACTTATAATGTTAAGATAAATAATAAAGATAAAGTAATAAAAATTGAATATAATAATTATCCTAAATCTAAATTAGATCAAGATGATGTTGAAAATTATAGATATTATTATACATATACAATTTATTTAGATGATACAAAAATTGGTAGCTTTGAAAAAGATGTATATGAAAGTTATGAAGATATAAGAAATTTAGCTAACGCAACAGAATCATTTAATTTAAAACCATTTAATGATGATGTTAAAACAACTTTAATAAAAGATAAATATAATAATGATTATTTAGTATTAAATATTCCAGTTTATACAGAATCATCAGCTAATGAAGAAATGTTTATTATAAATGAAAATGGTAAACTATTAGGTACTTTATATGTTGATAATAATATGGGATTTACTATAACAGGCGATGGTAGTTCAAATTATTATAGAAATAAAGAAAATACTGAATTACATTATTCAAATTACTATTTCATAAATAACAATGGAATATATTATATATATCCTGAAAAATCTATGTTTGTAAAAGAAGATAATGGATATATTGGATTAAATTATGAATTAGAAGAAATTACAGTAGAAGAATATTTAGTATCAATCGAAAATGGTAAATTAGTTAATAATAAAACAGGAAGAACTTATAAAATCGCAAATCTAGAAGGTGGAGATTCTAGTTTTAGTGAATTTAAAGCAAATTAAACAAGTTTATCTTGTTTTTTTGTTAAACACTTGATAATTTTTTTTAAAATGATACAATGTTAAGGGTGATTTTATGAATACTTTTTTACATAAATTATTTAAATGGAATTTAAAAGATATAATTAAAGATACTTTAGGTGTATTATTATTTTCAATTTCAATTAATTTATTTATTGAACCAAATAACTTATATAGTGGAGGAGTGTTTGGTTTAGCTCAATTAATAAATAATTTAATAAAATATCTATTTGATATAAATATAATATCAACAAGTATAATATATTTAATATTAAACATACCTTTATTTATAATCGCATATTTTAAAATAAGTAAAAGTTTTTGCTTTAGAACTATTTATACAATAATGATACAAACTGTAATATTAATATTTATACCAATCCCACAATTACCTATAGTAAATGATTTATTAACTAATGTTTTAATAGGTGGTACATTAGTTGGAATAGGATGTGCTTTAATATTATCAAGTACTGGTTCAACAGGTGGGACAGATATAATAGGTATAGTATTAACAAATAAATATCCACAATTAAGTGTTGGAAAATTTGCTTTGTTTTTTAATTTTGTTATATTTGGTATAAGTGGTATATGTTATGGAATAGTAACAATGATTTATTCTATAATGTATTCAATAGTAGAAAATATATCATTGGATAAATTACATGATCAAAATGTATGTAGTTGTGCTATTGTATTTACAAAAACTAAACCAGTAAAAATATTGGATTTTGTTAATAAAGATTTAAATAGAGGTGCTACTTGGTGGAAAGGTGTAGGAGATGGTACTAATACAGATACATATATAACTTATTTAATATTATCAAGATATGAACTACACAAATTAGAAAAATTTATAAAAGTAAATAATGAAGATGTATTTATGGTTAAAAATGATTTCGTTGGAATTGATGGTAATTTTAATAAAAGACTTTAAAATATTGATTAATAAGTAATTAAATGATATTATAATACATATTTAGGAGGGTTTATGGAAATATATAATATAAAAGTTGTAAATGTTGATAAAAATGAAAATAATGGAACAATAATAATAGAAAATAATAAAATAAGAGGACTTGGAACTGAAAAAAATTATGATACATTATGTATTATAAAAGGTGAAGGTGATGAAAATAAATTGCATCTTATAATTAGATTTGAAACAGGAATGGAATATATTTTTGATGCATATAAAACAGATATATCATTAAAGAAATCAATAGCGCCATCTGAAAACTATCATGGAACAATAATTAGTTATTGCGATGGAGATCCAGTAAATGGTGCAAAAGATAATTTGTTTGTAACATTAACAAATATAAAAAATATTGAAAAAGAAATAAAAAATAAAGTTTTAACTAAATAGAAATACACATTATTGTGTTTTTTTATTTAAAATATGCTATAATTTTAATGAAGGTGATTTAATGAAAAAAGCAATAGTATTTGTATTTTTATTTGCAATAATAATAGCTGGAGTTGCATTCTATCATATGGATAAAGATACTGTAGAAGCAGGGAAGGAACCAAAATACTGTTTAAAATTTACAGATGAAGAAAATAAAAAAACAAAATATTTGTGTTTAGGATATGCAGTTTATAGAGAATATGTAAAGTCACCAAATGAAGTGTTAAAAGGATCAAAAAGCGTAAAATTTGGATTATGGTTTTTAGATAAAAAGAGCATAAAATATAGTGATTAAGGAGTGAATTTATGGGTTTAACAGCAGGAATAGTAGGTTTACCAAATGTAGGTAAATCAACATTGTTTAATGCAATAACAAAGAAAAATATATTAGCAGCTAACTATCCTTTTGCAACAATTGAACCAAATGTTGGAGAAGTAATAGTACCAGATAAAAGAATGGAATTTTTAGATAAATTATATATGCCAGCTAGTTTTGTACCAGCAACTATAGAATTTACAGATATAGCTGGATTAGTTAAGGGAGCTTCAACAGGTGAAGGACTAGGTAATAAATTTTTATCACATATAAGAGAAACTGATGCAATTGTAGAAGTAGTAAGATGTTTTGATAGTGATAATATAATTCATGTTGAAAATAGTGTTGATCCTATAAGAGATATTGAAATAATAAATGTTGAATTAATATTATCTGATTTAGAAGTAATAGAAAATAGAATTGCTCGTATAGGTAAAAAAGCAGTTATGTCTAAAGATAAAGATGGTTTAAAAGAATTAGAATTAATGAATAAAATAAAAGAAGCATTAGAACAAAATAAACCAGTTAGATCATTAGAATTTACTGATGATGAAAAAATGATTATAAAACCATTTAATTTGTTAACAAGTAAGCCAATTATTTATATGGCAAATATAAGTGAAGAAGATTTATTAAGTGGTGATAACGAATATGTTAAAAAAGTGAAAGAATATGCTAAATTAGAAAATAATTCAGTAATAAGTGTTTGTGCTAAAATTGAATCAGAATTAAGTGAGTTAGAGGAAGAAGATAAAATTAATTTCTTAAGAGAATTAGGTATTGAAGAAAGTGGATTAGATAGATTAATAAAAGAGACATATTCATTACTTGGATTAGCAACATTCTTTACTGCTGGAACTGATGAAGTAAGAGCTTGGACATTTAAAAAAGGAATGAAAGCACCTTCGTGTGCTGGTATAATCCATACTGATTTTGAAAGAGGATTTATAAGAGCTGAAGTAATGAGCTTTGATGATTTAGAAAAATATGGAACAGAAAAAGCAGTTAAAGAAGCTGGAAAAATGAGACTTGAAGGAAAAGAATATTTAATGCAAGATGGAGATATTTGTTATTTTAGATTTAATGTATAAAAAAACCTTTACAAACTAAAGGTTTTTTGTTATAATCAATGTCGAGTAAGAAATTTACTCCTTGCTTTTAATTAAGCCAAAGACCATAAGGAGGTGTAGAAAATGAGAAATTACGAAATTATGTTTATTGTAAGACCAACATTAGGTGAAGAAGATATTAAAAAAGTTGTTAAATCTTTTGAAGATATTCTAACTACTAATGGTGCTAAAATCACTGATTTCAAAGAAATGGGTCAAAGAGAATTAGCATACGAAATCAAAGATTTCAAGAGTGGATATTATTTCTTATTTAATCTTGAAAGTGAAGATGATAAAGCAATAAATGAATTTAGTCGTATCGGTAAAAATAGTAAAGATATTATTCGTTTACTAGTTACTAGAGTTGAAGACTAGAAAGTAGGTATTTATGAATAGAGTATGTTTAGTTGGTAGATTAACTGCAAAACCAGAGTTAAGATATACACCAAGTAATGTTCCTACTACAAGATTTACAGTAGCTGTAAATAGAAATAGAAAAAATGAACAAGGTGTAAGAGAAGCTGACTTTATAAGCATAGTTGCTTGGAGAGCTCAAGCAGAATTAATTTGCAATTATTTTGATAAAGGAAATCAAATTGGCCTAGAAGGTCGTATACAAACTGGAAGTTATGATGATAAAGATGGTAATAAAAGATATACAACTGATGTAGTTGTTGATCAAGTACATTTTATTGATTCAAGAAGTACTAGTAGCAATACTACTTCAGATGTTAGTCCATATGATTATCAAGATACAAATACAGTAAATGTTGAAAATGATCCATTCGCAGATTTTGGTGAAAGTGTATCAATAGATGATAGCTTCCTAGATTAAGGAGGAAAACATGGCTGAATTTTATAGAAAAAAGAAAAAAGTATGTCAAATGTGTGCAGGTAAAACTGTAGATTATAAAGATGTTGAAGTTATAAAAAAATATGTAAGTGGTGATAAATCAAAAATATTACCAAGAAGAATTACAGGAGCTTGTGCTAAACATCAAAGACATATTGCTAATGAAGTTAAAAAAGCACGTTTCATGGCTTTAATAGCATTCACAAAATAACATCAAAAGATGTTATTTTTTTAATTTATATGTTACAATTATAATAGGTGAAGTAAATGAATAAATACGATGATATACAAATAGTTGGTAAGAATAGTATATTTAAAATAGGTGATACAAAACAAAGAATCAAAGTATTTTATCATGGTGGAGTTAAACCAAATTTTGATATTTCTAAAATAGATATATATAGAAAATCAGAAAAACAACAAAACGATAATAAAAGTTATGTTGGTTTCTATATGTATGGTGAAGATGATTTATTGAAAGCACAAGAATATGCAATTCAAGAAAACAAACTTACAAAATCTAGTGATAGAGGAGTAGCTAAAATAGAAATGAAAGATGATTTAAGAATATATACTTTACCTCCATTTACAATAACAAGATTAACAAAAGAACAGTTACAGGATTTAAAACAACAAGGATATGATTTAGTATGTGGAAAAATGTTAGGAAAATATGAATATGTTTTATTAAATAAATCAAAAATAATTAATCTTGAATTTAAATCATTAGAAGATATAGAAACTCTATCTAAAGAAGAATTAGAAGAATTAAAATACGAATTAACTAAAGATGAAAGTAAGGTAATTTAATGAAAAGGAAAAGAAGAAAATTAAAGTATAAAAATATTGCAAAACTTATATTAGTAATTATTTTAATAATATTTTTAATTAAATTTATTAAAGGATGTTCTAAAGAAGATTTTGAAATAAAATTAAAAATTAAATCAATTGAATATGGTGAAGAATTTAATGAATCAATGTTTGAAAAAGTATTATATAAGGGAAAAGATATAAAAGATGATATTAGATTTGAATTTAATCCAACAAAATTGGGTAAAAATGATTTAGTAATTTATTATAATGAAGAAAAATATACTTACAAATTAAATGTTGTTGATACAGTTAAACCTAGTATTGATTTAATTGGTGGAGATGTTTTATTACCTATTGATAACAAATATGAAGAGTATGGATTTAGTGCAAATGACAATTATGATGGAGATTTAACTAACAAGGTTAAAGTAACAAATAATGTTGATAATAAAAAAGTTGGAGAATATAAAATAGAATATAAAGTATCAGATTCAAGTGATAATGAAATTATTGTAACAAGAAAAGTAACTGTAACAGATAAATCACCACTAGATATGAGTGTTAAAGAATATGATTTAAAAGGATACTATGCTAATGTTTTATTAGAAGAAACAGAATCATTTAGTGATGAATACTTAAAAGACTTTGTTTTTGCTGGTGATTCAATTCCTTTATATTATGCTGAATATAGTGCTATAACAGGTCATCAAATATGGAATAAAAATGGAATAAATCCAGAAACAGTTAAAACATCAAAAATAAATATAAATTATGGTAATGATGGACAAATGTTATTAGTAGATGCATTTGAAAAATACAAACCAAAATATGCTTTATTAACATTAGGTTCTAATAGTGCTGGTTGGATGAAAGTAAATTATTTTATAGATGAATATAAAGAATTAATTAAACAGATTCAAGATGTAAGCCCTGATACTAAACTAATCATTCAATCAATACCTCCTGTAGATGCTAAATTAGATGCTAATAATTCATTAAATAATAAAAAAATAAATGATTTTAATTATCATTTATTAAAAATGTGTAATGAACTTAATATACCTTTTTTATACTCAGCTGAAGCTTTAAAAGATGAGAATGGTACTTGTAAAAAAGGCTTATGCCAAAGTGATGGTATACATCAAACTAAAGATGGAATAACAAAATTAGTTTTATATTTGAAAAATCATTACACTATTGAATAATATATAGTGAGGTGATAAAATGAAAAAACTTCCCACTATATTTAGAAATGAAATAACTAAAAAATCAGATAATAATATGACATATAGTAAATCAGATGATTTAGATAGAAATAATGATATTGATGTTTTAAAAAAAATAAATGATATTTTTACATCTAGTAATTATGTTTATAAAGCAGATGTAGAAATAAAATTAAAAGATAAAATAATTAATAAAACAGTAATTGGTAGAAACAAAACACATTTAATAACATCAACAAATGAGTTAATAACAATATCAGATATAATAGATATTAAAAAAAATTGAGTGTTAAACACTCTTTTTTTGTATAGTATTGTAAAATAGGTAAATAAGTATTTGACATGATAAAATTACAAATATATAATGAAAATAGGAGGAATGTATGGGACAGATAGATCAAAATTTGCAAGGATATATGAATAGTGGTAAGTTCTTTGAAGCATGGGAGGATGATAATGTTAATAGCATGTATTGTCAAAATTATCTAAATGCTAGAATTGCTGCTGAAAGACTAAACAATGAATATTGTGGAAGAAATGTTTCCGACTATGAAATTGGTTTAATGGCGCCTAATAGTAGTTTAGATCAAAGGGATTTAAGTGCTGCTGCATTGTCACATAATGTTGATGCTTTTTTAGCTGATTTATTAAAAAAATATCCAATTAATTCACAAAGTAATTTCTTAGGTATAGATAATTCAAATAAAGCTATGGAATATGCATATAGAAGATATAATAGGTTAGTTTTATTAAATACTTTAAGATTAAACAATATTGGTAGTAATTCTTTATTATCAGAGATGGATATAAGAGAAAAGTATAAAAATGAAATTGATAAAGGAATTATTTCTGACGAAACAATTGTCTCTGCTGTTAAGGAGTTTAATTCTGATAGAATAATTGATTATATTTCTGAACATACAGAATTTGGAAGTAGAGATTTACATCCAAAAATGAAATCTGATTTAATTGAGGAATATTTTGGTGTGGATAAGTATACTTCTAATTTAGTAGCATTTAAATATAATTCTAAAACTTTAACAGAGTCATTAAAAAATAGCTTTCCTTTAGAAAATGGTAAACCATTAAATTTAAGTGACATTGCTTCAATAGTTGGTAAAAGAAAATTTAATCCAAATATAAATTTATATGAAGAAGCAATTAATAAATATAATTCAGAATTAGCATTATTAAAATGTAGAGAAGGAATGTTTGATGGAACTATTAAAGGTAAAACTCCTTTAGCGGAGTTTGATAAAGTAATGATAGCAAATAAATTGCCACTTGAAAATGCAAGAACAGTTACTGATATAATTAATACAGAAATTTTTATAAAAGAATCGGAAAAAAGAAAATTATTTAAGAAAAAAATTAAACCAGAAGATTTAAATAATTATGGTATTGATGTTAGAAATGCTAGTTTAACTATTGAAAAGTATAATGAAAATGTAATTTCTAAAACTAAATAAAAAAATCCTTAATGGATTTTTTTTTAGCATATGCATTCAACATAAGTATCATTTAAACATTTTAAAGCACAAACACAATTTAAATTCATTGTAAAGAATGAATTAGTAGCTACATAAGGAATTGTAGCTTGCTCTGTTTCATCATCGTTATTTGCTAACACTCTAAATGTACAACAGTTCCCATCTATTTTTTCAACTCTAAAAATAGATGAATAAGTAGTTGTTTCTGTTATTTCTTTAGTTGTAGGCATACTCCAAGCAGTATTATTATTTGTATAAAGCATTACTGGTCTTGTATTACATCCTAGTGTTGTAATATTACAACCTAAGAAACCTCTATCACATGTATCTAGACAACTCTCACCACATGATGCATTTTGTTGTAAGATATTGATAACATTTAATATATCAGCAATACTATTTGTTGAATTTTCGTTATTACACATAATTTACACCCCTTCTATTTCATTATTATGTTATTCACTACTTAAAAATAAGTGTGAAGCAAATACCTATTATTTTAATAAAAATTGATTTACAAAAAATGATTTTTACTGTATAATTTATATAAGGTAAAAGGGTGATAAAATGATAGATAATATAGATTTAAAAATAAACGGAAAAAGTACTAAAGTTAATATAGTTCGTTATTTTTTAAATGGAGAACAGAGATATTTGATTTATACTTTAAATGAGAAAGATGAATCAGGATATGTTAAATTATATGTTTCTAAAATGGAATATGATCCTTTAAGAGCTGTATCAATTACTGATGAAGATGAATGGAATCGTATTAAAGATTTAATTAAACAGACTATTAAAGAAAATAAACAAAATTCATCATTATCAATTACTGATTTGAATTATTCAGATATAAAAAATATAGAAGTAGTCGATAGTAAAATATTTAAATTATTAGATTCTATGGTTGAAATACTATCATCCAATAAAACTTTATTTGAAGATTATTCGGATGTTGTTTATGATACAGAACCTGAAACAAGCAGTGAATCTAGTGATAGTATGAGTTATAAAGATTTATATTTTAAAGAAATAGAAAATAGAAAACAAGTTGAACAAGATTTAAATAAAGCAATTGAAATAATTGATGAATTTAGAAAAAAAGTAGCTGAAATTAATAAATTGTTAAAAGAAGACTAAGTATTTTTACTTAGTTTTTTCATACAATATAATGGTGAAATATATGAATATAGAATCATATTATAAGGATTTAAATAATTATATTGTTATTAAAGAAAAAAATATAGATTTAAATTTTTTATATTTTCTTCTAAATTTTGATTATTTAAATAAACCATTATTAAATATATATAATCAATATATAACAGAATATAATAATGAATATTATTTAGTTTTTAAAAGGGATGATAAATACATTAATATAGAGGATATTAGTTATTTTTTAAATCAACAATTATTTATTACTGATAATAATATAAAAGAAAAATGGTGTCAAAAAATAGATTATCATGAATATCAAATAACTCAATTTGGATCAAAATTTTTTTTACTTAGAGAAAGTATTAATTATATAGTTGGATTAAGTGAGATTGGTATTCAATTATTAAATACTATTAATTTGGATTATTGTTACAGTTGTTTGGTACATAAAAGAGTTACAAATTCATTATTTGATTTCAAAAATCCATTAAATATTTGTATTGATTATAGAATAAGGGATATATCAGAATATACAAAATATATGTTTTTTTATGAAAATAAGGAAGTATTAAATGATTTGTTTTTAAAGATCCAATTAACTAATGAAGAATATAAGTTATTATTTTCTAGATTACTTTTTATAACACCTTATTATGATTTATATGAAAAGATAATTGATAATGAAATTGATGAAAATGATATAAAAAAAATAATAAATAAATTAAATAATTATGAAAAATATTTAAAAAAAATATATCTTTATTTAAAAAGATATATTGATATAGATAATATAGAATTATTCAGCAATTGATATTACTTCTTTAACACTAGGTACTTCTTCCTTTATAGCAGCTTCAATACCATCCTTAATGGTAACATCAATCATCTCACAATTAGCGCATGCACCTTTAACTTTTATATAAACGATACCATCTTCATACTTAATGAAATCAACATCTCCACCATCATTTATTAAATATGGTCTTAATGAATTAATTATATCGATAATTTTATTTTCTTCCATTTTGCTTCACCAATTCATATTATATAATAATTAATAATACTTGTAAAGATAAAATAAAATTGTTATAATTATATTGAGGTGTTTTTATGGCTAATTATAAAAAGGGAAAAATAGTAGAAGGAATTGTTACTGGTATTGAGCCATATGGAGTATTTATTGGTTTAGAAGAATATTATACTGGTCTAATTCATATATCAGAAATTTCACATGGATTTGTTAAAAATATTAATGATTATGTAAAAATTGGAGAAACAATAAATGTAGAAATATTAGATATCGATGAAGAACAAGGGCAATTAAAATTAAGTATAAAGAATATAGAATATAAGAAAAAACAGCCAGTTAGAAGAAAAAAGATAATTGAAACACCACTTGGATTCAAAACATTAGCCTACAAATTACCTATTTGGATAGAAGAAAGTGTAAAAAAACAAAAAACAGTGTAAATAGTATTGACAAATGTTTTTATAAATGATATATTTATAACTGTCATGGACGATTAGCTCAGTTGGTTAGAGCACCTGCCTTACAAGCAGGGGGTCATAGGTTCGAGTCCTATATCGTCCACCATGTGCCGGAATAGCTCAACTGGTAGAGCAACTGACTTGTAATCAGTAGGTTGTGGGTTCAAGTCCTATTTCCGGCACCATTTTTATGGAGGGGTAGCGAAGTGGTC
>JAEEGL015731921.1_pt1 | contig 11354 bp, 12 predicted proteins | sample 9134231 | NCBI WGS metagenome assembly JAEEGL01 (sample SAMN16246548, study PRJNA631951) | gut metagenome | biome: gut microbiome; feature: rumen; material: fiber-attached | host: Bos | place: Iran: Karaj | collected 2018-10
AGCCTGTTTTTCCCCGGCGGGTGGTTATTGAGCGCTTACCCTTGAAGAGATTCTGGATGTCCTCCATGCTGCTGATGTTGCTTTCCTGCAGGAGTTCCCGGATTTTTGCCCGTCGGGCTTGCTCCTCCGGACTGCGGTTCTTTCTGCTGCCACTCATTGTGAAACCTCCGATCTGGTGCTCCTATTCTACACCACATCGGAGGTTTACACAAATCTTGGGACGCTCTCTAATCATGGTTTTTTTTGGATCCCTCCGTAGAATTTAACTTAGAAATATCTTCTTTTTTGCTCTGTAATAGTTCATCTCATAGTTTACCTTCGATCAGGAACCCAAAGTTGTGTGCCCCAATATAATCATCCCATACCTGCGGTTCTGCATTTTCGGCACAAATGTATTCCTGGACCTTGAGATTTGCGGCTTCACAATATGTACGAATTACGCCAACATCTACCTTCGGGTCCTCCAGATAGTCAATAATGATGTAGTATCGGCTTTGTATGGAAAACAAATTCTGTAACAGGTCCTGAAAGGCATTGCCGAATTTGCTTGCTTCCCCAAGGAGCAAATGGGCCACAACCAGATCGTAATGAGCGGGAATGGGAGTATCACAAATATCCCACTCTACCACATTTACCATATCAGATTGCATATTTCTAATAGTTTTCAGTTTACGCTCATCCCCTGGATACACAATAGCATCCACGCTTGCTTTCGGGAAACAGGAAATGATTGTGGACAGACTGGTCTTGCCGCTTCCTGCATCCAAAATATGACTACTATCCGCGATAGAAAGGTCCAACAATAATTCTCGCAGTATTTTTATATGGCTTCGTTCAGTCACAGGCCGAAAACCTCCTTTTGTTCACGAATGGTCTTGTCGCTGCGAAGCAGTCTATCATCCAGGTCAAACAGTAAGCATCGGTAGTCCATCATGCACCTCCTCACAAGGTTTTGAGATTATACCACATGTACATGAGTAAGAAAAGCTTCCCGTATGATAGTCCCTGTTGCCTCTTATGATAGTCCCTGTTGCCCTACACCTTCAAGAATACAAACTCCGGGTGCCCCTTGATTTAAACACAATAATACCACTTGTCAATAAGCATCGAAAGGGCTTTGGAGGGGAGAATGCAGACCCGCCAAAGCCCTTTCCTTATAGGGAAAACCTGGTCCATGGAGAATTGATCAAAAAAGGATTGACAAGCAAGGTCTATTGTTGTAGACTCTTTCCATAGGTCGATTGTTATAGACTTCGGAGGTGTTTGACATGGCATATCACCGTCTTTGTGAAAGCGATTACCGTTTCCTTTCTCTCATCTGGGACCATGAGCCTGTGAATTCCACGGCCTTGGTGCGCCTTTGCTCCGGGGAACTGGGCTGGAAAAAATCCACCGTTTACACCATGGTGAAAAAACTGGTGGAAAAGGGCCTGGTGGTCAGCGAGAATGCCATGGTGCGCAGCCTGGTCCCCCGGGAGGAGGTGCAGAACCGGGAGAGCCGCAGCTTTGTGGACCAGACCTTTTCCGGCTCGGTCCCCAGCTTCCTGGCCTCCTTCTACGGCGGCAAGGGCATCTCCCCGGAGGAGGCGGAGGAACTGAAAAAGCTCATCGACGGAATGAAACGAGACTAGTACATCCCGTGGAAAGGAGATGCGAATCATGGAAGCGGTTTTTCTCCGTGTGCTGAAAATGAGCCTTACGGGCGGGCTTGTGATCCTGGCGGTGCTGGTCCTCCGCCTGCTTCTGCGCCGCGCCCCCCGGAAATACAGCTATCTCCTTTGGGCAGCGGCGGCCTTCCGACTGCTGATCCCAGCAAGCCTGCCCTCGCCCCTGAGCCTGTTCCGTCTACTGCGCAGGCCCGCCGTTTCCTTCGGCATCGAACTGGCCTCCGGCCTGCCTGAGCTGCCGGAAGCGGTGCTCCCGCCGGAGACCGTGGGCATTGCGGTCTCGTCCCGGCCTTTCCCGGCCTCTGCCTTCCAGGAAGCCCCGGTGGCCTTCCCCTGGGTGCGAGTCCTGGCCTGGGTCTGGCTGGGGGTAATGGCGGGGCTTCTGATCTATGGCCTGTTTTCCGGCCTGCGCCTGAAAAGAAGGCTGCGGGAGGCGGTGCGCCTGGAGGGAAACGTCTACCGCGCAGGCAACCTGAGCTCTCCCTTCCTGCTGGGAGGGCGGATCTACGTCCCCTGGGGGATGGAGGGGGAAGATCTGCAGCTTGCCCTCGCCCACGAGCGCTGCCACCTCCGCCGGGGTGACCCCTGGCTCCGGCTGCTGGGGTGGCTCACCCTCTGCGTCCACTGGTTTAACCCCCTCTGCTGGCTGGGATACCTTCTCTCGGGCCGGGATATGGAGCTGAGCTGCGACGAGGCGGTGCTGCTCCGGCTGGGAGATGTGCGCCGGGAATACTGCGAAAGCCTCCTGCGCATCGCGGAAAAGGGAAGGCCGCTCTCCCCCGCCCCCCTGGGCTTCGGGGAGTTGGGGGTCCGGCAACGGATCGAAAACGTGATACGCTGGAAGCACTCCAGGGCCTGGGTCTCCGTAGCGGCGCTGCTCTTCTCTCTGCTCTTCATCGCCGCCTGCGCCACCGATCCCAAGGGCCTTTCCCCTCAGCCGGAAGCCTTGACCTTGAACGCCGACGGGACAGTGAACGCCCTTCGCTGGGGCATGACCCCGGAGGAGGCAGCGGCGGCGGACAGCAGGCTCAGCTTTTTTGAATACGACAACAATCATACCAAGGTTTTTGCGAAGCTGACGGGAGTAAGCTTCCTGGGAAACCCTGCCGAGGTTACTCTGGTGTTCCCCAAGCTCAGCGTCGAGGGCGGGTGGCTGTGCCGCGTCGAGTACGGCTTTCCGGTGCTGGAGAGCATTCAGATCACCGTGCCGGGAGAGATCGACTGGACGGAGGAGCTGACGGCCATCCTGGGTCAGCGGGAAAAGCATGCGCTGGACAGGCACACCGGCGACGGGGTGGACTACGTGAACGGGATGCCCAGGCCCCGCTACGATCCCCGGGAGCTGCCGGAGGCGGAGTGGTACTGGCATTCCGAAGAGCTGCTCACCGACCTGTTGTCTGCGGAGCAGCTGCGGCTGGAAAACCCCAATTCGATGCGGGACAGAACGGATGACGAGATCCTGGTCCTCTCCTGCGGGTTCTTTGGCTGGGAGGTGCACGTCGAGACCCAGGAGACGGAGGAGGGCAGCGTGACCCGTCTGAACTGCGCCGGCCATGGCTATTCCCAGCAACGCTTTGCTTCGGAGCTGAGCCGGGGATCGGCGGAGGGCTAGGGCATGAGAGATTCCATCATGGATACCGTCTCTGCATATATCGGGGACCGGGCGGCAGAGCTCCGGCGGGAAGAGGCTTTGCCGGGAACGGAGATATGCGAAGAGAAGGGCATCCCCTACTATCCTAGGCTGGGGCTGCGTGCTAATGCCCTTGCCCTTCGGATCGTGCTGCCGGAGGAGGAAGGGAAGCTGTTATGGGAATTGCTGAAAGCGGCGGGTCTGCGAAAACCCGGCTGGCGTGTGCGTTCCCTGCGGGAACCTGGCGCCCGTCGGCTCTGGGGACTGGTGATCGGACTGATGCGCCGCTCCCCCGCCCTGCCGGCCATCGAGCCTATGTCGGGCATGACCCCAGAGGATCGTGGCCATTTTGCAGACCTGCTTCGCTGGTGTGGGGAGCGAGGGCTTTCCGTCAGCTATACCGCGTCGAAGCTCAAGGATGTGATGGAGCTCGACGTACCCCAGCGTCTGTGCTTTTACTACCCAGAGGGCTGGCGAGAAACGGACACGGCTCGACTGAAGGCACAGCAGGCCATTACGGGGGGAAGCGAGGACTGGAACGAACTGCAAAGAAGAATGGAGGGCGGAGCGCTTGGCTAAGTGTTTGAAGCAGGAATTCTACATTCTCCTCCGCCGCTGGTCGGCTTTGCTACTGATCCTGGCGGCTCTGATCGGCAGCTGCTGGCTGGGGAGCACCCAGCCCATCGGCACGGAAAAGTACGACAGGCACATCGACGCAAAAAGCTACTGGCTGTTCAGCCGCGGGGAGTTCCGGAGACAGGTGCTGGATGGATGGCTCCTCAGCCCCTTCAGCAGAAAAAGCCTGGAGGAGGTAGCGGAGTCCTACGGTCTGGAGGATGCGGGCATACAGAGCCTGGAGGAGATCTATCCTCTCACCGCAAAAGCGCAGTATGTCCGGCTCCTGTGGTTTGCGGGCGGGCTGATTTTCCTCTGCGCCGTTCTGCCCGCCGCCCTGATCCGCTATTCTCTGGACACGGGCTTTCCAGCAATGACCGCCGGTCTGGTGAAATCCCGGCGGCGGGTGGCCCTGGCCGAGATCGCGGTATTCTTCCTCACAGCCCTTCTCCTCAGCCTGATCTCCCTTCTCGTTCAGATCGCGCTTTTTGCCGGGAGCATCGTATCTCAGGCCGGTTTTGCCTACTTCCTGTATACCCTGCTGCTGCGGCTGCTGATGGACCTGGCAGTTCTCTCCATCCCTATGTATCTGGCGTTTCGCATCCGCAGAATGTCCGCGGTCATTTTGCTGAATGCAGTCTACGGCTGCCTTTGCTATGCGCTGAATGTCCTGGCCTCCCGCTCAGAAGGGGTGATCCCGATCCCCCTCCCGGCTTTTCTCCACGGCCTCCGGGCCCTGTGGCAGCCGAACGGGCCGGGACTGTGGATCGTGTTTTCCGCTCTCGTTTCCCTGGGGTTTATCGTCCTCTTTACGTCCCTTTCCCTGCGCTGCTTTGAACGCTCCTGACATCGTCGCGAAGAAAACACCGCACAATTCAGTCTGCGCCATCTGACCAGCGGAATTGTGCGGTGTTGCCATAGCTTTATTCCGGCAAAATGCGTATTGCCAGCCGCAGGTTTGTTTTTTCTTCCATTGCGCTCTCCACCGTGACGCGGTCACCAACTGCCGCGGAGTTATCGCAGACCACCCAGAAAGAAACAACAGTATGGTCGTCCGTAGTGATGATCATGTACGGAAGGACTCGATGGGGCCCTCTGTCTCCCCTGCCCTCTTCATATACGACGGCCATGGCCCGGTCAATGACCGTTCCGCAGTAAGTCTCTTCCGACCCTTCGATTAGAACCAGCTCTTCCGTGGGCTTACCGTTTACGCAGCCGGCCAGGCTGAACGCGCAGAACAATATCAAAAGAATGGCTGCCGCTTTCTTCATTCCGATCCCTCCACTACGTCTCCGTTGTCGAAGAAAAGAAGGACGGAGAGCAAGAGGGTCACGATAAAGAAAATAAGGCAAAACCGGCTGTGAAGAAAGACATATATCTGGTTTCGCAGGAGCTTTCCCATCATTTTTCCTCTCTTCCGGGCGCAGGACAGCGAAACGGGGCTGTCCCAGGTAAGCTTCATAGCAACCGGCGCATAGATCCTCATGAGATAATAGTGGTGGAACGTTTCGTAACCCTACGTATCGGGGGGCAGCCTTGAGTTGCACCAGAGCATCTGAGGGGTGTTATTGCACAAGTCTGTTTCAGATGATGCCAGCGGCAACGCCACGCTGAAACCCAAGCCTGGCAAAGCGCTGCATCACCTGCCGTAAATGGTGTTTTTAAATGTAATGGAAGACAGCAAAGTTAGAAAAAAGCTATCGCTTAAAGCGTTCCCCCGTATTTGCATATATTACGGCGATCAAGGCCACAAGGACAAACATCCCCAGCCCAATGAAATGAAGCAGCATTGATGGAAAGATGTCGCTAAGTGCAATGATAAGCCAACATCCTGCTGATATAAACATGATTTTTCCTACAAAACGGGACAATTGTTTTTCATCAATCTGCTGTTTCTTTTCTTTTGAAACCGTATTATATCCCGCGATCAAGAATAAACCTTTTCCATTGTACAGTACGAATCCTAAAATCAGATTGAGGACGACTACAGCAAGGTGAATTGCGAAAAGCATTCAAATTACCTTCCATCTGCACTATACGTTGACGGGGCTGTCCCAGCGTCGGTTTCGTCAGGTTTAAGTTATTTCATCCCATCGGTTCCAGCATGGCTTTTCCTTCGGAGAGCAACCGTAGGTAAAGTAAGCTGGCTGCTATGGAAAGAACGCCGGCCACGACGTCCATAACCAATCCAAGCGCTGTGCCCGATCCCGTCAGACCCGCAATCACGGACAAGAGCTTTGACGCGAAAGCAGCGCCATAGGCGGCTGCGATGAGCCGGAGGCTTCTTTTCCCCAACGCACGCACTTCCTCATTTCCCAGCCCATCAGCCAGGTGGACGACACCGGTGATCACAAAGATGGTGATCACTGCGTCGCAGGCCGTGGTCACGGCTTTTGCCAGGGTGGACAGCGTATCTGAGCGTTGAAACAGGATGGAGAGCAGGGCAACGAATATGTCCACGATCACCCAGGCCATAGCTTTCCGGAAAGTGGCTTCATCCTGGGAGGCATCATGGATTCCCATGATATTCAGGACGAATCCGATAACCCCCAATGCGGAGGCGATCAGCAAGAAAAAGCCCGCTCCCAGCGCCATGGCGGTTGAGGTTGCGGTTAATGCCAGGATGGCTTCCAGTGCAGCAACAAGAGCCAAAATGGCTGCGAGCAGCTGAAGGAGCTGCGCAGTATAGATTCTCTTCACGCCGCGATATGCGTTGGTAAGCTGCATATTCTATTCCTCTCTGCAAAAAAGCTGTACCACAGGTATTATACATACTGCTTGTCATTTTGTCAATCACGTGATTGTTTCACAAAGTCATCTGGTGGCTTAGGCAAAGTTGGGACATGGGATGCTCCCCTGTCTCGCATTGTTCAGTCCAGCCCGTAGGCGAAGTAGATGCGGAAGACGCAGTCCCCGGTCTCGATATCGTAGTAGCTGGCTTTGTCCAGCTCCAGGATACCCAGGATACCCTGGCAGACGCTCCAGGTCCTTGTATACTCGTAGTCCACGACCTTCTGCCGGAACGTCTGCTCCAGGATGCTTCCGTCCCAGCGGACAAAGGCCGCGGAACCATCCTGATTGAGAGAGACCTTCACGATCCCCCGCTCTGCCTCCGGCGGAAACACCAGTCCCTCCAGGTCGTATACGATCACGCCTCGGTGGTACTTTTGATCCTCCGTCGGTGGCAGCAGCTCGGTCCCGTCCCGGAGGAAGATCCGGCTGACAGGTCCGTAGAACACCACCAGGTCCCCCAGGAGCAGGGCCTCGTCATAGACCGCCGGGATCGGCAGCTCCAGCTGTTCCTCCCCACGGGTAAAGAGGCTCCCGTTCTCCGTCTCCGTCACGGTCCACCAGGCTGTCGGCTGCCCGCGTCGATCCATTTCTTCCAGCTCCCGCTGGGAGAAGGACTCTATGGTCCCCGTGTCCAGCCGGAAGCACAGCGCCTGATAGCCTCCGTCCTCGGTCCGGTCCTCCACCGTCAGGAAGAGAACGTTACCCGCCACAGGGCCCACGAACCTACAGAAACCGTCATCCATCTCCACGCGATACCCGTCCAGCCCCGCTTCCTCATAATTCCAGCTTTGGAGGACCTCCCCCGCCAGGGAGACCTGCAGCAGGGTCTCCTCCCCCGCCAGCAGGACGAAGTCCCATCCGGGAAGGACCTGCCGCCAGGCGCCGGGGAAGACCCAGCTCAGGTCCAGGGCCGCCAGGGTGCAGCGGGTCTCTCCCCAGGCCCCCTCCTCTGAGGACACCCACTGTCGCAGGATGTAGAGGGGCAAGAGACTCTCTTCATCGGAAGACCAGCTGCGCCTGGTGATCTGCCGGATATCGTAGTACACTGGCGGCGTCACCGCCGTCCCGTCCCGGGTCATGAGGCCGTAAAGGCAGCCGCTCATGCTCTTCCAGCTGTGGTCCAGCCGCACCCCGGCGTAGGGGACCACGGTTTCCGGGGTTTCCAGGGGCGCAAGGCCCTTCCACTCTCCGGTATAGGGAATCCCCACCGGCTCCGGGGCTTCGATCTCCCGGGGTGCGGTCTCCAGATCCAGGACGGAGACGTAGCCCATTTCCGCCGCCAGGGCCTGTCCCTCCGGGGAGAGGACCCAATCGTAGAGCTTTCGGGTGGGAGAGTCCTCCCCCGCCCCGGCGGAGATCACCACATAATAGGGGTTCACCAGGGGATAATCTCCGCAGCGGATGGTCTCCGCCGTGGGCTCCACCCCTTCCACCTGCAGAAGCTTCAGGCCCTGAGCGGCCCGCATCTCCTCAGCGTAGTAGTAGACGCTGTAGCCGATGGCCCCGGCGGAGTTGTCGTAGCTCTTCACCGCCTTCATGAGGCCTTCCATGCTGCCGGCGATGTAGTCCGAGGGGGGCTCCATCATGGGAGTTCCCTGCATCACCAGCTTTTCCATCAGGGTCTGGCTCCCGGCCTCGGGATTCCGCTGGAAGGGGATGATGGGGGTGTCCTCGCCCCCCAGTTCGGCCCAGTTTACGATTTCCCCGGTGTAGATCTTCCGTGCCTGGTCCACAGTGATGGAGTCCACCGGGTTTTGTTCGTTCACCACGAAGACGAAGGCATCGGTGGCGAAGGGGGTCTTGATCCATTCAAAGTGGGATTCTTCCCTCCGGGCCTCCACCTGCTCGTTGCACTCCGCAGCCAGAATCAGGTCCGCCTCCCCATAGAGGAGGGCGTAGTAGGAGTTGGTGGTACGACTGAACTGCACCAGGTCCCCCACTTCCTCCGGGTCCTCCCCCAGGAGGGTACTGCACACCGCCTCCGCCAGAGGCACCGTAGAGGTGGAGCCATTGAGTCGGGGGAAGTTTTCTCTGGTGAAGACGAAAGGTTCCGGCGCTGGCAATGGCGCAGGTTCCGGAGTCATCGTGACCTCCGGGGTGGGTTCCGGCGTCAGCTCCGGCAAAGGTACGGGGGTCGGCTCCGGTGTGGGCGCACCCGTCGCCGTTGGCGTGGAGGCCGGGGACGGCTCCGCAGGTCTCTGGCATGCCGCCAGAAGTTGCAGAAAAGCAAGCAGAAGCAGGACAGCGGCAGTACGGCGCATACAGGTGTGTTTCATTTTATCTCCCACGCCTTTCTCAGTCCTCCTCGTAATAAAGGGGGATGCTTTCTGCGTCTTTGAGTTCTTTGAGTTCAAGAAAATCATATCCATCGATTTCCTATGGTGATACGATTGACCTTTCCGTCCTCAAAATCTATACGCATAAAGGGATCGACCTTCAAAGGATCTGCTGTTACAATCACTGAGTTTTCATCGGCCATTCCCCCTGCCCCTATTGCCGTCCACATTCCGTAAATGCGCTGATAATAATCAGAAGTATAGTCATATTCTTGCGGGAAGCATTGTAAAACAGATTCAAGGGAATCACCTATACGGATTCCCCGGGGGCCAGGTTCCTCATAAGTTGCAGTAATCTTAATCTGTCCAATCTGCGCATCGGAATTCTTCATTTCAGGATCATAGAGAGTGCAATAGCTGCAGCCCCTATAGCGATACTCAATATACTCTGCGCCTTCTGGTGGTATTGGATCATTATTTGTATAGGATATTATCTCCTCCGCTTCGCCTAACACGCCGATTAGTTCTTTAATAGAATCCCCGATGCTTATCCCTTGATATTGGGCATCTTCATGAGAAAAAGGCAAAGGCTCACTGTTTATTGAAACGAGTTCATCATCATCAAAAACATACTCTTTGAGCAGAATCAGTTGGCAGATGCCCTCCTTCTCGGGATTGCCGGTCAGGCTCTCTATCGGTTCAGAGTAATAGCTGACTTTGACTGAGAGTTTATTCTGGTTTTGTGTGCGATTGATGATCCTGGATTTTATTTGATCATTCGAATTCGCAAGTATGCCTCCCTGATTCAATTCAATCTCAGTAACTAAAGCCAGCAGTTCTGCATCACCCAAGTCCCGCACATGAGGATTCTCTGAAACCGACTGCGAAGCGCTATCTGCTTGTTCCCGTTTTGTCTCATGACAGGCAGAAAAAAGGATTATACCTAGTAGTATCAGAATAATCGAGATTGTTCTTCTAATCATAACACGCCCCTTGTCCGTGTATTCCCCGCAATTGATGCTGACGGGGTTTTTAATCGGCATTTCTATTATTGCATTCATTGCGCTCAAGGTTAGTCAACACCCACTCAACATCACAGAAGTATTCTAACTCTTTAAACTCTGCACATAACTCCCTGAAGTCGCTATCTGATATTTCAAAGTAACGCATAAAATCTATAATATCTTTATCCGCTGGGAAATCTCGTATCCAATTAAGGCAGTTTTCTTCTCCGACGTAATCGACCAAATATATGTCTATCAAATACTTATGATTGAGATATTCCTGAGTCTGGCCAGCATCTTCAGCATAGTATTATCGGATCTGTCTTCATAGAATCAACCGGCAGATTTCAGATTGTCCCCATCTATGCTATCTCTTGTGGGTTTCTTGCATTCAGTTCTTCTGCGACAAGGCTTTCTTCTCCGCTTAGAACGAGACACTTTCCAACAAACCGCTCTGTTTCTGTAAATCTTGCATTCATGAGAAAATGTGTGGAGTACCACCATTGAAAAAAGGCCTCATCCACATCCCGAATTCCCTTCATACTTTCCTTCAGTTCGGTCAGCGCAGCGCTTTTCCCGGAATCATTTAGGGCATCGTAAACGGATTGGACTGAATGCCAGTACCGGTTTTCTTCCTTCAAGTCGTAGACTGCTCCACTAAGCATGGTCCCCTTGGTTTCCGGTTTCCCCAAAACAGCAGCGACTTGCGCTTCCAGTTCGGATGTGTTCGTGTTCTCAGGAAAAACGACCACGATATTGGAAAGCTTTCCCGAATCGGTCACACTTTCTGGCTTGCCAAAGTAATAAATCACCCTAGCAGTCTTGCCGAGCACTTCAGCGCCCTCGATTTGAAGGGAGTCAGGTTCCTCAAGGAATGCCCAGCAACTGCCAAGGATCTTTTTCACTTCATCCTTTGACATTCCCCACACCACACTTCCAACCGTGAAGCTACGATTGATATCCAAAGACGTACTCTCTGTCTCTCTGCATCCGGCAAGAGGAACCACGCTCAAGATGATAAGAAGAATTGCCAAAAAACGATATAGCTTCAGCTGCGTTATCCCAATCGGGGTGATTCCCTGCCCGCCCTTAAAGACCGATATCATCTTCATAAGGAACTCCGTTCAACACCGTTCTTTTTATGAGTCTCTGGGAAACGAGTCCTCCGGATTGAAGGCCCGATCCAGCAGGCATAAGGAGATGACCAAAGAAAGCTGCTGACCTGCGGACAAAGAACGCAGGCCGGAAAGATATCTCTTCACCGTTCCGGGCTCCAGACCGGCATACGCTTCCACCGTTTCATCGCACAGGGCATTATCCCTTTGCAAGCGCAGATAGAGGGAAGATATCAGCAGATGCGGGTTTTCCA
>JAEEGL016333778.1_pt1 | contig 11354 bp, 9 predicted proteins | sample 9134231 | NCBI WGS metagenome assembly JAEEGL01 (sample SAMN16246548, study PRJNA631951) | gut metagenome | biome: gut microbiome; feature: rumen; material: fiber-attached | host: Bos | place: Iran: Karaj | collected 2018-10
GTAATATCTTAATTCAACGGAGGAATTCATTATGTATATAACTTGTCTTGACCTTGAAGGAGTTCTCGTTCCAGAGATATGGATAGCTTTTGCAGAAGCAAGCGGTATCCCCGAACTGAAAAAGACTACCCGTGACGAGCCCGATTACGATAAGCTCATGAACTGGCGTATCGGCGTTCTCAAAGAGCACGGTCTCGGACTCAAGGAAATTCAGGACACTATCGCTAAGATCGACCCAATGCCGGGCGCAAAGGAGTTCCTTGACTCTCTCCGCGAGCTTGGTCAGGTAATCATCATCAGCGATACATTCACACAGTTTGCTGCACCTCTTATGAAAAAGCTCGGATACCCAACGATTTTCTGCAACAGCCTTGAAGTTGCAGACAACGGCGAGATAACAGGCTTCAAGATGCGCTGCGAGAAATCAAAGCTCACAACAGTAAAGGCTCTTCAGTCCATTGGCTATGACACTATAGCAAGCGGTGACAGCTACAACGACCTCGGCATGATAGAGGCAAGCAAGGCAGGCTTCCTGTTCAGAAGCACTGAGCAGATCAAGAAGGATCACCCCGAGCTTCCTGCTTTTGAGACATATGATGAGCTTCTTGACGCTATCAAGAAGGTAATGGCTGACTGATACATACAAGGGCGGCAATTGCCGCCCATAAAACTAAGCTTCTGAATGATTATGGAGGTATTAAAATGAGCTACAGCTTTAATGCAGAAAAAGTGACCAATGATGTGGTACAGTGGGTACGCGACCTGTTTGAAAAGACAGCCACTCCCCAGACCAATGCCGTTATCGGTATATCAGGCGGCAAGGACAGCTCCGTTGCAGCTGCTGTCTGCGTAAAGGCTCTCGGCAGGGACAGAGTTATCGGAGTCCTCATGCCTCAGGGCGAACAGGCTGATATCGCATACAGCCGTCTGCTGGTGGATACTCTCGGTATAAAGAGCTATACTATCAATATCGGCGATACTGTAAGCGCATTCATGGGCGAACTCAAAAAGCACCTTGAGCCTTCAAATCAGGCTGTCGTAAATACTCCTGCACGTATAAGAATGACAACTCTCTATGCAGTTGCAGCTTGTCACAACGGCAGAGTTGTAAATACCTGCAATATGTCTGAGGACTGGGTAGGCTATTCGACTAAATTCGGCGATGCCGCAGGGGACTTCTCTCCCCTTTCCGACCTGACAGTTACTGAGGTATTACAGGTTGGCGAGTATCTCGGACTTCCCGATGAGCTTGTACACAAAGTGCCTATCGACGGTCTCTGCGGAAAGACAGACGAGGAGAACTTAGGCTTCACATACGCTATGCTGGACAGATATATCCGCGGACTTGACGATCTCAGCTCAGAGCCTGCAATAAAGGAGAAGATAGACAGACTTCACAGAGCTAATCTCCATAAGCTCCAGCTCATGCCGAAATTTGAATTCAAGCCATGATCCATGTATAAATATAAGCCATAGTATTTCCGATTTGGAGATACTATGGCTTTTTTTAGTCTATAGTTATTAGTGTATAGTGATTGGAATTGTAGGGACGACCATTGGTCGTCCGCGAATTGAGAATGTAGAGGCTGGTGTCCACGACAGCCCGAGTTTTATGCGGAGCAAGGATGCGCCGCCCCTGTTCCTGTACCCGTTATGTATGATGTAACTATATTTAGGGGCTGATGCCTACATCAGCCCGACATACAACCATTAAATTTGCGGGACGCCGAGGGCGGCGTCCCCTACAAATATACTGTAAGTCGTTTCCGATGATGCTGCCCGTGTCGAGAAGCAGCTTCCCTTTTGATGATATCCGTCCGAGCAAGGGAGCGCCGTCACGCCGCCCCTGTTCCCGTAACCGTTATGTATGCTGTAACTATATGTAGGTACTGATGCCTACATCAGCCCGACATACAACCATTAAATTTGCGGGACGCCGAGGGCGGCGCCCCTACAAATATACTGTAAGTCGTTTCCGATGATGCTGCTCGTGTCGAGAAGCAGCTGCCCTTTTGATGATATCCGTCCGAGCAAGGGAGCGCAGGCTCTGCGCTCACGCGATGATATATACCTTTCGTTTTATTGCTACTCGCGGCTAAAGCTAAAGTCTTAACGGAATCCTTACGCGGAGCAGCGGTCGAGCTGGCTCAGCTCGCAAAAAACACCCCGCCCATTATTACGGACGGGGGTGATTGTAGTGATCACATTTATGAAGCAATTGGTTTATTAAGGCTGATTACCTTGTGACGTATCTTCTGCCACCTTTCATTGTCGAGCTCACCTTTGAGACAAAATCTGTATACCTTGTCGCCGTGTACTACATTTACATGGTAAAGGTTCTCGCAGCCTGCAAAGGCGAACTTACCTATCTCTGTCAGTGATGAATGGATCGTAAGGTCACTGAGATTTCGGCAGCCTCTGAAAGCATACCAACCTAGATGCATTGTACTCTCAGGTATTTCAATACTTCTGAGATTTTCACAACCGCTGAAAGCTGTATCGGAAATGACCTGAACAGTATCGGGAACGAGAATTCTGACAAGATTTGTACAGTCGCAGAATGCTCCCTCATCGATTATCCCGACATTATCGGGAATGAAGATCTCAGTAACGCCTTTTTCGTCCTTGTACCTTTTAAGTACGCCTCTTTTGATCTTATAATTCATTAAATTTCTCCTTAATTGAATCTAACAGCGATCCTATCCCCTGAACTCTTTTAGTTCACCATTATTATAGCACAATAATGATAAAAAGTCAATATTCTGTAGTTTGGTTTTACCATATTCGTTAGAGTTGTACAAAAAAACTCTCCCCTCTTTGCGGGGAGAGTAAATTTCAACTATTTGTTTAAGCAGTCTCCGAACATGATTTAATCTGAACTACTCTATAGATTTAAGTGACTCTGCCATATTAATTTTTTCCAATTTAAGTTCCATAAACAGATCGACTATAAATGTGAAAAGAAATGTCAGAATCACGCTGTATATGAAGCTTTTCGGCAGTATCCGCACACTGAAATCCACCATATCCACTCTTATCTGCGCCATAACGAAGCGGTGAACGAATACGCCGAGCAGAAGTCCTATTGCCGTGCCGATCGCAGTAAGGGCAATATTTTCGCGGAGCACATATGATGAAGTTTCACGCCTGAAAAAGCCCAGTACCTTGATCGTAGCTATCTCGCGGACACGCTCGGTAATATTGATATTGGTGAGATTATAGAGTACGATGAATGCAAGTCCTGCGGCACAGATTATAACGATGAGAACGATATAGTCAAGACTGCTCATCATCTTGCTGAGTCTGACTTTAAGGTCAGCAAACACAAGAACTGCCGTAACATTGCCGTTTTTGGAAAGAGCAGCAGTAGTTTTATAGGTGTCCGCACCGCTCCTGAAATTCAGGAAAGCATAGTTTATCGGCAGCTTCTCGCCAAGCTGCTGTTCCATAGTCTTTCTGCCCATGAACACCACATTATAAACGTGGTTTTCAAAGACTCCGCTTACCTTTACTTCAAGCTCGCGCATATTCTCATCGCGAAGCTTCATGGTATCGCCTGCCCTGATGCCGTAACGCTCTGCAATGCTGTGACTTACTATCGCCTCACCGTCGGCAGGCGGAGCAAGCTCACTTCCGTCCATGCTTCTGAATTTAAAGTATTTATCCATTCCCTCAAAGCTTTCGGCAGCATTGACTGTAACGCTCTTGACCTTTTTACCGTAAAGCAAGTCCCAAACTCCCGTGTAGAGCAGAGAATAGTCTGAGGTATTTTCCGCAAGCACCTTTTCAAGCTCCTCGGGCAGTTCGTCACCTATGTTCCTGAGCGAAGCCGAAGCGTCAGCGACCTGTATATCACCATACTGCATCTCAGCGAAATCCGCAATGGAATCCTTTAATCCGAAACCTGTCAGCAGCAGCGCAGTACAGCCGCCAATACCCAGTATCATCATAAAGAAACGTTTTTTGTACCTGAAAATGTTTCGTATGGAGACTTTATGCAGGAATTTCATGCGTTTCCAGATAAAGCCCACGTATTCAAGAAATACACGCTTGCCTGCTTTCGGAGCTTTAGGACGCATAAGTCCTGCGGCAGTTTCCGAAAGCTCCATTCGGCAGCTGAACCATGTAGTGCCGACAGAGCATATAAGAGATACTGCCAGTGCGATAAAAGCGAGCTTTTTATCAAAGAGATAATGCATCGGCAGTTTAAGGTACATAAGCTCGTAGGTTTTCCAGATTATCTTCGGGAAGAGATATGTTCCTGCTCCGTAGCCAAGTACACAGCCGATGAGGGCTGCAAGTCCCGAATAGAACATGAACTTGCCCATTATCGTTCCCTCGGAGTAGCCTAAAGCCTTGAATACGCCTATCTGAGTTCGCTGTTCCTCAACCATTCGGCTCATAGTGGTCATGCACACCAGAGCTGCCACAAGTATGAAGAATACAGGGAATATCCTTGCCACCTGCGCAACTATCTCGGAGTCGTTTTCAAAGCAGGCATAGCCGATATTGGTATTTCTGTCAAGTACATATATCTCAGGCTTTTTCAGCTTTTCAAGATCGTTTTCACCCTTTTGTATATCAGCCTCCGCATCGGATATCTGCTTTTCAAAATCTGCAAGAGAGCTTTCGTAGTCCGCGAGTCCGCTTTCGTATTCGGCAATACCGCTGTTGTACTGCTCCATACCCGAAGCATACTGATCGGGCATGATATCTTTTATCTGTTCAAGCTGAGCAAGCTGTTCATCGAGCTGAGCTTTCGCACTGTCAAGGTCGGCTTTTGCTGAGTCAAGCTTTTCACGTCCCTCTTTACGATTTTTTTCAAGCTCACTTTTTCCGTCATTGAGTCTGCTCTCGGCTTCGGAATATATATCGTCGTATCTCAGGTCTGCACGGGACTGCGCGATGTTTTCCCACTGCTTGTCCCTGCCGTCCATAAAGCTGTCGTACTCATCGGAATATATGGTATAGTCCTGATCGAAGCGGATATACGCATCGGTATACACATCAAGATCGAAGGCATCTTCGGGCAGGTAGATAAAAGCGTTTATCTCGCCGTTTCCGACTGATGTAGTACCTCGTTCAAAATTGATGTACATTGATGAATCCGCTTTTCCGACAACAGTAAATTTATTGCTCTTGAAAGCATTTTTCACACTTTCCGAGTTTTCATCGGAAAGAGCAAAAGCAGTTCCTACGGGGAAACCGTTCTTTCCGTTGTCCATAAGACATTCATCGGGAGCCTGCGGCATTCTTCCCTCTGCAAGCTTTATGCCGTTTATATTATCGGTGATGGAATGCGCTTTGAAAACATACTCACTTGAGCCCGCCGTGATTATATCAAGACTGTATGCGCCCTCAGCCGCTCTCACATCGGGACGGCTCTTAAAGTCCTCAATATCCTCCTCCTGCCAGCCGTAAGCCGAAATAAGACGATAATCGTAAAGCTGTTCTTCCTTAAGAAATCTGTTGACTGTATCCACCATTGCGGGAGTTGTTATCCTTACTCCCGTAAAGAAGCCGACTCCGAGAGCAATAATAGCCATGATGGCAAAAAATCTTCCGAAAGTTCCGCGGATTTCGCGGAGAGTCGTTTTTCTTACTGCCGAACCCATAGCGTCACCACTCTATATCTTCGATATCAACGATATTCTCGTTCATACGCACACTTGATACCGTTCCGTTCTTGACCTTGATGATACGGTCAGCCATTGGAGTAAGTGCCTGATTATGGGTTATGACCACGACCGTCATGCCGTTTTTGCGGCAGGTGTCCTGCAAAAGCTTCAGTACAGCCTTTCCTGTTTCGTAGTCAAGAGCTCCCGTAGGCTCATCGCACAGCAGAAGCTTAGGATTCTTCGCAAGAGCACGGGCAATAGCAACTCTCTGCTGTTCGCCGCCCGAAAGCTGTGCAGGGAAATTGGCCTTACGCTCGGCAAGTCCCACCTGTTCAAGCACCTTCCCTGCATCAAGAGGGTCACGGCATATCTGCGCAGCAAGCTCCACATTTTCAAGAGCAGTAAGGTTCTGCACAAGATTGTAAAATTGAAATACAAATCCCACATCATAGCGTCTGTAAGCAGTCAGCTTCCTTTTGTTCAGTGCGGATATCTCCGTACCGTCAAGGAAAACGCTTCCCGAAGTAAGTGTATCCATACCGCCGAGGATATTGAGGATAGTAGTCTTTCCTGCACCCGATGCACCGACTATTACACAGAATTCCCCTTTATTTATCTCAAAATTTACGTCGCTGAGAGCATTTATCTCTACCTCGCCTGTCTTATAAGTCTTTCTGACATTTTTAAACTCAACGTAAGAACTCATATTTGACCTTTCTTTTTCTCTGCTTAGTAAGCCGCACTGAGCCGTGCAGGGACGCAAGCGTCCGTCGGTTTCAGCATAGCTATGCAAATAAGCCGTATTTTTTCCCGAAACCGACAGGCGGAGCCTTGCTCCGCCTCTGCACGGCTTCACATTTCGACCTGTAAATTATATCACATATCAACATATATGTAAAGTAAGGCAGCCAAGCGTTCTTCTGTTAAGATATTTTACATCATTTTTTCACCATATTCTTTAAAATTTGTATTTACAAACGGTGGATTATTGTGTATAATATATACAATAAATTTGGAAAGGGGTAAAGCCTTATGAAGCTAATAAAACGGATATTCTCAACGGCTGCCGCAGCAGCTGTTCTGTCGAGTGTTGCAGCTGTGATGCCTGCTCAGAAAGCTGCCGCAGCTACCATAGTTACTGTTTCGCCATATGATGTATATGACATAAACGGCGGAAAATTTGAAGGCTGGGGCACTTCTCTCTGCTGGTGGGCAAACAGAGTCGGCTACTCCGATACTCTGGCACAGAAGGCAGCAGATACATTTTTCAGTCCCGAAGGTCTGGGACTCAACATCGCACGTTTCAACATAGGCGGCGGCGATGACCCGTCCCACACTCACATAACCCGAACAGACTCTAATATGCCGGGCTATACTAAGTACAATAACGGCAATGTTACCTACGACTGGACTGCCGACTACAATCAGCGCAATGTGCTGCAAAGATGTATCAAAGCCGCAGGCGATGACATGATAGTGGAGATGTTCTCCAACTCTCCGCCTTATTATATGACCAACAGCGGCTGCAGCTCAGGTGCAAAGGACTCCAATAACAACAACCTCCGCGATGATAAGTACACGGATTTTGCGGAGTATCTTGCGGAAGTTACAGCCCACTACGAAAATGAGTGGGGCATACACGTACAGAGCATAACTCCCATGAATGAGCCTTACACCAACTATTGGGGCGCATACAGCAACAAGCAGGAGGGCTGCCACTTCGATCAAGGCAAGTCTATGGACACTATTTATCAGGAGCTTTCCAAGTCTCTGAAAAAGCGCGGGCTCAATGATATCATCATAAGCGCCAACGACGAGTCTGTCATAGATACGCAGATATCCTCATGGAACAATATGTCCGCAGCAACAAGGGCTCTTATCGGACGTATCGACACCCACACCTACGGAGGAAGCAAACGTGCCGAGCTTAAAGAAACTGCCATAAAGGCAGGCAGAAACCTGTGGATGAGCGAGGTTGACGGCGGTTCTACAGCAGGTACAAATGCAGGCGAAATGGGTGCGGGACTATGGCTTGCAGACCGCATAACCCTTGACCTCAACGAGCTTAATTCCTCGGCATGGATACTGTGGCAGGTCATTGACAACCACATCTCCTCAGTGGGTATGAACGGCAACAAGGACAAAGGCATGGTAAATACTCAGGGCGGCTACTGGGGACTTGCTGTTGCAGACCATGACAACAACAATATTATCCTTACCAAGAAATACTACTCTATGGGGCAGTTCTCACGCTATATCCGTCCGGGTATGACAATGCTGAAATCCAGCAGCAACTGCGTCACAGCCTTTGACAAGGAGAACAACAAGCTTGTTATCGTTGCCACAAATGACGGTTCATCGGACAAGCAGATAGTGTTCGATCTCTCAGGCTTCGATACAGTGGGCACTAAGGCTCAGCCTATACGAACAAGCAATTCCGAGTCATGGAAGTCGCTGAATACTATCGACCTCAAGGGCAATGCTCTTGAAGTTACTCTTGCAAAGCAGTCCGTAACTACTTATATCATCGAGGGAGTTAAAGGCGGTGCGGCTCTTACCGATCAGATAGCGATATCATCATCTATGCTCAGCGGCTCCGACTCATGGAACAGTGACTCCTCAACAAACTTCACAAAGGCATTCGACGACAGCACAGCTACTTACTTTGACGGTGTGAGCGACGGCTGGGTACAGGCAGATTTAGGCGAGCTTTATGACTTAACAGCTCTGGGCTATGCTCCGAGAGGCGGCTATGAGTACCGTATGACTGACGGAAGATTTCTCGCATCTCAGGACGGTACTAACTGGTCGGAGATATACGTTGTAAAGGACAAGCCCTCATCGGGTATGCACTACGTAACAGCACTTTCGGGCGATACCACAGCCCGTTATATCCGCTATGAAGTTCCCACGGGCGCACCTAAGAACGAGTACAACAAGGACAGCGCGTACTGTGCGAATATTGCAGAGATAGCTCTGTTCGGAGTCCCTCACGGACAAAGCTCCACACGCCCGAAGTATGATAAGCTTGAACCTGTTTCGGGTACGGGAAGCGGCTCATGGAAGGACACTTCCACAGTAACATTTGAAAAGGCTTACGACGGCAATATGAATACCTATTTCGACGGACTTGAAGGCGGATATGTTCAGCTCGACCTCGGTAAGATCTGCAATATCGGCACTATCGCATACTGTCCGAGAAGCGGCTACGAAGCACGAATGATAGGCGGATCTTTCAGTGTATCCACTGACGGTACCAACTGGAAAAAGGTCTATACCATTGAAAATAAGCCTACCTTCAAGATGAATTATACAGACGAATTTGAAAACCTTTCCGCAAGGTATATCCGTTACGAAGTCCCCACAGGCGCACCAACAAGTCCTCTGAACAATGACGATGTGTACCTGTGCAACGTAGCTGAGATAGCAGTTTACGGACTGAGCAGCACCGTGGTCAAAGGCGATGTGAACAACGATGCTTCTGTAAATGTTGCCGATCTTGTAATGCTGCAAAAATTCCTCCTCGGAGCTGAAAAGGAAATAACCGCAGACAACGCTGACATGAACCACGATTATACAGTAGATGTATTCGACCTTGTTTTACTCCGCAAGCTCCTCATAAGTCAATAAGCATAAAAAAGGCACTCAGTTGAGTGCCTTTTGTTTTGCGGGCGGATAATATCCGCCCCTACAATGGGCTAACGGCTAATGGCTAAAGCCTAACGGCTAACTTATGGCAACCGCGACTATCCATATTATCAGGTAATGGAGCGGATAGAAGCCGTAGAAGAACCATTTCGCCAGTGTGGGGTGCTTACCCTTTCTGCCGTTATAGAATACTGTCATACACAGATAAGCCAGCACGAACATGAGCATCATTACTGCTATCTGAATGATAAGCCTGCCTGTCGGCACCTTGCCGAGACTGAACAGATTAGGCAGGAAATACAGAGCTGTAAGGCTCATATAGGCTATACACCTTGCCATAGGCTTGTCACGGAGGATATGCAGCACCAATATGAACAAAACTCCGAAAACTATCCAGTCCGACATTATAAGCACTGTCATGCCGTCACAAAGTATGACCAGCAATATCCTCTGCCACAGCTTGTATCTGCTCTCCCATGCCATAATGGCAAGCAGCCCGAAGAACAGTGTAAATATTACATTGGTATGCCACCAGCCGCTGAACTTATAACAGCACAGCCAGTCAAATGGCTGAGTTATACAGGCGAATATCAGCAGTCTTTTCGCATACTTTTTCCTGTCGTGAGTGTACTTGTAGCCGTCTGCGATAAAGAAGAACATAACAGGCGGACAGAACAGCGAAGTGTATATAACTATGTACTCCCACACGGGCAGGGTATAATACGCTTCGATATCTCCGTACTTATACTGCACCGCCCAGCCGATAAGATGTCCCCAGAACATGATGAATATAGCGAGGCACTTCATCATGTCGCGGTTGAATATTTTGTATTTTGGATTTGCTGATTTTGTCATATAAAATGTTTTCCTTTGTTATTTTTCCGAATAATCCGAGAACGTTACCTTGTAATCATAATTTATACCGTCATATACTGTATACATTGAAAAAACTTCCGAGCATCTGTCAAATCTTGTGCTGCACTCGTTTCCGTTATAAATCCATACTATTTCGGCTGAGTCTACGGACTTTATTTCGGCAATGACATCATAGGGATTTTTGTCACGCTGCTCCCTTACCCAGTGACCGTCACGGGTCTCGTAGAATATATCTCCCGATCTTATCGTAAAGGATTCATCGAACTCGCCTTCACCGAGGGAATGTCCGTCCTCTCCCCATCCGTCATAATGAGATGTCACGTTCATAGTACAGCTTTTCTCTGTTTTTTTATTGTTTTCTTTTTTGCCGCAGCCCGATGCAAATACCAGCACTGCCGCAAGAATAACAGATAGTTTTTGCTTATTATACATATTATTAGACCTTTACATTTGGATTTGTGTACTGCCCGTGCTTTTTGGTCGCACCTTTCCAGAACTGTATTGCAAACTGGGGACAATGGTGCAGACAGCGGAAGCACAGTGCGCATCTGTCCCTTACCCAGACAGGCTTGCCGTCACGCATTTTTATAGCGTTTACGGGACACTTCCTTGCACACAGACCGCAGCCGCTGCAGTTTTCATCAACTGAAAGATTTTTGGTGCTTCTCACCTTTGCGAACACCTTATCAGTTAACGGATAAATAGCATAAGGAGTCCTCAGCCTTGTGAAATTGCCCTTCTTTTTGTGGAGTATCATGGCGATAGTCCTGTCGATATTCACCTCAGCCTTTTCATTCTGCTTTGAAACCTTTTCGTGATCGGAAAGGTCAAAGGTGACAGTCCAGTTATCGGGCATTTTGATATTGTAAGCCGCACTGAGCCTTATGCCCTTTTCTCTCAGTAAATGGCGTGTCTCCTCTGCACTGCAACCGGGAGTAGTTCCATAGGTAGACGCAACAAAAACGTAGTGGCTGCCTCTTCTGTGAAGCTTCAGATTTCTCAGGAAAGCCCTTACAGGTATGGGCAGTGCCCACCAGTGAGTAGGAGTTACTATGCCTAAGCATTCGTCTTCCTTCAATGTTATGTCATAGCATTTCTCTTCAATTGATACTGCCCTGTCGCCAAGTGCGTCAGCTATACGTTCTGCGGCATATTTGCTGTTGCCTGTAGCTGAAAAATAAACGATCATACCCTCATTCCCCTTTTATGTCA
>JAEEGL011354573.1_pt1 | contig 11353 bp, 6 predicted proteins | sample 9134231 | NCBI WGS metagenome assembly JAEEGL01 (sample SAMN16246548, study PRJNA631951) | gut metagenome | biome: gut microbiome; feature: rumen; material: fiber-attached | host: Bos | place: Iran: Karaj | collected 2018-10
CATGCGAGGCCAGTCCGTCGGCGGCCTTCAGGACGGCAAGTAGCGGACATTTCCCCGACGCTTCGTTGTAGTTGTTCCGGATTTCCGGACTCTGGAATGCGAGGTCGAATCCTGACATGTGCCAGCGGATCGCGATGATCTCGTCATCCGTCATCTCCAGCCCCCAGCGCAAAAGACGAATCACCGACTTCTCCCCGTGCCCGAGCGGGAACCCCGTATAATCAACCCCGTAGGCGTTATACTTCTCCCATTGTCCATCCTTGTCCTTGCGAAACTTCTCCATCTCCTTGTAGACTTCCGCCTTGCAGATGTCGTGCAGTAGCGCCGCGATGGCGATGCTGTCCGTCGGAAGCCGCGCGGCGATGCCCGGCTTCAACCCCAACTGCGCATCACGCACAAGCATCGCCTCGTCAAGCGTCCGCCCAACCCATCCCGCAATTCTGCACCTTTGCCGCCACATTCCCGACACTCTTCGCGATGAGCCGATTGCATATAAACAATCATCTACCAGCTTCTGATTTATACGTCTCCAACTCTTCACCCGATAGCACTTCAAGCGTTATAGCGTTAGACTTCGCCTTCTTGCGCATCACACCAAAGCGATCCCGCTCCATCGTCGGAGCCAATCTAATTGCCCGCCCCTTCACAGGAGTCCCCTCTGATAGATTCTGGTCGGCTAAAGAGAAGACAAGCGACCTAGGCACATAAACTCCATCCACAAAGCCCGGCGCGTTCGTGCCATTCGAAAGCCGGATAGCCCCCCTAAACGCAAAAACAGCGGTCGATTTCTCGGTCGTCAGTTCGACCGACTTAACATCATAAGCGGTTCCATACTCACATTCATGAGTTGCATATCGCACTGCCACCACATCACCAACAGCAACTTTTCGTAGAATCGGGAAATCCTCAAAGGAACATGTAATATTAGCATTGCTGAAGGTAAGCATTGCGCGACCTTTCAGAGACTTCCCATAATATGTCATGTTGACAACAGGCAATATGTCCCAAAGAGAAGACTCTCGAAGCCTAACCAGCAGAATCCTTCTTGCATCGTTCGGATCTACATATGCGCTAATCGGCGTCCCAAGAGGAAGCCCTCGCGGCAACTTTACCGCAGCAGGCGACACGGGCTTAGCATTTGCGCCATTTTCAAGGATGAATCGCACCCGAATCTTCCCCTCTTTGTTCAGGAATGAAGAGTCATAAACCCCTTTAATACATGGCATACCTTCAAACAACAAATCCGGGGCTGAGACAGCGAGATCCTTCAAGGCATCAACATCATCAACCGGAAGACCAATTGCGGTTGCCTCCTTTCGCACACGATTCATCATCTTGGGATCCTCTTCATGACAAAGCAACGATTTTGCCAAACACGCCTTGCGATGTTCGGGGAAGAGGTGTCCAAGCATGTCCCATGCCCAGAACATATTCAAATTTTTACGAATACTCGGCATCGCCAACTCTTTTGCCGCCTCGGTCTTCCCCTGCAACAGCAAAAGCTTCCCCATGCGGAAACTGCCCCACTCATCATCAAGCCGTTCGTATGTTCGCCTTAGAACCCCAATCGCCCAATCAATTACTCCATTGTCCGCCTCAGACAAGTTCCCCTGCCGTCCATATCTTTCTGTAACCAACACATACACACCAGAGGCCAATTTCTCTGCCGTTGCCGGGAAATAATCTTTCCCTTTCGCGGGCTTAACCTCCATTTGCTTCCGATCCCAACATGCCACAGGAAGATTTTCCAGCCCATCAACACGCAGCACTTTAAGAAACTCTACTCCGAGATCTTTCCCGATCCCATTCCCCTGCTTGCGGAGCTTAGCAATAAAAGTCGCTATCCAGAACAAGACGAGATTACGCAATATCTCATCGTTTCGGACTGTATCATACCACTCAGCCTTTGAACTCAATTTTTTTACCAACGTAAGTATTCTATTCGCATCAAGCGGATCATGGGGCGAATACAATGCTTTTGCCTTGGTCGGCCAATCACGAAGCTGCTGCTCATATTCTATTTCTTCAAGCATCCTATGCATCGCTGGATTCTGCGATGACAACATAAAAACAGCAAATGAAGCGGCCATCTCCTTTCTGCGCTCATACATCCGCTTTTTTGAGAATATCATTGGACGAATCCATTTGGCAGCCTCAATCTGCGCCGAAGATATCTCACCGGAGAAGCCAGATGTGCGACCAAGCACCTCAGCAAAAAGCACCTTCGTCAGTTGATTGTACTGCCCTTTCAGAATCGTCAACAAATATCCCGCCCCCTTTTCAGCGAGAATGTCATTGGGTAACGCAGGGAACGTACAGGTCTCTGCAAAAGACTGCCAATAGGCATCTTCTCGTCTTTTCTCTTCCATTCCCATCATTTTCCTCCTTTACCATTCTCCATAGGCGGGAACTCCGTCCATGAAAGCATATTTGTTAGGGCGTTCCTCGCGCTCAAGGTATCCCCTGTAACTGAAAGGGCGACCAAGGAAACTCTTTTTGCCATTTCCATTCTTTGATTTCAGACATCCATGCCTGACAGCACATATAACCTGATCTCGCGAATGATCCAACTGTTTCATCTGCAAACGTGTCCAGTGAGAATTTGTAATCCCCGGAAACGCAGCCATCCAACATCTGTCTGCACTACTCCCCATACACTCCCATGGAGAATATCCTACACCAATTGACATCAACCTGGAACAAAACCTGTTAAATACATCATCCATGTCAAGCGTTCGCTTCAAAAAGACACCGCTCTTTCCTATCGCCCTCTGCAATAGACCCTTTTCCTTTTGAAGTTTCAATTTTTGGTTTTCAACCGATTCACGTCTAACACGAACTTCCCCGTCAAACCGTATCTGTTCGCCAAGAAAACTCACCCAAGGAGAAGAACGAAGCACCCCATACCGACAGTCCGTCCAAGCATATGGCCCTTTGGACTTCCCTTCGAAGAACTCCTTACCATATCGCATACCTCGCGTGACTGGATGAACTGGCAATCGAAGCGATTCCATCATCATCAAATACCTGTCAAAAGCAGCTTTGCACTTTTTGACATCTGGATGAACAATAACCATGTCATCACAATATCTTGCATAAAACAATTCGCCATCGTCCCCCGATAAAACAGCCTCGTCGGCACGGTGCAGCACCAAATTAATCAATAGCGGAGACAGCGCACCTCCCTGTGGAATCCCCAATGGCAGACTCCTAGGCGAAATATTGCCATATATCTTCTTAATCGCCTTTCGCAATTTAGCAGAAGAATTGAACCCTACCAATTTCTTCTGTTCATCAGGAACATCAGCATCCTCTTCTAGATTTCTGAAACTGGAATAACTCTCCAAATACGCATGAACAGCACTCCGCATCCATGGTTCAATCTCAGATTCATTGGCGACGGCAAAGGCTTTAAATGCATCCATCGCTACATCATGGTGAATGACGTCAAAAAACTTCTGAATATCACATTCAGCAACATAAAGTTTCTTACCTAGATATCTCAGCCGGAAATCCCTAAGCTCCCTAATCGCTGTCAAATGCTTGATTTTCCCATTCTTTCGAAAGGCATAACTATTAGCACGCATCTGCGAGTCAAACACATCTCGAAGATAAGTTGTAAGCCGCCCGATTATTATACGGTCGGCAAGATTTTCGTAAGTCGCAAGACAACGAAACGAATTTCTCCCCTTCTCTAACAGGTGCAAACGGGGACGCTTAAACGAAATCTCTTCACTGTCAATGCGAGTCCTTATCCGCTGACATAGCGCCAAGAAATTTCCCTTCCAGTCCGCCGAGCATCCATCATCCTCAATGTCACGGAGCATCTTTGCAATCAGGGCGTTCTCCTGCGCCTTACCACAATCCAGAGCAGCCCGAATCTCACGTCGCGGATGCGGCCAATATCGACGACCAGGGACACAGTCCGACACCTTCAAATGATCAACATCATCGCCTCCACGGACGGACAATCTTTGCATGTCTGCTTCACAACCAAATTCCGGTCTATCAGAAATGCTACGGTAGAAATGCTGTGCATGACGGTTCATTGCCATACGCATCCGCATCCTGACCAACATTCTCACGATGTTGGCAGTGCTGAACAATCTATCACTTATCTTAGTCATCTCAAAAGTTGGAGGTGGGGTCGTTCCGGATCATCATGTAACATTGCGGCCTGCGCCGCTAATTAATCACGAGAGTTGATACTTAACCCCGCTCGAATGTTCGTGGAGCCCTGGCAATCGCCAGTCAGCCACGCAGAACGGCCCCACCTCCTGTTTTAAATTCATTAGCTTCAAGCTTTACCGCTTGTCGCTCGGCCTTCTGCCTGCGATGCGCAGGTACTTTTATTGAACCAACAGTTACCTCCGTGCCATCAGGCAGATCATGGCACAATTCACCAGGCACAAACACATTATCGACATATCCAAATTCACAATACGAATTGGGACGCACAAGAGCACCCGTCGAATACCTTACAAAACCTGGCATCGCAACTGAATCTGGAGCCTCACAACAATGATAAACGTTTACTTTCCCGTTGAGAATCTCATATCTCACCAAGAACAATCCCCCGATCCTTGCCTTAGGAACGATAGGGAATCGCCTTTCATCTACATCCGCAATTAGCCCGTCATCTAATGCTATCTTCACAAATCCGTAGTTCCTGTCAATAGCCATAACAATTCCTACGCTGGCGGCAAAAACATCCCAATCTTTCCCCTGCGCCCTATGCTGCAACTTAAGTGGCGCAGTCGCATTTGCCGCAGTCATAACGGCAACAATCGGCATCCCTGCATGAACACTCCCAAGCCCAGAAGCAGAAGTGTTCACAAAAACACCTCGATCCGCATCTGATATATAAACCCTCACACAATCCGATCCCCGTTTCAACGAGACAACAACGGCCTGCAATTCCCTCCGCTTAAACACAACCAACGAATTTGCCTCTTCAACCAACCTCTTGAATTCCACCTCATCTTCCGATGCCGGCAGAACTCCATCAAACAATTCCAGAGCCAACAACTGTCCACTTGCGCGCGTCTTTAAACCATTTTCCTGCTTCAACCTTACCGCCTTCTGGAGCTCGCGCAACTGTTCTGACTTGCGTCCATTTGCGGCAAAATACTCCGCAAGCCCTTCATGTGCTTCGCTGGTACAAAACCCTTTCGAGTTCAACGATATCGACTTACACATGCATCGCGCAAAATCATCATTATCTTTCGCATACGTCATCCCAAACCAATACCAAGATTCGGCATCTTGCGGCTTCTTTGCGATGCACTTCTCAAATCCAGATCTTGCCGCATCCACATCCCCAGACAACAGTTCCATCCTGGCAACCATCATATCACCATCGCATTTCCACCCCTTCGAAAGAGATAACTCTGTCTTGACAAAATCAAGCACCCAACCATTCTTCTCCATCAACGAACGCTTTTCTTCATCTACGCCGTTTACAACACACCTAAACAGGCACTCGCAAATCCTTTCGCTCAGCGATTTATATTGTCGTCCCTGGGCGTTAGTAATCATCTGCCTGTCGCCGTCATCTAAATGATCTTTTATGAATTCGTTGGCAAAACTGACATACGCTTCAGACATCCCCTCCTTAAACAATTTCCAGTTCGGAACTTTTCGACCCGTTTTCGTCGAATAGAAACAAAGTGAATTGTCCCTTGGAAACCTCATCACATATTTTGTTATAGCAGAGACCAAAGGCTCTGCTATCGATGATATGTCAACTTTACTTATGTGTCCCGGAGTTAGGAAATAATTGACACTGTCAAAAGCCTCAACAAAATTGCCATTTGCCACACAGCATTCAATCAACTCCAGCCTCAACGCCAGGTTTTCTGGCTGCTCACGAATCTTTTGCGACAACAATGCAAGGGCCTGAGCGACATTTCTTTCTTTTAATTGCATTCGCACATCAAGTATACCACCCAAGAAATCTGTACCCAACCTGATGTCCTTTGGCAACAGAATCCCAATATCAGACGGTTTCTGCGACGGAAGATCCTTTAATGGCAATGCCTTTATCTCCGATAAAAACAACTCCACAAGTTTCTTGTTCTTGAACTTGTCAACCGTCTGTTTTAAACAATCATGTAGCACCCATGCATAGTCTTTAGTAGATTCTTCGGAAACATCTCCTCTCGCTCGCGCATTTCGCATTTCGGTAAAGACTGCCGCTAAATCCTCTTCGCTCCCGCTCAAAGTAACAAGATAATGACGAACGTACTTCCACCATTCCTTGCGGACCTCAGCATTCCCCATCTCCTTCACTACCGCCGAGAACTCATGAGCGGTCTGCGAAGCAACATTTTCCCATTGTGATCTTGCTGCAGAATCTTTCCGGGTACTGTTTCTTTTTATTATCTCACGAATAGCCTTAACAGAATTCAGGTATGCATAAGCGTACTGAACTAACGTCTCCTCACCCTTAACCCCCTGATCAAATAATATCTTTGCAAACCTCTGCGCCCATATTGCACGAAATCCCCCATCCTTTCCTGCCCAGAAAGCCAGAGTTCCGAACAAATCGACTTTATGCCCCATGGAGACAACAAATTCATTGATATCTCCAAGTATCTCCTTCGTATCATCTCCACAATTCAAAGGAACAGCCGCCTCCCAAAAGCGGCTACCAACGCCTCTCTCAAACGCAGACCAGAAACCATCTGCCCATTCGCGCCGCAATGCACGCCTTCCCTCCTGGCGAGCCTCTTTTGTCTCGCCTGGAGCATCATAAGCCATCGGCACCTTGACAAATGCCTTTATCGCTTCCTGAAGTTTTGTGTTGGCGTTCAAGTCAACCCTCCGTATATCCATCAAGTGCGCATTCTACAAGTGTCACAGCCTCGGTTCCCTCATGGCTTTCCACATAATCTAATATCCCTTTAACGTCGGGCTCTTCTCTAATATCCCTCTTACCACAATAATAAACATTGTAGACCACGATGCCATTTTTGGGCGTAACAACCCCATCCAACCCTCTCCCCATAGAAAAATAATGCGTTGACGAACCAACAAAGCGGTCATGAATGAGCCAGTTAGCATCAATAATATGAAAGCGAATCATAATAGGCCACTGATCATTACGACGTTTCTCACGAAACCGGCACCACTTGCCTCGCAAATACTGCAACAAAAGCGATTCGTGATTATTATCCTCTTCAAGTATGGCCATAATTCCACCATGATAATCACGGGCACTCCCCGACTCCATATACGGGCACGATGTATAGACGTCAAACCGCAACGGCAGTGCCCCGTGTCGCGCTAAATGATACACCCAGTTAAGCAAAACCTTCACCTTCTTATCTACAAAATTAGCCGCATTCTCAATTCTTCCCCCTAAACAATATGGATCCACCACTATATAACCCGTCTCTTCGGCAGCGGCAAATACCTCTAACTGAACATCAAACCCCTCAAAACATATCGCATCCGGGTTCTTCTTCTGTTGAGATAGAAAAGTCTGCTTTCCTAAATACGACCTCCTTTGGGCATCCGCTGTTTGGAAATATTGAACAAGGCCAACTTGTCCATCTCCATCACCAATATGGTATGTCGTGTAAACATCATCTCCATCTACAATTCTTATGCTTGGCCTCTCTGAAATCACTCCATACGGTAAAAATAAGCCAAGATAATACTCCGACACTACATAGTCTCGCTTGATATCAAATAACGATACACTTCCGTTGTTGCAATTACCGCTTGTCAAACTCGTCCTAAGTTTCTCAACATTGCTGTCATTACGCCGTATAACAAACCTCCCATTCTCATAACATGCTATCTCTAAAAGGCGAAGTGCACACTGACACCGCATGTCAAGTGGCGTTGATGATCGCATCAGATTGATAAAATACTGAAAATCTAGTTCGTACTCAACGATCATAGCACACGTCGCCTCCAAACAAAATTCGCTTACGCGCGGCAAAGAAACCACCTTCTGCCGGCCATTTATCTAATGTCCCCTTGCTGTCAATATTGCATTTGACAGGCCGCGCCCCAGACTCTTCTTTGACAACATATATAATGCTAACATCTCCACATTGCAAACGTCCCGATGCAACCATCTTCATAACCTCCAGCATCACATGCTCGCTATGACACTCCACCACCAACTGCGCGTTTGCATCATTTTCACCCTTTGACAAAGCCACATTTACCAACAACTGAGCCAACTTTTGCAATTGTCCTTCATTAACATTCGCCTCAGGCTCTTCCAACAGAAGCAATCCTGTTTTCCATTTTGCGATGGCTTTCAAATGCCGATATATACCACGGATACCAGCCCCGACCTTATCCACGTTTAAGTTTGGCATATCAAAATCCAAATCCGTCAAGGTGCCATCAACTGCACACGAATACTTCACATTCAAGTCCTTGAACATCTCATTGATGTACACCATCTCTTCTTGCGTCAGAATGCCATCCTCATCCTGGCCATTCTCCAAACCAGCGGCAAGCGCCTCAAAACCCGATTCTGACTTCTTCTTTACGTCCCCTGCTTTAACATGATCTACGCTCCGAATACATTGATTATACAATGGTTCCAAGACTCGTTCAGAGGTTTCCCGATCCATAAGTATCCACTGAGATTCACGATTGCATGAAAGCACCCAATCGTAGGCATTTCCAGCTGAATCTGAACATTTCAGACTCCATTCGTCTCCTGCCGCAATCTGGCCATTTTTGAACCCATCACCACGGATTACAAGGCCGCTGTTGTTTCGTTGCGCCTTGTCAAGAATACCAAGCGCCTCAAGAAACGAACTCTTGCCGACACTGTTATTGCCATAAATGAATGTAATTCGAGAAAGGTCAAAGGTCGCCCCTTGCTTCCCGTAGCATTTAAAATTCCTTATTGTAAATTGCTTGAGCATTAATGTTAATCCTTTTCCTTGTTGACGCCGCTAGTATATCAAAAACAGACATGACCTTGACATACACAAGTCAATTGTGATATATTACTCGTTGGTAAGGAAAATCAGATGAACGAAATCGTATTTGAAAACAAAGGATTCTCACTTGAAAGACTACGACTTCTGTGCAATGTAGCACGGATGGGCGGCATTCGCGCTGCTGTAGGTGACGATCCTGTACGGCAAAGTCTTGCCAGCCGACAACTCAAAGAACTGAGCGAATATGCAAATGTCGAACTCACTAAGCGAATCGGGCGAGGAATTGAAGTGACACCAGAAGGCGAAGAACTCGTTGACATAGGCAATGAGTTCTTCGCTAGAATGTCCACATTCCTCCAGCGAACACACAACCTTCCCATTGACTTCAGACTTGGCGTTGGCGATTCAATATTCCAATGGCAGATTCTACCTAACATGAAAGAGTTTGAGAATAGATTCACATCGTGCAAACTCATACCCTATAGTTACTCTAGTTCAGAAATCATAAAGGCCGTTGAATCCAGAAAGCTTGATGCCGGCATCGTCCGTAAATCGGCAATCACGGACACCGACCTCATAGCCAAGCAAATCGGCGAAGTGCATTACAAACTCTTCGTTCCAGCGCATTTCTGCAAAGCATCCCGGCAAAATCAACTTCCACAAATTGCAAGAGTCCCATTTTGCACACTAACCGGAGGGGGTGAATACGCAAAAGCTACAATCAGATTTCTTTCGGCTTTCAATGGACACCCCGCCCTGAACTGCTCGTCAATGACGCAAATGTTCGCCGCCGTCCAGTCCGGGCAATATGCAGCCATACTTCCCGAGAATGCTGAATCTGGAACAAACACAACCCTTACAAAGACCTTCACTCTCCCCGAGCTCACCGCATTCACTAGACAAATCTCACTCATCTTCAAGCCAGACATCCGAGAGTCGAAAGACAAATCTGCAATCATTGATTTTCTATCAACTTGTTTCTAAAAGGAGGCCACCATGACACTCAATGGAGAGCAGTCTTCAGCCCTTCAAGCCTTGATTGATTTTCTTGGCAGCACCACCCAGATTTTCATACTCAAAGGCTATGCTGGCACGGGTAAGACCACGCTGATGAAATCACTACTAGAGCACTTCAAATCATCACAGGAGAAACGTCCTATCAGGGTGTTTGCACCAACAGGACGCGCCGCCAAGATTCTCCAAGAAAAAACGGGCATTGGATCAACTATCCATAAAGGAATCTATGCCAAGGCCTCGGAATCGGTAGCATACAAGAACGACGAAATCCTAGATGGTGAAAACGACAAACTAATATTCAAGCTCAAAACAGAACTACAACATTGCCGACCAATTATTATCGCAGACGAGGCGTCAATGATCTCTGCAAAAACAGTACCTGACGACAGACTGCAATTCGGTACTGACAATCTACTAGAAGATTTACTAACATACGCAGGGATAGATTGCGGCGGACAGATTATTTTTGTCGGCGATGACGCTCAACTTCCTCCCGTTACCGACAGCACCTCCGCAGCGCTTTCACGGGAATACTTTGAGAGCAGAAAGCTTTCGGTTCGATCAGCAACTTTGACCCATGTCATGAGGCAAGGTGCGGGCAGCCTAATCCTTAAGAATGCGATGATGGTCCGTGACAACATCTTTAAGGAGCGCAAAGATAGGCTATGCCCAGCCTATTCCTATCAAGACGATGAATTCTCATCCATTGCGCCAAGTAATGCTCCCATTGAGGCAGCGCGAAACCGCACCAACACAATTATCATCACCTACACAAACGCAGCAGCAGCCAGATCTAATGCAGCAATTAGGAACATTGTGTTTCCAGAGCATCTTGAACCCGTACCCGGCGACAGAATGCTAATTGTACGCAACTCATACAACGGCGAAACAGCCTTGTTTAACGGAGAGTTTTGTGACCTTATCGAGGTCGACAACGAAGAGACGAGGCATGCATTCGTCGGTTCCAAGCGCATTGAACTGAAGTTTCGCAATGTAAAACTACGCCACGAAAGCGGAAGCATAATCGCATGCAAGATAATCACAAATCTTCTTGGCAGCGCATCCCCAAATCTTTCCGAAGAGGAATCAAAGGCATTATTCTCCGAATTCGTCAACCGTCACCAGCATTTAAGAAGAAAGGAATTCAAAAGCCAATTCCTTGATGCACTCCATAAAGACCCTTACTTCAACGCAATTCAGGTCAAGTACGGATATGCCATCACCTGTCATAAAGCACAAGGAGGAGAATGGAAGAACGTCATCGTAGACTTCAGCGGACGAAACGGACTAGATGATGAAGCGCTCCGCTGGTCATACACCGCGCTAACTCGTGCGACAAGACACCTCATGGTCGAAAATCTGGCCCTAACAACGCCATTATTCAGAATGAGCATACTCCCAATAACAAAGACAAAATC
>JAEEGL012305288.1_pt1 | contig 11353 bp, 9 predicted proteins | sample 9134231 | NCBI WGS metagenome assembly JAEEGL01 (sample SAMN16246548, study PRJNA631951) | gut metagenome | biome: gut microbiome; feature: rumen; material: fiber-attached | host: Bos | place: Iran: Karaj | collected 2018-10
GCGTCCATTGCGATGAATTTTGCTTCCGGGAATCTCTCCGTTATCTTGTCATATACCGCGTCCCATGCCACACTGTCGCTGATATTGCCCGCTGTTACTTCCACACAAAGTACAAAACCGTGCCTGTCGCAAGCGGTGTGCGCTTCATAGGCAAATTGCCGCTCATGGCTTCCTTTGACAAACATCCCGCAGTCCGGGTCGGTCTTGGATACCGTTTTCTCTACCGTTGCACCGCCGGACGGTGTAACATTTCCTGCGGAATTTAGGATTGATTTCGCGTGGATACCGCAGATTATGATATTATATCAGTCGGCGGCGCACGATGGCGATGTCAGGTCCCGCAGCGCGGGGTAGAGGCGCAGAAAGCGACGGTAGAGGCGCTCGCAGTCCTCACGCCGGGCGGGATCGGGGCGATAGACGTCCGCGTCGGCGGTCAGGGAGTCGGTAAACTCCGTATAGGAGCCGATGCGGCCAAGGCCCCGCAGCGCCATGGACGCCACCGCAAGAGACGGCAGGTGCTCGCTGCCCCGGAACACGCTGACCGGCTGTCCCAGCAGGTCGGCCAGGAGTTGGCACCAGACGGGCTCACGCGCGCCGCCGCCGATCAGGGAGACCGTCTCCGGGACGGTGCCCAGCTTTTCCAGTCCCTGCCGGATGGAGCAGGCCACGCCCGCAAGACACGCCCGCGCCAGGTCGGCGGGGCTCGTCTGGGGCGTCAAGCCCACGAAGGCGCCCCGGACGTCCGGGTCCGGCACCGGGAACCGTTCCCCCGTCAGATAGGGCAGAAACAGCACGCCGCCGCTGCCGGGGACGCTCTGTGCCAGCAGCCCGGAGAGGGCGGCATAGTCGCCGCCCGTCAGCACGCCGGTGATCCATTTGTGGACGTTTCCGGCGTTGAGGAAGGGCACCACGTTGATGCAGCAGCCCTCCTCGGGGGCAGCCAGATTGAACACGCCCTCCTCGGAGGTCAGCGGCGCGCCGGACACCGTCGCCACCCAGCCGGAGGTGCCCAGGTTGATGTTGTACTGCCCCGGCCGCGCGATGCCGCTGGCAAGCGTGGTGGCCCCGGCGTCTCCCACGCCGGCAAACACCGGGGTGCCGGCGGCAAAACCGCAGTCCGCGCCGTCGATCACCGCGCCCACCTGCCGATGGGATGCGAAAAGCGGCGGGAACAGGGTTCCGTCCACCCCGGCGGCGGCGAGCAGTCCGGCGGACCAGGTCTTTTCCCGAATGTCCATCGCCCCGGCGGTGGCGCCGGCGGTGAAATCGCCGCAGCACACCCCCGTCAGGCGGGCGATCAGATAGTCCTTGGAGCTGATGAGCACATGCGCGGTCCTCTCATAGAGCTCCGGCCTGTGTTCCTTCACCCACATCAGCTTCGGCAGGGGCAGAGAGCCGTCGCACCGGTTGCCGGTGACGGTGAGAAACCGCTCCGCGCCAAAGTCGGCCTCCAGCCGCTCCGCCTCACGCGCCGCGCGGCCGTCGGAATAGAGAACGGCCGGCGCCACCGGGTCGAGCGCCTCGTCCAGCAGGATCAGGTCCTGCATCTGCCCGCTCATGGCGATCCCCAGGATGTCCCGCGGCGGAACGGCGGCGGCAAACTCCGCGGAGATGCACCGAAACGCCGCCCACCACGCCTCGGGCTCCTGCTCCTGTACCCCGCCCTGTGTCAGAGTGGGGACGTCCACGCTGCGCACCAGGACGGCACGGCCGTCCAGATCCGCCAGCACGCCCTTGACGGCGGTGGTTCCTGCGTCGAACGCGGCGATATACTGCTGCATGGCGTTTCCTCCCCTCAGCGCGCGTCTCCGCGGCCCAGCCGCTGCGCAATGACCGCGAAAATGATGATGCCGCCGGTGATGATGTCCTGGATATAGGTGGGCATCTGGAGCATGGTCAGGCCGTTGGCCAGGACCCCCAGGATAGCGGCTCCCACCAGAGTTCCCAGCACGTTGGGCACGCCCTTGCGGGAGATCGTGCAGCCGATGAACACGGTGGCGTAGGACTGGAGAAAGTATCCGTCCCCGGCGGTGGTGTTGGCAGAGCCGACCCGGGAGGCCACCAGCATTCCCGCGGCAGCGGCCAGCACGCCGCACAGGGCAAAGGCGACGACCTTGTATCGGCGCACCCGGATGCCGGCGATGCGGGCGGTCTCCTCGCTCCCGCCGATCGCGTACAGCTTGCGGCCCAGGGTGGTCTGGCTCATCAAAAACCAGAACACGGCCACAAAGAGCGCCATCAGCACGGACAGGAGCGGAAGGCGTCCGAAGCGCAGGTTGCCCGGGGTCGAAAAGCTATCCGGGATGCCCTGAAAGATCGTGGCGCCGCCCGAAAGCCGATAGGTAAGGCCCGAGAGCACCGTGCTCATGCCGAGCGTGGTGATGAAGGAGAGCACCTTGAACCGGGCGACCACCCAGCCGTTTACCGCGCCGATCGCGGCGCCGGCGAGAAGCGGCGCCAGAAAGCACAGCGGCATGGGGACGCCCTTCACAGCCAGCAGCGCGGCCAGGATGCCGCCGAAGGAGGCCATGCTGCCCACGGACAGGTCAAACTCGTTGACGCTCATCACCAGCGTGGTGCCGAGCGAGATGATGACCAGCAGCGACATCTGCCGGGTGATGTTGATGAAGTTGCCCAGCGTACAAAAGGTATCGGGCCGGCAAAGGCTGAATACCAGCACGATCAGCGCCAGGGCCAGAATGGTCCCGCCGTTCTGCAGGAGTTTTTTTGCCCCGCTCATTGCGCCTCTCCCCTTTCCGTTTCCCGATAGCAGCACGCAAGCACCTGCTGCTGCGTCAGGTTCTCATTGTTCCATTTCTCAAGCGTACGGCCCCGGGACATGATCTGGACCGTATCCGCCACCTCCAGAAGCTCCTTCAGATCGGAGGAAACGTATAGGATGGCGGCGCCCTCGTCGGCCTTCCGCCGCAGGAGGCGGTGGATCTCGCCGCGGGTGGACACGTCCACCGCCTGCGTGGGCTCGTCGCACAGGAGCACCCTGGGCGCGGTGAGCAGCACGCGGGCAAAGATCACCTTCTGCTGGTTGCCGCCGGACAGCTCGATCATCCGCTGTCCGGGTCCGGTCAGCTTGATCTGCAGGGCGTCGATCTGCCCGTCCACGGCGGCGGCTTCCCGCCTGCGCCGGATCACGCCCCGGCGGGCAAAGGCGTCGATGCTGGAGAGCGTCACGTTCTCTCGGACGGTAAGCTCGGCCGCCATGGCCTTGCCCCGCCGGTCCTCCGGCACGAGCGCCATGCCTCTTTTCAGGGAAGCGTCCGGCGCGGGCCGGACATACTCCTTTCCCTCCAGCAGCACCGCGCCCTCCGCCATGGGGCGGCAGCCGAAGATGCACTCCAGCAGCTCCGTCCGCCCGCTTCCGCCCAGACCGAACAGGCCCAGTATCTCGCCGGAGCGGACGGTCAGGTCTCCCTGCTTGACAACGCCGTCGGCAGAGGAGACGTTTTTCGCCTCCAGCAGCACGGGGCCGAAGTCCCCGCCCCGCCGGGCCGATTGGATCTGAGCGTTGTCCGTCATGCTGGCGATCAGCTGCTCCCGGGTGACGTCTGCGGTGGAGAACGTCTCCACGCGCTCGCCGTTGCGAAGCACGGTGACCCGGTCGGTGAGAAGGAAGATCTCCTCCAGCCGGTGGGTCACGTACAGGATGGAGGTCCCCCGCTCCCGCAGCTCCCGCAGCAGGGCGAACAGCCGCTGCGCCTCCCGGTCCGTCAGGCTGGCGGTCGGTTCGTCCAGGATCAGCAGCCGGCAGGCGCCCATCATGGCGCGGACCAGCTCCAGCTCGGTCCGCTGCGGCGGGGACAGCTCCGCCGCCGTCTTTTTCAGGTCGAGGTCGATCCCCAGCGTCTCCATCACGCCGCGCACGCGGCGCTCCATGGCGGCCCAGTCGATCCGGCCCAGCCGCGTGGGATACTCCAGGCCCAGGTAGGCGTTCTCGATCCCGTCAAAGGTGGGGATCAGCGTCCGGTCCTGATGAATGACATGAATGCCCAGACGGCGGCTGTCCTCCGGCGTGTTGACGGCGACGGGGCCGCCGTCCCAGAGAAGGCGTCCCTCCCGCAGGCGGTAAACGCCGGTGAGCAGCTTGATCAGCGTGGACTTGCCGGCGCCGTTTTCCCCGACCAGGCCGTGGATCTCGCCGGGACGCAGGCCGAGGTTGACGTCCCGCAGGGCGTAGACGCCGTTGAATTCCTTGCTGACGTGTTCCATCTGAAGCAGCATGGCCGGGCCTCCTTGGTCAAAAAAGGGAATTTGCCGATTGGTATGGCAGCTGTTATTTTGCAAACTCGGCCGCGTTAGCGGGCGTGATCAGCGTCGCCTCCGCGTACATCTCGCCGGTCTGGATGGTCTCGCCGGCAAAGAGCTTGCCCATCTGCTCCACCACGATGTCCACCATGCCCTGGAAATTCTGCGCCACGGTGGCCTTCAGGTTCGTACCCTTCCGGATCAGCGAGACCGCCTGCTCATTGCCGTCCACGCCAACGATCAGGATCTCGTCGCGGCCGGCCTCCTGACAGGCCTGCGTCGCGCCGATGGCAGGCTCGTCCCAACCGCACCAGATCGCGGTGACGGAGCCCTTCTGCGGGTTGGCGAGCAGCAGGTTCTGCACGATGTCCTGCGCGTCGTTGATGGGCTGCTCGGCGGGCACGTGCTGCTCGGTGATCTCGGAAATGCCGCTCTTCTTCGCCAGAAGGTCGTCAAACGCCTCGCAGCGGCGGACCACGCCGGGGTGGGGCCGGTGCGTCAGGGCGATGACGGTGCCCTGGCCGCCCATCAGGTCGTCGAACAGGTAATTTACGATCAGCGCGCCCATCTGGTAATTGTCGCTGGTGGCGTTGACCTGCATCCCGTCGATGAAGCCGCTGTCCACGCCGAAAACGGGGATACCGGCGGCAAAGGCGTCCTTGAGCTGGTTCTGCACCTGCGTCGGGTCGGCACTGACGAGGACAATGGCGTCTGTCCCGGCGGCGGCAACGTCCTCGATGCGGCTCGCCAGCTCGCCGAAGTCGTTGGCGGTATCCACCACGGTGACGGCGGCGCCCAGCGCCTGCAGATCGTTCTGGAGATAGCCCACCATCTGGTTGGTGGTGACGGAGCTCATGTACGGGGTCATAACGGTGACGCGCTTGCCGTCGCAGGGGCCGCTTGCGGCCTTGTTCTCCGCGGCGGGAGCCGTAGCAGGCGCGGACGCGGGGGCGGGGGCGGGGGTGGACGCCGCCGTGCCGCCGCAGGCGGTCAGGGACAGCAGCATCGCAAGAACGAGCGAGAGAATGACGAGCTTCTTCATGGTTGTTTCCTCCTTAACGGTTTTTGTGTCCGTTGATCTATGAAAGGCGGTGCGGTCACGCCTGACGTACCGCGTCCTTCATTGCTTTCACGTACTCGCCCACGCGGGGCGCGGCGTCTTTGCCGTATTGGGCGACCAGCTTGACGATGGCGCTGCCCACGATGGCGCCGTCGGCAATACCGGCCATCTTTTTTGCCTGCTCCGGGGTGGATATCCCGAAACCGATAGCGCAGGGGATCTGCGTATTCTCGCGGACGACCCGGACGATCGCGTCCAGATCCGTGGTGATCTCCGTCCGCGTGCCGGTGACACCCAGGGACGAGACCACATACAGGAAGCCCTCCGCCTCCTTGGCGATCCCGGCGATGCGGTTCTCGGAGGTCGGCGCGACCAGAGAGATCATGTCGAGGCCGTACCGCCGGCAGGGCCCGGCAAACTCCTCCTTCTCCTCAAAGGGCACGTCCGGCAGAATCAGCCCGTCCATGCCCGCCGCGGCGGCCTTGGACAGAAAACGGTCCATGCCGTAGGAGAACACCACGTTGGCGTAGGTCATAAACACCATGGGGACGGTCACGTCCCGCCGCAGCTCCGCGACCATCGCAAAGATCTTGTCGGTGGTGGTCCCGGCGGCGAGCGCGCGCGCGTTGGCGGACTGGATGACCGGCCCCTCGGCGGTGGGATCGGAGAAGGGGATGCCCAGTTCGATCAGATCGGCTCCGGCGGCGGCCATGGCCCGCACGCTCTCTGCAGTGGTCTCCAGGTCCGGGTCCCCGCAGGTGATGAAGGCGATGAACGCCTTTCCCTTTGCAAAAGCATCCTTGATGCGGCTCATTCGGAAATGTCCTCCCCTCTGTAGCGGGCGATGGACGCGCAGTCCTTGTCGCCCCGTCCCGAGATGTTGACGACCACGATCTGATCGCGCCCCATCGTGGGCGCCAGCTTTCTGGCGTGGGCCACGGCGTGCGCCGATTCGATGGCCGGGATGATGCCCTCCAGCCGGCTCATGTACTCAAAGGCGTCCACCGCCTCCTCGTCCGTGACGGCCACGTATTCCGCGCGCCCCGTGTCGTGGAGCATGGCGTGCTCCGGGCCGATGCCCGGATAGTCGAGACCCGCGGAGATGGAGTACACCGGCGCGATCTGGCCGTATTCGTCCTGGCAGAAATAGCTCTTCATGCCGTGGAAGATGCCCAGGCGGCCGGTGGCGATCGTCGCGGCGGTCTCCGGCGTGTCCACGCCGCGCCCGGCGGCCTCGCACCCGATCAGGCGGACGGAGGAGTCGCCTATGAAGTGGTAGAACGCCCCGATGGCGTTGCTGCCGCCGCCGACGCAGGCGAGCACCGCGTCCGGCAGCCGCCCCTCCTTCTCCTGCAGCTGCGCCTTGATCTCGCGGGAGATGACCGCCTGAAAATCGCGCACGATCGTCGGGAACGGATGCGGACCCATCACGGAGCCCAGGCAGTAGTGCGTGTCCGCGATGCGAGAGGTCCACTCGCGCATCGCCTCGGACACCGCGTCCTTCAGCGTGGCGGTGCCAGTGGTCACCGGAACGACCGTCGCGCCCAGCAGGCGCATCCGGTAGACGTTCAGCGCCTGCCGGCGGGTGTCCTCCTCGCCCATGAAGACGACGCATTCCATCCCCATCAGCGCCGCCGCCGTGGCGGTGGCAACGCCGTGCTGGCCCGCGCCGGTCTCCGCGATCAGGCGCGTCTTGCCCATTTTTTTCGCCAGCAGCGCCTGCCCGAGCACGTTGTTGATCTTGTGCGCGCCGGTGTGGTTCAGGTCCTCCCGCTTGAGATAGATCTTCGCCCCGCCGAGGTCCTCCGTCATACGCCGGGCAAAATACAGCCGGGACGGACGCCCCGCATATTCGTTCAGGAGCTCATGAAGCTCCGCGTTGAAGCCCGGGTCTGCCTTGCAGCGGTCATAGGCCTCCTCCAGCTCGATGACCGCGTTCATCAGCGTTTCGGGCATATACTGCCCGCCGTGGATGCCGAATCTTCCCTTGCCCATAATTGCCCTCCTCGCAGAATTTTCCGTGAAAGCTCCGCTTCCACGTAAGATGCGTTTAGATCGCCATTTTCCTCGCCGCTGACGCGTCAACCGGGATGAAACCATCCATGCGCCTGCGTCACACGGAGGTTTGCAGCAAAAAAACGTCCTTGACGAGATTTCTCTCATCAAGGACGGTAAAAAACCGCGGTGCCACCTTGGTTCACAGCATACAGCCGCACGCTCAGCAGAGTACCAGCATACTCCCGGCTTGATAACGCGCGCCCTTCGCGTCGCGGGATACTGACGGCTCTCGCCGTGTTCGCCGCGCCCTCGATGACCCATTGTGACCGCCCGCTTCCGATCCGGCTCACAGCCCCCCGGACTCTCTGTGCGTGCGCTTCGGTCTTTACTCTCACCTCAACGGTTTAGTGGATTAAATTGCAGTTATCATACACTCCTTTTTCCCGTTTGTCAAGAAATATTTTCACAAAATTTTCGCAGCTTTTCACAGGTTTTCACAAAAGCGGTGAACCGCGCGCCGACAGGCTTGACGCGCCGGGAAAAATGATATATTCTACAGTTGCCCTGTACGGCAGGATCGTGTCGTATCAAAAAAAGCGGGAGGGATACACCTATGAACAACAAGCTATCGGTCAAGACTGTCGTCGCCATCGGCATCGGCGCGGCGCTGTTTTTCGTCTGCGGCCGCTTCATCGCCATTCCCAGCCCGGTGCCCAACACGAGCGTCACCATTCAATACGGCGTGCTTGCTTTCATGGCGGCCGTATTCGGCCCCATCGCCGGCGCGCTCATCGGTCTGATCGGCCATGCGCTCGTCGACGCCTCCTGGGGCTGGGGCATCTGGTGGAGCTGGGTCATCGCCTCCGCCGTGTTCGGCTGTCTGGTGGGCCTCGGCACGCGCAAGATGGCGCTCGCCGACGGCGTGTGCGGCAAGAAGGAGCTCATCCGCTTCAATCTTGTCCAGGTCGTCTGCCATGTGATCTGCTGGGGCGTCGTAGCGCCGGTGCTCGACATCCTGATCTACAACGAGCCGGTCGAAAAGCTGTTCACGCAGGGCCTCATGGCCGGCGTCGGCAACGCGGTGACGACCGCCGTCATCGGCAGCCTCCTCTGCGTCGCCTACGCCAGGGCAAAGCCGCAGAAGGGCAGCCTTGAAAAGGAAGACTGAGTTCTGCTATAATAAGGGTTGGCAAAATGCCGACCCTTTTCTTTTTGAGGAGCAGCGCCGTGAAAAAGCCCGTCATCGAACTGAATCACTTCACCTGGCAGTACAGCGCGCAGAAGGAGCCGACGCTGCACGACCTTTCCCTGACCGTCCGCGAGGGAGAACGGGTGCTCATCTGCGGCCCGTCCGGCTGCGGCAAGTCGACGCTGGCGCACTGTCTGAACGGCCTGATCCCCTTTTCCTACCGCGGCGAGATGCAGGGAAGCCTGAGGATCCTGGGAAAAGAGACCCGTGAGCTGAGCCTGTTCGACGTGTCGAAGATGGTCGGCACCGTCCTGCAGGACGCGGACGGGCAGTTTGTCGGGCTGACGGTGGCGGAAGACATCGCTTTCGCGCTGGAAAACGACGGCGTGGAGCAGAACGAGCTGAAACACAGGGTCGCCGGCGTGGCGGAGTTGGTTGACATAAAATCGCACCTCAGCCACGCGCCGAACGAGCTGTCGGGCGGCCAGAAGCAGCGCGTGTCGCTTGCGGGCGTCCTGGTGGACAACGTGCCCATCCTGCTCTTTGACGAGCCGCTCGCCAACCTCGACCCCGCTGCGGGCAAACAGGCCGTCGAGCTCATCGACGAGATCCAGCGCAAGACGCAGACCACGGTGCTCATCATCGAGCACCGGCTGGAGGACGTGCTGCACCGCGACGTCGACCGCGTCATTCTGATGCAGGATGGGCGCATCGTTGCGGACACGACGCCGGACGAGCTTCTCGCCTCGGACCTCCTGCGCGAGCAGGGCATCCGCGAGCCGCTCTATATCGCCGCGCTCCGTCACGCCGGCGTCGGGCTGCGGCCCGATATGAGTTTACATAACATCGAATCGCTGCGCCTGGACGAGGAGCAAAAAGCTGCGGTGCGCCGCTGGTTCCGGGAGACCCCGGGCGCGCCCGAGCCGCCCGAGGCGCCGGTGCTGCTGGAGGCAAAGGACGTCCGCTTCGCCTATGACAACGGGTTTGAGGCGCTGCGCGGCATTTCGGTGACGATCCGAAAGGGCGAGATGCTGGCCATCGTCGGTCGCAACGGCGCGGGGAAATCGACGTTTTCCAAGGTGGTCTGCGGCTTCGAGCGGCAGCAGGAGGGAACGCTTCGATTCGACGGCTTCGACCTCAGCGCGCTCACGATCAAGGAGCGCGCCGATCACATCGGCTATGTGATGCAGAACCCCAACCAGATGCTCTCGAAGGTGCAGATCTTCGACGAGGTGGCGCTGGGTCTCGTTACGCGCGGCGTCAGCGAGACGGAGCAGCGCAGGCGTGTGGAGGACGCGCTGCGCGTCTGCGGGCTGTATCCGTTCCGCAAGTGGCCGGTCTCGGCGCTGAGCTTCGGCCAGAAAAAGCGCGTGACGATCGCCTCGATCCTGGCGCTTGATCCGGAGATGATCATTCTCGACGAGCCGACGGCCGGACAGGATTTCCGCCGCTACACCGAGATCATGGAGTTCCTGCGCACGCTCAACGACCGCGGCGTCACGGTCGTGATGATCACGCACGACATGCACCTGATGCTGGAATACTGCCGCCGCGCGGTGGTGTTTGCGGACGGGCGAAAGATCGCGGACGCGAGCCCCGCCGACATCCTCACCGATCCGGCGGTCGTCGAACGCGCCAGTCTGCGGGAGACGAGCCTCTACGAGCTCGCCGTCCGCTGCGGCGTCGACGACCCGCGCGCCTTTGTGCAGCGCTTCATCGACCACGACAGGGAGGTGCGGGCGCATTGATCAACATCTTCAACTACATCGACCGCCCCTCCCCCGTCCACCGGCTCACCGGCGCTACGAAGCTGGTGTGCCTGCTGCTGTGGTCGCTCGCGTCCATGGTGACTTACGACACGCGCATCCTCGCGCTGATGCCGGCTGCGGCGATCGTGCTGTTTGCCGTATCAAAGATCAGATTTCGCGATGTCAGGGCCGTGTTCTGGGTCACGTTCGTATTCATGGTGCTCAACAACGTGATGGTCTATGTCTTCGCGCCGGAGCACGGCGTGAGCGTCTACGGTTCCCGCACGCTGCTCTTTACCATTGCGGGACGCTATACCGTCACGGCGGAGCAGCTCTTCTACCATCTGAATCTGGTGCTCAAATACTTCGCGTCCATCCCGCTGCTGCTGCTCTTCGTCTGCACCACCGACCCCAGCGAGTTTGCCGCCTCTCTCAACCGCATCGGCGTGAGCTACAAGGTATCCTACGCCGTGGCGCTGGCGCTGCGCTACATTCCCGACATCCAGCGCGCGTATCACGATATCGCGCAGTCGCAGCAGGCGCGCGGCATCGAGATGAGCAAAAAGGAATCCCTTGTCAGGCGCCTCAAGGCGGCGTCCGCGATCCTGATCCCGCTGATCCTGTCCAGCATGGACCGCATCGAGGTCATCTCGAACGCGATGGAGCTGCGCGGCTTCGGCAAAGGCAAAACGCGCACCTGGTACCGTGCCCGGCGCTTCCGCGCGGCGGATATCGTCTGCATGGCCGCCTGCGCGCTGCTGCTGATCGCGGCGATCCTGGACACCGTGCTGCGGGGCACGCGATACTACAACCCCTTCGTCTGATACTCAAATGAAAAGGGCGCGTTGCAGTCGTCGTTCTGCAACGCGCCCTCTTCAACAAGGTTCCCTGCGAGTGACCGCGCCGCCACTCTCTATCTTCCGCAGCGTTTCCCGCAGCACCGCATTCGCGTGCAGCCATACGCCGAGTTCACTGACGCAGGCGCTCATGCAGCTTTTTGATTGCGCACGGTCATAGACCTTTTGCGCGGCGCTCGGATCGTTGTAGTTCAGCCGGATAGAAAGCTCCTGAAACGACATCTCTTCCGTTTCCGAACAA
>JAEEGL012996224.1_pt1 | contig 11353 bp, 9 predicted proteins | sample 9134231 | NCBI WGS metagenome assembly JAEEGL01 (sample SAMN16246548, study PRJNA631951) | gut metagenome | biome: gut microbiome; feature: rumen; material: fiber-attached | host: Bos | place: Iran: Karaj | collected 2018-10
CACATTGAGGGCTTTTTTTATTGCCCTCTCTGAGTAAGACCTCTGCGGTCGCCTTTCGTCGATAAAGCCCCCTCGTGGTGGAAGTCATCGGATAGCAGCGAAACGGCGACCGCTCTTTTGTTGCCCAAACTTAAATGCTATCCGATATGCAACACACACAGAAGACAGCCGGACAGACGGCACCGAGAACACTGGTAATCATCCGCGATTGCCATTCAAAGCATAACATCGTAGTAACCGCCAACAGCGACCGCGAAGAGGAAAGGGTCAGGCTTCGCGCCATGAGCAAAGGCTTCCTGGTGGCCTTGCGTAAGCCTCGCCCACAGGAACCCGTCGCGACAGCCTCAGCTCCGTCAACGAGTGCATGGCGCAAACCCGCCGCCATTGCCGAACGCCCGCGCCCGAAGCTCTTCGGTGCCTTCAGCCTCACCCTCACCGCAAGCGCTATGGAAGGAGGTGGGAGATGAAGACACGCATCATCGACTCGGAGAAAAGGAAGGCTTTCGAGCGAAGCTGGAAGCGCGACCAATACCGCCATCCGCAGGGCGACATCGCCAAGTTTAACGCCTGCTTCTTCGCCAATGCCTTTGTCCGCGAACTGGAAGGCGAAAATGGTGCAAGTCTTAATGTTGACCGCTGCTTCCTTGATTTCGACCAGTGCAGCGGCTGCGGCCACCACCAGGACTGCGCCCTGCGCCGCCTGCGCATCAGCATCATCAACGCCATCGACTTCAGCACGAAGCACTACAGGAAGCAATTCAAGAAAGGAGGTGAGGTATGAACAAGACGATGATAAGCGACATCCCGACCCTCGAAAGATGGGTGGGAGACGGTGAAGATAGCGACAATCTTGCAAAAGCATTGGTTGAGGACTTGAAAGACTGCATTGGCGACCTCCAATTGCTGACATTCAACTTCGCTTCTGATTCAGAAGAATTCGAAATTCTGAACCGAAGCTGCCGTTTAGTGGCAAGAGTTGTTCGCGACATCAAAAACATCAACTGCGAAGCAAAAGCAGCAGAAATCATCAGTGCAGCCGGACTGAAGACAAAGAAAGGAGGTGCGCTATGACACGCCTTGAAATCATCACCCGCCTTTGCGAAATGGCAGCGGAACTGGCAGACCTCGAACAACAGGCACAAGATCCAGATGTCAAGTTCGGCGTTTCCAGCATCGAGGAAGAGATGCAAAAGACCTTGCGCGAATTGCAGGGCGAATCGTAAGCAATTCGCAATACTCCACCAAAGGCCTCGCAACCGTGTTGCGGGGCTTTTTTTTGTCACTTGTGCCCAATCCGGATAGGGTAATTTCGCAACAAACCAAAAACCCTATTTATGGCAAAGAACACTCAGGAAGCCGAAGTAATTGTGACACTGAACGGCCAAGCCGCCAAACGTGCCATCAAGGAGATGGAGCAAGAATACGAGCGACTGACAAAAGCAGCCCTCGAAGCCCACAAGGCGGGCAACGACGCGCTTGGAAAAGAACTCGATGCCCAGGCCGAAAAACTGACCCGTGACATCCAGATAACCCGCCGAGAAACGAAGAAGTTTGCCGACATTATGAAGAATATCAACGGCGCAAGCCTCAAGGAACTGCGAAGCGCGGCCAAGCAGCTGCAGTCGGAAATCAACAAGTTGACGCCAGGCACCAAACAGTTCATCGAGAAGTCAAAGCAGTTGAAGGAAGTGAATACACGCATCCGACAGCTGACAAATGAGTTCAAGGGACTGGTGGAAGAGGAAAAACGCGCCGCTTTCTCGCTGAAGGGCTTGGCTGAAGGATTCAACAGATATTTCGGCATGGTGACTGCCGGCATAGCCGCCATCACCGGCATTTCGATGGCCTTCCGCAAGGCAGCACAAGATGCCGCTGCATTGGACGACATCTACGCCGACGTGATGAAAACCACGGGCTTGCTTCATGAGCAGGTGGCCGAACTCGATAAGGAGCTGATGAGGATAGACACCCGAACCAGTCGTGAGCAGCTGCTGCTCCTTGCCCGTGATGCCGGAAAGCTTGGTATCACCGGCAAGGAAAACATCCTTGGCTTTGTCCGTGCTGCCGACCAGATACAGGTGGCCTTGGGTGAAGACCTGGGCGAAGGTGCCATCCGCAATCTGGGCAAGATTGCCGATGTGCTTGGCTACACCTCTTCATTGGGCATTGAGAAATCATTACTCAGTATCGGCTCGGCCATCAATGCCGTTGGCCAGGCATCCACCGCCAGCGAGTCCTATCTGGTGGACTTCACACAGCGCATGGCGGGCGTGGCCGCACAGACGGGAATCAGCGCGGCCAACATCATCGGCTTCGCCTCCGGATTGGACCAGTCGGCCATGAAGGTTGAAATGGCCAGCACGGCCTTCCAAAAATTCCTGATGAAACTCTACGAGGATCCTGCCAAGTTTGCCGCCTACGCCAACTTGGAGGTCGGGAAGTTTACGGATCTGCTGAAAAACGATGCCAACCAAGCCGTCATCACCATCCTGAAGGCCTTGAAAGACCAGGACGGTTTCGCTTCGTTGGTACCAATTTTCAAAGACATGGGCCTCGATGGCGCCAGAGCCGTCAGCGTGTTGGCAGCCATGGCCACCAACATCAACGCCGTGACTGATGCACAAGCCTTGGCCAATGAAGAGTTTGCCAAGGCGACCTCGGTCACTGAAGAATACAACACCAAGAACAACAACCTGCAGGCTCAGTTGGAGAAAGCCCGTAAGGAGTTCCAGAACGCCAGCATCACCTTGGGGCAAAGCCTCAATCCCATCATGTTGAAGTCGACCAAGGCAACGACCTATTTAATCAAGGCTTTGGTGCAATACGGAAAGGAAATCAAGGCCGTCCTAATCACCTTGGCGGCATTGACTATTGCCGTGAAAGCAAGCACGATTGCACATGCTGCCTATCACGCAGTAGTCAAAGGCATTACGGCAATTCAAGGTACTTTTACGGTAGCCATAAAAGCAGCTTCCTATGCCATCAACATTATGCGAGGACGAACGGTGGCTGCCACCAAGGCCTATCTGGCCATGAAAGCAGCCATGAGTACCTCGGTGTTCGGGGCCATCGCCACAGCTGCAAGTGCTTTGGTGGTGGTCATCACCCGCCTTATCAACAAGGAGAAGGAAGCGGCCAACGCCATGACCTATGTCCAAAGCGTCGAAAAGAAGGTGGTCGAGACCTATGCCGAAGAGGAAGCGAAAGTAAGAACCTTGCACGCTATTGTCAAGGACAATAACATCGCATTGGATCAACGCAGGAAAGCGTTGAAGGAACTTCAGGAAATCGTGCCTGAATACCATGCCAGCCTTGACAAAGAAGGCAAGCTGATTGAAGGCAACACGGTTTTCTTGGATAAGTATATCGAAAAGCTCCGTGAGGCGACCCGTTGGCAGGTGTATAAGGATGAGTGGCAAGACTTGGAAACCCAGTTAGTCAACATCCAAGACAAAATCGCTGAAGCCCGTCAGAAAGCCCAAGAGGAGCTGACTCGAAACGGAGGCAATGCAACGGAGAAAACCACCATGATTGTTGATACATGGGGTGGAGGTTCAAAGGTAGAGGAAACATACACTGAATACGGCAAACTGATGAGGACGGTCCGATTCTATGAAGAGCAAGAGAATGAGATTCTCGGCAAGCAGGAGCAAATCAGAGGCCGTATGGCACAACTTACCCGTGACGAAACGCGGGAGTTGTCGGCAATGGAAAAGGAAATCCAAGCCGTTGAACAAAAATACGAGCTTTTATTCAACGAGGCAAAGAACGCCTATGTCGGTGCACCGGCAGAGGGGATGAAGGCACTTGGCAAACTCCAGGAAGAGATGAATGCCGAAATCGCAGCCATTCGCAAGAAATATGCCCAACCTGAGAATCCAGAAGGCGGCGGTGGTGGTGGCGGCGGTAGTGGTCTCTCCGACAAAGAAGCCAAGAAAGCCTTTGACAAGGAAATCGCGCTGTTGGAGCAAAACATGCGCGAAGAAGAGATTATCCTGAAGCAAAGTCTGATGAATCGTGAGATTACTCAGGCGGAATACAACGCCCGTATGAATCTGCTCACGATGAAATCCCTGCAGGAGCGTATCAACATCGCCAAGAAATACGGTCAGGACTACACTAAATATGCTTCTCAATTGCTCGATGAGCAAATCAAACTCTTAGGCGAAAGCATGGAGGAAATAGAGGAAACGATGTCTTATATGCCCACAACTCCGAAAACTGGTGCTATTGTTGACCCGAGAGCCAACGAACAGTTTTGGGAGGAGATTTACAAAAAGCGCGATGACATTGTTTCCCGGATCCAGGACAAATCTCTGAAAAAGGAGTATGATCTTGAAATGAGGTGGATTGAGAAGCTTCACGAACAGGAGCTTCTTTCTGAAACGGAGTTCCAAAAGGCGAAATTTGAGGTCAAACTGAGATATGCCCAGCAATACACAGAGAAGGCCAACAACCTTATGGAACTGGCTTCCAATTTCGTGACCGCTCTGAAGGAAGCCGAATCCGCCAAACTGGAAGCCCAGTACCAGGCTGACTTGACCGCTGCCGGTGATAACGCCGAAAAGCGTGAACAAATCGAAGCCGACTATGAGCAGAAGAAGCTCGATCTTCAAAAGAAGTATGCCGACGTCGATATGGCCATCAACATCGCCAAGGCCATCGCCTCAGGCGCATTGGCCGCCGTGGAAGCCTTTGCCGCTGCGGGTGGCAACCCCATACTGGGTGCCGTTTTCGCTGCCTTGATAGCCGTAACCACTGCCGCAGAGGTGGCTTCAATTATAGCCCAACGCAACGCCATCAAGAACATGAGCGTCAACAGCAGCGGTTCCTCTTCGGCACCGAAGACCGGCAACCGCACCATGACCGGCTACAGCGAAGGCGGCGAAACCCCGTGGGCTCCTTCCGACAATACGCCGGTGGGCATCGTCCATGCCAACGAGTATGTGATTCCCGCCTGGATGAAGAGAAGGGAACCAGTGCTGATCTCCAACCTCGAACGCTACCGCAAGGCCGGTAGCCACGGCAGAAGCGGCTCTCCAAGTCGCGGCTTCATCGATGGAGGCGACACAGGTTCCGGCGCTTTCGGCATGAAAGACGGACACACTGACCATGGTGCCGACATGTACACCATCGTCCGTGCCGCCGTGGTGGATTCCTTCGAAAGCGGTGCCGTGCGCATTGTGCTGGTGAGGAAAGACATCTCTGAAATTGACAATCAAGATTCCCGACTCAAAAAACAAACTTCAAGATGGAACTCGTAACTGAAAACGGAAAACTCGACCTGCACCGCGGCTTTTCTCTGAATATGGAACGCACCAACCCGCTCCTTTCGGGCGAGGGCGACGCCAGCGTCCCGGCTACGCTGCCTTCCTCATCAAGGAACCTGGCGGCACTCGGTCATCGGGAGAGGATTGATCGTGCCAACCGATATACAAACAAGGTGGATGCCATCCTTCAGGTGGGTCCAGTGCAGAAACGCGGACAGTTGGTCATCGATACCATGCACCGCCATGATGGAATAGAAGCGAGCTTTGCCATCGACAGCAGCGACCTCTACGTGAAATCGAAGTCGAAGACGCTGAAGGAGATCTTCGCTGATGCCGTTAATGGAGCCGTCAACCATGAGGATTTCGGCACTATGGCCGCTGCCATGACCAGGATGCAAGCCATATATGGTGGCAACGACACCTACGACTACACCATTTTCCCTGTGGCCATCGCAAAATACGAGACAGAGAGCAACGGCACAAAGACAGAGCATTATCAGTACAACAATGAAGATGATGGCTCGCATAACTTGAAGTACCTGGCGCGTACCGTGCATGAAGGCGATGTCCTCATGAGCGTTCCAGCCGGTTACGGCATTGCGCCCTTCCTGAAGCTGCACCGTTTGTTGGCTCGTTTGTTTGAGGCGATGGGCTACACGGTGGTTTCAAACTGCTTCGCCGAAACGCCTTTTTCCAACCTGACCATCGTGCACAACTGCTCCGACTGCCTTTGCAACCCGACCGTCACCTTATATTATAAGGATATGGCGCCGAGTTGCACCATGAGTGAGTTCCTTGAATGGTTGTTGGCCAAGTTCCACGCCCAACCGGTGGTGAACAGCGAGACCAAACAGGTGAAAATCGTACTGATGGAAGATATGCTTGGCGCATCAACCGACATCGATATCAGCGGCAAAGTGGAAGGCGAATTCTCCGTCCAGCTCAATCCCACGAAGCGCATAGTGCTGACCCCGACCAACAGCATCGAAGGCACTGAACCTGCCGCCGAGAGCTTCGAGGAACTGGTGGCCAGGTATGGAGGATTCGTGGAAGTGGATGAGGATGGGTATGATTCTCTTGAAGGAGATAACCCGGTCTGCAACGATTGCCTTGTGCTTCGGAAGACCACAGGACAATTCTACTCCCTCAACTACGACATCTCAACGAATTTGCAGAAGCGCGAGCTAAAAGGCACCAACCATTTCGTCTACGACAGGAAAAACAGTGACGAGACGGAGGATTTCAGCCAGAACGACGTGATGCCGCTGATGTTGTCTGGTGTAGAACGCAAGAGAGAGGTTTGCCCTTTCATCGGCGAAAGGCTGCATTACCATACCTCATACGAGGGCAAGAAAGAAGACGACAAACAGGACATCATTGTCGTGCAAAAGGTGTACAATAGCCTTTTTGCTAACCCAACCACCGGCACCACGCAGAAATACATCCCTTATGCTGTAGCGCAATCAGGCTCAAACGGCATGGAACTCGACCTTGGCTTGACCAATTTTATGGCTTACAGGTACTTTTGGTATGCTTACAATAATCTTCTGCTGAACAACCTGACGCGGCTGAAAGGTAGGGTAGACTACGACTTGGGCGAGTTTCTCGGCATAGACATGAGCCGTCCGAAATTCTGCAACGGGCAAAAGCTGATTCCTGTTTCAGCTTCGGCAGTCTTGGGTGACCATTTTGGATTGAGCGATACCGAGTTCCTGTTGGTGAAGTCCTTCGTTGATGGCGTTTACGACACTGAAATTGAGCCTATACAAGGCAATGGGTTAAAGTGGAGTGCGTCCGACAACGTGGAAGATATCGCCCGCGAGCTATATGCCAACGAAATCGCCCTGCCCAATGGTGCTACTCAATATGTAAGTTATGAGTTCTCATTGAATGAAAGCTTATCACCTGGAATGCCGTCATACCTTAACGAAGTCAGGACTGTATCAGTGCAAGCGAGTATTACTATTCATTACAGAGAGAGAGAGATAGATGGCGGTCAAGTCCATTGGACAAACGAATTCGAAATCTTCAACAACCAAACCGTCACCTTCACATTCACGGCGATACAAGCATGATTTTGTCACTCGATAGGAATAATCCGATAATAACTTTATAACCATCATGAGCGTAATAGTATCACAAACACATAGGCCAACAACAAACGCGTTTTATGCAAAAAACACTGTGCCTGCCGTTGAAATTACAGCCACAGAAAATGTCGTCGCGGATTTACGATATTGGTCTTTCACTGACCGAGAGAATGCGGATTGGGGTGATGCCGACATCGTTTTCCAAGGCTCATACGCACCTGATTACCTTGGTGAGATACATCTTGATTTCAACGAACTTTATGCTGCGTATTTGAAGACAAGCATTCCCGCTAACGGCACAAGCTATAACCAAGAAAACAACATAGGCGTGTTCCATCTCACGCTGATTGGTAGTGTTTCCGGGTCTATCGTTGTTAATCCATCTTTGACTTGGTATGTCTGCAATGCAAAGTTGAAATCATCCACAGCCTTCCAAGTCTGGTCGCAGTCAAACTTCCTCACCAACCAGCCGATAGAACGACCGACCAACTACGAGGCGAAAGAATGGCTGACCTATCTGGATCTCGTCGGCGACTACAACGTCATCGGTCGTTTCTATCCGAAAGAGGGCGGATTGGTGGATTGCATCGTTCGTTCCGATGAAGCCATAGGTTGCTATAGCGTCGATGTGAGTTATGCTCTACTTATTCCCATGGTGGCACGCCTTCCTCACCAACTGAAAGGCTACTATGATATCATTCTCATGGATGGCAACCTTCAGGAGATTTGCCGCCAACGCTATATCTACGAGGAACGCACAGGCCGCGAGCATTACTTCCTCTTCGTGAATGCCTTGGGCGGCATCGACACGTTGATCTGTAATGGCGCAAACGTACTGCAGCCGGAAGTGACCCACAACATAGGCCGCTTCGGAAGACAGTACAAAGCCCTTGACGACACGGAAGATTACAGGCACTGGCAGCAAGACACGGGGTTGCTGCCGCACCGCTGGCGCAACTGGATCCATGACCTGCTGTCGTCGAAACAGGCGGCCTGTAGATACAACCAGGAGGACGACACGATGAATCCTATCGTGGTTGACGAGTCAGAAATCGGCATGAGCGATGCAGGCCAACTGGCATCCGCGACATTCGGCTACATGATGACAGAGGTCGATAATGTGATGGCCGACACCGAACGCGCACTTGAACGCAGCAGCCTTCACGCCTCTGTTGCCGAACAGGCAGAAGACTTGCACGATGAAACCGCACAAGTCGTCCTTGTCTTCGATGACGATGGCAACGGAGGGTCTGAAACGAAGGAAGTCGAAATTGCAGCCTCAAAACTCTATGTGGAGTTTGAACCGACCAAATCGACTACCATTTACTACGCTATCGATGGGAAACTGGTCGGCGACTTCGACCCGTCAGAAGACACCAGCCCCATCATCATCTCCAAAGATGAAAAGAGCACAATACAGTTCTCTTCCCAAGACTTTGTGCTCGGACAAGTGGTAGTCAGTTATTATCCAGTAACCATCAAAGCATTAAACCATGGCACGAATTCTTAAAGCAGTCGATTGGTATGTTCACCTGGCAATGATAGTCTCTATCGGGCTTGGTATTGCGGCCTTCTGCATTCCGCCTTATGCTGTGATAGACCGAAGCATCTTGGCGTTCATAGCGGAGATAACGGGTGCGGCTGCCTTGCTTACCTTCCTCGTTAAGCTGCCAGAATATATTGAAAAAGGAGCCACGGCGAAATTCCAACGCGGCAACACCTCTATCGAGGTCGGTGGCAAGAGCCATCACAACCGAGACGAAATCATTAACGAAAACGAGAACCCAGAAGAAATTGAAGAGACATGAGACCAGAAGAAATTACAGCAGGCGACACCTTCCCAATCTCCTACAAGCATAAACAAGACGGTGTGCTGACAGACCTTCCTGAAGGCTACGACCTTCTGTTTGGTTTGCACCAGGAAGGAAGCTCAAAAGTGACTATCTACAGCTATCGGAACGGCGAAATCGAAAACCCAGACAAAGGCGTTTACGTCAAGCGCATCGACCACGAGCTGTCGAAATCGCTTTCAGGGACAATCGTCATCGAAATGGTGATCTATAGCCGCGATGGTTCCGTGGTGCTGCATTGCGGCAAGCCCGTGAAAGTCGAAGTCCATCAAAGCTTCATGAATGAATATCTGGACATCGAATGATTGATTGCATCGAAATAGAGACCAACCCATGGCAGAACGAAATCGAGATTGGGGAAGCCGAAGCATTGGAGTTGACCATAGAGTCGGGCTTCGACATCGAACTGGAAGCCGAGCCGTCTGACGGGTCCGAAATCCACCTGGTTATCGCCGACATCGTTGACGAGTCGGAAGCCGATAACACGGCGTATGATTTCGAGACAGAGTTTTCCGCTGCCCCCAAGACCCTTGTGTATGTCGGTCCCGTGCTGCCCACCGTGGAAGTGGAATGGAGCACGGATGCCTGGTTCCATTCGGACGCTTGGTTTAGAAGTGAAGCATGGTAAACAATAAAAATCTACAGCAATGGCAAAGAAAATCAAAATACAAGGTACAGGACACCTGCATAGCATTACAGATCCATGGGGTGGGGTGAATGACACCGACCACGAAATTGAGGTGTATGGTACCATAGTCCCGGCCGGTGCGGAATGGGGCATGAATCGTGATGAAGTGGAACGCTTCATGAAGGAGTGTTTCGGCAAAAAGAAGGCGGGTGCCATCCACAATACCACAACAAGGCAACAGGACAACTTTAAGCACACATGGGGCTTTGCCACTGAGGCCGACAAAGAAACTTATCTTGCAGCCTTGGACGCACTGGAAGAAGGTGAGACCCTCGATGAAGAGACGGCCGCCCTGCGCATATTCGACGAACCTATCCCCATCAACGAGGAACAGGGCGTGAACTATTCGGCAAGGCTGACGACCAGCATCGTTGACACCACAGCTGCCATTGCAGTGACTGAGCCGGTGCTTGATGTGCCGTTACGCTTCTGCGGCGTGGTGAATGACAATGGCACCGTCGACAATGTTGGTGTGAACGGCACGATAAACATTTGGCGGTCGGTCAACGGAGTAGACTGGGGCAACCCCATCGGCTCACAACAGCTGCCGTCGCGCAATCTCGACTATGAAGGCTATGACAGCGTGAGCATCGGGCAATACCTTCAGGAGGGCGAATACCAGTACCGTTTCCAAGCCTCGTTCCAATATGAGGATTCGGAAGGTGTAACGAGAACAGCCTATTCCACTTACATCACCCTTCAGCGCGTGGTCTACTCCAACATGCGCCTGACCTTCGCGGCACAATGGCAGCGTCCGTTCAGCGGCGACAAGGTGAATGTGGGCTTCTATATCCAAGGCTACGGACAGATGTTCCTCTACGTGACCTGCGACGGCGTTACGGTGGTGAACGAACTGGCCGTGACCACCTCAACCGAAATCCCGCAAGATGTGGAAATCAGCGATGCCAACCTGCTGACCAACGGAGTACACACCCTCAGGGCTTGGCTGGTGCCAGCCGCCGACGCGTCCGTACAGAGCGAGGCGGTGGAGGCACAGTTCCTCTACTTCGACGAAACCACCGCCACGGAGCAAGAGAAAGCCAGGACATATATCATGGTGAACGGGATCATCGACACGGTGCAGCCATACGTGGAAACCACACTGATGCAGTACGCGGTCTATAAATACGGAGCCGAAACCGTTCCCCTCGGCATCAGACTCACCAATTCCGGAAGGACGGAAACCTACCTGAGCCATGATCTTGGCAATGTGCCGGTGGGTGAGGTGCATACCTACCAGAACGCACTGAAGATCCCGCAAGGCATCACCACGGCATACCTGTATTTTTCAGTCGAAGGTGTCATCCAAACGGGGCAATACTGGCCATTGGCCGTTGACCAGTCCATTGACTACAATCCCACGCCGATGAACTCCGACGGGTTCTATTTCGACCCATCCGTCAGGTCGAACAATGAAGACCATCCCGAAACAGTCATCAATGCCAGGACAGGGCA
>JAEEGL013383338.1_pt1 | contig 11353 bp, 7 predicted proteins | sample 9134231 | NCBI WGS metagenome assembly JAEEGL01 (sample SAMN16246548, study PRJNA631951) | gut metagenome | biome: gut microbiome; feature: rumen; material: fiber-attached | host: Bos | place: Iran: Karaj | collected 2018-10
ACGCCGCCATCGAGGCGATGCCGAACTGCGGCGTGGCACAACTCAACCAGTATATGGGTGAAGCATTCTTCCTCCGTGCCTGGTATTACTACGAACTCGCTTCGATGTTCGGTAACATCCCTTGCCCGGTTACTTCGCAGGCCGACCCCACCCAGCCGCAGATCAGCGGTGAAGCGCTCTGGGGCCAGATCATCGAAGACTGCAAGATCGCTGCCGACATCATGCCCGCCAAGCAGGCTATCGGCGACGGCCACGTCGACAAATATTGCGCTGAAGCCCTTCTGGGTCGCGCCTATCTCTTCGCTTCCGGCTTCTATGGCCTGAGCGAAATCACGCTCCCCGCATACGAGAACGAGGCCATCGGCGTCAGCATCGCCGAAGGCACCAAGATTTCCAAGGCTGAAGTCGGCGCTTACATCACCGACTGTGTGAACAACTCCGGTTACACCCTGGTCAACGACTACCACAACCTCTGGGCTTACACCAACCGTTGCACCATCAACGATGAGAAGAACCCTTGGTACGGAAAAGGTTACAAATGGGTAGAAGATGACGGGGCCCGCAACCCGGAAGCCATGTTCATCATCAAATTCAACACCCAGCCGTCCTGGAGCACTACCATCGGTTACTCCAACCAGACCGCCCTCTTCCTCGGTGTCCGTGGCCAGAGCCTCGACAACGGTGAATGTCTCCCGTTCGGTGTGGGCTGGGGTATGTGCCCGGTCAACCCGTCGCTGGTTTCCGACTGGAAGGCCCTCGAACCGAACGACGCCCGCCTGGACGCCTCCATCATCCCGGTGGAGAACTTCAGCGGTACCTATGTGTTCGGCGGTGACTCCAACATCCAGGAGAGTGGTTTCTACCAGACCAAGATTATGCCCGTGATGGCGTGGAGCGAAGCGAACGGCAAGTATATGAAGAGCTTCACCAACGTGATGTTCCCCGACCTGACCTGGTCAAGCGGCAACGAAGACAACTTCCAGCTCAACAGTGTGAACGACATGGTTATGATCCGTTTCGCCGAAGTACTGCTGATGGATGCCGAAATCAACGGCAACCAGGCTTCCTTCGACAAGGTCCGTGCCCGCGCCGGTCTGCCCAGCAAGCCGCTCAACGACGAGAACCTTCGCAATGAGCGCCGCTGGGAGCTCGCCTTCGAAGGCGTCCGCTTCAACGATTTGCGCCGCTACGGCGAGAGCTATGCCGTCAGCGCCCTCGACAAACAGGAAGGCGTGAAAGTGTGGAACAACGGTGTGGAAGGCTCGAACAATGCCTCCAAGTACAATGGTGGCTACGGCAACCGCTACACCGCTACCAAGGGCTTCGTATCTATCCCGAGCAGCCAGATTTCCCTCTCCGCCGGTGCTGGCGAAGAGTATAAGTTCGTCCAGAATGAAGGCTGGGGTTCCCAGTTTGACTTCCCGGGCTGGTAGCAGACTCATACCTATTAGAAATGATTCAAGTTATGAAGAAAATATTCTATCTCTCGATTCTCGCTCTGGCAGGTGTGATGCTGGTTTCCTGCGAACCCGTGATCATCAAAGGTCCCGAGGCGGGTACGCCCATCTCATCCGGAGAGCTCCAGAGTGCCTTCACCATCGTCGGACAGTATGCTGACGCTGCCTGCACGCAGCCGATGTCCGATGGTAACTACATCAAGTACACCACGAACCCTTCACAGACCGTTCAGGTGTTCAACTACAAATCCGATGGTTCCAAGAATGTCCTGGCTACCGGTGCTTCCGGCGTGTTCAACATCACGCCGCGCCGCGGTGCTGATTCCAACCAGCCTTTCGGCGTTTCCACCATCAACCAGGACGCTTCCTTGGTCTTCTTCGAGAGTTCGGTCAATGTGTACGTCCCGGCCGACCTCGATCCGGCCGTGAAAGTCCTCACCGGTGAATCCGGTTCCAAGGCCTGGAAGTGGAACCCCATGAACGGATCTACCTGGGGCAATGCCGGTTATATCGGCGATGCCGGTCACGGCGCCAATGTGGCAGCGGGCGAAATCCCGGGCCTGTGGTGGGGATGCCTGCCCGAGCAGCTGGAAACCGAACAGATCCAGCACGCTGGCGGCACGGTGTACGGCTACGGCGATCCGAACGCCTATATGATTTTCAATGAGGATATGGAGTGCATCTCCTACAAGGCCGACGGTACCCAGATTGCCAAAGGTTCCTTCTCCCTCAACAACTACGATCCGGAATGCACCGACGGTTATCACTACGGTACACTGGTCACCACCGACGCCCCGATCCTCTTCCCGTTCATCATCAACACGGGCGGAAAACGCGCCAACGAGTTCGACGTGGTCTATGTCGACCCGAACAACCTCTCGCTCATCTGTGCCAACGGCCAGGGAGCCTGGAGTTGGGGTGAGTGCACCTGGTGGCGCTTCAAGAACGCCTCCGATCCGGACGCAGCCCTCGCCGGCAGCGGTGAGCGCGCCTGGACCTACTACCCGATCGATGGCTCTACCTGGGGCAACGCCGGTTATATCGGTGATCCGGGGCACGGCGCCAACCTGGCAGCGGGCGAAATCCCGGGCCTGTGGTGGGGATGCTTGCCCGAGCAGCTGGAAACCGAACAGATCCAGCACTCCGGTGGCGTGGCATACGGCTACGGCAGCAGTGACGCCTACATGGTGTTCAACAGCGTAGACGGTATTGTCACCTCCTATGATCAGGACGGCAAGCAGATCGCTTCGTCTCCTTATTCGGTAGAGAACTTCAGTTGGAACAGCGGCGCCTACAAGATGGGCGACCTGGTCACGGCTGGCGGTTCCGGCATTCTGTGGCCGTTCATCATCAACACGGGCGGCACCGTAGCAGACAACTACGAGATTGTCTATATGGACGGTAATCTGCTGACCCTGATTTGCGCCAACGGACAGGCTGCCTGGAGTTGGGGCGAATGCACGTGGTGGAGATTCCAGCCCGTCAGATAAAACAAACTGACTTTCAGTAAAGCAGCCGCTTACGGGCGGCTGCTTTTTTAACGATGAATCAATTGTATCGGATTTTGGCAAGCAGTCTGCTGGGCGTGACCGTATTCATCTTCTGGATGTGGCTTTTCCCGCAGGACCTCTCCTATCAGGAGCAGAACCAACTTTTCCTGTTTACCTGGGACTACCTGGCAGAACGTCTGGCTCTGCCCGGCGGCCCGGCAGACTGGTTGTCGGAATTCCTGGTACAGTTTTTCTATTTACGGGCAGCCGGCGCCTTGATTCTGGCCCTGATGGCTGTCCTGCTTCAGCAGCTGGTCTGGAGAGCCGCCCGGCCGGCCGGAGAGAACGGCCGGCGCTGCTTCTATGCGCTTTCCTTCATCCCCTCCCTGCTGATGCTCGTCTACCAGGGTGATGTGGAAGTGCTTATCAGCTATCCCGTGGCACTGATTCTGGCCCTGGCGTTCTGTCCGGTAATGACACGTGCCCGCTGGCACCGCCTGTGGCTCATCCCTCTGGGCTGGTGGATCGCCGGACCTGTGATCATCGTGCCCATCCTGATCTCGGTCATCCGCGGCCGGAGAGGGGAAGACCTGCTGATGCTGGTCTATACCGCAGGCGTCTATTTTGCCGGATACCGGCTTCTCGCCTCTCAGTATCCGGCCCGTGACGCCTTCTTCGGGATCAATTACTACCGGCTGGTGGAATCTCTCCCGGCCTTGCAAATCATCATTCCTGTCGTTACCCTGCTGGTCATCCTGCTCTGCGGCCTGCCCTTCCGTCTGCGCCGCCCCGGCATCTGGGCCTTGCCCTCCCTCCTTCTTCTGGGCCTTGGCACCTGGGCCGGCGTACACCATACTTACAATAAGGATACCCACGAAGTACTGGCCTACGACTGGCTGATCCGGCACGAACGCTATGCCGATGTCATCAGCCGGGCCGAAAAGTACCAGCCCCGCAATCCAGTGAGCGCCTGCTCGGTCAATTTCTGCCTGTTTATGAACGGGCAGCTCGAAACCCGCCTGACAGATTTCTACCAGTGTGGGACCGAAGGGCTCATCCTGCCCAGCATCCGTGACAATATGTCGGACATCACTTCGGCCGAAGCGCTCTGGATGATGGGTATGCCCAACATCACGCTGCAGTATTTCTTCGACGTGCAGGAATCCATCCAGAACGGCCGCAAGAGCGGTCGTTTCATGAGTCGGATTGCCGAGTGCAACATCGTCAACGGCTGGTACGACCGAGCCGAAAAATACCTGGACATTCTCTCACACAGCCTTTTCTACCGTCAATGGGCGCTGGGACGTAAAGCGTTGATCCAAAGCGAAGAAAACCTTGCCTCCGATCCCGTGTACGCCTACATCCGCAGCGTACGTTTCCAGGACGATTTCATCACTTTCTACGACGGACTCGACCTGATGATGGCCATTCTCTACAACCAGAATAAAAACAACTTTATGGCGGCCCAGTACTATACGGTCTGGCAACGCCTCAAACAGATGGAGGGCCGGTGATGAAAAGATGCCTGTACTTCCTTTTGCCGCTCCTCCTGCTGGTCTCCTGCGCTCAGCAGACCGAATTTGTGGAAGAACTGCCTGCCATCTATCCCGATTACATCGGAGTGACGATCCCCGCCGGCATCGCTCCCCTGAACTTCAACCTGCCGGAAGAATATGACCGCGTGTTCGTCCGCGTCACCGGTAACAACGGCGGCGAAATCAAGACCCGCGGCCGCTGGGCCGACTTCCCCGTCAAGGCCTGGCGACGCCTGACGGAACGGAATGCCGGTGACACCCTGCATTTCACCGTGCTGGGCAAAAAAGACGGCCGTTGGATCCAATGGCGAGATTTCATCGTCTATGTCAGCGACATACCCTTGACAGACTACGGCGTTACCTACCGGAAGATTGCGCCGGGTTACACCACATACAGCACTATCGGCATCTATCAGCGCGACATCCATACGTTCCAGGAGGAACCCATCATAGAAAGCACCCTCACCCCGGGCCAATGCATGAACTGCCATACGGCCAATGCGACCGACCCCGGCCAATTCCTTTTCCATCTGCGGGGCAGTCACGGCGCCACGCTGGTTCAGCAGGACGGACACAGCGAGTGGGTAACCACCAAGACCGACAGCACCCTGGGCAACGTAGCCTACTGTTACTGGCATCCGGAAGGCCGCTGGTTTGCCGGTTCCATCAACCCTGTCCGGCAATGCTTCTGGACAGCCGACCAGCGGACCATTGAAGTCTTTGACCTGGCTTCCGACCTGGTCATCGTCGATACCGACGATTACTCCCTGATCGTCGATCCCCGGCTCACCTCGGAGGAATATCTGGAATCCTCCCCCGCTTTCACCCCAGACGGAAAGACCCTGTACTACTGCAAAGCCAAAGCCTACGATGTGCCTCGCTTTGTCGACAGCATCCGCTACGACCTGATGCGCGTTCCTTTCGACCCGGCGACAGGCCGGCTGGGCGAGATCGAGTGCGTCATCCCGGCGAGCCGCGACAGCCATAGCATCGCTTTTCCGCGCCCTTCATACGACGGCCGCTGGCTGATGTACAATCAGGCGGATTTCGGTGTCTTCCCCATCAGTCACAAAGAAGCGGACCTCTGGCTGATGGACCTCTCGACCGGGGAGACCCGCCCCATCGACGAAGTCAACAGCCCCTTCTCCGAAAGTTTCCATAACTGGAGTTCCAACAGTCGCTGGTTCCTTTTCTCCAGCCGGCGAGCCGACGGACTCTACGTTCAGATATACCTTGCCTCGATCGACGAAAACGGGCACTGCACCAAACCGTTCGTGCTGCCGCAGCGGAATCCCCGGAAACTCTATCACGGGACCCTGTATTCCTACAATGCGCCCGATTTCACCCGGTCCAAGGTCCATTTCAACACCCGCGGAGTCTACCGCGACGTATTCTCCGACAAACGGATCCAAGCTACAGTCAAACCATGAAGAAGAGATTGTTCATCATCTCCGCGCTGACGGTTGTCCTGCTCTGTTCCTGCAACAGCGACCAGTACCGCATTCACGGACGGGTAACATCAAACGAGCTGGAAGGCGTCAAAGTATTCCTCGTTCCCTACGGACATGAAGAGCGCGAGAATGTCGATTCCACCCTGATCCACAACCACGAATTTTCCTTCAAAGGCAATAAACACTGGATGTGTACCGTCCGCATCATTGCCCACGAACGTCACAAGGGACAGGACCTGCTGGTGGCTACCGAACCCGGCGATATTTTCGTGACCCTTGGCCCCGACAGCCGCGGCGGCGGAACGCCCCAGAACGACAGCCTGCAGGTATGGAAAGACCTGACCATCGAACACAACCGCCTATCCGGACAACTCTACGACGCCGGTCTGAAGGAAGAAGCGAAAAAAGAACGGGACGCATACAAGCAGCGTACCTGGCAGATGGCCCGGGCCGTGGGCGAAGAAAGCATCCTGGGCGCCTTTCTGCTGCAACTGTATCCTCTGCCCAAGGAACAGACACCCGACACGCAATAGGATGGCCTGCAGAGGAAAACAATGGCTATGGATCGCTCTTGCCGTCGTGCTGCTCGCGGCCGGCGCCAGTCAGTGTGTGTTCCTGCTCCGCCATCCCTATTTTCGGAAATATGCCGCCCAGAACGGCATCTCGCTGCGGGAAGCCCGCGAGGTCTGGGGCAAGCCCGACCGCGACGCCGAACAGATCCTGGGCCTGATCGTAGAAGCGGGGGAAGAAAATTGGCAGAAAGTGGCCGATCTCGCCGCAAGGAAAGACCTTCACAACGAAGTGGGGACCTACTACTATAACCTGGCCAACGCGATGCTGGGACGGCTTCCCGACCGGCTGATGGATTACTACCAGCCCTTCGAACGCGGGCTATTCCTACCCGTGGGGCCTTCGTCCACCCCGTTCAAGATTGCCTGTGCAGGCGACGTTTGGTTCCAGTTGGGTTATATGCCGCTGGCCGAACGCGATGCCATGCTGGGGCTGCTCTTTTCGCCGGAACACAATGGTTCACGCTATCTCCGCCGTCTGGCCGAAGCCAATCTGGTCACGGGCGAATACGAAGCCGCCGCCAAATATCTGCGTATGCTCCTGAACGGTTCGCAAGAAGACCGCCAATGGGCCCGGTCGCGTTTTCCCGAAAACTGGAGTCCGCAATATCAGCTGCGCATCGCCGAAAAACGCAACCTGATGCCTCAGTTCGACCTGGTCCACGGCATGGACCAGACGCCGATCATCCTCCGTATCCTGCTCAGTGCCAACCAGACCAACCGGCTGGCGCTGGATTATCTCCTTTGCTACGATCTGCTGACCAAAGATATCGACGCCTTCGTAGGCGATTTCGACCCCGGTCTCACCCGCTCGCAGCTCTACGAAGAAGCTATGCTCATCTTCCTGGCCGCCAAAGGCGGGATGAGCGCCGAGAATCTTGCCCATTACCACATATCTGAAGCCTGTTTCCAACGCTTCAACCGTTTTGTCACCATTTACAAGCGAGATGGAGGCTCCGGAAGGAACCTGACGGCGGAATTCGGCAAAAGCTACTGGTATTATTACTATTACGCCGTGAAGAATGAAACGAAATAAGCTCCTCCTGCTGGCCATGCTGGCCGTCCTGCCGCTCTCTTGCGGCAGGCCGTACGATGTACGTCCTGCCGGACCGGGGACTGACAGGGACTCCTTCATTTTTCCGGACTATACGGATGTCACCCTTCCCATCAACATCGCTCCGCTCAATTTCTATTATACGGATCCGGAAGGAAAAGAATTCACGACGCACTTTTTGGCCAATGGGAAGACCCTCTCGTTCAAAGGGCGCGAAGTCGTCTGGAAAGAGAAAGTCTGGCGAGAATGGCTGGCAGTCGCAGCAGGTGGTGACATCACCGTAGAATCTGCCTGGTCATCCGGCGGCACGCATCAGTTCCAACGCTGGACCCTGCATCTGTCGCACGACCGGATTGATCCCTATCTGACCTACCGCCTCATCGAACCCGGCTTTGAAGTCTGGGACGATCTGGAGATTGTGGAGCGGCATCTCGAAAGCTTCGACACCCGCGTCATTTCCGACTATCGCCACACGGAGAACAAATGCATGAACTGCCACATCCACAGCCAGGGACGCGGCGACCTGTCGATGTTCTACCTGCGCGGCGAGGGTGGCGGCGCCATCCTCAACCGAGGAGGCGAACTGCGCAAACTCACGCTCAAGAACGACACGATGATCTCCCCTACCGTTTACGGAGAGATCCATCCCGGCGGCCGTTTCGGCGTCTTTTCCACCAACATCATCGTTCCGGCAATGCACTCCGAAGGTGGTCGCCGGATGGAAGTCTTCGACACTGCGTCAGACCTCTGCGTAGCTGATTTTGACGGCAAGCGACTGCTGACATTCCCGGAAACCAGCCGGGAAGACGTCTTCGAGACCTTCCCCGTTTTCTCGGCCGACGGCGAGTTCGTCTACTACTGTGCAGCACCCGCGCATCCCTTGCCGGCCGATCTGTACCAGACGATGTATTCGCTGGTCCGCGTCCCTTTCGATACCGCGACAGGAACCCTGGGCGGCCCTGCCGATACGGTCTGGAGCGCCACAAGACGAGCGGCCTCTGTCTGCCATCCCAAGACCTCGCCCGACGGCCGCTGGCTCCTTTTCACGGTGGCCGGCTACGGGACCTTCCCCATCAACCACTCCGAATGCGACCTCTGTCTGATGGACCTGTCCGACGGCAGCATCTTGGATATGCGTGCCGTCAACGCAGAGAAATCCGACACCTATCACAGCTGGTCGTCGGATGGCACATGGTTTGTGTTTGCTTCCAAACGCGGCGACGGACTGTACGGGAAACCGTATTTCAGTCATGTCGCACCTGACGGAACTGTAACGAAACCATTCCTCCTGCCTCAGAAAAACCCACATTATTACGATACCATGCTGCGCTCTTTCAATGTTCCGGACCTGGGCAACGCCCCAGTTGGCTTCGATGCCGCCACCATCGGCAAAGTCTGGAAAGAAATGCCGGCAGAATCTTTTGAATAAATATCGGACACATTATGAAGTTTCGTTTTTTTACCCTCACCTTGTTTGCCGCGATCCTGGCGCTCTCCTGCGGAGATCCCGAACCCGCGCCCGCACCCGTGACACTCACTGCCAATCCCTCAAGTCTGAACTTCGACGCAAGCGGCGGGACCCTTGATATTACCATCACCAGCGGCATCAAACCCGACATCAGCTGCTCCGACGCCTGGATCAAACTGACGGAAGGCAGCTATGCCTCCAACAGCCTCAAATTGAGCGTCACGGCCCAGGAAAACACGGGTACGGCCAGCCGCTCTGCCTCCATCCGCGTCATCGGCGACAAACAGAGCTTGATGGTGCCTGTCACCCAGGGCATCCCGCACGTCACGCTCACCGTTGACAAGAGCAGCGTTTCCTTCGACCGCTTCGGCGGCGAAGCGACCTTGACGGTCACCTCCTCCGAACAGCCCACGGTCAGTTCCGACGCTGCCTGGTGCGGTGTCGAGACGGGCCAGATCAACAACAGGCACGAAACCACCGTCACCCTGTTTGCCGGTGCAAACCGTGCATCCGCCGCCGGCAACGGCACAATCACTGTCAAGTGCGGCAACGAAAGCGTGAGCGTCAAAATCTCGCGCGAAGCTTCCGCCAGCATTCCTACAGCCAGTGCAGAAGCCCTCACCCCGGAAATGGTATTCAACGCAATGGGTCCGGGCTGGAACATGGGCAACCACATGGATGCCATCGCGAACGGCGTCGCCGCTGAAACAATCTGGGGCAATCCGAAATGTACCCAGTCCACCTTTAACGGCGTAAAGGCAGCGGGCTTCAAAGCCGTGCGCATCTGCACCACATGGGAAGGGCATATCGGCAAGGCGCCGGGCTATCGTCTGGACGAGAAATGGCTGAGCCGTGTAGAAGAGATCGTCGGCTACGCCGAGAAGGCCGGTCTGGTGGCCATCGTCAACACGCACCACGACGAGAGCTACTGGCTGGACATCGCCAAAGCCTACAACAATAACACCCAGAACGAGAAAGTGAAGGAAGAAATCTTCAATGTATGGACCCAGATCGCCAACCGCTTCAAGGACAAGGGGGAATGGCTCGTTTTCGAGTCGTTCAACGAGATCCAGGACGGCGGCTGGGGCTGGAGCACCGCTTTCCAGAACAATCCGGATGCACAGTACAAAGTGCTCAACGAATGGAACCAGGTGTTTGTCGACGCAGTCCGCACCACCGGGGGCAACAATGCCACGCGCTGGCTGGGCATCCCGGGCTATGCGGCCAGTCCCACGTTTACCATCCCCGGCCTGAAACTCCCGAAAGATTACACCTCCGCCAACCGCTTGATGGTGGCTGTTCACGACTATGATCCGTACGATTACACGCTGAAAGACCCGCTGGTACGTCAGTTCGGCCATACCGCCGATCCCAACCTCAAGATCAGCGGCGACAACGAGGCGGGCCTCCGGTGGACGTTCGACCAGTTGAAAACCACCTATCTGGACAAGGGCATTCCGGTGTATCTGGGTGAAATGGGCTGCTCACGGCATACTGACGCGGATTATGCGTTCCAGAAATATTATATGGAGTATTTCTGCAAGGCGGCGGCCGACCGGCTGTTGCCGATGTATCTCTGGGACAACGGTGCTTCTGGCGTCGGTCCTGAGAAGCACGCTTATATCGACCATGGCACGGGGGTCTTCGTCGACGACAAGGCCCAGGAACTGGTCGGCATCATGGTCAAGGCTGTCACGATGAAAGATCCTGCCTACACGCTCGAAAGCGTCTACGATTCAGCGCCGTAGACCTATTGGGGCGCTCAGATTCAAGGCGCTCTGGTAACTCGTCCAGAGAGCAGAAAAAATGCTCTCTGGACGAGTTACCACCCGCGCCTTTATTTGCTACGGTATCCGAAAGGGATGCGCTCGGGGGTATTGATGGCCTTTTGGGCACGGATGCGGTTGAGGGGAACGGGGCCGGTAACGAATTCAGGGACGTTGTAGGAAAAGAAGAAGTTTTCGTAGTAGTTCTTCGGATCGCGCTGCGGCAGCATGAAGGGCTTGCCGGCAACACCGTTGTCATCGAAATGCGCGATGTACAGGCGCGTGAAGAGTCCGTCGTCGCGCCGGCTTGAGAATACGAACCAGCGGGAATTGGAACTCCAGTTGTGGAAACTGTCGGTGTCGGCGCTGTTGACCCCGTCAAGAGGCCGGGATTCCAGGGTCTCCAGATCCAACAGCCACAGGTCGGATTCGTGGTGCCAGATTGAGAATGTACCGTAGTCACAGAGCGTGTACATCAGATACTTGCCATCGTAGGAAGGACGAGGGAAACAGAGACTCTTCGACTGGGACGCCGCATCGACCACCATTTCTACATCGTCGCC
>JAEEGL014011964.1_pt1 | contig 11353 bp, 7 predicted proteins | sample 9134231 | NCBI WGS metagenome assembly JAEEGL01 (sample SAMN16246548, study PRJNA631951) | gut metagenome | biome: gut microbiome; feature: rumen; material: fiber-attached | host: Bos | place: Iran: Karaj | collected 2018-10
AGTGGAGCCAGCTGGCGCCGACCGTTACGGATACTCCGTGGCTTATCTTCCACGTGAGATTGGGCATCAGGCGGAAACCCGGAAGGGTGTAGCCGCAGACGCGGTCGCCGAAATACTCGTTGTCGACGAAGAAGCTGTTGCCGAGTAGGTTGAAGCGAATGCCTTTAGCCATAGGGGCATCCCAGTCGGCATCAAGGCTGTCGAGGGTGCGCCGGAGGCTGCTGTCTGCTGCGTTTTGGGCTTGGATGGGGTTAATGGACAATATAGGCTGAATGGGCAAAAAGCCCATCAAACCCAATAGACTCATTAAAACCGCCAGTTTCTTCATTTACCCAGAGCGTTGATGATGGCCTCCTCGATGGCGGCGCCGCGCAGGTCGCGGGCGAGTATGGTGCCGTCGGGGGCGATAAGCATAATCTGCGGGATACCGTTCACGCCATAGGTGCTGGTGGCGGTACGGGTGCTGTCGACCAGCTGAGGATAGGTGATATTGAGGTCTTTCATCACCTTCTCATGGGCGGCCTTGCGGGCAGCTGCGTCGCCGCGCTCCCACACGTTGAGACCCACAATCACGAGGCCTTTCTTCTGATATTTTTTCCAAAGCGGCACGAGGTTGTCCTTGATCTCGTTGCGGCAGGGACCGCACCACGAGGCGTAGAAGTCGACCAGCGCGAGTTTGCCGTCGATGAGGTCGCTCAGCTTGCCGTCGACACCTTGAATGTCGATGTAGTGCTTGCCGGCCGAAGTGGCGTCGATGGCGGTCAGTTGCTCGAGTTTGGCTTTCACCTTATCGTTGTTCTGCACAAGGGGCGAAGCTTCCTTTATGATGCTGTCGAGCTCGCTATAGGTGAATTCTCCAATCTGCACGATTTCTTCCATAGAAATCAAGCCGAGGATATTGTCTTTATTCTCGTTGTAGAGGCTCCAATTGGCTTCAAGCATACGGGCAGAACTGAGCGAGCCGAGGCTGTCGAGCACATGCTCGGCTTCAGCGCGTGCGGCTGCATTGGGGGCATCGTAGTACAAGGGGAAATATTCCTCCATAGCGGCCATGATGTCGTCTATGTTATGCTTCTTGTTGTATGCCTGAAGATTGTCGTTGAGGGTCGTACCTCCGATGCTGTCGTTGTTGATTACGATGGTGCCGGGTTCAAGGATGATTCTGACCAGGAACTTAACATCGGAATACTCGATGATGACATTCTTGGCTTCGTCGACGGTTCCCTTGAAGGAGAACTTGCCGTCGGTTACCACAGCGCTGTCGAGAGGCGTTTCCGGATTGTTATACAGGTCGCGCATGTAGACCGTCTGACCCTCCAATTCGGGCATATCGACGGTACCGTTGATGGTGAATTCGTTCTTGCTGCCGCAGGCGCACATGGTAGCCAAAACAGCGGCTGCACAAAGGATTTGATGTATTTTCTTCATTGTGGTTTGATATTTTTTCGCGCTGCAAAAGTACACTTTTTTTTTGAATTGGTATGTAAATAAACTGCAAAGTTTTTTTTGACGCATGTAACAACACCCATTCTGCTACCATATAACTACCTATCAACTCCTACTCTTCGACGATAGTTCAACGATACATCAACGATAGTTCGACGATATTTAATCGTTGAAGTGTTGTAGAAGTACTGTTGAACTTTTGTTGAAAAGTCGGAGTTGTATGGGTGTTGATTGGGTGAGGAATGGGGGAGATATGTTCTGCTTGAGAAAGAAATAAAAATACTAAGGGATAATATATTGAAGTTTAGTTTGTTGCGATGCAAAATTGATTGTGGGGAAAACTTTTTTCGCGACGGTTTGCAAAAAAGTCGTATCTTTGCAAATTAATTTTATGTGAAATATAAATATATAAATCATGTATACAGACACTTCTAAATTCATCGGCGAAGGCCTTACTTACGACGACGTGCTGCTCGTCCCCGCTTATTCCGAAGTGATTCCCCGCGAGGTAACTGTCGCATCGCGCTTCTCGAAGCGTATCACGCTTAACACCCCGCTTGTGTCGGCCGCTATGGACACAGTAACCGAGGCCGCAATGGCTATCGGTATGGCTCAGGAAGGCGGCATCGGCGTGCTGCACAAGAATATGAGCATCGAGCGTCAGGCCAACGAGGTGCGCAAAGTGAAACGTGCCGAAAACGGTATGATTATCGACCCCGTTACACTCAACAAGGACGCCAAGGTGAAGGACGCACTGCGCCTGATGGAGGAATACGGTATCGGCGGCATCCCCATCGTCGACGATAACCGCATGCTTATCGGTATGGTTACCAACCGTGACCTGCGTTTCGAGCGCGATATGGAGCGCCCCTTGAGCGAGATTATGATCACCAAGCTCATCACCACCCACGAGGGCACCACCTTCGCCGAAGCCACCGATATCCTGCAGCAGCACAAGATCGAGAAGCTGCCTGTGGTGAACGACAAGGGCCAGTTTATGGGTCTTATCACCTATCGCGACATCATGAAGACCAAGGAGCGCCCGATGGCTTGCAAGGATTCGAACGGCCGTCTGCGTGTGGCTGCAGGTGTGGGTATCACTCCCGATATGATGGATCGTGTCGACGCTCTGGTGAAAGCTGGAGCCGACGCTATCGTCATCGATACCGCCCACGGACATAGCGCCAATGTGGTGAAAGCCCTCAAGGCTGTGAAGGAAAAATATCCCGAAATCGATGTTGTTGTCGGTAATATTGCAACAGGCGACGCAGCCCTTATGCTCGCCGAAGCCGGCGCCGACGCCATCAAAGTCGGTATCGGTCCCGGAAGCATCTGCTCCACCCGCATCATCGCCGGTATCGGCGTTCCGCAGCTCACCGCCATATGCGAGGTGTGCGGCGCCCTGAAGCAGAAAGGCTACGATGTGCCCGTTATCGCCGACGGCGGTATCCGCTACAGCGGCGATGTGGTGAAAGCACTTGCCGCAGGCGCCAGCACCGTTATGGTGGGTTCGCTGGTGGCAGGTACCGACGAGGCTCCCGGCGAGACCATCATCTACGAAGGCCGCAAATTCAAGTCCTATCGCGGTATGGGTTCGCTCGAAGCTATGCAGGCAGGCAGCAAGGACCGCTACTTCCAGGATAAGGAGACCGACGCCAAGAAGCTTGTGCCCGAAGGCGTTGTGGGACGCGTGCCCTATAAAGGTACCCTCAGCGAGATTCTCTATCAGCTCGTCGGCGGCCTCAAGGCCGGTATGGGCTATACCGGAAGCCGCACTATCGGCGACCTCCAGAATGCCAAGTTTATCCGCATCACCGATGCCGGCCGCACCGAGAGCCATCCGCACGATATCGCCATCACCCGCGAAGCCCCGAACTATTCGAGATAAGATTTTGTGAAGTTAAGAAGTTAAAGGAGTTAAGACAAATGAAGAAATTGATGCTGACTCTGGCAGCAGCGATGCTGCTGGTAAGCGCTGCCGCCCAAACGAACGACCCCATAGTGATGGAGGTCGGCGGGCAGCAAATCCGCCAGTCGGAGTTTATGAACGAGTTCCTGCCTACGGTGGCTCACACGAAACCCGAAGGGAAATATGCGAAACATCAGGCCATCTGGGAGTATGCCGACCTTTTCGCCAACTTCCGCGCAAAGACCCTCGATGCCCGCAATCTGGGATTCGACACAACGACAGAACTGAAGACCGAGCTGGCTAAATATCGCCGCGAGCTGGCTGCCCCCTATCTGATTGATTCGGCTGTGCTTTCGGGCCTTCTCAACGAAGCCTATGCGCGCAACCACTATTCGCTCCATGCGGCCCATATCCTGGTGCGTGTGCGCCACGATGCGGCTCCCGAAGACACCCTTCAGGGATATCAGCTGATAAACCAGTACTACGACCGCGCAATGGCCGGCGAGGACTTTATGGCGTTGGCCCGCGAAGAGTTCCAGCGCGCCAATCCCGGCGCCCAGCTTCGTCCCAACGAGGGCGATTTGGGCTTCTTCACCGCCTTCGATATGGTCTATCCCTTCGAGAACGCCGCCTACGGCCTCGAAGTGGGGCAGGTGAGCCGTCCGGTTCGTACCCGCTACGGTTATCATATCGTGAAGCTGCTCGACAAAGTGGCCGTTCACGGTAAGGTGAATATCGCCCATATCTGGCTTTCGGCCTCCGATTCGACCAGCAAACGCAAGGAAATCTATAAAATCTACAGCAATCTGAACGATGGTTTCTCGTTCGAGAGTCAGGCTCTGCTGAGCGACGACCGCTCCACAGCCGAGAAGGGCGGCGAAATCCCGCTGGCCCGCCTCTCGCAGCTGCCGCCGGAATATGTCCACGCTATCGAGAACCTGAGCAACGGCCAGTATAGCAAACCCTTCTTCACCCAGTTTGGCTGGCATATCGTGAAGCTTATCCACAAAGACAGCCTGCCTCCGTTCGAGAGCATGGTGCCCTACTACAAGCAGAAGATGACCGTCGACCCGCGCGGTGCCGAAAGCCGCAAGGTGTTTGCCGAAAAGGCTCGCGCCAAATACGGCATTGTCGACCTCACCCGCACTCCTATGCCCGCTCCCGCAAAACGCGGCCGCAAGGCTGCTCCGGTTGCGATGCAGGCTTCGCTCGACGAGCTTATCTCGCTGGTGCCCGATTCCGTGATGCGCGGCAAATGGAAAAACTACGACGAGTCGGTCTTCACCGACCTCCGCCCGATGGTGCGTGTTCCCGACCACGAGTACAACGTGCTGGATGTGGCCCGATATATCCGCAAGAATATGTCGGAACAGCGCATGGAGGCAATGGATTACTATGTGCGCAACAAGTTCGACCATTTCCTCGACAGCGTTACCATCGTCTATGCCGACAGTCAGCTCGAGAAGGAGAATCCCGAATTTGCCGATGTGGTTGACGAATATCGTCGCGGTTTGATGATATTCAACTACAACGACAAGATGATTTGGTCGAAAGCCATCTATGATACCGTCGGTTTTACCGAGTTCTACGCCCGCGAGAGCGCTAAGAAGAGCCTCGCGAATCCTGCCGATTCGGTCTTTTTCTGGGGTGTTCGCGCAAGAGTGGTAACCCTCGATGTGGCCGACAGCGCCCAGCTGGCGCCCGCAAAAGCCATCAAGATGGTCGAGAAGGCTATGAAGAATAATATGGGCAGCACGGGAATGAAGGAGATGCTCGAGAAGAAATTCAACAAGAAATGTGCTGTGAAGACTCCGGTGGCTGTGTCGGTCGACTTTATCGAGAAAGGCCGCAGCCGTGTGCTGGCCGACAATCAATGGGAGCGCGGCGTCTATGCCCAGCCTCAGAACAAAGGCTACCGCATTATGGTTGTGGAGCAGATTGTCGAGCCGTCGCTCAAAGGACAGAACGAAGCCCGCGGCTACTACCTCAACGCCTACCAGAACGAAGTGGAGCGCCGCCTGAACGACGAACTTCGCAAGAAGTACAACGTCAAGATTTATTGGGATGTCATCGACGAAATCGCATATTAGTATCCTGCTGGCCGTTGTCGCCTGCCTGCTGATGGGTTCGTGTCGCAATAACGGCGACGATTCGCCTGTGGTGGCTCGCGTCTATGGGTTCGAACTGCACAAATCCGACCTTGTGGGATTGGTGCCGCAGGGAGTCTCGTCCGAAGACAGCGCCTCTATCGTCTCGTCGTATATCGACCAATGGGTGCGGCAGACGGTCGTGCTCGCGAAAGCCGAGAAGAACGTGAAGCAGGATTTTAGCCGTCAGTTGGACGAATACCACAACAGCCTCCTCATCTACGCCTACGAGCGCCAAATTGTCGACAAACTGCTCGACACCGTAGTAACTCCGGCCCAGATACGTGAATACTACGACACCCATCGCGGCGACTTCATTTTGAAGAACAGCATCGTCAAAGCGGTATATGTGGTGGCTCCAAAGAAATCGGCTGCCGCTCCTGCGTTGAAGAACCTGGTGTCGAAACGCGTGTTCTCCGACGCCGAGGTGGTCGATATGGAGCAGCTGGCTTCGCGGCACGGACTGAAGGGATATTACGACGCCGACACATGGATTCCGTTCTACACCCTCCAGGCGTCGGTGCCCATCACCACCTATAACGAAAACCTCTATCTCCGCCAGAACACGTCCATAGTGCTCAGCGACGACTCGCTGACCTATTTTGTAAGAATCCTCGACTATAAGGTCTCCGACGAGACGTCTCCCATCGATATGCAGAAACAAGCCATAAGTTCCATTATTGTCAACCGCCGCAAGGTGGAACTACTGACTAAGATGCAGGCCGACCTGATGGCCGAAGCCGAGAAAGCCGACGAAGTGAAGGTCTATTGAAGTTATGAAGATTAGAAATCTAGATATGAAAAAGACACTTTTTATTGCAGCGATAATAACTCTTTACTCACTCAACTATTCACCCCTCCAGGCACAGGGCGAGACGCTGGTCGACGGCGTGGCCGCTGTGGTGGGCAAGAATATCATCAAACATTCCGATATCGAGCGCCCCTTTGCTCAGATGCGTATCCGTTCGGGTATGACCGACGCTCAAGCCAACCGCTGCGCTATACTCGAGAATCTTATCCTCAACCAGCTGCTGGTGCATAAGGGCGAGGTGGACAGCGTCGAGGTAACCGACGAGGAAGTGAGCCGCTATGCCGAGATGTACCTCAAGAACGATATGCGGCAGTACGGCACCCGCGAGGCGCTCAGAGAAGCCACAGGCTTCACCTACGACGAGCTCAAGACTCAGTACGAGCGTATGCTCCGTTCGATGATTCTGGCCCAGCGTGTGCAGTATCAGCTCACCGAGGAGGTAACCATCACGCCACGCGAGGTAACCGAGTTCTTCAATTCGCTCCCCGCCGATTCGCTTCCCACGATATCCGACCGCTACGAGTTCTCCGAAATCGAGCTGGCTCCCACCATCTCGATGGCCGAGCGCGACCGGGTGCGCAACGAGCTGGCTGAATTGCGCGAGCGCGTCATCAAAGGCGAGAAGTTCTCGATGCTGGCGACCCTCTATTCGCAAGACCCCGGTTCGGCCAAGAAAGGCGGCGAGTTGGGCTTCTTCTCGCGCGGCGATATGGTCGGCGAGTTTGAGTCGGCCGCTTTCGCACTCAAACCCGGCGAGGTGTCGCCGATAATCGAGACCAAGTTCGGATACCATATCCTTCAACTTATCGAGCGTCGCGGTAATACCATCAATTGCCGCCACATACTGCTCATCCCCAAAGTGTCGCCCGACGACCTGCTTGCCGCCCGTATGAAGCTCGACAGCATCGCCGCCGAGATACGTGCCGGAAAGATATCCTTCGAAGATGCCGCCCGCCAGTATAGCACAGCATCCAACGCCCGTCAGGGTGGCTCCGCTGTGGCTCCCGACGGCTCGTCCCGGTTCGACCGCGCCGCTATCGACGAGAACTACTACGCTGTCGGTATTCCCGGATTGGACGAAGGTCAGGTAACCGACGCCACCGCTATGCGTACCGAAGACGGCCACGATGCCTACCGTATCGTGATGCTCAAGAAGAAATATCCCGCCCACAAGGCCAACCTCACCGACGACTATGACGCCATCTACAATGCAGCCCTCGCCGACGCCAAGCAGCGCAAGCTTCGCCAGTGGGCCAAGCGCCAGATGGCTGTAACCTATGTCCGACTGAGCGACGAATACAAAAACTGCGTGTTCGAAAACATCCAATAAACTTCCACCTATGCCTGATAAAGAAACCCTCGACCTTCTGGTCGAAAAGAATAAAACCCTGCGAAACGAGATATCCAAAGTGATAGTCGGTCAGGAAGAGGCCGTCGACAGCCTTCTGCTCGCCCTCTTCACAGGCGGCCATTGCCTGCTGCTCGGCGTTCCGGGATTGGCGAAGACCCTTATGGTGAGCACCCTTGCTCAAACCTTGGGCCTCACCTTCAACCGAATACAGTTCACCCCCGACCTTATGCCGTCCGACATCACAGGTAGTGAGATTCTCGACCAGCAGCGCCAGATGCAGTTCCTGCGCGGCCCCGTGTTCGCCGGCATAGTGCTGGCCGACGAGATCAACCGCACCCCGCCGAAGACCCAGGCGGCCCTGCTCGAAGCCATGCAGGAACACCGCGTAACCATCGGCGGCAAGACCTATCCGCTGCCCGACCCGTTCTTCGTGCTCGCCACCCAGAACCCCATCGAGCAGGAGGGCACCTATCCGCTCCCCGAAGCCCAGCTCGACCGCTTCATGTTCAACATCCGGCTCGACTATCCGTCGTTCCAGGAGGAGGTCGACATCGTGCGCCGCACCACCGCCGGGGCAATGCCCGTCCCGCAGGCAGTCCTTTCGGCCGACGAGATTCTGCAATGCCAGGCGGCCATCCGTCGTATGCCGGTAACCGATAATGTGCTCGAATATGCGGTATCGCTTGTTTCCAAAACCCGCCCGAGCAATCAGAATAATCAGAACATTCAGAAATATATCTCCTATGGCGCCGGCCCGCGTGCTTCGCAGTACCTCATCATGGGTGCCAAGACCCACGCAGCTCTTGCCGGAAAGTATTCGCCCGATATCGAGGATGTGAAGGCTGTGGCGCTCAATGTGCTGCGCCACCGTATAGTGCGCAACTACTATGCCGAAGCCGAAGGTATCAGTACCGACAACATCGTTAGTACGCTTTTGGATGAAAATAATTAAATAACAAACTAAACATATTAAATTATGAAGAAATTAGCAACTACATTACTCGCGCTGGCGACGCCTGTTTTCGCTTTCGCCAGCGAGGCTGACTTGAAATTGCCCGAGGATTTCGCCTCCCAACCGCAGACATCTATCCTCTATTGGGGCTTCGCAGTAGTGCTGCTGGGCCTTCTTTTCGGTTTCTGGCAGTTCAGCCGCGTCCGCAAGCTGAAAGCCCACAAGTCGATGCTCGAAATCGGCAACGTCATCTTTAAGACCTGCTCCACCTACCTCAAGCAGCAGGGTAAGTTCCTCCTGCTCCTCTTCCTCTTCATCGGCGCTGCTATGGCCCTCTATTTCGGCCTGCTGCAGGGTATGCCCGTCGGAAGCGTGCTGCTCATCCTCGGATGGACCGTCGTCGGTATTCTGGGCAGCTACGGTGTCGCTTGGTTCGGTGTGCGTATGAACACCTTCGCCAACGCCCGCATGGCTTTCGCCAGCCTTAGAAGAAAACCCCTCGACCTGCTCAATATCCCGCTGCGTGCCGGTATGAGCATCGGTATCGTACTTATCTGCATCGAACTCGTGCTTATGCTCGTCATCCTCCTGCTTATGCCTGAAGACCTGGCCGGCAGCTGCTTTATCGGCTTCGCTATCGGTGAGAGCCTTGGTGCTTCCGCCCTCCGTATTGCAGGTGGTATCTTTACCAAGATCGCCGACATCGGAAGCGACCTTATGAAGGTGGTCTTCAAGATCGGCGAGGACGACCCCCGCAACCCCGGCGTCATCGCCGACTGCACCGGCGACAATGCCGGCGACTCCATCGGACCCACCGCCGACGGTTTCGAGACCTACGGCGTTACCGGCGTGGCCCTCGTTTCCTTCATCCTCCTCGCTGTCCCCGTCGAGTATCAGGTTCCCCTGCTGGTTTGGATTTTCGTCATGCGTATCCTCGGTATCGTAGCCTCTGTGCTCGCCTACTATATCAACGGCGCCATCGCCAAGATGCGTTACGGCAAGTCCGACGACCTCGACTTTGAGCAGCCTCTCACCAGCCTCGTCTGGATCACCTCCATCCTCAGCATCATCGGCACCTTCTGCGCCAGCTACTTCATGCTCGCCTCCAACCTGCCCGGCCTCACCTGGCTGGCTCTGGCCATCATCATCAGCTGCGGCACACTCGGCGCTGCCCTCATCCCCGAACTGACCAAGATCTTCACCTCGCCCAAGTCGAAGCACGTCCACGAAGTGGTTACCGCTTCCGAGCAGGGCGGTCCTTCGCTCAACATCCTCAGCGGCCTTGTGGCTGGTAACTTCAGCGGCTTCTGGACCGGCCTCGTCTTCTTCGTGCTGATGCTCATCGCCTATATGGCCACCAACGTTTTCGGCGCCGACCTCACCGCCGTCTTGCCGCAGTACGCCTCCATCTTCGCCTTCGGCCTCGTGGCCTTCGGTATGCTCGGCATGGGCCCCGTTACCATTGCTGTCGACAGCTACGGCCCCGTAACCGACAACGCGCAGAGCGTCTACGAGCTCTCCCTCATCGAGGACGATATCGAGAAGACCTCCAAGGAAGTCGAGTCCGAGTTCGGCTTCAAGCCCGACTTCGAGAAAGCCAAATACTACCTCGAAGCCAACGACGGCGCCGGCAACACCTTCAAGGCTACCTCCAAGCCCGTCCTTATCGGTACCGCCGTTGTGGGCGCCACCACCATGATCTTCTCCCTCATCCTGATGATCCAGAAGACCCTTGGCATCGACCCCGCCTCCATCCTCAACATGCTCAACCCCTATAGCATCCTCGGCTTTATCCTCGGCGGATGCGTCATCTACTGGTTCACCGGCGCCTCGATGCAGGCCGTTACCACTGGTGCCAACCGCGCCGTAGAGTATATCAAGCAGAACATCAAGCTCGACGCCAACGCACCCAAGAAAGCCGACACCCAGAAGAGCCAGGATGTGGTTGAAATCTGCACCAAATATGCCCAACGCGGCATGATCAACATCTTCATCGCCATCTTCTGCTTCGCCCTTGCCTTCGCCTGCCTCTCGAGCCCCGACTCGATCGGCGGCCAGAATGCCGTTTGCCTCTTCATCTCCTACCTTATCTCCATCGCCGTCTTCGGTCTCTTCCAGGCTATGTTCATGGCCAACGCCGGCGGCGCTTGGGACAACGCCAAGAAGGTAGTCGAGGTCGACATGCAGGCTAAGGGCACCGACCTCCACGCCGCCAGCGTCGTGGGCGACACCGTCGGCGACCCCTTCAAGGACACCTCCTCTGTGGCTCTCAACCCCATCATCAAGTTCACCACCCTCTTCGGTGTGCTTGCCATGGAGATTGCCATCAGCGCCGGCTTCCGCAGCATGGCTCCCTACTTCGGTATCGTCTTCCTGCTGATAGCCCTGGTGTTCGTCTACCGCTCGTTCTACAAGATGCGCATCAAGTAGCAGCGATATAATCCCAATTGCAAGCCGGCACCGACAATGTGTGCCGGCTTTTTTGTTTCTCAGTTGTTTCAATGAACTTTCTCTGTCGTTGGCGACCGTTGCCGCGGCTCTGACTCCGTACCAACGCCGTAACTGCGCGCTTTAAGCACCTTTTCCGCAAGCCCGGGTACCCATCTTTTAGGCTTGTAATGTGCTTGTTGACACTTTGTTGACAGCGTTCTCAGGCACCGCTTTGTCTCCTTTCGACGATGCAAAGATACAACCTCGGTATTGCGGTGAACGAATACTATTGAAAAAAACTTGAAAT
>JAEEGL014664891.1_pt1 | contig 11353 bp, 7 predicted proteins | sample 9134231 | NCBI WGS metagenome assembly JAEEGL01 (sample SAMN16246548, study PRJNA631951) | gut metagenome | biome: gut microbiome; feature: rumen; material: fiber-attached | host: Bos | place: Iran: Karaj | collected 2018-10
TCCTGCAAAACATATCCTGCTCTTTGCGCTGCCGATGCTGATCGGCAATCTCTTTCAGCAGGTATACAATCTTGCCGATTCCATCATCGTCGGCAACTTTGTCGGCCCGGACGCCTTCGGGGCGATCGGCGCCACATCATCCATAACCTTTTTGTTCTTCGCCCTGTGTAACGGCGTCGGAAACGGCGGCGGTATCGTGACCTCCCAGTTTTTCGGCGCGCACGACGATAAAAGTGTAAAAAAGTGCATCATCAATACCGGTCTGATCATGCTGGTCGTACCGATGATCATCGGCGCTCTGGCGTTTGTGCTTTCGCCGTCTTTACTGCGTCTTCTGGATACGCCGCCGGAGTTTATGGCGGATGCTACCCTGTATGTACGTTTTATGTGCTGCGGACTTTTGTTCGTTTCGCTCTACAACTACCTGTCGTCTGTACTGCGTGCCCTGGGTGATTCCAAATCTCCGCTGTATTTTTTGATCTTTTCGACTATCGTAAACGTGGTGCTGGATATCCTGTTTGTATGCGTGATCCCGATGGGCGTTGCCGGCGCTGCGCTGGCCACACTTATGGCGCAGTTCATCTCCGTCATCACCTGCGCGGTTTATGCCACCCGCAGAAATCCGTATTTCCGTTTCAAAAAGAGTGATTTTGCCATCGACCGCAATATGATCCGCAAAGTCGTGCGTCTGGGCGTGCCGATGTCCATGCAGTTCAGCCTGATCGCCATCTCTTCGATGGCGCTGCAGCGTGTGGTCAACTCCTTCGGTTCCTCGGTAGCGACCGCCTTTACGACCACCAACCGCATCGAGCAGCTGATCCATCAGCCGTATATGACCCTGGGCGCTTCTCTTTCCACCTTCTGCGGCCAGAACTACGGTGCCAAAAGAACGGATCGCGTCTACGAAGGTTACAAGACCGGCACGATCATCATGCTCGTGCTTTCCTGTATCCTGATCGTGGTAATGCAGTTCTTCGGCCGTTCCATCGCCTCTCTGTTTCTGGACGCCGACGAAAGCCCGTATATCATTACCCTGGCAACCATCGGTCTGCAGATCACCAGTATGTTCTATATGGCCCTCGGCATGATCTATGTGATCCGCGGCGTGCTCACCGGTATCGGTGATGCCATGTTCCAGCTGATCAACGGTATCGTGGAAGTGATCGGACGTTTCACCTTCCCGATCCTATTGACCACCTATATGGACTGCGATGCTGCCGGCATCTGGATCTCTTCCGGTGTGGTATGGTGCTTAAGCGCCTACACGGCTTATCTCCGGTACCGGAGCTATTTCGTACGGAAGAATCAGATTGTCATCGATGCCGCAGGAAAAAAAACAAAATTTTACGAAACTTTTTTCACTAAAAGCTCCACGATAAAACCTTCATCGTTATAATATTCCATACCGCCGTTCATTTTTTCCATATACCATTTTACCAGATACATGCCGAGGCCGTAACCACTTGCGTCCCCGGCATTTTTTCCGCGGTAATACTTCTGCACGATCAACGGCAGATCCTCCGGAGGTACCCCCGGGCCGCTGTCCTTGATCGTGATGCGTAAAAAGCGGTTCTTTTTCCCATCCGGCGCCGGCATCGTTTCCGTTTCCGAAAACGCAACATGAATATCCGTTCCGGCATACTTATAGGAATTCCCTACAATATTGTCGATCACCTGCTCCATACGCAGCTTGTCCATATAGACCAGGCACTCGGGAACAGCGTTCTCTATGATGATATTTCCGTACTCCGTCAGTTCCCGGACAAACCCTTCGATCAGCGGCGATGCATATTCTCCGACATTTACCCGGACCTCTTCCAGATCATCGATCGTTGCATTCAATACGCTCTGTATCAGCTCATTGATCGTTTCTGCTTTATTCGTGATGATATCCAGTTTCTCCTCCAGCCCCGGGATCTGTTCCGTATCCGCTCCTGCTTTTTTCTGCTTCAGGATCTGCATCTGCAGCACCTCGCAGGTCGCCTGTATGGTAGCGATGGGCGTTTTCAGATCGTGGCTCAGTTCTGCCATCATCTGGCGTTTCGCATTCTCTGCTTCCATTTCACGCTGTCTGGACTCTTTCAGCTGCTCGCGCATCAGATCAAAGCTTTCGATAAAACTCACGAAACTGCTGTTCTTCTGCATCGGCAGCGCTACATCCAGATTCCCCTTGGCGATATCCGTAGCATACCGTTGCAAATGCAGCATCGGCCGTATCTCCGATTGATAAACAAAAAACAGCAGCAGATAACCGACCAGGAGCATGATCACCCACAGGATCAGCACATACCGGAACACCTGTCCCTGGTACTGCTCCGTCGATGCGCTCACCACATCCCAGATCTGCTTATAGATCTGCAGCTGTTCATCCGTATACGTATCCGGTGCTGCCATCGCAAAACGCATATCGTGATGCAGTTTCCAGATCACGCAAAAGCCCCCCAGCATCAGCAAGGTATACAGCCCCGCTATCATTCGTATCCGTTTCATAATTCCAGTATATACCCCGTGCCCCAGACGGTCTTGATCAGATCCGGGTTGTTCGGGTCCTTCTCCAGTTTTTCACGCAGTTTCCGGATATGCACATTGAGCGTGCCATCCGAATAAAACTTATCGCCCCAGACCTCTTCAAACAGGGCATCCTTGGTCACGATCGTATTTTTGTGATCGTACAGGCATTTCAGAAGAGCAAACTCTTTCGCCTTCAGGCCGATGCGCTGCCCCTTTACGATCACGGACATGGTCGGTTCATCCAGCGCAAAATTTCCGGGAGAGACCGGCTGTTCCTCCTTTATGATCGCCGCCGGCGGATTTTCCAGAGTCATCAGCTGCCGCAGTTCTTCCGCCTTTTTCAGCTGGATCTTGACCTTTGCCAGCAGTACCGCCAGGCTGTATGGTTTCTTGACATAATCATCTCCGCCGATGCTTAAGGCGATCAGCACATCATCATCGCTCTGTCTTGCGCTGATAAACAGGATCGGAAGCTTGTACTCCTCGCGGACCTTCTTGCATACGTCAAAACCGGAGCCGTCTCCCAGATTGATATCCAGCAGGATCAGATCCACATCGTTCTGTTCCAGAAAAGCAAAACAAGACGCAGCACTTTCCACATACTGCGTCTTTACATCAAACATCTCAAAATACTCGGCCGTCATCCTGGCCAGTTCGATCTCGTCATCCACGATCAGACAATCGTAGTGCATAATTCCCCCTCCTGAAAAATCTATGAGGGTATTTTACCAAATTTCAGATATAAAGTCCAATTGTGCTTCAGACAGATTCATTTTACTCTTCTGTGATCTGTCCGACCTTTGGGTTCGGACAGATCAGGCAGTCTGCAATTATAATTTGCTTCGCAAATGGCAGACTGCCTTCGATACCATTTCATTTTCGTACGCCTTCAGCAGCAAGTGCTTCAGGCTGATTTTTACTCTTCTGTGATCATCTCAACCGGGATCAGGCGTTTTACCTTGAGGCCTTCGAAACCGGCGGTCAGGACCGCGATCAGAAGGATGCCCGCTACGGTCAGGAACATCCAGATCGGCGAGATCTGAAAAGCGATGTCGTTCATCTCAAAGAGAGAGAATGCCGCACTGACCGCTCTTTTTCCGAGCTCCTGCGACAGAACTACACCGATCAGTGTGCCGCAGGCAATGGCCGGAAGATTGGAGAGCATGATCTGCGTTACCAGTTCGCGGGTCGTCTGCCCCAGCGCTTTGCTGACCCCCATATTGTGCCACTCTTTGCTGATCTTGGCCCGGATGACCAGCGCCTCCACAAAGATCACGACAAAGATGGTGATGAACACGATGACGATGCACAGCATCCTGGTCGCCATCACAACCGAATCCACTGTCCCGCTGATAAATCCCTGCATATCCGTCACAGTGATATCGTAGCCTTCCTCATCCGCCATTGTAAGGATCTCTCTTTCCAGTGTGCGGTATGAGATCGGATCTTTCGCATACACATAGAATGCAGGATGCGGCTCCGACGGATAGATTTTTTTGATCCCGTCCAGCGTGATGATCATCATGCGTCCCATATTCTGCAGCGCCTGATTGATCCCAACTACCATATAATCTGCTTCATTTTCCGAATACTTGAGCGTGATCACATCACCGACGCGAAGGTTTAAGTCCTTGGCAATACCGGTGCTGATCATCACTTCATTGTCACTCTCCGGGATCCTTCCTTCCACTACCTTGGTCGCTCTCGTATTTTTCACATCATCATACGCGGATGTACTGACATTCATTTCACGGTCGCCTTTTACCACCGTCGGCGAATAATTGGTAATAGCCAGTACGGAGTCTACACTGTCCAGCTGCCGCATCGCATCGCCCAGTTCCCCGTAATCCAGACTGCCGCTATTATCATCTACCATTGCCGTCCCTACTTCGACACTCATGATATCCATGATCTTGTTCGGATCCGTCCCAAAGTTCTCATACATACCGAAGCCTACCAGCGTGGATACCGCAAGCAGCGTTACGATAAAGACCATCAATATGTTTCTGCCCAGTCCGCCAAAGGTATCTTTCAGCGCCAGTACCACCGGGATGGGAAAAGGACTCTTTTCAAACGGAAAGAAATTCTTCCGGAAATTGTGCGTATTGATCCCGCCTCGCAGCGCATCCAGAACGCTGACCTTTTTATAAGACCGGCTGACCATTCTGGCCACCAATACGATCAGCAATACGATGCCGAACACCGTCCCGGCTGCAGTCACATAATCGGCCGGCTGGTTCCAGGACAGCCCCAGCACCAGGCTGATGATATTGCCGAAGGAAGCAAACGTCAGGATCCCCGTCACAACGCCCAGAATACTGCCGATGGCTGCCACGATCGCGATCTGCAGCGTAAGCGCCCAGCGAAGCTCACTCACTGTATAGCCGCAGGCTTCCAGGATACCGGTATTCTTCATATTCTTTCGGATAAAATTGCCGATACTGAAGGAAATGATCACAATGGCGATCGCCAGGATCAGCACTGCAAAGATCAGGATCAGGGCGATGATGATCAACGGAAGGAACGAAGATCCGCCCTTCATCATATCCCAATTGATCAGCAGATACCCGAAAGAACCCTCACCGTTATATTTGGCGCGCTCATCTTTATAGATATCCTCGATCTCTTTTTCCAGATCCGACGTCAGATAACCAGCCTTCCTGTCTGCTGCGCTGAGACGTCCTTTAAAAATGTTTTCTCTTGTCACCACATTCGGGTGCTCATCCGCCAGTTCATCCATCACATCCCGGTGCAGGCAGATGCAGTACACCGAAATATTGATCGTAGAGCAGAAATACGGATCCTGCAGATAACCGGCCACGGTGAAATCATAGACGTCATCCTCCAGCTTCAGCTGCAGCACATCCCCGACAGTAAAGACACCTTTCATATTGTAGGGAATGAGCACTTCACGGGGAAGCAGATTCCGCTCCGGCCTTTCAATATTCATAATGCTTTTTTCTTCATCAAAAGCCTCTACGAAAAAATTGTAGGAATTAAAGTCCCTCTCACCTTTTTTCCGGAACTTTGCGATCATATCCAGCTGCGGTGTCACTTCATACTCGGCGATATGCTCGTTTTCCTCAAATGCCTTCTCCGAGATCCGGCGGGCAGCCGTAGTATCGGAAGTATAGAGCATCACATCCGCGCCGTTGATCTCCTCAAATTTCGCATCCAGCACATTTCCGATGCCGGTCATAGCGGACACGCAGTCAAAGAGCATCAGCGCTGCCAGAAAGGTCAGGAGCAGGAAGGTGATCATATCACCCTTCTGTTTTTTCATATTATTTTTTGCAATGACAAATAATCGATACATGTTCTTCCTCTATTTTACCAGCCCTGTGCCTGCAGGAAATCTTTCAGTTTCTTATGCCGTTCTTTCGCTTCTTCGATGTTGGGATTGCTTTCATCTTTGTAGTCACCGATATACGGTCCCAGATCACAGATATCCGAGATCACACCGTCCGCCAGATATATGATGCGGTTGCCGCGTTCTGCCGCCGCTACCGTATGCGTTACCATCACGATACTCTGTCCGTCCTGGTTCAGTTCCGTAAAGATATCCAGCACATTGGTAGTATTCTGCGAATTCAATGCGCCGGTCGGCTCATCCGCAAAGAGCACCTCCGGCCGGTTGATCACGCCACGCACCACTGCAACACGCTGCTGCATACCACCGGAGAGCTGCGACGGAAACTTTCTTGCATCCGACTCGCTGATCTCCACGCGTCCCAGCAGTTCCTTCGCGCGCTTCGCCAGTTCCCTGCGGTTTTTGGATTTTAGCAGCCCGCTGATCATCACATTGTCCAGCGCGCTCATGGAGTCGTTTAAGTAATTCTGCTGAAACACAAAGCCCGCGTGATTTCTGCGGAACAGCGCCAGTCTGTCATTGGAATACTTCGCGATCTCGATCCCGTCGGCGCCTTTCTTTTTCTTCGGATCATCCACGTAATAGGTGATCGAGCCCAGCGTCGGCCGGTCCATCCCGGAGAGCGCATAGAGCAGTGTACTCTTGCCGGATCCGGAGTTTCCCATGACTACGGTGAAATCTCCCTTATAGATATCCAGATTCAGATTTTTCAGCACGTGCTGCTGTACGGATTCGTTCGAAAATGTCTTCGAAAGATCTTTTGCTGTTATGATTTTTACCTTTTCCATTTTGTTTTCCTTAATTAAATGATCTTTTTAAATGATCTTTACTGTCTGCCCCGCCATATCCTGATAGGTCTCACCGTCAATGATGATCTGTGTTCCGGATGCCAGGCCTGCGCCTTCCACTACCGTTTCACGCTTTCCTTTGTAGATCACATCGATCTTTTCCATCCCTATTGTACCACCTTCTTCCCCCATCGTAACCGTCAGGATGTAACTGTCGCCGTTTTCATCTGTATAGACTGCCTCATTCGGTACGGTCAGACAGTCTTTCTTCTCATAAGCCACAAAAGATACCTTTGTATTCATTCCCACGCGGATCCGGCTGTCCGGATCTGTGATATCCAGGGTCACCTTGTAGTCCGCATCTTTGCCGGAAGTATCGGTCTCGCCTGCGGCATTCTTATACGCTGTTTCGGAGATCTGCGTTACACGGCCTTCGTATACATCGGAGCTGTCGGATTTGGTCGTCACATCCGCAACCATTCCTCGATCCACGTGGTTGATATCTTTTTCCGATACTCTGGCTGTCAGGATCAGGTCCTGTGTATCTTCGATCACAAACAGCACACCGGTGGAATTCTCACCTTCTTTGATATTTACGGCAGTAATGGTTCCGGAAGCTTCTGCCAGGATCTGTGCATCCAGCAGATCGTCCTGCAGCTGTGCCAGACGAAGTTCTTCGACACTCACATCACCGGAACGCATTGCCTGACTGATCGCATCTGCGCTGGCCTGCTTTGCATTTTCCAGATCCCGTACAGTTGCCTGATAAGCCGCTACCGAACTCAGATAACGCTCCATTGCATCATCCACTTCTTTTGCGTAAGCTGCCAGCTGAAGATCGCTCTGTCGTGCCACATTTTCCCTGCGCTGTACCGCCTGCACATAGGCCAGATTTGCACTGTCTACCGCATCCTCCGCCTGTTCTTTCTGTACTTCCGTCACGTAATCCTTACCATCCATTTCGTACTGCATCGATTGCGCCTGCTGGATCGAGGTTGCTGCCTGCTTCACCGCCTGATCCGCTGCGGTCAGGGTCGGATCCATTCCCATATTTACGGATTCTTTGTAATTTGCATATTGAATCTGTGCCGCTTCACAAAGTTCTCTGGCCTGCTCCGCATTTGCCAGCGCTGCCACCAGGTTGGTATCCGTTCCGTTGGTGATCCCCTCTACATAAGTATTGTACTGACGTTTTGCAGCGGATACCGTGGTAGATGCATTTCTCTGTGTCACATCCATGGATGCCTGCTGCATCGCGATCTCTTTTTCGATGGATTCCGTATCCAGCACACAGAGCAGATCGCCGGCCTGTACGTGATCCCCTTCCTTCACCAGCACATCCTTTACCGGAAGTGTCAGCGCAGAATATACATAATGCGGTTCTGCGCATTCTACGGTACCGTCTGCGTTAAACTTCTCGCGGAAATCACCGCTCTGAAGCGTGGTGATCATTCCTGCGGATAAGCCCTCTTCCTTACCGCAGCCGGTAGTCAGTACTGCCATCCATACCATTCCGGCCGCCATCATTGTTCTCACAAGATTGTTATTCTTCATAATCTTCACTCCTCAAAAAAGACTTCTGTGGTCTGTTGCTGATGATAATATACAACAGCCGTCCACAGAAGTCTTAATCTGATCCTTTTTTATTCCTTAATTATTCCTTAAATCGATTCCTTATCCGGGTTCTCGTCTTCTTCCTGCTGCGGCGCTTCCTCCGCGGATGTTTCAAACTTCTTAAAAAGGCCGTTATAAAGGGCTGCGCGGAAATAGCCCGGCAACGAAAAACAGAATACGACCAAAAACGGCGTGGCATCCCACTGCCAAAACCACATAAACGCTACCGGAAGAAGAAACAGCATCGCATTTGCAATGGTACGCAGGTATCCCATCCCGACAACCATCAGGGTAAATGCCATCTTAATGGTACCGCGGATCGTATTGTGATAGCGGGACAGCACCGGAAACACATACAGTGCTGCCAATACAAGAATGATCGCGACTCCATAAAGCAGGATCAGAAGATAAGAAGATAAAGCATTCTTGCTTGATAAGATCAGTAACCAGTCCGCGCATAAAAGCGCCCCCACACCGATCATACCGATCCAGATAAAGATCCCCTGCAGCAGATTCTGTTTGAAGGCATGAAAAAAGGACTTTACGATATACCCTTCTTCATTCCGCACCATCTTGGTCAGCACATAATGCATCGCCGTAAAGGATGCCCCCGCCGTCACAACGGGGATACAGCAGATGATCGTCAGCAGGTTCAGTATCATCAGGTCCGCCATCGTACTCAGAAAGCGTATGAACGGACTATCCATTTGCAAAAACTTCATAGAATAAATATTTCCCTTCTTACTGCGTCTTGTAGCAGTTCCTTAATCTTTCACAGATTTTATATTATATCACATACGGCGGGAGTTGGGAAATTGCAAAACAATTTCCTGCAGCTAAAAAGGCGCCGGCTTTTCAGCCGACGCCCCTTCATTTCATATTTTTCGCTGTCAGAAATTATTTCTTCCAAGCATCGTACTGGGACTGGAACTCAGCAAGTACATCCTGATAACCTGCTTCATCCAGTGCGGACTGATACTCTGCGATGAAATCATCTACATCTGCCTCAGGTACGCCACCGTTCTCAAGAACGAATCCGTACTGCTCAAACAGGTTTGCGCAAGCGGTATACTTATCTTCTACCGGAGTCTTGTCAAAACGGAAACCTGCTGCCGGTGAGGTCTTAGCGCCACCGTTGAAATCCTTGTACAGATCAGCCTTGTTTGCCGGCTCATTGTCAAGCGGAGTTACAACAGTTGCGGAAGCGGACTCCCACATAGAGTGGTTGTACTTATCGGAGTGCTGGGTTACCTGATGATTTGCATCATACTCGTAATCCTCGCCCTCGATACCGAAAGTGTACATATCTGCCAGAGTGCTGTCGGTGTAGAGCAGGCCAAGGAAATCAACACAAGCCTGAGCCTCTTCCGGAGTACAGGTAGCTGCTACTGCGAAGCAGGAACCAAGAGCAGAAGTGGAGTGTGCCCATCTGTCGGTAGCCTTTGTCATGGAAACGTCCTGGCCGTAACGAGCATCTGCTTCGTCATTTACCGGGATATCGGTCCACCATGTGATCGCCCAATCCTGTGTCTGGGTTGTGGTATCGGTCGTGGTCTTGGTCAGGTCATCCTCGGAAAGGTAACCTTCCTCTGCCCACTTGCCCATCAGCTTTGCAAACTCTGCATACTGCGGTGTCAGAATGGTATCCACTACTTCGTTGGTCTTCTTGTCTACTGCAAAGAAGTTGGTAGCGGAATCTGCGGTGAAGAAATCAAAATCATCAATGTACCATCTGTAGAACATCGGTGTCTTCTGGGTCAGGTACGGATACTTGAGGCCTGCGCCCTTTGCATCTGCCAGCATCGGCTCGATGTCAGCCAGTTTCTTTACGCTGCTGATATCCCATCCGAACTGGTCTACCAGATCCTGACGGAACATAAAGTCATAACCTTCCACATTGTCCTTGTAAACCGGAACAAAGAAGATCTTGCCGTCGTACTTGGTTGCTTCCCACTGTCCTTCATCCATGGAAGAATACAGTTTGGAACCTGCAACCAGATCCGTCAGATCATATACGGCGTTCGCTGCAAACAGATCGTTGGTACCGATCGTGGATTCCCAGGATGCCGTCCAGAGAAGGTCTACTTCCTTGTTGTTGATCGCAAGGTTTGCCTTGTCTTCGTACTCGGAAGCGATATCGTGCAGAACGATCTGAACCTGGATCTTGTCTGCGATGTATGCGTTGATCGCATCCTGTACCTTCTGTACCTGAGCATCATCTACTGCGCCAAGGTTGAATGTACGTCTGTACACATCGATCACTACAGCGCCGCTGTCAGAAACTACGGTCTCACCGCCTCCGTTGGAACCATTGCCACCATCGCCACCATTACCGCCGTTGTTGACAGCACCGCCATTGCCGCCGTTGCCGCCACCGTTTCCGCATGCTGCCATGGAAACGGTCATCACACCTGCAAGGATCGCAGATGCAACTCTGTTGAATCTTTTCATAGATATTTCCTCCTTTTAATGTATATATTCCCGGAGACGGACCCTGTGCCCGCTCCTGAATACCGATAGTAATTCCCGATCAGCCCTTTACGGAACCGACGGTCAGACCTTTGATAAAGTACTTCTGGAAGAACGGATAAGCGATCATGATCGGGCCGATGACTACGATAACCGTTGCCATAGTTGCCGAGTTCTGCGGGATCGCGCCACCCATTGCCGCTCTTGCGGAAGCCGGTACGTTGTTGTTATTGAGCAGGAACTGGATGCTCTTCTGAATGTTTACCAGAAGCAGCTGCAGCGGCTTCTTGGAGTTGGTATCGATGTAAAGCAATGCGTTCTGCCAGTCATTCCAGTATGCGGTAGCCATCATAAATCCGACTGCTGCCAGCGCAGGCTTGAGCAGCGGAAGTGTAATGCTGAAGAACGTCCTGTACTCGCCGGCGCCGTCGATCTTCGCCGCTTCCATCAACTCCTGCGGAATGCTGTTTGCGATATACGTTCGTAAGATGATAACGTTCATCGTCGTCACACACAACGGCAGGATCAGAAGAAGCAGGCTGTCCTTCAGATGATATACCGAAGTAAAGATGATATATCCGGAAAGCTGTCCGCCGTTGAA
>JAEEGL015209394.1_pt1 | contig 11353 bp, 9 predicted proteins | sample 9134231 | NCBI WGS metagenome assembly JAEEGL01 (sample SAMN16246548, study PRJNA631951) | gut metagenome | biome: gut microbiome; feature: rumen; material: fiber-attached | host: Bos | place: Iran: Karaj | collected 2018-10
ACGTTTACCTGCTGGAAGACCAGCTGGTTCAGCCGGATAAATAACTCTAGAAAGCGACGCCTAAACCGGCGTCAATGAATACTGCGCGTACGCCGTGGGTCTTGAGACCTAACTGCACGAATAGATGATCTAGTACGTGGTATTTGAGCACGAACTGCATATAGCACCAGCCGTCTTGATAATTGCTGGCTTTGCTGAAATCATAGCTATAGAATACTCCCCGGTCCAATTTCTCTCCTTTGGCGTCTGCAGCCGCTGCTTCCTTGTAGGGCTCCAGATTCTTTATCGGGTCATACACATAGACCCCGACATGCAGACCTGCGGTTAGTTTGCCGATGATGAATTCCGGCTGCAGGCTGATACCCGCGCGGAAACAGTTCTTTACATCGCTTGTCTTCAAATACGTCTTGCCGAAATGAGTTACCGGAGCCTCCGGGTTTTGGGATGCGAACTCATCGTTCACTGCGGCATAATAGCCGTCGTAGAACGCATCGACGCCTACGCCGATACGGAAGATCGCTACCGGCACCCAGTAGGCTGCCGCCTTGAGCGTTGCAGCGCCATAGAACTGCATCTTCGGGTAGTTGTCGCGGTAATAATTCTGCTTCACGCCTCCGGTTGCGCTGATCTCTACTGCCCAAGGCTTTTCTACCTCTTCGACCAGATGTTTGGTCGTCATCGGCTTGTGGCGGACCGTATCGGATGCATTCGGCCTGTAGCGAACGCCTAATTCTCCGCCGAACATGTTATAGCCTGCATTCGGATGCATGAAACTACCGTTGCTGATGTGCCGCCAGCCGCCGTTCAGCGTGATCTCCCAGCCGTCTTTGATAGGGAAGTCCATGTATAGCTCCAGAGCCAGATACGCATTGAGGATGGAGCCGATAGACCAGTTGGCCAGATATTTGCCGTCTTTCTGCGCAATGCTGTATGCCGGATATTCGTCGGGTAGGGTGTTCTTGTAGGTCTTCGTCACAGCCGCCAGACCTACTGTCGGACGTGCGCCGATACGGAAATGCGTACCGTTGTAGAAAGGCATGTTCATATAACCGTATGCGGCGAATGCAGAGCCTAAAAACTTATCGTTTCCTAAGTTCAGATAACTGGCTCCAACGCCGATCGAGGCATTGTTCCATTGCTTCAAGCAATGCCATCTGCCTGTCGGCAGGAACTCCACAGCGAACGAACCGCCCAATACCGGACGCTCGATGAACTGGTCAACTTTGCCGTCCGGCATCATCATCGAGCCCATTCCGCTCAACCGGTATGCCAACTCGTAATGAGGCAGCGAAAATGCCTGTAAACAGGCAAAGAGAAATATGAATAGAAGGCCTTTTTTCATTTTTCCGGTGCAAAATTAGTAAAATATTTTGATATATGCAAATTTTTTTGTACCTTTGCGCGAAATTTGGACTATGCTTCGAAAGAACGACATACTGAACATCTTTTTCCTGGGAATCGGCGGCATTGGAATGAGTGCCTTGGCGCGTTATTTTTACCATCGCGGTGATGCCGTGAGCGGTTACGATCGTACTCCCTCAGACCTGACGAAAGAGCTGGAAAAAGAGGGTCTTCGTATTACGTACGAGGATTCGCCGGAGTGCTTGGAGAAAATCGGTTTGCGCTTGTCTCCGCTTCATACAGTGGTCGTTCGGACGCCCGCTGTGCCGGAAGATAGCGAGTTATACACGTATTTCCGTACGCAGGGTTTTGACATCAGCAAGCGGGCTGAGGTGCTTGGCGATGTGACGCGCCAGATGAAGGCGCTCTGTGTCGCCGGAACTCATGGCAAGACGACGACCAGTACTATTCTCGCGCATTTGTTGTATCAGTCCGAGCTGGGCACGAACGCCTTCTTAGGCGGCATTAGCATGAACTACGGCACGAACCTGCTGCTCGATAAAAATAGCCCGTTTGTCGTCGTCGAAGCCGATGAATACGACCGCTCGTTCTATCATCTGACGCCATATATGTCTGTAGTTACGGCGGTGGATGCGGACCATCTGGATATCTACGGCACGGAGGAAGCCTATCGCGAGGCCTTTGCCCATTATACGAGTTTGATCACCGGCGCGCTGGTGATGAAGCACGGCATTGCGCTCAAGCCTCGTTTGCAGAAAGGCGTGAAGTGCTATACGTACGGTGTGCTGGATGGCAGCAAGCCCAAGGAAGACAAACTGCCTGATTTTTATGCAACGAATATCCGTGTGAAGAACGGCGAGATCCGATTTGATTTCCATATTAACATTGCTACGGCTATTACGACCATCCCGGACCTGAAACTGGGCGTGCCGGTATGGGTGAATATAGAGAATGCGGTGGCAGCGATGGCGGTAGCCTGGCTTAATGGAATCAAAGGCGAAGAGCTGCGAAACGGCATCGCTTCGTTCCGTGGCGTTCTCCGTCGGTTCAACATCCATTTGAATACGCCCAAGGTGGCTTATATAGACGATTATGCGCACCATCCGGAGGAGATCGCTACCTCGATAGACTCTATCCGCCGTTTGTTCCCGGAACGCCGCTTGATAGGCGTGTTTCAGCCGCATCTGTACACCCGTACGAGAGATTTCGCGCCGGAGTTTACGCAGGTATTGCGCACGCTCGATGAGTGCCTGCTGCTGCCTATCTATCCGGCACGCGAGGAACCGATTCCCGGCGTGACCAGTGAGATGTTAGGCGGACGTGTGGTGGAGAAAAAGGACTTGGTGGCTGAACTCAAAAAACGGGTTCATGAGAGCGACCGCCCGGTGGTGATCCTGACGGTAGGCGCGGGCGATATTGACCGTCTTGTGCCCGCTATAAAGAAAGCGCTGCATGAGTAAGACGGTGCGGGCCATAGTGATGAGCATAGGCTTGCTGATTGTGGCATCCATGCTGCTGATGGCGGTGGTGATAGGTTACCGTATGCGTCCGATAGAGACACCCTGTACCCGCTTGACATACATCATTGAGGACCGCGATGAGCGGATGTATCTCACGGAGAGCGAGCTGAACAACCTGCTGCAAGAGGAGAATATCCATCCGGTGGGCAAGCTCCTTGACCGGGGCATGTTGCACCGCATAGAGAAAACCGTTCGGCTGCATCCGATGGTTCGTACGGCCGAGTGTTATACTACGCCGCGTGGAGAAGTGCGGGTCCGGTTGACCCAACGCATCCCTGTATTGCGTGTACAGAAGCCGGGCGACGCCTATCTTATTGATACGGACCGCAAGGTGATGCAGGCACGGGCTGCCGTACGGGACTCGATGTTAGTGGTCTCCGGCGCTGTAGGCGTGCAGATGGCATCACATCAATTGACCGATTTTGCACTGTGGCTGCAGCACGAACCATATTGGCGTCAACGCATCCGCCGCGTTTATGTACAGTCGCCGCACATGGTCTATCTCTATTTGCGCGACCCGCTGCAACCGCGTATCGTGCTGGGAGGCATGAACAGATACGAGCAGAAACTGGCTAAACTGCGTACTTTCTTTGACAAGGGCGCAGAAGCCATTCAAGATAAACAGTATACCGAGTGGGACGTCCGTTTCCGCGGGCAAGTCATCGGACGCAATTAATAAATACCGATTCATGGCAAAAAGACAAACCAAAACAGCTGATTCTCTTCCTTTGGTCGCTTTGGACCTGGGGAGTGATAGCGTACGTGCCATGGCGGCACGGCGTATTGCGCCGGACCTGTTCCAGATATTAGGGGTAGAGGAGCGTCCGCAGAAACTCGGTAATGTATGCGTCGAGCAGGGAATTATCACGCAGTCCAGCAATGCCGGATATGTGATCGCTGAGGTGCTCAAACTCCTTGCGAACCGTATCGGTTTGGACGAACTGCCGACGGCTTTCATCTCCGTAGGGGGGCAGTCGATGCAGATCGTTGCGGTTCACTCGAAGCGCGACCAGGCACGGCGTAAGGAGATCAGTCAGGAACTGCTGGACGGCATGGAGCTGGAGTGCAAGCAGAAGATCGAACTGCGTAATCCAGATGTAGCTGTCCTCGGACTCGTTCCCTCTTTCTTTAAGTTGGACGGAGTGGAGCAGGATGAAGTGCCGACGCCGAATCAGCGAGCAGCTCTGGTGGAAGCCCATTATATCGCTTTCTACGGCCGCAAGGCCATCGATACGCAGCTTCAGAAGTCGTTCTCGCAAGCCGCACGCAGTATCGAGCATATGTTCGTCCGTCCGGAGTGTCTGCTGTCCGCATTCGCTACCTGTGACGGAAATCATGTGCTCTCTAACGGCTGTGCCGTATTGGACCTCGGTGCCCAGACAACGAGTCTGACGGTCTATAAGGGCGGTCAGTACCTGCTCAATAAAGTGGTGCCGAAGGGCGGGTATCATATTACCCGAATGTTGGAGCAGCAGGGAATGAGTTTTGCGACGGCAGAGGTGCTCAAGAAGCAGTTCGGTTGTGCCTCGCCGGAGTTTGTGACCAAGAACGTACGGCTGCGTGTGCCGGCTGCGCCGGAGATAGGAGGGGATCTGATCATCGCATCGCAGGAGTTGGCAGAAGCTATAGAACTGAAACTTAAGGAGATTCTGGCGCCTGTATTTGAGGAGTTGCGCAAAGTCGAGTCCCGTATCCAGACTTTGTATATCACCGGCGGAGGATCGATGATGACAGGTATGGCGGAGTACATACAGTCCATGACGGGCGTTCGTGTTCAGTACGGAGCGCATAATCTGCTGTTGCATCGCGATACGGAGGAGAAATACCTCTCTCCGCAGTACACCTCGCTCGTCGGTACGATTCTCCTGGGCCAGGACTATCGCGATAATCATAAGAACCAGTTGGTGCGTCAGCCTGGTTTCTTCGACCGGTTCAAGGAAGGCACGCTCGACATGTTCATTGACCAGAATTAAATTCATTAAACATTCAACATTATATGGAAGATCTGATCACATTGCCGTTGGAAGGCTTAACGGAAGATAGCATTATCAAGGTTATCGGTGTTGGTGGCGGCGGATGCAATGCCGTTAATTACATGCAGCGCCAGGGCCTGAAGGATGTTTCTTTCTTAGTGTGCAACACAGACCGTCAAGTGCTTATCAAGTCGTCTGTGCCCAGCAAGTTGCAACTCGGCCCCGGTTTGGGCGCCGGAGGTGATCCTGAGACCGCTCGTCAGTACGCGGAAGAGAGCAGGGAGCATATTCGTGAGGCCCTTAATGACGGTACGCAGATGTTGTTCATCACGGCCGGCATGGGCGGAGGTACGGGTACCGGAGCTTCGTCCGTTGTGGCAGAGGTGGCGCAGGAGATGGGTATCCTGACCGTAGGTATCGTCACGATTCCGTTTGCTTTTGAGGGCAAGAAGAAGATCGAGAAGGCGATGACCGGCGTGGCGCGTCTTGCCAAGCACGTGGATGCATTGCTCATCATCAATAACGAGAAACTCAAGCAGATCTATCCTGAACTCAACCTGCTCAATGCCTTCTCCAAGTCCGATGACGTTGTGGCGAATGCAGCGCGGGCGATTGCTGAGATCATCACCGTGCCCGGATACATTAATACAGACTTTGCCGACGTGCGTAACACGCTTCGCAAGGGTGGTGTGGCTATCATGAATATAGGTCGTGCATCCGGCGATAAGCGTATTACCAACGCCATCAACGACGCGCTGAACTCGCCGCTGGTGAACACCAACGACGTTCACGGAGCCGAGCGTATCCTTCTGCAGTTCTATTGCTCTACCGAGCACGCCATCGTCATGGAGGAGATCGACCAGATCAACGATTTCGTACAGGAGGTAGGCGATGATATCGAGGTTCAGTGGGGTGCGTCTATTGACGAGACACTGGGTGAAGAGGTCCGCGTTACGGTTATTGCTACCGGCTATAAGGAGGGTGGTGTGTCATACGATGAAGCGGAGGAAGGCAAGAAAACCATTCCGGAGGCAATTGAGGCCAATTATCCTCCGCAGCAAGCCAAGCCGCTGGAAGACGAGAAAGCGCAGCTGATTGACCTGAGTGACACCCTGCGTGCCGAAGGTATCGAGGTGCCGCAGATGCCGGTACGTGAGCACACGGTTTCCCAGTCTGCGGAAGAGATTGTCATTACGGTGGAGGAAGAGACCAAACAGGAAGAGGAGAAACCCGCTCACCGTCCCTTTGACTGGATCAGAAGAAAATAATTAGATAGATTATGAATAACCAACAAATCACGTCCCCTGCGGACAAGGAAATGAATTTCTTCGACCTCTGTGTGGCTATCGGCCGTGCTATTGGTCGTTTGTGCGTTGCATGCTGGCGGCTCCTGTCGCGCATGATCCGTCTCACCTATCGCTATTGGTGGTTGGTGCTGACGCTTGTCGTTCTGGCTGTCGCTGCTGCCATATACCACACGCGTACCGATAATATCCTCTATCGCGTCAATGCCGTAGCGTTCATCAACGGCGCTTCTGTGCCGCAGTTCGAGCAGGCTTTCGCGCCGATCATGAGTGGCCGCTTGTTGCCTGAGAACACACGGATGGGGTGGTATCTGAGTCATAAACAGGCGCAGCGTTTCAGTATATACCGCATCGTGGATGCAAAAGGTGATGGCACGCCTGATTATATTGACTTCAAGCGCAAGTCGAACCCGAAGGACACTGTCCTCGTTCAGATGCAAGACCGTGTCTGCATCCAGTTCTGCACGCCCTCATACGCTATTCCGCTTGTTCCGAAGATCGAGGCTGCTATCCTGGAGGTGCTCAACGGAAACCCGTCCTTGCAGCAGTCCTATGAGGTCTATCGTCAGAATCTGGCAGAGGAGGTAGCGTTCAATCATCGCCAATCGATGAAACTGGACAGTCTGACCAGCGCCTATTATTACAATGCCGGCTCGGTAATGCCGATGACGACGAACGGCAACGCTGTCAATTACTACGGCGACCGTAAGATCCGTCTTTTCCTCAACGATATCTATAATCAGCAGCAGCGCGCACGTCTATATGACTATAAAATGCAGTTAGCGACTGCACCCGTAGTCTTGGAGAACCATTTTGCGGTTTCTCCCAAACCCGTGCACAGTCGCATGGAATGTGTGATAATCTTCTTCCTCCTCGGATGGATAGTAGGTTGCCTGCTCGCCGAAGGAGTGGATAGAAGAAAGGAAATTATTTCTTGGCTAAAGCAATAAGTTTCTTTGCCACGAAATAGAGAATGACTGCTCCAAGCAGTATCAGTATAGCCACGCTCAGTTCGTGGCTATATTCTTTTATAAGGTCCATCTGACCGGCAGCCACGTAGCCCAGCGCTGCCAGGATACAGTTCCATATAAACGCTCCGAGGAACGTCCACCATAGGAACGCACCGAAATGCATGCGGCTCAAACCCGCCGGAATACTGATCAGTTGGCGGATACCCGGAATAAAGCGGCCGATGAACGTGGACACGTTGCCTTTCTCGCGGAAATAAGCTTCCGCTTTCTCCAACTTCTCGCTCGACAGCAGACACATGTGTCCGAGTTTGCTGTCTGCGAACTTATAGATGATCAGTCGTCCGAGCCAAACCGACAGGCCGTAGTTGATTATTGCGCCGATCATGGCACCCAAGGTACCGAACAGCACGATGATCAGTACGTCCAAAGGGTAGTTACCGGTAGCGCACAAGACGCTCTCCGGCTGGCCGGCAACGAATGCTGCAGGCGGAATGACTACCTCGCTCGGAAACGGGATGAAAGAAGACTCTACTGCCATCAGCGCAGTAATCGACGCATAGTTCATATGCGCCGAATACCACGCGATTATTTCGTCAACGATTGTCATTAGATGAACAGTAATTGTACGATGATGTAAACCGGCAGGAGGATGATCAAGCTGAACTTAATCATGTATCCGAAGAAGCTCGGCATGTCAATTCCTTCTTGCTCGGCAATCGACTTCACCATGAAGTTAGGTCCGTTGCCGATATACGTCAGGGCGCCAAAGAATACAGCACCCATCGAGATGGCCTTCATGAACTCAGGAGCGATACCTGCTACAGCCGTAGCGGCGTCAGCGGGTAGGGTGGTAGCCGTCGCATGGAATACCATCGCCGTAGGCGCGTTATCCAGGAACGCACTCAATGCACCTGTACAATAGACGAACTCCCAGGGAGCGTGTACCGGCAGCGGGTTTTGCTGCAGGAACATCAACGCAGGAGTCATCGTCGCGAAGATACCGAGGAATACACAGGCAACCTCGAGGATCGGCGTCCAGCTGTAGTTGTTCTTTACGCGCGTCTCTTTCGGCGTCGTTACCCAGCTGGCTGCGATAATGAGGATGAACGCCCACTCACGCAGCAACTTCAGATACCACGGCGCGTCATGTGCACCCATCGCAGGGATATAGGTCGAGTTGATGAACATCGTCGAAGCCACTACGCACAGCAGCCAAACGATATTGATCAGACCGCTGAAATGCAGTTTACGGGCCTCACGAACGTCCGCCATCAGGTTCTCAATAGGCTCTTTCTTGTAATAATACGTATCGATTGCATAGTAGATGATCAGCAGCAGGGCACCCGTTACGAGCCACTCACCGATCATGTTCTGCATCCACCACATGAATGGCGTGCCCTTCTGGAACAGCAGGAACAAAGGAGGATCACCAAGCGGCGATAGCAGGCCGCCGCAGTTCGCTACAATCGCGATAAAGAACAGGATGGTGTGTACGCGGTACTTACGCTGCTGGATGGTCGAGATCAGCAGGCGGATCAGCAGCATCGCTGCACCGGTCGTTCCCATGAACGAAGCAAGCACCCAGCCGATGGCTAAGATGATCGTGTTCGTCATTGGAGTGGCCTTCAGGTCACCACGGATACAGATACCGCCGGTCGTTACGAACAGCGCCATCAGAAGTAGAATAAACGGCACGTAGTCGTAAATCATCTGATGCTCCAACTCATGGCTCATGCCGTTTACGCACAGCCAAATACCTACCGGAACACCCAAAATGAGCGATACGTACAACTTGTGTACGTTGTGCTCCCACCACTCGCCTACATGTGGAACGAGCGGCAGCACGGCGATGCATAAGAGCATCACCACAAACGGGATTAACATCCACGCCGGAATCAAATGTTCAATCATATCAATCTAATTTTAGAACAGCTAAAAATGCTTTCTGAGGAACTTCTACGTTTCCGATCTGCTTCATGCGCTTCTTTCCGCGTTTCTGCTTCTCGAGCAACTTACGCTTACGGCTCACGTCGCCGCCGTAACATTTTGCCAATACATCCTTGCGAACCTGCTTTACGGTCTCTCGTGCAATTATCTTCGCACCGATTGCAGCCTGTATGGCAATATCGAACTGCTGTCTCGGCAAAAGCTCTTTGAGCTTCTCGCACATGCGCCGACCGAAGTCAACCGCATTGTCGCGGTGCGTCAGCGTGCTCAGCGCATCCACTTGCTCGCCGTTCAGCAGTATATCCAGTTTGACGAGGTTCGACGGCCGGAAACCGTTCATGTGCCAGTCGAACGACGCATAGCCTTTCGAGATGGATTTGAGCTTGTCATAGAAGTCGATGACGATCTCGCCGAGCGGCATATCGAACAGCAGTTCCATACGGTTGCCGCTGATGTATTCCTGCTTGACGAGTTCGCCGCGCTTGCCCAGACACAGCGTCATGATAGGGCCGATGAAATCCGCCGTCGTGATGACCGATGCGCGGATATACGGCTCTTCGATACGGTCTATCTCGGTCAGGTCCGGCATGCCGGCAGGGTTGTGTACTTCCACCATGCCACCGTCTTTCGTATAGACGTTGTAGCTTACGTTCGGCACCGTGGTGATCACGTCCATGTCGAACTCGCGGTCAAGACGCTCTTGTACGATCTCCATGTGCAGCAGGCCTAAGAATCCGCAGCGGAAACCGAAGCCCAAGGCCATCGAGCTCTCCGGTTGGAACGTCAGACTGGCATCGTTCAGTTGCAACTTCTCGAGCGATGCGCGCAAGTCCTCATAGTCTTCACTCTCGATAGGATAGACACCGGCGAACACCATCGGCTTGGCTTCTTCGAAGCCGTCAATAGCTTTGTCGCACGGCCGGGCCACGTGAGTGATCGTGTCGCCCACTTTGACTTCGGTGCTCGTCTTGATACCGGAAATGATATAACCTACGTTACCCGCGCTGATCTCTTTGCGCGGACTCATGTCGAGTTTGAGAATACCTATCTCGTCTGCGTCGTACTCCTTGCCGGTGTTCACAAACCGTACCAGGTCGCCGCTGTGCAACGTACCGTTGACTACTTTGAAATAAGCGATGATACCGCGGAAGGAATTGAATACGCTGTCGAAGACAAGGCACTGTAACGGTGCGTTCGGATCTCCTTTGGGTGCCGGAATACGCTCCACGATGGCGTCAAGTATCTCTCGCACGCCTTCGCCCGTCTTGGCGGAGCATCGCAGAATCTCCTCGCGCTTGCAGCCCAACAGATCGACTATCTCGTCCTCTACGCGCTCAGGCATCGCGTTCTCCATATCGCATTTATTGAGCACGGGAGTGATCTCCAGATCATGCTCAAGGGCCATGTATAGGTTGCTGATCGTCTGTGCCTGCACGCCTTGCGTCGCATCGACCACCAATACCGCACCTTCGCACGCTGCTATGCTTCGGCTCACTTCATAACTGAAGTCCACGTGCCCCGGAGTATCAATCAAATTCAGCGTATATACTGAATCAGTCTGTATTCTGTCAGCGTTAGCGGTCTGTATTCTGTCAGGCGAAGCCGGTCTATATGCCATCTGAATGGCGTGACTTTTGATGGTAATACCGCGCTCTTTCTCCAGTTCCATGTCATCGAGCACCTGGTTCTCCATTTGTCTCACATCTACCGTGCCGGTCAACTCCAGCATTCGGTCGGCCAGCGTGCTCTTTCCGTGGTCTATATGCGCAATAATACAGAAATTACGTATCTTATCCATTGAACTAATCGTGCTTTAGCTAAGAATCCTATCATGCCTAATTTAAAAACGCTGCAAAGGTACTACAAATTTTTGGAATATACAAGAATTTAGACGAAAAATATCATCTATGTTTGCATGAGTAGTATTTTTTACCTTTTGGGCTCACGGTTATTCCCGTGTTCCCCTCCTGCATGCTTCTAATTCCCTTCTAAAATGCTGTCAATGTCCTATGCGGACCAAGAGATCACCACAGGACCTCCCAAGGATCACCCAAGGATGGATTGCATTTTCTGACAATTTGATGCCTTATATGTATATATACTATGTATATATACACTTTTTGTTGAAAATCTTAGTAAATCTCAACGATTTCGCGCTGAAGGCGCTTGGTGATTTGCTGTCGGGTAAGCGGCTTGACGTTCTGTGTCTCAAGCTCTGTGACGCGCTGCGTGGCTTTGATGACCATCGGTATCTCAGCGTTCTTGGAGCCTATGAT
>JAEEGL015534716.1_pt1 | contig 11353 bp, 12 predicted proteins | sample 9134231 | NCBI WGS metagenome assembly JAEEGL01 (sample SAMN16246548, study PRJNA631951) | gut metagenome | biome: gut microbiome; feature: rumen; material: fiber-attached | host: Bos | place: Iran: Karaj | collected 2018-10
CGCACCGGCAAACGACGTCTCACGGCGGCTGAGTCGACCGCAATCCAAAAACGCTTCATGTTCGAACATGACTTGCTTTGGAGTGTCATCTATCAAGTCAACAACTGCGCCATAGCCTCTACAGAAGCGGACCCTTAGACGGCAGAACTTAAAGAGTTCCAGTGAATGGCAATGCGCAAATGCCAGAGTGGAAATGCAAAAACGACCCTCCGACAAACCCACGACAGGACGTTTTCCTGAGACAACTGCCTTTACGAGGTCTGGCCGTGCTCCAACACACTTCACCTCAGACAACGTATCGCACGCCTCGAACATCTGCGGCGGAATGGATGTTGCGATTATTGGTGGAGTGTCTATTAACGCCCTGCAATGTGCGAACTGTGCCCCTAAAGATCCATCGTGCATTACAAGAAATCCCAAGTCGCGTACAAATGGCATAACGTGCAGCATCCTCTCGCATCCCTCAAACACCCCCTGAGCGGAAATGTCAAGAAATGCCACCTGGACATCACAGGTCCCATAACAGCTGTAATCACCAAACATACACTCGCAAAGCATGCGGCAATCTGCAAATGCCCGGGCATCCAATGAGATATCTAGTCCCTTTATACGAACCCCAACCAATTCGATGCATCCTTCAAAAGCCCGAACACCAATCTTTCGCGGCTCCTCCCAAAATTTTTCTATTGGAATAATAACATCTTCTTGTTCTACACAAACTTCTGCGCCAGCATCATCCCGTCCCCACCTGAAATTACGCAGCCTTCTGCTGTAAATAAACGCAAAGTCCGCTATTGTACGGACATGATCACAGACAATGCACTCCTCCGGCGCGTCCAGGCAAAACAGCACCTTTTCCCCATCCACAGAATACTGTATTCTGTCCGAAAGCGAATCACAGCCTTCAAAGGAATTCGCCTGCCTTGATAGGACAAAGCTGCTCGACATTCCCGCTACGGTGATGCTGCGCAGATTCGGACAGTGTGCGAAGGCTTTCTGCCCTATCCGAATGTGCTTGTCGCACAGCTCATCAGGCAGAAGCACATCCCTAAAATCATCCCGCCCTTCAAACGCATGGTCAGGGACAAGGTAATACCCGATGGTATTTCCCTCGCGAACCCTCTCAAACATACGCAGGTCGAGCCTCTGAAAATACGTCAGCACCTCTTCCTTCAGTTTCTTTGCCCGATCGAACAAGTCAACCCATTCTGGATCAAGAGATTGATCAACCGCATAAACTTCCACTCCGTTGAAGGTCTCTCCAGGAGTGAACGGAATTCCAGCCCCCGTCGCGCACCAGCAAGCCTGCTCGCAGCATCTAAGAGCCATTGGAATATCCTGCTCGACTTCCGTGCCCTTCATAAAAGCAGAGGCAAGCTGAAGCAGAAGCTCTCCGCTTTTAGGACTCCGGGTGAACAACCAGCGCCCGACGACTTCGTCACATTCCTCTCTCGGCAACTCAAACGCCAAAGAGCAGACGTATTGGAATTCGCGCGGACGTAGTTCCATCCAGCGGACGCACTCGTCATCGCATTTCTTGAATGTGAACTCGGGCTGCTGAACATCCGTTCCCGAAAAAAAGCCATTCGTAACGACCATCCACGGTTCCTTTGATCCGAAGAAGTCGTCTCTCTGAGACTGCGGAAGCTTCACACAATCCCAGATGGTATGTCCAGGCAACCAGTCAATAGCAGCACCCTCCTTGAGGTACAACTTATCTACTCTGCCACATTCGGGGATAGCGTCTTCGACTATCTCGTCAACACCTGCTGGAATCACCACCGTTTTACTCGTCATCAGCTCTTTCCTTTCTCGTTTATTTGACAGCGACGCTTTCATCATCTGAAGTATCCGCGCCTGTACCAGACGCTTTGCCGGGCAAAAGACTTTCCAGCGTTTTCAGGTCGACAATTACTGGACCGGGAGCGTCTGGATCGCTCATCCAGCCGACCGGCTTTGCATCCTCCTTCCCCGAGAAGAAGTCCGCCGCACTGAACATCGGAACCATTTTGCGCTTTCCATTTGGCTTATCCATTTTCGTTCTCCTTTTTGTTTCCTACAATTATAAAACGACAGATCCTGTTCATCCTTACCATACAGCATTGTTACTGTCCAGGCGGCAGAAGATATCCGCGCAGTTTTTCTGGCGGGTCTGCCATAATCTTATGCGCTTCCAACAGTCCAAGCATTTGCGCAGACACCACCCACTTCGCACACGAGCCGGTGGCATGGTTGTAGCTAAAGTCAATCAACACCCATGCCAACGCCGCCGAGCGTTTCCTGCCCGTTATGGAATCGTCATCGCAACTCGCGGCGTACAACTCCTGAATTGGCTCATAGGCTTTTTCGAAGTATTCGGCAGACTCCTTTTCGTCCTTTGCCACATCGGCTTTCTTGATCCACACAACCGCTTCTAAGACGGCTTTCTTGTCGCTGTCGAAAAGGCACTTGTTCGCCTCCTCGAGCGAGAACACCTCATCCTTCTTTTCAGCGCAACCCAGTGCAAACATAGAGAAAAGCAGCACCGCCATCATTTTCATAGTCAACTCCTTTTTATTGATAATAATATTACGTAGCGGCAAATAAGCCCTTGGAGAATTTCCGGTTTTTATTATACATCTCCGGATTGAAGGTTTTCGCCCAACTTCGTCGACCAACTGGCGAGATGTTCGTCCATCTCGCGGCACTGGCGATACACTTCTATAGTTGCTAAAAGCCATGACTTCCAGTTTCTTACGCGATGTCCCTCGGCCACAATGTACTTCCAAACATCATCAACACAATCAAACACGGCAATCGGGGTGTACGGCCCCCAGCCAGAGACATCACACACCTCGTACATCCGCGAATGGAACGGCCCGAACCAAACGCGGCTGAGAACTATAACCTCACGGCCATAAGGGACAATTGATAGATTTGTAGCATCCATAGCGTAGGCCTAAACTCCCCTATCATATATTTGCCTCTTTGATCATCTGCCGCTGCTTCTCATCCACTACCTCATGATTGATCGCCGCCACCTTGCAGAAATGCTCGGCGGGGGTGAACATATCGCCAGTCTCGTTGAAGTTACGGCACATGCAGACGGAACAGTAGTCACGGTCTTTGCACTCTGCGCACTTGCCGAAACTGGTACCCGTCACGGCGCGAATACGCTTTGTCGCCTCGGACTCAAGCCACACATGACGCAAGGAATCATTATAGCAATTTCCCAGCGGTACACCAGCAAACCCCGGACATGGATAGTATTCGCCCGTCGCATTCAGGCACATCGAATTGACGCAAGCACCGCACACCTTACGCTTCTTCCATTCCTCGGTGGAAAGCATCTGTTCCTTCTTGCCTGGGCTGAAATACTCGCTGTTCATCGGAACTGCCTTCAAAATCACGTCCTGAAGCAGAGTGCGAGTTTCATCCAGATTCAGCCTGTTGCAAAGATTCGACGTGTCGCAGTCTTGCTTGCCCATAATGATGAAGTCTGTCTGCGCATCCATCTTTAGGGAATCTGCGAACTTCATCACGTCAGGATAGCCCTTGTAGTTGATTCTAAGACACGGACACGATATCCTTACAGGAATCTGCGCCGTCCGAAGCCGCAGTATGGCATTCATGGTCTCAAGCCACGAGCCCTTCCTCCGCGTCACCTCGTCATGGATTGCCGGACTCATCGAATAAAGCGATACCTGAACCGTGCCATCCGCCTCAACAAGCGCATTGATTATCTCATCCGTGCAGACCGTCAAATTACTCAAACACGCCACAGTACAGTCACGGGCACGTATAGCTTTGATGATCTTGATGATATCCTTATGCATCATGCACTCACCACCAGAGAGCGACACATGAATGCCGCCCATCTCCCGGAACTCGTCCAGAACCTCGCAAATCTTGTCGTACGGCAGAAAGATAGGATTGTATTCGGGAACATAGCAATGTCGACAACGCTCCGTACAGGCCTGAGTGATATCAAACTGAATCTCAAAAAGCGTAGGATGTTCCGAGAAATACTTTTCAAGCAATGTTGCGGGCAGCGCCGCCGCTTCATCGGGCGTAAGGACTCTTTCGTCCTTCTTCGTCTTTGGATCATCACAATCGTATGTGAAGAACGGCTCCTGCGCATCCAGCTCCTCTACGCTGTTCCCGGCAAGAATCACCTTCTGGGCGATAAGCGGCGCAAAGAATTCGTCAAAATCCTTTGCCACCATTTCACGAGGCGCATCGGCATAGTCCTTCACAATCTCTTCTATTATTGCATCACGCTCCTTCGGTTGCCGCGTAACATGCGCAAAGAACGGTCCCGCCGAACGGAATACCTGATCGAACGCCGTCACCTTGCCGAAAAGATAGGTGAACTCGTCATACTGGCGCACGTACGTCTGCCTTGCCAACCGCATCAACATAGTCATTTCTCCTCGAATATTCTGCGATAGAGCCGCGTCGCCTCGCATCGCCATGGCGCATGGGCGAACATATTCCCCGTCTCATTATAATTCCTCATCGGACAAACCTTACACCATGCACGATCTGCACATGAGGCACAACTCCCGAAATCCCTGTTCTTGAGCGCGCGCAACTTGTTAAGTGCCTCTCCCGTCCATACATCCCAGAGCGAATCTTTCTGTGCATCGCCAATTATCGCACCATGAAATCCGTCGCACGGATAGTATTTCCCTTCTGCATCAAGATTCAACCGTCCATCTCCAATATCGCAAACCTTCGCATCACACAAACACCTTTCTGACTCGATGCGACCTTTTCCAAACACATCCTTATGAGAGGACAACAGCATTTCAAGGTCCTGCATAGAGAGTGCATGACTCTGGTTCGCACACGAGTGGTCGATTTGTCCAAATATCTCACTGTCGGCAACCAAATGGACATGCCGAGCGGCGACATATTCTTTTAGCTCTTCCACACAACCTTTGTTTTCCCGCATAAAAGGCGTCGCAATGCGGATATGCACCCCAGCCGCCTGCAGTGCATCAATTGCCGCCTTGGTCTTTCTGCAAGAACCGGGCATCTGCGTAATTGAATCGTGAACCAATTCTGTCACAGCATAAAGCGATACATTCACAAACTGAGGATCAATCTCTTTCAGCAATGCAATCATTTTGTCATCGCAAAGCGTTAGATTGGACAGCACAATGATGTTCAGGTCAAGGGACTTTGCAAACCGCAGCATCTCGGCAAAATCCTTATGCAGCATGCTTTCACCGCCAGACACTAAAACCGTAAGACCTTGCGCTTCGCGAAACTCCTTCAACACCTTAAATGCTATACCCTTGTCGATGTAATGTGCCCCACCTCGCGGCAGATAGCAATGAATACACTTCTCGTTGCACCCATCCGTCAGATCAATATGCAGCTCACTCGGCAACCCATGCCGCATGTAAAAGTCACCCAGCGGCGACCAATCATCATCTTGGTAGGGCGCGGACTCCGGCCGCGCCGCCAAATGGTCTTTCTCGCCGTTCGCATGGACAACGGGCGTCTCGCCCATTGGTGACCGTTCCGCTATCGTATCGTTCTTCCCCTCCACTTCCACAAACCTCTGACTCACCAGCTCCCCGACAACTGCCTCCACTCCGTCCCGCACTTCATCCGCATCACAGCCAAACTTTTCCGCAACGGCGCATGCAATCTCATCCACATTCCGCCATTCATTCTTAACCTCGTCAAGAATCGGCTGCGCGTTCCGCAGCACAGTGCAACCACCTGTGCGTGGGCACCACACTACGCTCTCTTCGGCAACATGGCGAATATACGCCTGCTTGTGAATACGTATCGTCATTTTAGTTTAGATTCATCCCATTATTGTTATGCGATCTACGTGTCCTCAAAGTTTCTTTCCACCAGTTTTCACGATCTATTATCTCATTCCCACTTTTTTTCTTGTTGTGTACCTCTAGAATTGCAAACTCAAAATTCTTTGCGTAATCTGGATCCTTGCCCATTCTCTCTTCAAGACCAACATCATTCCCTGTACCGCGAAATCGGCCTGTTGCATACATGCGCCAACGTCCCCACAAACCATCTTTGCCACATGCTGAGCCAACATATGCCCCTCCTCGTAATTTATCTGCAATCTGATATATTGCCGCTATATCCATCAAAGCCGCCTGCCAATCTGACAAATTCATTTCAACAATTTTCTGAAGCGAGGCAAAATCTATGCGTACTTGGTCATACCCCTGAAACTTCCAGCAATTATACTGCCGGTCTAATATGGAATGTACATACATTTTGTCAAGTTGTCGTTTCAAATCTACTGCTCCGCTATGGTTCTTCTTGTGAAACTGTACCATCAAACGCCCCGAAAATTCCTGAAAGATTTCTTCAGGATGACCATCATCTCGCCTTAGTGCCTTTGTAAGAAGCCAGAGGGATTTCGACAGTTCCAAGAAACACAATGAGATTCCATCATCCTTTAAATCGCGACAATGCCTCATGGGGAAATACCGTTCATGAAAAGATTTTTCATCCCTGCAATACAATACGACAGCATCATCATCACGTTCAGCAAGACGAACAGTCTGAACGAAACCCTTGCCAACATCAGCCGGCTTCAAATTCAATAAGTTTCCAAGTTTTATACACATCACAATAACCTCGCGGTATATAGTTCGCATAGAATAGTTCCCCACTGACTATTGACAGCGAGGAACTATTTAAGAGCGTTTATACTCTTATTTCAGTGGTCCGCAAAGACATATCCTATTTGAAGACGGATTGCAATGCGAATCAGCCATCTTCTTCTCTGGGCAACCACCCACGAACGACTGCTTGGCTTCGCTCTTCGCAACTATTTCTGGTTTCTTGTAGGCCATTTCTGGCTCCTTTCTGAGGCTTCTGCCTCGTTCTTTTATTTTATTACTTCCTCCGTATCCGGCACCCGCCGGGCGGATTTGGTAAATTGTACTCACTTGTTCTTCAATCTACGATTGCCCATCACACGCATAGGAAATTTATGCCCATGCACCCTCTCATAGTAATGGCGAAGCGTGTTTTGATGGTTGTCTAAGTCATCTTTACTAATTTTCCACTCCAGATCTTTTAATGCCTGATACATTGTTGCGTCGTCTTGCACTAATTCATCAATTGAACGCCCATAAGCATTTTCTACAACTCCCGCACGTCTGAGACATTGGTTTACAAATACCAGATTATTCCCTTTCGCAACAAGATATTTACGAAATTTCTCGTATTGCATTACACCCTCACTTTCAGATACCTCTTGAAATTTCCACTCATCACCGCGTCAGAATATCCAGCTGCGCGGACATCGGCGAGTTCTTTGCGGTAGAAATGCTCAAGTAGTTTGGCGACATCTTCATCCGCCCAATCATAAAATCTGCCTTGGATCGGTAAGTCGGTGCCGAACATAACCTGCGACTCTACGCCTGCGGCGACAAGTTCAGGATAATACTCGGCGGGCATGAAGGCTGTATCGGTAAAGAGGTTGGGGCACTCTTTAAGGCACTCGATCATCTCCTTGTATGGGCGACAATGCGCAAAGTCGATCCGCAGTCTCGAATGGCGTTTCGCGAACGGCAGAATTTCGTGCGGATAGCAGCCTTCGTCTTCTCCTGAATGGAACTGCACGGGAACATCGCGCTCTTCGAGAACGGACAGAATGCGGTCGAGATCTTTTGGTCTTTCCTTAACCCACGGCGTTTCAAGTTCGTGGATTTTCACGCCCTCGAATAAGCCTTTGTCGAGAATCTTGAAGTCGGGATCGGCATCGTAGAACGGACCTGTTACCCAGTAGAACGGGTGTGCGCCTGGTCCAAACGCGGCTTGCGTTTCGCACGCCTCACGTTCGACCTCAGCGACCTCAGCAATTGTGGCATGCCGTTGGCTGGAAATGGACGAGAAGATGAACTCGTCCACTCCGCAGCGCTTCAGCACGTCCGCCACGACCTTCGGCTCGTAGTAGAAGTCACTACGGTCGAAGGCCTCGGCGTCCGTCATGCGGTAATACCGCCCGACATGGATATGTGCATCACAGATCATCAGCATCTCGTCCGGCGAATCATGCGCCCATCCACATTGTATAGTTCGGTGTATCGGGGATGCGGACTAAGGTTATTTTGAACATCGGTGTAAGTAATCACAACCTTGTCACTCCCGCTCATATATGCGCTCTCGACCGGACCTCTAAAGGACCATTTTCTCACAATCCGCCCATCGTCTTCACGCACCTCAACATGGCTGCCATTTATCGAACAATACATCGGTTGCCCCCCCCCTATTTGCTGTTATTCTGTTCGCTTGTCTGCTCGACGATTGGGACAGTGGTCTTGGATTCTGTTTCCGAGGAAGCTTTTTTGATCGAAGACATGAAAAGCCCGTAGGCAATCACAACGGCATAAAAGATGACAACATACAGCACATATAGCGGTATCGCGTAAAATATCGTATGCAACAATCTCCCCAAGCCTGGGATTTCCACGGTTTCTTCTTTGCCCCCACCTCCGAACTTCATACCAGCCTTCTTTCCCTCGGACTTCTTCCATCCCAGAATCAATGGCAATACCGGCAGTTTGACAATCCACCACAATGCCTTCATCAATGTTTTCACTACTTTCATTTTCTTTTTCCTTTTGCCCTTGTTTAGTTCACGGCAAAAGAAAGAGGGCGCAATCCTCTGCCGCATTGTTAAAGAGTCTATGCCATTCTGACCCATAGGTCAGTTTGGTATTTACCATTCCAACCCATTGGTCAGTTTGGTATTGACGCTGAAAGGCAATTTTGATATACTTTACGCCATGAAAGACACATTCCAGCGAAAGCGAATCTATGAGGCGGTTCTTGAAGAGCATCTGCGTGACAACCGTCAGATGGCGTTTCTCACCGGACCTCGCCAGTGCGGAAAGACCACGCTCGCAAAAACGCTTGCGGATCGGTATTTCACTTGGGACGACCTCGCAACGCGGCAGCTTGTCGCGGGCGACGCGGCGGGCCTCGCCAACGCCGCCGGGCTCGGAATCGCCTCCGACCGCAAAACCGTCATCACGCTTGACGAGATACACAAGTTCGTTCGGTGGAAGTCGTTCCTCAAGGGGTTCTTCGACCTCTATGAAGACCGTATGCGCCTTATCGTAACCGGCAGCGCGCGGCTCGACATCTACAAGCGCGGCGGCGACAGCCTGATGGGGCGCTACTTCCTCTACCACATGCACCCGCTCGGCGTCGCGGAACTTGTCCGCCCCGAACTTGAAACGACCGAAATCCATGCGCCGCGTCCCATCAAGCCAGAAGACTGGGACGCGCTCTGGACGCATGGCGGATTCCCAGAGCCGTTTGTCAAGCGAGACATTCGATTCACCCATCGCTGGCGCAAGCTCCGCCGCGAACAGCTCTTCCGGGAAGATCTGCGCGACCTTACGAAAATAGCCGATGTTGCAGGAATAAGAATCCTGTCCGAGCTTCTCCTCGCCCGCGCCGGAAACCAGATTGTGGCAGCATCCCTCGCCCGCGAGATCGGTATCGCAGAAAAGACGATAAAGGCGTGGATAGCCACACTTGAGTATTTCCACGAGGGCTTCACCGTCCGTCCGTGGTTCAAGAACATTGAAAACTCTATTCGAAAAACGCCGAAGTGGTATCAGCGCGACTGGTGCGAAGTCGCAGACGAAGGTGCGCGATTCGAGAACCTTGTCGCATGCCATCTGCTCAAGGCCGTTGACATGTGGAACGATCTCGGACTTGGCGACTATGCGCTCTTCTACGTCAGGAACAAGGCGAAGGTGGAAGTTGATTTTCTCGTCACGAAGAATGGGGCGCCTTGGTTTCTCGCTGAGACTAAAACGGCGGACACGAAGATTTCGCCGGCGCTTGTCTCCATGCAAAAGGCCACCGGCGCCGCGCATGCGTTCCAGGTCGTGCGCGACCTTCCGTACGCAGGGGCTGACGCATTTTCCTACCGCGAGCCGATCGCGGTTTCCGCGCAGTCCTTCCTGAGCCAGCTTTTCTGACGCTCCTGTTGCCATTCTTTCCTCTGCCCTTGTTCCGATTGCGGCAAAAGAAAGAGGGCGCAATCCCCTGCCGCAGTTCTGGTGAGGCCCTGGAATGCCCTGCGAGAAACCACGAAAGAAGATGCGCCCATAGGGGCGCATTCTCCACTTCGCCGGCTCTCGCAGTAAAATTTTCCAGGTTTCACCTGAGCCAAACGATGCGTCGAACGCAAAGTCTTGAATTGTCTAACGCATATTATAGCATAATTTCCGCCGTTTGCGGGCGGCAATTTGCAAAAATCTGCGGCAGACGGAACGCAACCTTACGCCTTCTTCCGTGGCAAGGACAGACCTTGCCTCTATTTCATACTGAAAGGTGCGCGCTGAAATCTTATGCGGAAATCAGTAAATTCGTGTATGGGGATCGTTGTACTGCGTTGCGTTTGCTTCATCCAACTCCTTCTGCCATTCGCGTTTTCGTCTATCACTACGGACTTTCTTTAATTCCTCGCGGGTCAACGGTCCGCGAAACGCGACATCCCCGCCGTCGCCATTCGAAAGCCCGTCAAAGTGACTTATGCATTTGCGAATACGGTAGTCTTCATCAAGATTCACAAAGTTTAGATATGCATTGCCTTCTAGAATATAGTTCACCCTGTTCTTTCGATATCCTGCAGCAGTCAAGTTATTCACGACACAGCCTTTTAGGCGCACGACTGTGTTCGACGGACCCGAAATGTCCGCGTCAAATCGTCCGGGGCCGATTATGCGGTATTCGCCCGGTTCAAGCGATATCGGCTTCGAGAACGAAACAGTCTCTCCGTTTAAACGTATGACGACGCCGTCAACCATGTTTGTCTTCGTCACTATACGGTAGCCTTTGCGTCCCGAAACAGGATTTTCGTACGGCACATGATCCTTTTCAACACTGACAACGGGTTCGCGTGAGCGAATCAGCCACCACTTCAACTCCTCACCCCCATATCGCCTGTACAGCGTGGCAACGATGACAGCTGACAATCCCGCCAGAAGAAGCACGGCCAGTGCCGTCCACAGCCACCGCGACAGGTTGCGTCTCCGGACAGCCTTGACGAGGGCGGCAACGGACTGGTAGCGGCGTTCTGGAATCGACGACGTCGCGCGCTCGATGATGCGCCTCCATGTTCGCGGCGGCTTGCCGCCGAAGCAGCGGTCTGCCAGTACTCCGAGAGCATGAATGTCGGACGCGACGGACGCCTCGCCGCGCTCCATCTGCTCCGGTGCGCCGTAGCCAGGAGTGCCGACGCCGCCGTGGGTGATATCCGATGTCGGCTGTCCGACGCCCGATGTCGCGATGTCCTTTGCGATACCAAGGTCGGCGAGAACGGGGACAGCAACGGGCGGGACGCCCGTTGTCC
>JAEEGL015790257.1_pt1 | contig 11353 bp, 11 predicted proteins | sample 9134231 | NCBI WGS metagenome assembly JAEEGL01 (sample SAMN16246548, study PRJNA631951) | gut metagenome | biome: gut microbiome; feature: rumen; material: fiber-attached | host: Bos | place: Iran: Karaj | collected 2018-10
AGCCTGCAGCCGTCGATGTGGCTGTACTGATACTCTTCTTCACGCGTCCGGAGCCGTTAAAGCAGGTGTTTGAGGCCATCCGTCAAGCACGGCCCTCAAAGCTGTATCTCTATCAGGACGGCCCCCGTGGACCACAGGATATGGCTGGCATCGAAGCCTGCCGACAGGTGGTGAGCGACGAGCAGATAGACTGGGAGTGTGACGTGCAGCGTAACTACCAGACGCAGAATGCTGGCTGTGACCCCTCGAACTTTAACGCGCAGAAATGGGCTTTCTCGTTGAGCGACAAGTGTATCATCTTTGAGGACGACAGTATTCCCAGCGTGTCGTTTATCCGCTTCTGCAAAGAGCTGCTCGACCGCTATGAGCACGATGAGCGCGTCGTGATGATAGAGGGTTTCAACCCTGAAGAGGTGTCACCCGACGTACCTGATGACTACCTCTTTACCACCGTCTTCAGCATCTGGGGATGGGCTTCGTGGAAGAGAGTCATCGATCGTTGGGACGAGCACTACACCTTCCTCGACGACCAATACAACATGCACCAGTTGGAGATGCTGACCAAAGAACGTCGCTATCGCACCACGATGCTGCGTATGGCACCTCAGCACAGAGCCTTGGGCAAGGCTTACTACGAAAGCATCTTCTGGGCTTCGATGATGTTCAACCACGGACTGGCTATCGTGCCCACAAAGAATATGATCAACAACCTTGGTGTCACAGCAGGTGGCTCGACGCACTATGCAGGCTCTTTGGAGACCTTGCCCAAGCGCCTGAGAAAGATGTTCACCATGCAGCGTCATGAGGTAGACTTCCCCCTGAAGCATCCCCGTTATATCATTGAGAATGTGGACTACCTGCATCGCTTCTACCGCATTAATGGCTATGGCCATCCGTGGGTAAAAATCAAGTATTCTCTGGAAGAGTTGTGGCTCAACCTGCGCTATGGTCATTTCGGATATATCGGACAAGCCGTAAAGAATCGCATCAACACGCTATTAGGCAATAAGAAAAACAAATAATGGAAACACAAACAACACCCAAAAACAAACAGCGCCTCGAATGGCTTGACGCCCTGCGAGGATTCACCATGATACTCGTCGTGGCCAATCACGTCAGCCGTGTAGGTTTCGAACAGAACTGGAAATTCTCTTCCTCTCTGTCATTCCTCCTGCTGTTCCGCATGCCACTGTTCTTCTTTGTCAGCGGATTCTTGGTCTACAAGGCCTCACAGGTGTGGGACCTCCGCAATCTTGGACAGCTCCTTGGTAAGAAGCTGAAGATTCAGATTATCCCCACAGTGGTGTTCTTCCTGTTGTTTAACGCCATGATATGGCCCAACTTCTGGAATGGCCTTGATGTCAACTTCCACTCGCCCATGAAGGGTGGTTACTGGTTTACCATCGCCCTGCTGTGGATGTTTATCTTCTACTATCTTTTTGCCTACCTTGAGAGCAAGCTGCGCTGGCGCTCGTGGATACCCATTGCCCTGTTCTTCCTCGTGTCGCTGGGTGTCTACGAAACGTGTTACCTGCCCCAGACCTTCCCGTGGGCACAGGGCTCTAAACTCCCTACCATTCAGTGGCTCAACGACACCTGTCTGTCGCAGGTATTCTACTATTTCCCCTTCTTCCTTTTTGGAAATATCGTACACCGTTATTGGGACCAGGCACAGAAGTTGATGGACTCCAAATGGTTCTTCCCCATCGTTGTCGTGGTGGTTATTCTGGCAACGATGGACGTGCTGAAGTGGCATAATATGCGCATGGAATGGACTAATCTGCCCTCTACACTGGCGAAGTTCGGACTACTTGTCATTGTCTTCATGTATTTCCGTTACTACAAGGAGCATTTCACCAAATTCTCGCCTATTGGAGCCACCCTGCAGTATATCGGACGCAGGACGCTCGACATCTATCTGCTGCACTTCTTCTTCCTGCCCAATATTCCTACCATCGGCATTTTCTTCGACAAATACCGTCATAATTTCGTGCTCGACACCACCCTGTCAGTAGTGATTGCCCTGCTCATCATCCTCTTTACCATCATTACGTCCAACATCTTGCGCGTTAGTCCATTCTTCCGCAAATACCTTTTCGGACGATAACATCAAGATAGCAGTATGAAAAAGATAGCTTTTGTAGACTTCTGGGGCACTTTCCGTGCGGAAACTTTCAAGATGACGGAATACCTCCGTGAGCTCGACGAGGTGGAAATCACCGACATGGAGCATGCTGACTACGTGTTCTTTAGCAATTACGGCAACCGTCACTGGTTTGCTCCTGATCGTTGCGTCAAGATATTCTTTACCATCGAGGATGTAGCCCCCGACTTCAGCGCCTGCGACTATGCCATAGGCTTCGAGTGGATGAAGTATGAAGACCGTTATCTGCGTCTGCCTCTCTATTACCTCTATCCAGACATCTGCGAGCGCATGGAAAAGCGTCATCAGCAGTCCTTGGAACAGGTTAGGGCCATGAAGAAGGACTTTTGCAGTATCACCGTCACTAACGACCATCGTCATCCTATCTTCAAAGAACTCTTTGAGGCGCTGTCAGAGTATAAGCGTGTAGATTCTGGAGGCCTGTGGCATAACAATATGGGTGGTCGTGTAGCTGACAAGCTCGCCTTTGACCAAAGCCATAAGTTCTCCATTGTCTGTGAGAATACAGCACATTCTGGCTATACGACAGAGAAAATCGTCCAGGCCCTGGGAGCCCATTGCGTGCCGATTTATTGGGGCGACCCATCCTTGTCAAAGGTCTTCAACCCCCATGCTATCATCAATGTACAGCAATTCTCTTCCGTTGACGATGTGGTGGCATATGTCAAACAGGTAGATGCAGACGATACATTGTTCGAACAGATGGTGATGGAGCCTGCATTGGCTGATGAGCAATTCAGTAAAGCCAACCAAACGGCTTTGCTAAAGGCTTTTCTGACCAAAATCTTCCAACAGCCTTTGGAGTCGGCTTATCGCCGTAACAGACTGATGTGGGGCGAGATGTATATTGAGGAGCGCAGGCGTCAGGCCTCCAATCCTATCTTTAAGATGCAGCAGCGTTACCACCAGTGGGTGTGGAAAATCAAGGAAACCTTTAGGAAACGACGCGTAGACAAGGGTAAGCAGCAGGTGTTTCCTGCCATTCCCACCTAACCTTTGTTTTTCTTGCTCAGGAATTCGATGCTCTCACGGAATATCGTGGAGCGCAAGAGCCATAGCGCCAGACAATACGTTACGGCCACAAAGGCCATCTTGGCCAACAGTCCCAGCAACAGGCTGTCGATGCTTCGTGTCAGCAGGTGAGCTACATAAATAAGAACGCATGCGAGGATCAGATAGGGTGAAATGTCTCTTACCACGTCCCAAAGACGCAACCCGATCTCCCTGTGTACAAACCAGTGCCAAACTCCTATCCACAGGATGGTGATGGCAACATAGGCTATCAGCATAACCTCAATGCCATAGGGTGCTGAGAAGATGACTGCTGCCAACTGTATCAGACACAAGGCGATGTTGCCCCACATATAGACGCCGCTATGACCACGAGCGATAAGCAGGTTGCTGAAGAGGTTGCTGATGGGGTAGAAAGCTCCCATCACACATAGTAGCTGTAGGAGTCGGGCGCTCTCCAGCCATTTCTCACCCAAGAGGATAACGATGAATTCCTTGGCCACCAAGGCCAGTCCCAACATCAGGGGAAAACTGACGAAAGCCGTAAAACGTAGCAGTTTGCGGAAAATATTGCGTTGTCGCTCCTTGTCCTCATCGGTCTTGGCAAAGACAGGCTGGGCAATGCCCTGCAACATATTGCTGATGAGCGACCATCCCATGTAATTCCATTTGTTGGCTTGGGTGTAATTGCCCACTATATGGGGCGAATATAGGCGTCCGAGTATGACGCTGAAGACGTTGGTATTGATGATAATGACAATATTCGTCACGATGAGCTTGCTGCTGAAGCCAATCATCTCACGGATGGGACTGAAATCAATCTTCAGCGTGGGATGCCACTTGGCAAAGAAGAAGGTCATCGAGGTGAACAGAGTGACATATACTAGTGTCTGTGTGGCAATGCCCCAATAGGCAAATCCCGTAGCAGCCATTGAAACGCCTACAATGCCCGACAGCAAGAGACTGGTAAACGACACGATGCTTTGTTCCTTTACCTTCATGTTCCTAAACAGCACAGCTCTGGGCGCAATGCCCAAACTAGTTATGAAGAATCCCAGAAAGATGTAGCGTGCTAAAGGCACCAGACGGGGTTCGTCGTAGAAGGCGGCGATAAAAGGTGCACAGAAGAACAGGGTGAGATAGATGGCAAGACTCAGCAGTGAGGAAGTCCAGAAAACGGCATTGTAGTCACGATGCCCCACCTCGTGTTTTCTGTTTAATGCTGAAATGAAACCACCTTCCTGCAGACTGCTGGCAATGAGCGAGAAGATGGTCAGCATGCCCACCAAGCCATAGTCTTCCGTGCTAAGTAAGCGAGCCAGGAAGATGCCAAAGACCAGATTCAGCAACTGCTGGGCGCCGTTGCTCAGTCCGCCCCAAAAAAGGCCTTTAGCCGTTTTCTCCTTCAGTGATTCCAATAGTCGATGCTATGAGATGCGAAGAAAGGTCTTTTATCCCAAGTGTTTGGCAATAACCTCCAGACAAAGCGCTGCATTGACGGGTTTCGATACGAAGTCGTTGCAGCCAGCCTCTAAAGCATTGGCACGATCGGTATCGAAGGCATTAGCCGTTAGTGCGATGATGGGCAGGTCAGGAAAATCTACTCTGATTTGGCGGGTAGCCTCCAAACCATCCATGACGGGCATCTTCATGTCCATCAATACCAGGTCAGGGTGTTCACTCCTCACCTTCTCGACAGCCTCCTGACCGTTGTTGGCACGGAAAAACTCATAGTTCTTCTTCAGGATGTAAGTCATCAGCATGTAGTTGCTGTCATTGTCCTCTGCTACCAATATTCGTTTCATAAGTTTGAATAGAAATAATAGGTCCTATCGTTAATTGTTTACAAAAGTAATGATTTTCCGTAAGAAAACCCTTGTTTTCTCATATTTTTTAACTAAATTTGCACGCAAGTATGATTTTTGACCAGGTAATAGGACAAAAAGAGGCCCAGGAACGGCTGTTACAGCTGGTGCGTGAGGAGCGTCTTCCCCACGCTCTGATGTTCTGTGGCCCAGCAGGTTGTGGCAAGATGGCCTTGGCTGTAGGCTTCGCGAAATATCTCCTGAGCCAAGGGCCAAGGGCTAACAGTCAGATGATTGACAAACTTGAGCATCCCGACTTGCATTTCACCTATCCCACCATCAAGCTGCCGTCGATGGGCAGTGACCACAAGCCTGTGAGTGACGACTTTGCTCATGAGTGGCACGACTTCATCATGGCAGGCCTTTACTTCACGATGGCTGAATGGATGGAGCAGATGGGGGGTGAGAACCAGCAGGCCATCATCACCGCAGGTGAGAGTGACGCCTTGACGCGCAAACTATCGCTGAAATCTAGCCAGGGAGGCTACAAGGTGAGTGTCATTTGGTTGCCTGAGCGCATGAACATAGAATGTGCCAACAAATTGCTGAAACTCCTTGAGGAGCCACCCTCACAGACCGTCTTCCTCTTAGTATGTCAGGAGCCTGAACAGTTATTGGAGACTATTCGCAGCCGTGTTCAGCGCATTGATGTCAAACGCATCCATGAGGAAGAAATCCGTCAGGCACTGATGGAGCGTCGCGGACTCTCCGAGGAACAGGCTCAACGCATCAGCCGTATGGCTGGAGGTAGTTGGCTGGCAGCACTCGAGATGCTCTCTGCCGACTCTGAGAACGAACTCTTCCTGGACATGTTCCAAATGCTCATGCGACTGGCTTACCAGCGCAAGGTGAAAGACCTCAAGGCATGGAGCGAGCAGATGGCATCGATGGGACGTGAGAAGCAGAAACGATTTCTCAACTACTTCCTGCGACTGGTTCGTGAGAACTTCATGTTCAACTTCCAACAAGAGGACTTGTGCTATATGACGCAGCGTGAGGAGGACTTCGCCAAGAACTTTGCCCGTTTCATTAACGAGGCCAACGTGTTGCCCATTAGCGACCTCATTACCCGTGCCATTCGCGACATCGGACAAAATGCCAATGCGAAGATTGTCTTCTTCGACATGGCCCTGCAGATGATAGTTCTGCTGATACAGAAATAACTTCGTCATAACGAAATAACGATATAACATAATATGATAAGACAATGAATAAAGAACAACCTATCATAACCGGCTGTGACCGTGGACTGTGCAAGCATGCCATCGGTCGTCAGGACCGTCAGTTGAACACCTACGACTGGTTGGCCGATGTGCCAGGAAATGCTGACACGACCGACCTTGTGGAGGTACAATTCAAGCATACCCGTAAGGGCTACTACCACAATGTCAATAAACTAGACCTGAAGAAAGGTGATATTGTGGCTGTGGAGGCTAACCCAGGTCATGACATAGGCGTGGTGACGCTGACTGGTCGTCTGGTACCCCTGCAGATGAAGAAAGCCAACCTCAAGTCGGCAGAGGACATCAAGCGTGTCTATCGCATAGCACGTCCTGTCGATATGGAGAAATATCGTGAGGCGAAGAGTCGCGAGCATGCCACCATGATTGAGAGCCGTCAGATTGCTAAAGGTCTGGGACTGGAGATGAAGATTGGCGACGTGGAGTATCAGGGCGACTGCAATAAAGCCATCTTCTACTACATCGCCGACGAGCGTGTGGACTTCCGTCAGCTCATCAAAGACCTGGCAGCAACCTTCCATGTTCGTATTGAGATGAAGCAGATCGGTGCCCGTCAGGAGGCTGGACTCATTGGAGGTACAGGGCCTTGTGGACGCGAGTTGTGCTGTGCCACATGGATGAAGAATTTCTCAAGTGTGGGAACGGCGGCGGCACGTTTTCAGGACATCTCGCTGAATCCCCAGAAACTGGCTGGTATGTGCGCCAAGCTGAAATGCTGTCTGAACTATGAGGTTGACAGCTACGTAGAGGCTGGCCGTCTGTTGCCCAATAGGGAGGTCGTACTCCAGACGTTGGATGCCGACTATTTCTACTTCAAGGCCGATATTTTGGCAGGACTGGTAACTTACAGCACTGACAAGCACATGGCTGCTAACCTGCAGACCATTACAGCTGATCGTGCCCGTGAAGTGGTGGAGATGAACCGTCGTGGCGAGAAACCTGAGTCGCTGCTGGCCGACGGTCACGAAAGGAAGCCCGATGGCCCCATCGACCTGGCCACACAGGAGAATATCAACCGCTTCGACCGTGCCAAAAAGAAAAAGAAGAAGAAAAGGCCCGTAGCTAACAGCTAACAGCCATGAGGTACACCTTATTTATATATATAGTACTTGCCGTCAGCATCCTGTCGCTTACTGCCTGTCGCCACCGTCCTCTCTACTATCATTATGAGGACATGCCAGCAGGCGGATGGGATCGTACGGATACGCTGCACTTCACTGTGCCTGCCATGACTGACGACGGTCGCTATAGTATTCAGTTAGGACTGTGTACCGACAACGGCTATCCCTATCGCAACTTAAGCATCGTCGTACAACACACCGTATTGCCCTCGCAGCAAGTCAGAAACGATACCATATATTGCGACGTCATCGATGAAGCCGGCCATCCGTTGGGCGATGGCATCAGTCGCTACCAGTATTTGCTTCCTCTCACCAGCCTCTCCCTCAAGAAGGGCGAAAGCCTGCAGTTTAGCATCTACCACAATATGCGACGTGAGATACTACCCCATGTCAGCAGCGTGGGTGTGTTAGTAGACAAAGAGATTCCAATTTAACTTCCCAAATACTATGATTACCTATCCATCATCGGGCGAAGCACGCCGCCCAGGCAGAATAGAAGTAGTGTGCGGTTCTATGTTCTCAGGCAAGACCGAAGAACTCATCCGTCGTCTGCGCCGTGCCCAGTTTGCCAAGCAGAAGGTAGAAATCTTCAAACCAGCCATCGACACCCGTTACAGCGACGAGGAAGTGGTGAGCCACGACCACAATGCCATTCCCTCCACTCCACTGGACTCCTCCGCCAGCATTCTGCTGTTGGCAGCCGACATAGACGTGGTGGGCATCGACGAGGCTCAGTTCTTCGACATGGGACTGGTAGATGTCTGCAACGAGCTGGCCTATCGTGGCGTGCGAGTTATCATCGCAGGCCTCGACATGGACTTCAAAGGCGTTCCCTTTGGTCCTATGCCTGCTCTCTGCGCCATTGCCGACGATGTTACCAAGGTGCATGCCATCTGTGTCAAGTGCGGCTCTCTGGCCTATGTCAGCCATCGCACCGTACAGAACGACAAGCGCGTCCTGCTGGGTGAGACACAGGAGTACGAACCCCTTTGCCGCGACTGCTACCAGAAGGCCATTGCCGAGGATGGTAAAAAGTAAAAGGGGAAAAGGGAAATAGTCGAAAAAGTAAAGAAGTAAAACACGAAAAAACAAAAAACTTCCCAAGAAATTTGGCTGTTTCACTAAAAAGTCGTACCTTTGCACCCGCTTTCTGAAACCACCTGTTGGTTTTAGCATAGTGGAGACTCGTTAGCTCAGTTGGTAGAGCACAACACTTTTAATGTTGGGGTCTTGGGTTCGAGCCCCAAACGAGTCACTCCGGAAGCCACCTGTCAGGGTGGTTTTTTTTATGCATTGAGGCGGCACCTCGTTTGGGATGCCGCCTCGCTTCAGTTAGTATGTTATGAAATGTTGAGAGAAATGTGACCTTTCGGTCATCTGAGCTTGCGCTCTCCTGAGGGCTTCACAGCTTGACAGGTGTTTTAATTAACATGATTTTAATATAGAGAAAGCTTAAATTTTCTGTATTGTCAATTGGTGGATGGAGCTTCACTCGACGGAAGGGCGGGTGTTGACGGGGAAACCGTCGACCTCAATCCGTCGTCCGTGGACTGCTGGCCTTTGAGGTCGTTGTCAGCCTGCACGGGGCTGTGGTTGGCCACGCTGTCGAGCTCTTGCTGATACTGGGCATAGTCCTCGGGGGTGCTCCACGTGCTGTCGAAGGGTGCCTGAAGGGCTCCGCCGAGTGTCAGGATGATGGCTACTACGGCAGCGGCCTTGAAGAGGGGCGCCAAGCGTGTCTTCAGTGAGACAACCTCAGCCTTGACAGAAATCATGGACAGGAGGCGAGCATCGAAGTCGTCGCCCAGCACTTCGTCGCTATCAGCCACGAAGAGGGCGCTCCACTGCTCCATGTGGGCAGGGACGTCGTCACTGCTGAAGAAGGCGCGCAGTTGGCTTTCCTCCTCGAGGGTGGTCTCAGCGTTGAAATAACGCTCCAGCAGTTGTTCGATATGCTCTATTTTCTTGTCCATACAGTTAGAAGACGTACCAAAAGGCAAAAAGTTACAAGATTCTCTCTATTTTTTTTATTTTATTTTCAAAAATTTCTCCTTGATAGTTTGTCGGGCTCGGAAGATATTGACCTTTACCTGCTGTTCAGTAATGTCGAGAATGGTGGCGATGTCGCGATAGCTCTTACCCTCAATGTCACGCAGTTGGATGCAGGAGCGTTGTTTTTCGGGTAATGCGTCGATGAGGCTGCGCACTAATTGCAGGCGGTTTTTGGCGATGGCGATGGTTTCGGGGGTCGATGTGGAGACAGGCGTCGACGGAGAAACGGAGGCAGACGGGGAAGCCGTCACCTGCCAGCCGTCATCTGTAGACTGCCATCTGTTGTCCATCAGGCGCAGTTTGTCGAGGGCCTGGTTGCGACACATAGTGAGACAGAAGGCCTCGATGTTGTCTATCTGTGGCCATTCGTCGCGACGTTTCCATATCTTGAGCATCGTGTCCTGAACAACATCCTCTGCATCCGCCCTGTTCTGCGTAATGCGCAGCGCCAGTCGGAAGAGTTCGTTCTTCAGTGGCAGTATGTCGTTCTGGAAACTGATCATTTTATATCTTTCTCTGACCAGGTCAGCTTGTAGCGTTGCGAACGTTCTCCCCTCTAATCACAGTGCCTTGTTGGCCGTCGATGGCTGTAGCCAGCGTGATAATAACGCGACTGACGCCAGCCTCTACGGCGCTGAGGGCATTTTCAATTTTGGGTAGCATACCTCCCGAGATGGTGCCGTCGGCCTTATACTTATTAAATAAGGTACGCGTGATGACTGGAATCACGCTATCGTCGTCATCGGGATTGGCGAGCACGCCTTTCTTCTCGAATGAGAAGATGAGCGTCACGTCATAGTAGGGAGCTAGCGCCTTGGCTGTCTCTGAAGCGATGGTGTCGGCATTGGTATTGAGGATATGGCCTTTGCCGTCGTGGGTTAGGGGAGCCATGACTGGTGTAATGCCTGCCTCGATGAGCCGTGAGAGCATCTCGCCATCGGCGCAGTCTACGTCGCCCACCCAGCCGTAGTCGACGGGGGTTGCTTGTTGCTGTGACACGGCATCATACTGAACGGGGCGCTTGTGACTGAGGATGGCGTTGGCATCGGCGCCTGTAAGACCCATGGCATTGATGCCGTTAGCCTGCAATCGTGCTACGAGGTTTTTGTTCACCAAACCGCCATAGACCATCGTCACCACCTCCAGCATATCGCTATCTGTGATACGGCGTCCGTTCACCATCTGGGTTTCAATACCCAGTCGCTCAGCCATCTTCGTGGCTTTACGACCTCCACCGTGTACTAACACTTTGCGACCAGAGATGGCCGCAAAGTCTTTAAGTAACTGTGTCAGTTGTGCCTCGTCTTCAACGACAGCACCACCGACCTTGACTATAGTGAGTTGTTCTTTCATTCCAGATAGGTATAGCCATAGAGACCACTGCGATAGTTGGAGAGGAATTCCTTGCCTTCCTCGAGAGATATCTTGCCCTGCTTCACACTCTTGGCAACCCAAATCTCCAGCTGGCGCACCAGCTTCTTGGGGTTGTACTGCACGTATTCCAACACCTCTTCCACCGTCTCACCGTCAATGATTTGGTCAATGTGATAGCTGTCATCCTTTACGGAAATATGGACGGCTGTGGTGTCGCCAAAGAGATTGTGCATGTCGCCCAAAATTTCCTGATAGGCACCTACCAAGAATACTCCCAGGTAATAGTTCTCGTTCTTCTTCAGCGTGTGGACGGGCAGGGAGTGTGAGTTGTGGCGATTGGTGGCGAAATTGGCTATCTTGCCGTCGCTGTCGCAGGTGATGTCCTGAATGGTAGCATTGCGCGTGGGACGCTCTGCCAGTCGCTGTATGGGCATGATAGGGAATATCTGGTCGATGGCCCATGAGTCAGGCAGTGACTGGAACAGCGAGAAGTTGCAGAAATATTTGTCTGCCAACAGCTTGTCG
>JAEEGL015965229.1_pt1 | contig 11353 bp, 9 predicted proteins | sample 9134231 | NCBI WGS metagenome assembly JAEEGL01 (sample SAMN16246548, study PRJNA631951) | gut metagenome | biome: gut microbiome; feature: rumen; material: fiber-attached | host: Bos | place: Iran: Karaj | collected 2018-10
CAAAGACTCTCTGTAGTAGCCGTATTGAGAGTAAATATCAAGCAAAAGTTGATACATTGTTTTGCCTTTTTCAGCAGCCCAAGCAGCAGCCTCGGCAATAAGTGAACAAGCATTAACAGCGTCTTTGTCCCTTACAAATTCGCCAGCGAGGTAGCCGTAACTTTCTTCACCGCCGCCGATAAAGGTCGTTTTGCCTTCATTGTTGCGGATAACGTCAGCAATAAATTTGAAACCTGTCAAAACATCGTAACATTTTACGCCAAATTTATCAGCCATTGCTTTCAAAAGTTCGGTCGTAACGATAGTTTTAACGATGTACTGATTGCCGTCAAGTTTACCGTTTTCTTTCCATTTTGTTAAAAGATAATAAGTTAAGATAGCGGCTGTTTGGTTACCGTTCATCAAAACAAATTCGTTGTTATTGTTTCTAACAGCGATTCCTACACGGTCAGCATCTGGGTCAGTTGCCATAACTAAATCCGCACCTTTTTCGTTAGCGAGTTTTATAGCAAGTGTTAGAGCCTCAGCGTTTTCGGGGTTCGGAGAGATAACGGTCGGGAAATTTCCGTCGGGAGTGCATTGTTCTTGAACAACGGAAATGTTTTCAAAACCTTTCATTTTGAGAATCTCCGGTACCAATCTTACGCCAGAACCGTGAATCGGAGTATAAACGATTTTTATATCTTTGTGTTTGTTGATGTCCTCTTGAGAGAGTGTTAAACCTTTAATGCGCTCCAAATAAATCTTGTCGAACTCTTCATCTAAAGTTTCGATTAAATACGGATTGCCTTTGAATTTTACGTCAGAGACTTTCACTTTTGAGGCTTCATCAACTATGTTTTTATCATGAGGAGCAACTACTTGTGCACCGTCCGACCAATATGCTTTGTAACCGTTGTATTCTTTAGGATTGTGAGAGGCTGTAATCATGACTCCGCTTTTGCAACCTAACTGACGTACTGCAAAAGAAAGTTCAGGAACAGGTCTGAGCGAATTAAACAAGTAAGCTTTGATGCCGTTAGCGGAGAAAATATCTGCGCAGGTTTTGGCAAATAATGCACTGTTGTTTCTGCTGTCGTGAGCGATTGCAACTTTTATTTCCTGTCCTTGGAATGTTTTGTTAAGATAATTTGCAAGACCTTGTGTAGCCATGCCGACAGTATAAACGTTCATTCTGTTAGTTCCTACGCCCATAATGCCGCGCATACCGCCCGTTCCGAATTCCAAGTTTTTATAAAAACATTCAACAAGCTCTTTTTCGTTGTTTTCTAAGAGGTTTTTTACCTGATTCTTAGTTTCTTCATCAAACTTGTCGGAGAGCCATTCTTTGGCTCTTTCGATGATTTGTGCATCTGCTGCCATAACCATTTATCGTTTTTTAGTTAAACTTTAATTGTATAAATAATTGATAATATGTGTGTTACAGTAAAAAAACATTAGTTTTAAGTACGGTGCTAATTTAAAAAATATTTTATTACAAAACCAAAAGAAATTATTTTTTTTCTATTTTTTTTTGTTCGGTTGTTTATCGTTTTGATTATTAATCTGTTATAAAACAAGAAATCCGTTGAAAATTTCATTATCAACGGATTTCATTCATTTTTCAACAACTTATATTAACCATTAATTATTTTTTTTGAGATTTGTCGCCGCAATGACCTTTGTTTCCATCTCTCTGATGAGCATCACCGTGATGATGTCCGCCGTGAAAACCGTGACCGCCTTTGCCGTGATGTTCTTGTTTGTCAAACATCAACCTTTGTTCATCATTGAGTACTTTTCTGATTTCCTGAATGTTAGCCTCACGAATTTTTTCAATATCGGTTTTGAGTTTTCCGATTTCTTCCACTGTGGAATTTATTTCGCTCATATTAGGTTGTGCTGCCGTTCTTAATGTATTAAGATGAGCCTTTTTTTCTTTGATTTGGTTTTCAATTGGCAGCAATTGCTTGTCTTCCTGAATTTTAATGGCTTTGATTTTATTTTTTTGTTCATCCGAAAGACCCGGAAATTTGGACATTTGACAACATTCACTTTTGTCTTTTCCTTGATTTTGACATTGCGCTTTAGCATCGAGTACGCCAAGACTTAAAAATGCCGCTAACGATAAGAATAATAAACTCTTTTTCATACTATTATCTAATTTAAAATTAAGTGATTTTTTACTACTTTGACCAAAAAGTTTTTCAAGAGTTTAAAAAAAGCATCACTAAAAAAAGTTAAAAATGAAAAGTTTGCAAAAAATGAGCAATTATGTATTTTTTTTTGTATATTTGCAGTGTTAAACTAAAAAAATAAAAGTATGGAACCAAAAGTCGGTGATAAAATGAAGGTAAGTCCGCAGCTTACAGCCTTAAGCGAATGGGTTGAAGGTGTAGTAATTGATGTTGAGCATAATCCTTTTATCGGATTAGTAATTTCAATAAAGGACAAACTCGGTAGAATTTTTTTCGGACAAAGTCGTTATTTTATGGCATTATAACTATGTTTGCGATAGCTTTTGATATGGATGTTAATGCTTTGAAAACCAATTACGGAGAACCGTATAATAATGCTTATTATGAAATAAAAACGGCTCTTAGAGTATATGGTTTTTATAATGCACAAGGTAGTGTCTATTTAACAGAAAATGACGATATGGGTAGAAAATTGGTCTGATTTTACGCAAATAGTGAAAAGTTAAAATAAAAAAAACGGAACTGAAGAAAATTCAATTCCGTTTTTTATTGTGTGTTATTAATTTTTATTCTCTAGAAGTTGAAACCGAAATCAACTGAGAATACGCCGTTACGCATTTTGTAATCTTTGCTATTCTTAGAATTGAAGTTAGATAATCCTACACCGTATTGAATACCTAAATAGCAAGGACCGAATTCCATGCCACCGCCAAAATTTATTCCGGCATCAAAACGTTTGAAATTACAATCTCCTGTTTTGCTGCTGAATGCCTTAGATTTCTCACCTGATTCTTCTTCCTCTCCGTCGGCATTTAAAATCTTACCGTCAACACTTCCGTTGATTTCCAATTTTTCTTTTCCGAAAAGTCCGCAACCGAAATAAGGACCTACATGTCCGCGTACAGACATATTGTTATTGATTTCGTATTTATAAACTGCATTAATAGGAATTTCCAAATAATTGAGTTTCATGGTGTATTCTGTATTGAATTTTGTGTTAACACCTAAAACTTCGTATTCAAGAGAATTACTTTTTTTAGCACCTTTGGGTGAATAAAAAGCACCTGTTTCAAGGTAAAAATTATCAACGAGAGGGAAACAGCCGGCAATACCGAGTTTCAAACCGATTTTTGCCTCTAAGTCTTCTACGTCACCACCGATTTTTGCAACGTTCATGCCAACTCTTGCGCTGACGGTAAAATCCTGTGCTAATGCACCACTTGCTGCAACTATCAAAGCAGCAATCATTAAGAAAAGTTTTTTCATGTTTTTATTAAAATTTTAAAATTAGTAATTTATTCTTTTGCTTTTAAGTATTCCGCATAAATTTTTGCTGCATCTTCTATTTTTATTGTGCAGGAATTATTTTTGCAGTTAAGTCTTTGTTGTTCAGAAACTTCCTCTCTAAATGGACGGAATCCCAAAATCTCGCCGCAAACTATCGAACCATAAATATCTTTGTACTTTTGTGCTAAAGATTTTGTAAGTTTAACGCTTTCGGGTTTGCTGCCGCTTTTGTCCAATCCCGCCAAAAGTGATATTCCTAAAACAGCTCCGCAAGCCTCTCTCATGCCTGCAATTCCGCTGCCCAATGATGCAGTTAGGGTTAAAGCTGTTTCTTCGTTGATACCGTAAATATCTGAAAATGAAGCAAATACGCATTGAGCACAATTTTTACCCTCACTTCTTAATTTTACGGATTTTTCAACTCTCTCTTTTAAATCCATTGTTTTTAACTAAAGTTTTGGGCGTAAAATTAAACATTTTTATCATTGCTCAATATTAATTTTCTGTTATAAGTTTATTTATCATCATAATGACCTATCGTCGATAATATTAAAACCAAAATTCTATAACTCTTGATTTAATTCTATTGCTGTCATGATTTCTCTATTTTTTTCGTCATAAAAATAAAATAAAAAAAACGAAACAATAAAACTTTTTTTCTAATTTTGCCGCCATGAAAACCGACGACGAACAATATTTGATGATGACTCAAATGCCTCTTCAGCGTTTGATTCCAAAATTAGCAGCACCGACAATGTTTTCGATGATGACTTCGGCAGTTTATAACGCCGCTGACGCATGGTTCGTATCGCAACTCGGAGATTCAGCAATTGCCGCAACGGGTATTTGTCTGCCCCTGACGGCTATGATTCAAGCCGTTGGTTTTTGGATTGGAATGGGTGCAAGTAGCAATATTTCAAGATTTTTGGGCAGAAAACACAATTTCAAAGCCTCAATTATTGCCTCTTCCTCTACCCTACTTTCTATTTTAATAAGTCTTGTTTTGGCGGTTTTGGGTATTTGGCTTAACCAACGGATTTTGAAATATTTCGGTTCAACGCCGACAATTTTGCCTTATGCTCAGGACTATTCCAAAATCATATTTTTAGGAACACCGTTTGCGTGTTTGAGTTTCGTTTTCAATAATCTTTTAAGGGCGCAGGGGCGGGCTGTTTTTGCAATGGCGGGCGTTGTTTCGGGTGCAATTATTAACATCGGACTTGATCCGTTTTTTATTTATCATCTTGATTTAGGAATTTCTGGAGCTGCAATTTCAACTGTTATTTGTCAGTGTATCAGTTTTTTAACAATGCTTATCGCTCTTAAAAGCAAAAAGTCGATGGTAAAACTTTCTCTGAAATTTTTATCAAAAAACAAAGGCGTTTATTTGTTGATACTTTCAACGGGATTGCCCTCGCTTTTTCGTCAAGGATGCTCCGCCGTTGCAACCGTTTTGCTAAACCGAGCGGGTGCTGTTTACGGCGATGCGGCTGTTGCTGCGATGAGTATCGTAGGAAGGGTTAGTTTCTTAATTACCTCATTAGTAGGCGGTTTCGGACAAGGTTATCAACCCGTTGTGGGATTTGCTTACGGTGCAAAAAATTATTCAAGAGTAAAAAAAGCGTATAAATTTTCGCTAACTGTTTGTTTGACGATTTTGTTTTTAGGCGGATTGTTTTGTATTTTTCAAGCCCAAAAGATTATGGAATTTTTCCGCGCTGACTCGCCCAAAGTTATTGAAATCGGAAAAGAAACTTTTTTGTTTTACGGTTTGTCGCTGCCGTTTAATTCTGTTATAATCCTAACTAATATGTTGTTACAAGTAACGGGAGAAAAATTTTTAGCCTCTTTGACTTCCGTTATGCGTCAAGGTGTGGTTTTTATTCCGATGATTCTTATCATGCCTGAATTTTTAGGTCTTAAAGGCGTTGAAATCTCTCAACCTCTCTCCGATGCCTTCTCTGCGGCAATCGCAATAACTGTGGCATTACATTTTTTTAAGAAAATGCCTCTGAAATAGTTTTTTTTTATAAAAAAAAATTATATTTGCCCAGTTTTTGATGATGAACTATATAAAAAACAAAAATACCAAATAATGAATTTAGCCGGAAAAATTAAACAACTTTTTGTAAAGACTTCGGAAAAACCTACAATCAGCAGAAGACTCTTAAGAGCGGTGTTACCGGGAGTTATTTTTGTTGTAATACTAACTATCGGAGTCGTTTCGTGGATTATATTTACGAAAATTAACAGGGATTTTGTCTCTTCTGTTGAAGGTAATATAAGAATGCACGCCACAAATATAGGTTTGACATATTCAAGGTATATTGACGATTTGAATGTCATAAAACATATTTTTGACTTCAACAATATCGAAAAGTCCATGGATATAATCGGCAAATTTACGCGAAATCATTCTAACGAATGGGGATTTTTTCGAGTAACATTTCCTGACGGCACGTCATACAATACCATTTCGGGGAAAGATACGATTGATTTGAGGGAGATGAAATTTTTCCGACAAATTATTCAAAAAAAATATTCTGCATCTTACGGAAACGCATTTCCCTCGGAATTTAATGAAAAGGATACTTTGTACAGCGTTTCGATTCCGATTAAAAATCAAGAAGATTCTCTGAAAGCTATTTTTACGGCATATTTTCCTATTGAGGTGCTTGACAGAGAGTTAGAGAAATTTAAAATCAACGGTCAAGGTTATTGTACTATTTTGGAAAACGAGAAAAGAGTAAGGGGATTTTTTATTTTCGGAAACAAAACACTTTCACTTCCCGCATTAAAAAAAATAGGTTTTGAAAATATTGACGGTCTTTTTGACGGTGAACTTGACAAATTGGAACGCATGGAAGCTAACGACAAATCAGTAAGCACGTGGCATTTCAAGTCGTTTAAAGGCAGGGATATGATTATGCGTTACATTAAAATTCCGGGTGCTAAAGATATGGCATTGTCGATGTCGCTTTACAATTATCAGTTTTATTACAATTATTATATGCTTTTGGTTGTAATAATTGTTGCAATGCTTTTGGTACCTTTTGTTTTTGCTTATATAACGCGTATTCAGATTAAACGCTTGGTAGAAAAGCCGTTGAACGATGTTAATAGATTTACGGCCGAATATGCAAAGGGAAATATCGGAGTCGTTTTGACCAAAAGAATGGACGAAACTCAGGAGTTTTGGCTTTTGTCGGAGAATTTAAAGAAGATGAGAGAGAAACTTTATGAAGCGGTAGGTTCGATTAGAGAATATTCCAAAGTGATTGCAAACGAGAATGTTTCGCTTACAGATACAATTTTGAAAGTGGCCTCGGGAGCGCAGTCGCAGTCAGCAACTATTGAAGAGATTTCTGCCAGCATTGATAATATTTCAGAAACGGTTTCGTATAATGCCACGGCAGCGGTTCAAGCCTCTGAAATTTCAAAGCAAATAGCCGAAGATATTATGCTCATTGCCGACTCTGCAAACAATGCCCTTGATTGTATGAGAACCGTTTTGGAAAAAACGAGTATCATCAACGAGATTACCTCAAGAACGGATTTACTTGCAATCAACGCAGCCGTAGAGGCAGCAAGAGCGGGTGAACACGGAAAAGGTTTTGCAGTGGTTGCCGCAGAAATCAGAAAACTTGCCGAACAATGTATCACGGCCTCAAAAGAGATTAACTCCGTAACTACTGAAACTTTTGAAATTACAGAGCAATCAACATCACTTGTTGGCAGTATTTCGCCGCGCATAAAAACAAATGCAGAAAAAGCCGCTGAAATTTCAGAAAATTGTATTAGCCTTCATGAGAAAAACAAAGCGATTACAAAGGCAGTAGAACAATTAATAGCGATAACAACTGACAATTCCATGTCGGCGGAAAAAATGGAATTATTTGCCGAAAAATTAGGCGAAAAACTCAAGGAGTTGAACGTTTGCGTAGATTTTTTCAAACTCGAAAATGATTTGAATTCCGATGCTAATATTATCGCACGGATTGAAGAACACACTCAAGAAATTATCCGTCTTAAATCAAAAATCAAGGACAAAACAAAAAACAAATAATAATTTTATTGTAGAGAGGTTACTTTGGGTAACATCTCTACAATTTTTTTTATACTAAATTTTTCCCTTGCCATTTTTTTGAATGCCAACGTCTTACGAGGATTATTCCTCTTAGATTTTCATCTAATGCAAAACCGCACCACATTCCGATTAAACCGAATCCAAGCGGAATGCCCAAAACGTAACTTACCCCGACCGCTACAAGCCACTGAAACAAAATTCCTATCGTAACGGGAAAAATAGCATCGCCGGTACTCCTTAATGTGCCGACCGCAAAAATATTTGCTACTCTGCCTATCGAAAGTATCACGTCAATGAAAAATATAATTGTTCCTACCCGTATAATATCTTGATTCTCAGTTAAAAAACTCAAAATATATTTACCTGATAATGCAAGCGAAAGGCTGACAATAATAGTTATCAACAAGGCACGTTTGAATATATAATTGCCCATTTTGTAAGCAGCAACATTCTTATCTTGTCCGACTAAATGTCCAACCAAAATATCACCGCCTTGAACTATACTGACACAGAATAAGTTAACAAACATTATCGCATTAGCACAGAAAGTACGCGTTGCAAGAGCTTGATTTCCAAGCTTATTAATAAAATATGTTATGACAACTTGACTTGAACAATAACTTAACTCCTCCCCTGCTGCCGGAATACCGATTTTCAAGATTTTTTTTAGCTCCTGCCACGGAAAAGGCATAAAATACTCTTTCGGGAAACTTTTGATGTGCTTTTTTGTGTGAACTATCATTAGCAAAATCATTGATATAAAACGACTTGCAGCCGTTGAAATTGCCGCACCTTCAACACCTAAAGCCGGCATTCCGAAATGTCCGAAAATTAAAGTATAGTTTCCTAAAATATTCAAAATATTGACAATTACCGTTATTCTCATCGGATATTTTGCCAAATCAGCACTCCTAAGCGAAGCCGAAAATGCTAACGAAACAGCTTGAAAAAATGATAGCGAACCAGTTATCTTTAAATAAATTAACCCCTCCGGCATTAATTCTTCTCTCAGACCCATCAGCCTTAAAAAACTTTCAGCATTAAAATACAAGATTCCGCTAATGGTCAATCCCAATAAAAAGTTGATAATAACGGCAATACCTACAACTTGAACCAAACGTTTTTTAAGTCCCGCACCAATATATTGCGCACAAACTATTGCCGCACCCATCGAAATAAACTGATAAATCAAAAAGACGAGGTTAATTAACTGATTGTCAAGACCAACAGCAGCAACGGCATTGTCGCTGTTTTCGGGGAGTTTGCTCAGCATTACCGTATCAATTGCACCGAGCAGCATTATAAGGGCTATTTCTATAAAAATCGGTGTTGTAAGTGTTTTTAATTGATGTTTCAGACTTGTTTGTTGCATGATTTTTAAGCGAAATATTTTTACGCAAAAGTACGGTTTTTTAAAGCTTTTGAGCGTAAAAAAAATTTTAATTGATAATTAATTTTTTTAATTTTGTCCGATGAAAAAATCAATAAAAAAATGAACGAATATAAAATTAACACAAAATGTGTGCAGGCAGGTTATCGTCCCGGTAACGGCGAACCTCGCCAAATTCCTATCATTCAGTCTACTACGTTCAAATATGACACGTCTGAAGATATGGGAAAACTTTTCGACCTACAAGCATCGGGCTATTTTTACACTCGTTTGCAGAACCCTACAAATGATTATGTTGCGGCTAAAATTGCTGCTTTGGAAGGTGGTTCGGCTGCAATGCTGACTTCAAGCGGTCAGGCTGCTAACTTTTTTGCTATTTTCAATATTTGCGAATGTGGCGGTCATATCGTTTCATCTTCAAGTATTTACGGCGGAACATTCAATTTGATTGCCGTAACACTCAAAAAAATGGGCATTTCCGTAACTTTTGTATCTCCTGATGCAAGCGATGAAGAATTAGACGCGGCTTTCCAGGACAACACAAAAGCTGTTTTTGGCGAAACGATTGCTAATCCGGCATTAACCGTTTTGGACATTGAAAAATATGCGAAAGCAGCTCACAGACACGGTGTTCCGTTAATCATTGACAATACTTTCCCGACACCCGTAAACTGCCGCCCGATAGAATGGGGTGCTGACATCGTAACTCATTCAACAACAAAATATATGGACGGACACGGCGCAGCTGTCGGCGGTGCAGTCGTAGACAGCGGCAAATTCGATTGGATGGCTCATAAAGAGAAATTCCCCGGACTTTGCACGCCTGATGAAAGTTATCACGGAATAACATACGTAGAACAATTTGGAAATGCAGGTGCTTTTATAACAAAATGTACAGCTCAGTTAATGAGAGATTTCGGCTGCATTCAGTCGCCTCAAAACGCATTTTTACTAAACCTTGGTTTGGAATCTTTGCACGTGAGAATGCCCCGTCATGTTGAAAACGGTCAAGCTGTTGCTGAATTTTTGTCATCACATCCGAAGGTAGAAAAAGTAAGTTATTCAGGACTTAAAAGCGATAAATATTACGCATTAGCACAGAAATATTTACCAAACGGCGGATGCGGTGTCGTAAGTTTCGTTCTCAAAGGCGGCCGCCCCGCTGCAGAAGAGTTTATGAAAAAACTCAAATTAGCAGCAATCGAAACTCACGTTGCCGATGCACGCACTTGTTGTCTTAATCCTGCTACCTCAACTCACCGTCAATTAACTGACGCTCAATTAGAAGCAGCCGGTATTCCCGCCGGTTTGGTACGCCTTAGTTGCGGTTTGGAAGACAAAGAAGATTTAATCAACGATTTAAAACAAGCACTCGCTTAATTTTTTTTATAATCGTAACCTCTGCACTGTAAAATTTTAGTGCGGAAGTTACGGTTATAATTTTTTTTGGTTCTTTTTTTTCAAAAAAAAAGACACCCAACGCAATTAAGCGGTATGATTATGAAAACAGCATTATTAATTATAAATTACGGGACGCCGGAAAAACCGGAAAAGAAATACGTCAAGAAATATTTACGGCAACTTTTAAATTCAAAGCATATAATGACGACATTGAATGCTTTGGGTCGTAACATATTGGTTAACTGTATTATAATACCGGCACGTATAAAACATTCGCTCAGTGTTTACAAAAAATTGAATTCAAAATACGGAATGTTGTTGCAAAAAATTACTGACGAATTTGCATCAAAGGTTCAAACCGTTTTGTGCGAAAAGGCTGACGTTTATACGGGCATGACAGCCGGTTATAATTATTTAAAAGATGTTTTGGAGAAAATCTGCGCCAAGAATTACCGCCGCTTGATTGTTGCGCCGATGTATCCGCAATATACGGAATCAACATGGGGTAAAGCCTTGGACGATGTTTACGGATTTTTTAAAGGACGGTTCAACATTCCGATTATCAGCACGATAGATAATTTTTATGACAAAGAGCCGTATTTGAATTCCATGAAACAGCTTTTTGAAAGGGAATTACAAAATTTTGATTACGAAAAAATAGTTTTTTCATACCACGGCATTCCGAAAAAACATCCGGGAAGTCAGGATTATGTTTTTCAATGCAGCGAAACAACCCGTCTTATTTGTCAAAAAATGGGAATCAGTCTTGATAAAGTTATAACATCTTATCAATCAAGGATTTCCGAAGGCTGGCTTGAACCGTACACGGATTTAGCGGTGATGAATTTAGCAGAAAGCGGTGTTAAAAAAATTGCCGTTTTAGCTCCTGCTTTTACCGTGGACTGTCTTGAAACCGTTATCGAACTCGGCGAAGGTTTGCGTGAAAAATTTCTAAAAAGCGGCGGTGAAAGTTTCAAACTTATTCCATGCCTTAACGCAGAAGATTTTTGG
>JAEEGL016179060.1_pt1 | contig 11353 bp, 11 predicted proteins | sample 9134231 | NCBI WGS metagenome assembly JAEEGL01 (sample SAMN16246548, study PRJNA631951) | gut metagenome | biome: gut microbiome; feature: rumen; material: fiber-attached | host: Bos | place: Iran: Karaj | collected 2018-10
CTTCTGGTGTAGGCAGGGCGCGAGGAGAGCCGTCCGGCTCGAGCTCCCCGCAGCGCCCAGCCGCCGGAGGGGGTATATTCCGGCGGCGGTGCCCAACTCCGATTGTTCCGACCTCAGTTCAGAATAACCATCCCAATCGTCTTTTCCGGCTTGGTCCGGCAATCCCTGTCATTCCTCTCCCGGACTCCTTAGCCACCCTTCGCCTTTGCCGCTTCACGCATCCTGGTATGCTTGCCGAGAAAAGCATGGGACATCATTTCTGTCCCTTTCGTGACAGCAATATCCGTTGTGATCGCTGCAGGCAAACACTTTCTCTTTCTCCTACACCATGTCATTATTCGACCAAAGAACTCACCATGATGTCCCGGCGGTTAATGAATGCTTCCGTAATCTTGTAACTATCAGTTTGTTCATATTCAAGATAATTCATACCGGAGTCATCAAATCCGATTATGTCGGCATCGGGGATTGCCAACAAAATAGGGGAATGAGTGACGATTATGTACTGCGCCCCATCCTTTGCCATCTTTGCGATCCGGGAGAAAAGCTCCAACTGACGGTTAGGAGATAGGGCAGCCTCGGGTTCGTCCATCAGGAAGATGCCCTCAAAATCGAATGTCTTTATGAAGTTCAAGAAGCTTTCGCCGTGGGATTGTTCGTGAAGGGTCTTGTCGCCATACATCGGTCCCCAGCCCTCCTCGTACTCGATAGCCTTTGTCGAGACATTATAAAAACTCTCGGCCCGAAGGAAGAATCCATAGTTTGAGGCATGAATACCCCTTCCAATGGTGATGGCATCGCAGAGTTCAGAATAGTCGTCGTGGGTTGAGAACCGGTAGTTCAGCGTGCCGCCTTCAGGATTGAAACCGTATGCGATAGCAATGGCTTCCAGCAGCGTTGACTTACCAGAGCCATTCTCGCCCACAAAGAAGGTTACAGGTTTACGGAACCGTAGTTTCTGCAACAGGCAGATAGACGGAATACGTGTCAGATAGGAATCATCTTGAATTTTGCTCCAGTCTATGGAAATGTAATCGATATGCATGGTTGTTTCCTACAATTACTTCATTAGTGAACATTTACGGTTTTGATGGGGAATGAACTACCTGTGTTCTCAATGATCCTGTTTGTTGTTGAAGACGGCCGGTCCGCCATTCTGCCTTTCACCGCCTCACTGTAGGCGGGCCTTATAGGTGTATATCTCAGCTGTATTAAGCATAGGAATGATTCTGATTCTTTCCGCTAAACGGTGTAAATACGGATCAGCATAAGAGTATTCGTAAATATCAAGTGGCGGACAGATACCATCCCAGTCTTGTGGATACTCTTTTCTGTGTTCCCAGCCATCAACATTGAAACAACATAGGGCATCCAAAGATAAAATGAAATCATTTGATAGAGGTTCATTGAACAATAGCTTCACCTTTTTTCTGTCAGTTTCCTTAAGTTGTTTCTCTACAGTAAATTCAGGAAAAATAATGTCAATATCTGTTTTATCCAGGTATTTCCTGACTTGGGCAGGCTTATCAAAATGGTTGGGGGAGAACTCTGCCGAATCCCCAGGGAAGATAGACTAATACAGCCGTCAGTGCTGCGGGTATAACAATATATATCAGTACTTCATTAATAATCCATCTCATATTTGAATATGTTTAGGGTAAAATATGCATATTGAACTAATTCCACGGAACAGCCGTGCGCATGGCAAGGGTGATGGCTTCGCCGACAAGTGCCAGGTCGGCAAGGAGATAGTGGCTCCTGCCACGTGAGGTAATAGTTGTTCCAGCTAGTTCTGCTGTGCGAAGGAGCTTCTTGCGTAAGGCATTATCTCCAAAGTAAGTTGCAGGACCAATGCCAAATGCTGTACCGGATGGAGAAAGGCCGAAGATGATGGGGCCGGCATCAATGTCAAACGCAAAGATTTGGGATTTGTGTGGATACTCTTTGAATCCGATAATAGGCCGTTTTTTGAGGAAAAAGGACTTGAACTTATCGTATTGGTCTCTGGCGAATTCTTCATCCACGAATGTCAGATAGTAACAGCTTAAGGCAGTGTATGAGCCTTTGAGAGCCTCGCAGCTTGGGCCGTCATTATCGTACATCACAATAGAAGCAATAAGTCCGGTGACATAAGAAAGATGATTCTCCTTAATGTTGTCCAGCCATTTCTGAACTGTGGCATCGTATTCGCCACAGTGCTGTCGCGAATAAAGCTTCAAAGCGACGATGGCGACCAGCATGTCAGGAATGTAGACATATTCGCCCGGATAGGTTTGGAGGTTCAGTCCTTTGCTGGCCAGCAGTCGGCGGTTCATTGTGTCACACAGGGAATGGTATAGTTCATCATACCGCTTATCACCACCGATCTGCTTGTAACCGGCAATCATCCAAGCAAGATGGCTGCGGTAGGAAACATGACTATCGTCTCCATCAAGTGAGTCAAGCGGGTCCTCTCCCCAGCGAAGTGAATCATATCTTCTGAGTTCAGGTGACATCACTATTTTGATGAGGCTGTCAATCTTTACCACGGCTTCTTCACGGGTTTCAGGGAAAATGATGGCCGTGTTCACCAGGGCTGCTGAGAGCATCGATGTCGTATATATGGCCCATTCACCCTGAAACTGGTCTCCTACTATGGTTGGCATGGAGTCAATCAGCCCTTGGGGAGTCGTGATGACTTTTTCCAGAAGGTAGTTGCGCCTCTGGAGGATGTCTGCCCGTTCGGATTCGAAAGAGCAGATATCCTTTGTCATGACTGCCACCCATATTATCTTTGCCAGGATAACGAGGATAATCCCTGAAAGTATTATTAATAGTATTTTCATTCGTTTCATAGATCTTGTAAGCTATTGTTATATAAATCTTTCCAGACGTCGTTATCCAAGTCGTGCAGCTTTAGCGTCTGCAGGGAGAGGTTCGCTCCTTTTAATGCCACATAATCTGCCACTATTTCAGTATAAGCATAGCCATCCATAATGTCAGGGATGTATTCTTTGTGTGCTTTGACCCATTTCCCGTTTTCAAAATAGTCATCATCCCTGCATCCGCCGGAGTAATTGCTTTCAACACCGGTAGTATGCTGCATTGGATTCAAGACGTCATGGACCACGGCCCGTTTCTTATACCAATGGTCATAGACGCAGGATCCGTAAACTTCAACTAAATGTATAGTCTTTCGGGCATAGTCGAACACGGCTGAACACGCTTCTTCATCTGAATAGACAAGATTATTATACGGGTGTCCCGTCATAAGTTTCGCACTTGTGGAAGAAACAATCTTGAAAGCATTGAAATAGTATCTGTTCCAGCCCGGAGTCCTGAAACATAACTCGGCCTTTCCGTCGAAATCAATATCCTTGAAGCAGAACGGCGTATCATGAATAATGCTGTCCTGTCCCTGAACCATTTCCGGACTTGGGGAAATAGAGAATATCTCTCCCTGATCATCGACTTCCTCCCTCCAGTTCCAGGAATAGTCGGTATCAATGCAAATTGAATTCTGTCCTTTTGTAAACGTCCACTCCGCTATGCCCTGGCTGTCAATATTGTCGGAGGAATGGAGTACAACGTGAATATCAAACGAGTTGACCTTATCCGCAAATTTCAAACACACCCACCGGGGATTCGCCAACACTTCATTTTGCCCGGATGCACCCCTCTCGGAATCAGATTCTGGACCATTGTATGGTTTTAACACAAGTGGAAGGACAAAGGGAGCCGAATAGAAAGTGGCTCCGTCGACATGGATGGAGTCATTCCCGATCCGAACCGTGAATGAAGGCGTTTGGCGCGGAGGCTCGATGCCCTTGTGTTTCTTCCTGTTGCACGATGACAAGGGTAGGAGAATGGCGGCTCCAACTAGTATGGCAGCCGGAAAGATCTTATTCATGTTCAAGAGTTTTCAAAAGTGAAGGAGAACAGTTCTTCATCGGAGCAGTCCATGTCCAGCAGAATAGTATAATCCGGGCAGAATCCATCATTACAGTTGTAGCGGTTCTTCAGCAAGATAAGCTTTTGCCTGAGGATCCTATTGGTCGCATTCCCGTATAGCTCTTTCATCCTTCCGGTCAAGAGTGAGGAAACTGTCTTACGGGCATCCATCCAGTTGATGAAGGATTTCTTGTCTTTGTCCAGCAGGGCTCTCCTTTCGGCTATGGGATATGACAACTCGTCCTCGTCAAGATTCTGTGAGAAATAAGAGTATTCTTCAATAATATCATTCTCAGATACAGATTTGCCGGTACTGCCATAACTGAAGGAATCGTCATAAAGAGCGTGAAGGAAAGACTCTTGTGCCTCAATCTCCATGCGGTATTCTACATCACCAAATACTCCGCATCTATATGGAAAGGAGGTGCCGTTGAATCCTTGGGTCCCGATGATCTTTTGGAATGCATCCCAGGTACGGTCATGATGGATTCTTGCCATTGTTTCCTCTTTCTTTATGGCTGAAGCAAGGCGCCTGTCGCAGTGCCGGCGGATATCGTTGTAGAGAGTCCGGATGTAAAAAGAATCAAAGTCTATAAGAAGCCACGCCCAATAGGTCATGTCCCATTGACAGGCTTTTTCGTAGTCCAGCAGGGATTCATAGGTATGTCTGATGAAAAGCACTCTGTCAAAACCGGATTCTGCAGCAAGGGAATCGATTCCCGGGGCGTATTGCAGAAGACGCCATAATATCATGTTATCCTCCCGCCTGGCCGATTGATAAAACAGCTCAATAAAATCATTGACTGTCATCCAGCGGTCTTCATTTGAGTAATACTCCAGTTCCGTACGCCACACGGAATCAGGGGGGGTCAACTCTTCAAACTCCCTTTTCCATCCGGCAATAACCTGCTGTTCAGGCACTTCAAACAGGTATGCCGAGTCTTTGAGATCCCTCCAATGACGGGTGACGTATATCCAGTCGGGGATTGTGTCAACGCTCGGGAGATTCTCCGTCTTTAACTGATCCTGAGCAGCTCTTGCGGCCCCCCTCCTGTTGTGACAGGAGCCGGCAGCAAGGCAGATGATCAGGATGGCGAAAGCGATATGGTGTTTCATGGTTTTGAAAGAGAGTTTAGGTATGATTGATATATCTCATCGATTCCGCTATAATCAAAATCTTTACCGTCCTGTAGCCGTAATTCAATATGTGTATTCAGCCGCTCCAGCCAGTGGTCACAATCTAGACAAGTGCCGATGCACGAATCGCTGGGTGCCGGACATTCTTCTTCCAGATAGGGAATATCGTTGTTCTCGCAAAGGCGCTTACGGATGGCGCGGAACATCTCACAGCGTAGAATGCCATCATTCTTGTTTTGTGATTTCATAATAAGAAAAACATGCAAATCAATAATACAATCAACCCAACCAGGGCCGTCCCGACAATGGCCATGATTGTCTTCGGGATAAGGAAATAGCATATCGCGCAAGTAAGTGCAACAATAAAGAATAGGAGGATGCCCGTAATCCACATGGGTATTCTTGGTTTATCTGGTTCGATAATCTGGCCCATATGCTGTTGGTCTCGATCTTCAGCGACTGTTACATAGTCAAATACCTCAACATCATCAATCCCCATCTCTTTGACGGCAGAAACAGTTTTCTGGACATCTTCTTCATTATTGAAATTGGGAATATTTGGGACCCTAACAGTGATCCGATCAGCAAGACCTTCCTTAATCAGATATTCAAGATTTGACTTTACCTGCCTATTGGACTTTCCTGTATACGCTTTATATGTTTCATCATTGAAATCCTTGACATCTATAAACCAGTGATCAATAACCTTGGCCAAAATCGCAATATTGTCCTGACTGACATTAAGGGCGGTCTCTATATCGATGGCCCATTCCGGATTACAGACATGACGGAATTCCTCAATGAAAAAAGGAAGCAGGGCTGGTTCGCCGCCGCCGAATGTGACTCCTCCATCAGATGCTTTAATATACACATAATCAATCTTCAAGTCCTCATATAACGATTGGGGCGTATAGATCGTTGTCTTCGACTTCATCTGATCTTTGTTGATACAGTACTTGCAGTCGAGCGAACAAGAACGAAAGCAAACAAGGCTGCGAACGCCTCTTCCGTCAGTTTCAATACGAAGACGGGATATACTGAATATGCCTGCACTTATGCTCATTTCAAGGATGTTATTTGTTCTTTTTGCGACGACTTTCGGATACGATTCGTGATATTGCGGAATTTCTTCTGTAGTTTTCGCCGGAAATCATGTATCCGTAACCCTCATGCGTATTCTCATAGTTGTGCGAATCCCTGATTCCTATCCGCTCTCCTTCATGGATTGCATCCTGGTTGGCACCGATATAGGTGAACGACCAGTTCTTTGCGGATAACGACTCGACCAGGGCTTTGATATTGGAAGCGCTGTATTCTTTGGATGCATTCTCCAAGCCGTCGGTAATGATTGTCATCATGACAAAATCTTTGCTGTCTACCTTGGGCAGATGATTGTTGATGACGGTTCCGATGGCATCGTAGAGGGGTGTGATTCCTCTGGGCAAATATTGCTCGAGATCGGCTTCGGCATCTGTAATTGGCTGATTATCCACAACATAATTAAGGTGTAATCTGCCATCCCCATCAAAGAAAACCAATGTGAGGTTCTGGGTGGCATCCTGTATAGTATCGTTGGCGGCCTTTATTGATTCCATAACTTCTCTCGCGCCTTTGATGGCCGTATTTCTCATGAATGACATGGAGCCGCTCTGGTCCATGAGGATGATATTGTGGAAGCAGTCTGATGCAGGAGTAAGTTGTTGCCTGTCATTATTTTGCCCCCATAAGACCGAAATCCTGTCATAATTGAATACGATTATCAAGGCTGCAATCAGCATAACCGATATAACCTCAATCCATACCAGTTTTTTGCTTGTCCTATCCATATTGTTGTTTGCTTTAAAAACGGCCGGCCCGCACCTCTGCCTTTCACGCCTCACAGGAGGCGGGCCGTGTGCCGTCAGGATGCTATTCTATAGAAGATCTCTCTTTTTCATAATTATAGCCATTCAGCCACGCCGCCATGGTGGGAGCAGGTACCATTTCGGCTTCTACTGAAACTATATGTTCCATCGACACAACGTGCTGTTGCTCCATTGGGAACAGAGGTAAAAATGCTAGGAGACTGTACTATCTCACCAAATGAATTAGTATAATATCGTGCTGAGTAGTATGGCCCTTCTGACAAGTAGGATGAATTAATATACCCAATCTGATAATTGTATATGACTTGACTCCAGCCATTTGGCAGATCACAGATGACATAAACACTAACTCCTTTATGAACTACGTCAAGGACAGAAGAAGTGGTATTAGCTTTAGTCCGAAGGTTAACAGAAGACTTGGCAATTCTATTTTGTGCGAATACTTGTGATATGGAGATCAAGCAAGCGACTATACCGATTATAAACTTTTTCATACTATGATTCGTTCTTTTATTATTAGTGCTAAGGGCTTTGTTCATTTAGTATTAATACATAGGATTACTTAGTTAATAATCTATCACAATACTTACGAAAAATGCCCGGCCAAGCCGAGCAATCATTCAATTATTAGCACATTCAGTTATGAAACCCTGGTGTATGTACGATAGCTATGAAAGATTTGAGTTCGATTCGTCTTTTCTCTTATTCTCGAATGCATCTGCAATTGTACGTAATAGTAAATGAACCCCATCAACGGCATCCAATAGCTCTTTATCTGTCACAATAACATCACGACGATTATGAGATATATAATCCCTCTTCTGAGTGAATTCTTGATGCCCCTTCCAATACTGTCCTATCTTCTTGATTTTTAGCTCATTCTCTTCCCTGAGTTTGTTGTAGGCATTGCATAGAAAGTGATTTTTAAATTTCTCGTCAGGGTCTTTCAAGAGGCCTCTTATTGTTGTTTCGGCGAAACTATAAACAAGCAGACACATTGAGCGATAGAACTCAAGAATCATCCAATCCTCATCATTACTTCGATATAGTTCTAATATACTATTGTATTCGCTTAAATAGACATCCACGTCGCCATCACATGAGTTTGTGGCAATATTTGCGGCCATTTTTTCCACTTCCTTAAAATGACTATGAATCAAGTCTGGGATAGTTTCAATAAGTCGTCTTAGGACTACACAATTCTCGTCCACCTTCACTTGTAGCATACTTCTACCATGTGCAACCATATCTTTCCTTTTATTTCATTTTCCATTCCTTCCAATTATCCCCTATGGTTGCTGATGGAATCACCATAGGCGTCTGAGTCTTTCCTATAACACTGCTCTTTTGACGAACATTCCGCTGAATATAATCGTTTAAATCCCCATAAGTCACATCCCCGGAAGTCTCTTGGAGTTTCTTAAGCAAGAAATATGTAAACATACCATGAGATTCTTCCTTGTAGGGCATAGCTGTCTCATAGCCCTGAGCAGCTGTGAACACAACCATATTTCCGCTGGGAGCCGCCGCATTGGCACGGATAACTACACCGCGAAGGTTTGGGTTTACCATTTCTCCATCTCTGTTTGCTCCGCTGAAACAGGCATCAAGGAAAACGGTCACAGACTTGCACGGGATAGAACCAAGTGAGGCGTATACATTCTCAAGTTTATAACCGGTCCTTACATTACTTCCAATGCCGTCAACAGGAAGGAGATATGAGTCTTTGCTGGATTCATCAGGAATGCCGTGTCCTGCATAGTAGAAGATTGCTTTTGCCTGCCCTTCATAGGATCGTAGGACATTCTCGAGCCAGTTAATCTCTCCTTGGATATTGTTCAGGGTTGCGTTAGACACGTAGTGAATATTACTTACGGGAACGCCCAAGGTCTTTTCACAATAATTGCGGAATACGCCGCCATCGTTGATTGCATACGGTACATTTGACGTATTCTGGTAATTTTCATTCGCTATGATAACGGCGAAAGTCTTGTCGTTAACAACTTGTGAAATAGGAATATCCTTATCAACAGCACTGTTCAGATGGCCAATTGAGATATCAATCGGCGCTTCAGCAATCTCATCCACGATGACCTTAGTGCTAGAAAGGTGCTGGTTAATACTAAGCGTGACAACCTTGTTCTCAGCGTAACGCCCATACTTCTCTGAAATAGTCACATTAACTGGAATGGTTGGCTTGTCGTAATTGACCATCGCAATGAGCGGGTAGATTAGTGATTTGGTCTCTCCTGCGCCCATGCTCGGAAAACTAATTGTGGTCAGGTTCTCATCTAAGAGGAGCACACCGTCAGGAACTGATATTTTGACTTTTATGTCCTCTGCCTTGCCAAACTGAGTATTCTGTAAAAGTAGTTGTAAATCAAACGGGATTCTCTTTTCCAATTTAGCGGTAGCAGATGTTCCGGTAATCGTGTAGTCCACAATTTTGAGCATTGGGGCCTGGAACTTACGTGTATTAACGGTTATCTGAATTGGCTCGGTTCCGAATCCTTGAGCTTCTGTCAATAGAATAGTAAACACAACATTCCCGTCCTTGGTGCCAATTCCGGAATTAATAGGAATCTCCACTGGCATAGTAGCGCCAGACGGAATGAGATTTACCCTTACGTCATGGAAACTAATATCATCAGTGGATCCTTGTGCAGAAACTTTGGCGATACATCCCATGCCATCACCAACTCCGGTATTCTTGACTTCAAATCTAATCTTGCAAGCCTCGTTTGCATCTATGGCATTGTTCCCGCTAGGTTCCTCGAAGAGCACTGTTAAGCGGTCAATGTTGAGCACAGGCGGTTTGACTTCTTTTGCTATGTAAAAACTTTTGGGCGCACTTATGTTTTCCTGAGCTATCGCCAATAATGGGTCTATAATGAGTGCTATTATAAAAAACAATATCGAATTTTTCATTGCAATGTATTATTTACTATTCCGATAAAACAGACACAAATCTAATAATACCATATTCACTTGTGGCAGTAGAAACTGGGTCAACATATCTAACACCATTGAGTCCAAAAACAATATACGACCTATAGGACTGATATTTGGGATTATCTATATATGCGTTCACCCTAACACTATCACCAACGCCAGTAACTATATATCCATTAGGATTAGAATAGTACATTTGTCCCGCAAAAGGAATAAAAACTGCACCCAAGGCTTCCAAATTCATAAATGATCTCAATGATAATGAAGAATTAGCCGATGGTATCTCTCGAGAGTCCGTAAGCCAATTATCAGGAAAAAGCATAACTCCCGCAGCTCCGTTAACAGTAATATTATACGATATTAGTTGAGATGCACTCTCACGCTCTTCTATTAAATATCTCCATTCATTCGTTGTTAGCATTGACCAATTCTCCCCTAAAATATTGTAACTTGGGACTCCTGAATTACCCAGAAAAAACATATCTGTAGGCCAGTACCTAGAATAGACGGATCCTGCAATTGCCTTAGCATTGTTTTCACCTATATAGTAGTATTGTGAGTCGGCAAAACTTAACTCACCTTCACGAGTACTGATAATAGATCCTTTACTAAAAACTACCCTCTTTGTTTCACTTACCGAATAAACTCCGTTAATCGCATTCATAGGAACATCATAAGTCATAGCACATATCTCGTCACTATAAAATGTTCCAACACTATTAGATACGTACTTACGGACATAATAATATGTTCCTTTTGTCAAACCCTTAATTGTGACTTTTGCAGCACTTTCCAAATAACCAACTCTCGAATCTGAAGTAGTTGGATTTGTGAAGGTTGAGAAACAGAATCCTTCATCAATTACATCATTATCGCCATATGATTCAATAGAACAAGAGACTGTAATCTCTGTAATACCTACATTGATTATGGATATATCACCAAATACGACAGGATAATAAGTTGTAATAAAAGAAACTTCATCACTATATGATGTTCCATATTGGGTTGTCACAAATGATCTAACATAGTACCGGGTATTTTGATTGAGACCAGTGATAGAAACTGTCCAGTCAGTGTTGACATAAATAATTATATCGTTCTTGTCAGGTAATTCGGAGTCACTATAGCAATAGCCCTTTTCAAGGATATAACCATCACCGGAAGAAGCGATTCCAGATAATAGATTAACAGATGTAGGCTGAATATTTGAAACGATTACAGGAGATAAAGTAGGCAACCCGAGTTTTGTTGTTATTTGCATCTCATTACTATAAACAGTTCCATAACCCGTAGTAGCGAATGCTCGAACATAATACATTGTTCCGGGATCCAAGTCTTCGATACTGATTTGCATAACCCCAACCGTTCCATTCACCATTTTCTTTGATGATTGGATGGTTGGGAGCGGATCTTTAGAATAGCATATACCCCGCCCTGTAATAGTGGCCCCGCCGTCAGATAATACC
>JAEEGL016317178.1_pt1 | contig 11353 bp, 7 predicted proteins | sample 9134231 | NCBI WGS metagenome assembly JAEEGL01 (sample SAMN16246548, study PRJNA631951) | gut metagenome | biome: gut microbiome; feature: rumen; material: fiber-attached | host: Bos | place: Iran: Karaj | collected 2018-10
GGACAGAGCCTGCCTCTTTCTTCAACGTACGAGAAAAAGAGGGCGTATGATTTTGGCCTTGATGAGCGTAAAGATTCAAAGATACTCTCGGGTGCGAAAGGAATCAAAAAGTCCATTGAGATAGGAGCGGCTGTTGATGTTGAGTGTGATGTAGTAAACACAGACAGGGCGTTCGGCACGATGGTGGGCTCATACATCACGAAATACCATCACAGCGGTCTTCGTGAAGATGCGGTCAAGATCATGTGCCGCGGAGCAGGCGGCCAGAGCTTCGGTGCTTTCATGCCTAAGGGTGAAACGGTCATCCTGACGGGAGATGCAAACGATTATTTCGGCAAAGGTCTCTCGGGCGGAAAACTTGTGATCAAAGCCCCGGAAGATGCATCGTATGATGCTGAGAACAATATCATAATCGGTAACGTAGCACTTTACGGTGCAACGAGCGGTGAAGCATATATTGCCGGAATGGCAGGTGAGAGATTCTGTGTACGTAATTCGGGCGCCAAGAGTGTTGTCGAGGGTGTCGGAGAACACGGCTGCGAATACATGACAGGCGGAGTTGCCGTCATACTCGGAGCGGTCGGAAAGAATTTCGCTGCAGGTATGAGCGGCGGAATAGCATATGTGCTTGATGAACACAATACGCTTTACCGTAATCTCAACAAGGAACTTGTCCTGATGGAAAACATCGAAGAGAAAGCCGATGCTGATGTGATAGCTGTCATGCTCAAGAAGCACCTCGAATACACGGGATCGAAAAAGGCTAAGATGATACTTGATAACTTTGACGAGTTTATCCCGAAGTTTAAAAAGATAATACCCGAAGAATACAAACGGGTCATCAGTGAGGGGGTGTGATCATGGGTAAATCAACAGGCTTTATGGAATACGAAAGATGTGATCTGACTGATATACCTCCGAAGGAGAGGATCAAAAACTTTGATGAGTTTCATGTTCCTCTTTCCGATGAAAAGAGGCGTATCCAGGCAGCAAGATGTATGTCGTGCGGAGTGCCGTTCTGTCAGGCGGGTGTGATGATATCCGGCATGGCTTCGGGATGTCCTTTGCACAATCTCGTACCCGAGACAAACGAACTTGTTTATCACGGCAACTACGAACAGGCATACAGAAGACTTAACAAGACTCACAGTTTTCCGGAGTTTACCGGAAGGGTATGTCCGGCTCTATGTGAGGCGGCATGTACATGCGGATACGTATGTGAGGCCGTAACTACAAGAGACAACGAGAAAGATATAATCGAGTATGCATTCGAACACGGACTCGTTGATGAAGGTGAGCCGTCAGTCAGGACGGGAAAAAGTGTTGCGGTCATCGGAAGCGGACCTTCCGGACTTGCATGTGCCCAGCTCCTTAACCGAAGAGGGCACAAAGTCACCGTATACGAACGTTTTGACAGACCGGGCGGACTGCTTCGTTACGGCATTCCAAACATGAAGCTCGACAAGAGGATCGTTGACCGCCGTATCGCCGTAATGGAAAAGAGCGGTATAGAATTTAAATGCAACGTGAATGTCGGTGTTGATATTTCGGCTGAGGAGATATGCGACAAGTACGACAGGGTCGTTCTTTGCTGCGGAGCGTCAAAGCCCCGTGATATCAATGCACCCGGCAGGGATGCAAAAGGAATAATGTTTGCCGTACCTTTCCTTCGCGAAGTATCGAAGAAGATAATGGACAACGAATATGACTATAAGAAAGTCATGAGCGCCAAGGACTTTTCATTCGGTAGCATAAAGGGTAAGAGCGTTATCGTCATCGGCGGCGGAGATACGGGAAATGACTGTGTCGGAACGAGCATAAGGCTCGGGGCTTCATCGGTCGTTCAGATCGAGATGATGCCGCCCGCACCCGAAAAGAGAGCGGATTCAAACCCCTGGCCGGAGTGGCCGAAGGTGCTTAAGACCGATTACGGCCAGCAGGAGGCGATTTACTGCTTCGGAAACGATCCGAGGATATTCTCAACAACCGTTACGGAATTTATCAAAAACGAAAAGGGAGAGCTTACGGCAGTCAAGACGGTCAAGCTTGAGCGCAAAGTTTCCGAAGACGGAAAAGTAAGCTTTGAGCATGTTGAGGGAAGCGAATCGACACTTGCCGCAGACCTTGTTCTTATAGCCGCGGGATTTCTCGGAAGCGAAGATTACGTTACGGGCGACTTTAAAGTAGACGTAAGTGCAAGAGGAAATGTCCAAACGGATGATGGTGCATATGAGACAAGCTGTGAGAACATATTCACCGCCGGAGATATGCACCGCGGACAGTCGCTCGTTGTATGGGCGATCGCGGAAGGAAGAGCTGCCGCTGCCGCGGTGGATGAATCCCTGACAGGTTATACAAATCTTTGATCGATCATTAAGGGCTTATGGTACGGTAAACTTCGCCGTAAACAGTCCGAGATCTATACGATGATTACCGGGATCGAGACTGATATCGGAAAGATCGAGTATCAGCTCATCACCGGTAATCTTTGTCTGATCGGTAAGATCCGACAAAGGCCCTTCGGCGATAACGCCTTCATGAGAAGGTGTATCGATACGGCTTATCGTGAATCGCAGAGTAGAGAGGTCATCGATCCTTATATCTGATATATCAATCGTGAGGATGCCATCCTTATATTCCGCGCTAAGATCCGTCATTGCAAGATCAGCGTTCAGTGACTGTGAGGTTTTTGCATCCCGCTTATTTTCGTCGGCACTTTCGGCTGCTTCCCCGGCTGCCTCGACAGCGGGTGCTTCAGGCTCTGCCTCATATGCAGGCGCCTCAGCTGCAGCGTCATAGGAAGGTTCTTCGGAGGCGGCTTCTGCCTCGGCTGTTGCCTCGTATGAAGGTTCTTCGGCAACTGCTTCCGACGCCGCCTCAGAAGCAGCAGCGGGTGCTTCCGCGGTTGCAGCCGTGTTGCTCTTTCCGAGACGCAGCATTGCGGGTAATGCCACGGAAAGAATGAGAAGTACTGCAGCAACGGACGGAAGAGCGATGTAGATCATCTTACGTATCCGCTGCTTTTTGTGAATGCTGATGATCTTCTCGTCTGCACTCGTGTCGGCAACAGCTGCGCTGCCGAGTTCATAAGCCGCTTCATCTATGAATTCGGCGTCTATATTCGATATGGCGTTCAGTAATTTATCGGCGTTCACAGTTCGTATCCTTCCTTCTCGAGGAATTCCTTAAGCTTCTGCCTGAGTCTGAAAAGCTGTGATTTTACAGCGGATTCGGACATTGAATGAGCATCGGCGATACCGGCGAGAGAGTCTATGTAGAAGTAGCGTCTGACGAATATCTGACGGCTCTGTTTGTCTATCCCGGAAAGGAATGTATTGATATGTTCCGCAAGGAGCATTTCATCCACGGCACCTTCCGTATCGCCTCCGCCGGCTACCTCCGTAAGCTCATCAAGCGCGAGAGCGGTCTGGCCGGCCCCGCGCTTTAATGAATGATTTTTCCTGTAAAGATCAAGACTGTGATTGCGGACTATCGCTGCCAGGAAAGGAGCCAGAAGGTTCGGACGCTCTTCGGGCATAGAGTCCCAAGCCGAAAGATATGTATCATTCACACATTCTTCGCAGTCCTCGTTGTTGGCAACAATATTCATTGCGATCTTCCGGCAGTATCTTCCGTACTTGCCATCTGTTTCCGATATCGCATTTTCGCTTCTGGCCCAGTAAAGGTCAACGATCTCGCAATCCTGCATTTTGTCTTTTACAGCTGCTGTATGAGCTGTACAAACTCCTCTTTGTATTCATCGTCAAGGTCGAGCCTTGAGATCTGTCTTGCAACTTTGTCTATACCGATGTTTGCATATTCGCTGTCGTTTAAGATCATACCGCACTCGGCAACATATGCTGCAAACAGTGTATCATTATTGGGACGTTTAGTATAGCATTCTTTGCTGATCGGGAAAGTCATGAGCCTGGATTCGTCTTCTTCGGGCTCTTTGTAGCGTACCGATACGAGCATCCATTCGTTGCTTTCCTCGGCAAGTTCGGAGAGCTGTGCCTTCTGGTAACGAAGATTTCCGTTTTCGTCATCGCATCCGTCATTGAGCTTAATCTCATACATAACGGTTACTTCATGTCCGCTGCCGATCTCGCCGCCGTCTTTTGTATCATCGTTAAAATCCTTTGCTGCCATCTGACGGTTCTCATATCCGATCTGACGATACTCGGAAATGTACTTGGGGTTGAACTCGATCTGGAACTTAACATCCTTTGCTACCGTAAAGAGCGTTGAATTGAATTCGTCAACGAGTACCTTCTTGGCCTCTGAGAGGCAGTCGATGTATGAGTAGTTGCCGTTACCTTTGTCAGCGAGTGTCTCGAGCGTAGCTTCGTTGTAGTTGCCTGTTCCGAAGCCGAGTACCGACAGGAATACGCCGCTTTCTTTTTTACGGGAGATGAGTTCTTCAAGCTCATCCTCTGATGTTATACCTACGTTAAGGTCGCCGTCGGTTGCCATGATGACTCTGTTGTTGCCGCCTTCTATGAAGTATTTCTCGGCGAGCTTATAAGCGGTCTTGATGCCTTCGCCGCCGTTTGTTGAGCCTGATGCCTCAAGAGAGTTGATGGCTTTTTTGATCTTTGTATGTTCGTTGCCGGGCACGCCTGCTATAACAACATCCGAAGATGATGCATATGTAACGATCGATACGCGGTCATTCTTATCAAGGTCGTCAGTGAGCATCTCAAATCCCATCTGCAGGAGAGGGAGCTTGTCATAGTTCTTCATTGAACCCGATACGTCTACAAGAAATACGATATTGGAAGGTATATCTTTTGTATCGCGAAGCTCCTTTGCCTTGATGCCGAGGCTGACAAGCTTTGTCTCATCGTTCCACGGACAGTCGATGATCTGTGCGTTTACTGCGAATGCATCGCGGCCTTTGGGAGACTTGTAGTCATAGTTGAAATAGTTGATAAGTTCTTCCGTGCGGATCGAACCTGTGGGAATGTCGTAAAGACCGTATCCGTCGCATATCATCCTGCGAAGGTTTGAGTAACTTGCCGTATCCACGTCGGCCGCAAATGTTGAAAGAGGAGAGGAGACGGCGTCTTTGAATGTGTTCTCGGATACCTGTCTGTAGTTCTCGCCGTAGTTTCTGTTGTTGTAGACGTAGTAATCACCGGGGCAGAGAGTAGACTGCTTGCAGGCACTGTCATAGCATTCGGCACTTGCGCTGTATGAGCCTGCCGGCTCCTCGCATGCTGCAGCTTCGGTTTCGCCTATGTATTCGCCGGTTACTGCATAATCGTAGTTGTCGGTTTCCCAGCTTTCATTGTACTCGGGCTCCACGCATACGGCGGGGCTTTCCGATGTACATGCGCTATCATGCATGATCGTTGCCTTCATACCGCATCCGCTGAGGGTTGTAAGTGCGATTGTTGTTCCGAGTAATGCTGAGATGATCTTCTTTTTCATAATTGATTCCTCCGTTTTCGTTAAGAATGTGTGATAGTTTCAGGCTCTTTTTGCGCCTTCATACCAATAGACGCAAAACGAAAACGAAGGTTTCGAAAAAGTTTCTAAAATTTTAAAAAAATTTTTAAAGATATGCTAAAAAGACTATTTTCTCAGGTATTCCGAGGAAACGGGGAATTCAAAATACGTATCCGGGTAGGGCTCATCCTTCAGTGTAAAATGCCACCACTCGCAATCTATCGGACTAAAGCCGTTACGGACCATCACCTGTTGCAGTATCATCCTGTTTTCGTACTGTTCGTCCGTTATCCCCCTGTAATCGGGATGGGATATCTCGTCAAACATATCAAAGGGGCTGCCCATATCCAGTTCTTTGCCCGTACTCATGTCAAGAAGCGTCAGATCGATCGTGCTTCCGCGGCTGTGACTTGACTGTTTCGCTATATATCCTTTGGAGAAAAGCTCCTGTTTTACGACATCGGGATAGAAGTAGGGTTTCATACGTATATCCTGGTCCTCGATCCCCCAAAGGACAAAATGTTTAACGGCACAAGCGGGACGGTAGGCGTCAAAGACTTTGAGACGGTATCCTCTGACAAACATCTCATTACTGACGGATTTGACCGCGCGTGCGGCTTCCTTTGTCAAAAGAGCACAGGGCTCCTCATAACCGTCGATCTTATCGCCTATAAAGTTATATGTAGTATAGTAGCGTATCTCCTGAATGATGTCGGGAACGAAATCAGACAGAACGACGAATCCCGAAGGATCCATTGGATCTTTTTTGATATTATTCATAATCCATATTTTACCATTCCGGAAACACGGATGCAAAGAAACTGTGATATAATACATAAGTACGTGTCCGTATCGGACCGGAAATTATGTTTGATCTGGAGGATCATATGCGTAAGCTTGCAAAAAAGGGAAATATGAACGAAAGGATAGACGTCGTTCTTCGGAAATTCCGTTCCAGGATGACTTCATATCCGCCCGGTATGTGCCCCCTGGCATTGTACAGATCACTTCTTCACATTTCAATGAACCAGTCATGCGGCAAATGTGTGCCCTGTCGTGACGGACTCGGGGAGATCGACCATTATCTCAACACGATCTTAAACGGCGATGCCACGGAAGAGACGCTCAAACTTATGGAAGAAAAGTGCAGGATGATAGCACATACGGCAGACTGCGCGGTAGGTGTAGTCGGAGCGGAGCTTATCCTTGATTCCCTGACTGAATTTGCCGACGAATATGAGAGTCATATAAAGAGCCGTAAATGTATCGAGAATGTTGTTCAGACAACACCGTGCATAACTCTTTGTCCTGCGCATGTGGATGTTCCGGGTTATATCTCGATGATAAAAGACAGGAAGTACGACAAGGCTGTACAGGTGATACGTGACAGGAATCCGTTCCCTACGGCCTGTGCTTTTGTATGCGAGCATCCGTGTGAGAGAAAATGCCGCAGAAGTCTTGTTGATGACCCCATAAACATAAGAGGACTCAAAAAGTATGCCGTGGACAACGCAAATGCGGATACGGTAGCCTCCCCTGAAGCAAACGTTAAGACCGGAAAGAAGGTCGCTGTCATAGGTGCGGGACCTTCCGGTATGACTGCGGCTTATTACCTTGCACTTATGGGACATACCATCGACGTATACGAAGAACATGAAAAGGCAGGAGGAATGCTGCGCTACGGAATACCGGAGTACAGACTTCCGAAGGAGAGACTCGATCAGGATATCACCGCTATAGTAAATGCGGGTGATATCACGATGCATTACAACACGAAGATAGGTAAGGACATAACATTTGAAGAGATCAGGAAAAATCATGATGCCGTCTTCCTCGGCCTCGGTGCACAGCTTGGAAACCTTATGCCCATGGAAAACGCAGATGCGAAGAATGTGATCCCGGCGGCTGATTTTCTCCAGCTTGTTGCAAATGAAAATGCACCGGATCTTAAGGGCAAGAAAGTTGTGCTTATCGGCGGCGGAAACGTTGCGATGGATGCGGCCCGTACAGCTGTAAGGCTCGGTGCCGAGTCCGTTCATGTATTTACGAGAAAGAGAGACGACTATACGGCACTTCCCGAAGAGATGGAAGGAGCCATGCAGGAAGGAGTCAGATTCAGGACACTTTTATCTTTCCTCCATATAGAAGCGGATAAGGAGACCAACGAGGTCGCATCGGTATGGCTGCAGCCCGAGATAGTTGCAGAATATGACGAGTACGGAATGATGACAACGGAAGATTCGAGCAATTACCCGTATCGTTTCGTATGCGATTACCTTATCATCGCCGTCGGACAGCGAAGCGATGTGGCTGATTTTGAGAAAGAAGGTGTTCCCGTAAACAGGGGAAGGATAATTGCGGACGAGACATGTTCGGTTTCCGAAATGGCCGGAGTATTCTCGGGAGGCGACTGCGTGACGGGACCTTCAACAGCGATCAACGCCATTGCGGCAGGTCAGGTTGCCGCATTTAATATAGACGAATATCTCGGATATCATCATAAGATAGGCCAAAAGCCCGATATTCCGCAGGCTTATCCGAACCCGTGTATTCCCACGGGAAGAGCCGAGATCGAAGAGAGAGACGCGTTTGAGAGAAAAGATGATTTCGAACACGTCGAGCTTTCGATGACACTCGAGGAGGCTATGCGCGAGGCGGGAAGGTGCCTGCGCTGCGACCACTACGGCTGCGGAGCCATGAAAGGAGGCAGGGGAGAATGATCAATGTTACGATTAACGGCAGATCATACTCTGCCGAAGATAATACAACAATACTTGATATCGCAAAGGCAAACCGGATATACATTCCGACTCTTTGTTATCTCGAAGGTGTCAGTGATGTAGGGTCATGCCGTCTGTGCGTTGTAGAGGTCGAAGGATATGACAGACTGCTTCCTGCATGCCGTACGAAAGCACAGGACGGGATGGTCATTACGACCGATTCCGATGACATTCTTTCCTACAGGAAGAATATGCTCAAACTTCTCCTGTCGAACCACAACCTGGATTGTATGAGCTGTCCCGCAAACGGAACATGCGAGCTTCAGGATCTGTGTAACCGTTTTGATGTGCAGCATGCCGATCATCACGGCTCAAGAGAGAAGATTGAGAGCAAGCAGCCCAAACTTGATGCCAACCCGTACATTAGTTACGACCCGAGCAAGTGTATCCACTGTATGCGATGCATAAGCGTGTGTCATGACATTGCATGTAACGGCGCTTTGAAAAACAGCCGTACGGGAACATTCCATATCGTTGATGCTCCGTTCGGCAAAGATTATAAAGAGAGAGGATGCGAGACATGCGGTAACTGTGCAAGTGTATGTCCCACAGGAGCACTTACCCTAAAGCGCGAGACAAAGTATCGTGACTGGGAGGTCAGAAAAGTTCTGACGACCTGTCCTCATTGTGCTACCGGATGTCAGTATTATCTTGTTGTAAAAGGTAATGAGATAGTAAACGTTGAACCGGCACCCGGACCTTCGAACCATAACAGACTCTGCGTCAAAGGAAGATCCGGAAGCTTTGATTTTGTCGGCTCTCCCGACAGGATCACAAAGCCGCTCATCAAAGACAGATCTACAGGCAAGTTCAGGGAAGCTTCATGGGAAGAGGCGATAAAGTATACGGCAGACCGCCTTATGGAGATAAAGAACAAATACGGAAGCGAATCACTCGCCGGCTTTGCATGTTCACGTTCCGCAAACGAAGATATCTATCTTGTCCAGAAGATGGTCAGGACATGTTTCGGAACGAACAACACCGATAACTGTGCACGTGTATGCCATTCAGCTACCGTAGCGGGTCTTGCAAAGACTCTCGGTTCGGGAGCCATGACGAATCCGATCCACGATATCACACATGATGTCGACTGCATCCTTCTTGTCGGATCCAATCCCGAAGAAGCACATCCTGTTGTGGGTATGCAGATAAGAAGAGCGGTCAAGGACGGAACAAGACTTATCGTCGTGGATCCGCGTGATATAGGACTTACAAAGAATGCGGACATACATTTGAAGATCAGGCCCGGAACGAATGTCGCATTTGCGAACGGCATGATGCATGTGATGATAAAAGAAGATCTTATCGATCACGATTATATAAAAGAAAATGCCGAAGGCTTTGAAGAACTCAAAGCACTTGTCGAAAAGTACACACCCGAAAAGGTCGGCGAGATCTGCCATATCGATCCCGACCGTCTTGTCGAAGCCGCAAGGATGTACGCGACTGCAAAGAAAGCTCCTATCATATACTGCCTCGGTGTCACGGAACACTCGACGGGAACCGAGGGCGTTATGTGTATGTCAGATATGGCTGTTCTTTGCGGAAAGCTCGGAAAGAGCGGATGCGGCGTTAATCCGCTTCGCGGACAGAACAACGTACAGGGTGCGTGCGACATGGGTGCGATGCCGACGGATTATCCCGGATACCAGAAAGTCGACAATGATGAGGTAAGGGAGAAGTTTGAAAAAGCATGGGGCGTAAAGCTCAATCCCAAGCCCGGTCTTAAGGCGACCGAAGTGTTCCCGGCGGCGATCGAAGGAAAGATCAAGGGACTATACATATGCGGTGAGGATCCCGTTGTTTCGGATCCCGATACACACCATATAATAAAAGCGCTGGAAAGCCTTGAGTTCTTTGTCATACAGGAGCTGTTCATGACAAAGACCGCAGAGTATGCGGATGTTATACTTCCCGGTGTTTCATACGCAGAAAAGGAAGGAACGTTTACCAATACTGAAAGACGCGTACAGAGGATCAGAAAGGCTGTTGAGCCGAAGGGCGAAGCAAGGCTTGATACCGATATTCTCACGGATCTTATGAACGCGATGGGATATCCGCAGAAGAAAATGACGGCAGCCGGGATCATGGATGAAGTGGCATCAGTAACTCCGAGCTTTACCGGAATATCACACGCAAGACTCGATGCGGGCGAGACGCTTCAGTGGCCGTGTCTCGAGAAGAACGGCCCGGGAACACCGATAATGCATGTCGGTCATCCCGCAAGAGGAAAGGCACTTTTGTATGCGGTGGATTACAAAGAATCACAGGAACTTCCCGATGACGAGTATCCGCTCATCCTTATGACGGGACGTATCCTTTACCAGTATAATGCGGCTGCGATGACAAGCCGTGCACCCGGTCTTATGGATATATCGGGTGAAGGTTTCATCGAAGTGAACTTCAAAGATGCCGAAAAACTCGGAATTCAAAACGGTGAGCGTATAAAAGTTTCGAGCAGAAGAGGTGAGATAACGGCGACAGCCAGAGTGGGACGTAAGGTTTCTGAAGGCGAGACGTGGATGCCTTTCCATTTCCCGGATTCACCTGTAAACGTTTTGACGAATGCCGCGCTCGATGAGTTCGCAAGGATACCCGAGTATAAAGTATGTGCCGTTAAGATAGGAAAGCTGTAAGCTTATCGTAATCGGCTTTGGTATTGCAATTAAGCAGTTCGGACGGATCCCCGGAAAAAGGGAGATATGAAGTGTTTATACTGTTAAGCAGGGCCTTCATGTACAGCTTATCATCAGCTATCAGTTTTTCGATCACAAAAACGGTTTCGGTCGAATAAGCTGCGACCAGCGGTTCAACGGAAGACGCGACGGAAAGTACCGTTGCGTCTTCTTTATTAGCCAAATGGTAGGAGATGATATGCTCCAGAGTCTCTTTTGATATGAGCGGGGTGTCGAGACTAAGAACAAGGGCATGTTTGCATTCCGTATTTAAAAAGCAGGAATACAGCCCGCCAAGAGGCCCCTTGTCCCTGATCGAATCAGGTATTATGCGTATTCTTTTATCACTCCCGATAGCCGTGGCAGAGTGCGAGAGAATATCGGGATCTCCCGAAACGATTATTTCGTTTATGTTCAACGAGCAAAGTTTTTTGAGCGCTATGTCGA